>Ga0299915_10004528_pt1 | contig 10138 bp, 9 predicted proteins | sample RVTome_13_FD_200263 | JGI IMG/M metagenome (GOLD analysis project Ga0299915, IMG submission 200263) | Soil microbial communities from uranium-contaminated site in the Upper Colorado River Basin, Wyoming, United States - RVT92D227 (version 2) ...
CGACGGCTCCGCGCTCGAGTTCGGCCTCACCGGCACCGCCAAGATGCTCGACAAGAACAACGACAAGAAGCTCGACACGATCCAGACCGGCTCGTGGGCTGGCAACCTGAGCTACGCCGGCACCCCTGCTCCGCTCGCCAACGCGACCTTCTTCGGCGCTCGCATGTAAAGCGCCTCGACAAGTTCGACGACGCGGGGGGTGAGACCCGCAACGTCGAGGATGGCTGGCCGGCCGAAGCAATGGTGCTTCGGCCGGTCGTTTTTTTCGGTCCCGCTACGGGTGTCCGTACCGAGCAGTGTTGCGTTTTCGGTCCAACGCGTACCGAGCGTGGCCGTGTGGATGCTGGGGTCCATGCTTGTCCAACCCACCGGACCGCTCGCGCTCGCGGTCATTCGACTCCACGGAATCGACGGGCCCGACCAGTCGAGTTGCCATCCGCCGCGCAAGTCGCTGATCAAGCTGCGCGACGCGCGACGGATCGGTGGCACACGCGCTGCACAACGGTTCCTCACCAATCCTCGCCGGAGAAACTCACCATGTTGACGCGCAACCTTTCGATCTCGTTCCTTCTGGGCCTCGCTGCTGCCACTGGTTGCACCGCAGGTGATGTCGCCGGCGACGGCGACGGTGATGGCAGCGGCAGCGGCAGCGACGACGAGCTGCCCGTTCCGCTCACGCCGGAAGGCAAGTTCAACATCACCAGCGACTTCGATCTCGCGACGAACGCACCCGGCACCGCCGGCCAGGTCGCGAACTACTTCATCAGCGCGACCGACGATCCCGATGACCCGACCAAGTTCATGGTCGACGAGCTCATCAAGGCGCTGCCCGACGGCTCGATCAAGAACATCGCCCAGCAGTCGGCGCCGTTCATCACCGGCTACCTCAACGACCGCCTGCTCGAGGTCGCCCCCGACTTCGTCACGAAGGTCATCGACATGGGCGACGCGTTTGGCCAGGTCACGAAGAACTTCGGCACCCTCGAGGTGCTCGAGATCAACGCGCAGGGCCAGGCGGTCAAGACGGTCAAGGGGCTTCACTTCAAGATCGACAACGTCGACATGGACTTCGCGTTCGCCGATCACAGCATCGACGAGACCAAGGTCGAAGGCCTGATGGTCACGCTCGACAAGACCGGCAAGCTCGCGATCAGCGATCACAAGGTCGGCCTCAAGTATGGCCAGGTGCTTCGCCTCGCGATCGACCAGGCAGTCGTCCCGATGATCGATCCGAGCGCGCAGAACGTCGGCGACATCCTCCACAGCGCCGTCAACTGCGAGGCCGTCGGCCGCTACGTGTTCGAGGCACTCGGCTTTGGCTCGCCCAGCACGTACGAGTCGGCGTGCACCTCCGGCCTGACCGCCGCGGCGAACGCGCTCTACTCGCAGCTCAACAACATCGACACCGCGGCACTCGAGTTCGGCATCGCCGGCACGGCGCGCGGCGTCGACAAGAACAGCGATGGCAAGATGGATGACATCCAGGTCGGCACCTGGACCGGTACGCTCGGCTACTCGGGCTCGCCCGCTCCGCTCGGCGCCGCGAAGTTCTTCGGCAAGAAGCTGTAAGCCGGAGTCACAGTTTGGTCGCGCAGCGTTAGTTGATCGACAGTCGCGAAGCGACCACGAACGCCGCCCATGGGCGGCGTTTGCTGTTTCGGTGCCTAGTACATCGAGCGGTCGGGCTCGGGCGCGCCCGAGTGCCGCTCGAGCTCAGCGTTGACGAAGCCGCCGAGCACGAGCGCGATCGTCGACAGATAGAACCACAGCATCACGACCACGATGCTGCCGAACGTGCCGTACCACAGGTTGTAGTTGGCGATCCGATCGACCCAGACCGAGAGCGCCCATGACATCACGACGAGCAGCAACGTCGCGAACAGCGCGCCTGGCCACAGGTGGCGGTTCGCGCCGAGCGTCCGCGGTGACGGGGCGAAGCGATAGAGCACCAGCAACGCGCAGAAGATGACGCCCATCAACGCGGGCCAGCGCAGCCAGCGCACGATCCCGTAGTCGCGGAACCCGAACAACGCGAACACGGCAGGTAGCGCGACGACGACCGCGAACATCACCATGATGCCGAGCAGCGTGCTCGCCGCCATCGCGATCGTGATCAGCAACTTGTGGATCGGTCGCCGTTGCTCGCGGACGCGATAGGCGCGGTTGAGCGCGTCGATCAGCGCGCGCGCGGCGCTACGCGCCGAGACCACGGCGAGGAACACGCTCACCGCGAGCGCGAACCCGAGGTCGCGACCCGAGCGTTGCGCCTGGCGCTCGAGCTGCTCGTTGAGGAACACGACGACGTTCGGTGGGAGCACGGTCTCGAGCCCGCGCAGGTGCGAGTTGATCTCTGTGGGATCGGCGACGACGCTGTAGATCGCGACGGCCGCGGCGAGCGTGGGCACCACGGCGAAGATCGTGAACAGCGCGGTGCCACCGGCCAGGATCGGCATCTCGCCGAGCAGCGCCTCGCGCGCGGCACGCAGCCAGTGCGCGACCATCGCCTCGCTCGTGTCGAGCCACGCGCGCCAGCGATGCCAGAATCTCACGGCGCGATCGTAGCGTAGGATCCGCCCACGTGATCGATACCCACTGCCACCTCGACGTCGAGGCGTTCGATCGTGATCGCGAGGCCGTGATCGCGCGCGCCGGTGCGGCCGGTGTTCTTGGCATGCTGGTGCCGGCGATCCGGCCCCGGACCTGGACCGCGGTCCTCGAGCTCGCGAGCCGTCACCGCGGCGCCGGAGTCCGCTGCGCGATCGGAATCCATCCTCAGAGTGTCCCCGAGCTCGACGAGGCGGAGCTCGCAAACCTCGACCAGCGCCTCGCGGACGCGGCGGGGGGCAGCGCCGACGAGGTGACCGCGATCGGCGAGTGCGGGCTCGATGCTGCCACCGGCGCGCACGAGCTGCAGGCGCGGATCTTCCGGGCGCACCTCCGGGTGGCCCACAGCCTCGGCAAGCCGCTGGTGATCCACGTGCTGCGAGCGCACGACCTCGCGCCGCGGATCCTGCGCGAGGAAGCCGCCGTGCGTGGCGTGCTGCACAGCTACTCGGGCGGTGCCGAGCTCGTCCCGGTGTATCGCGACCTCGGGATGGCGTTCTCGTTCGCCGGGCCGATCACGTATCCGAATGCACGCCGTCCTGTCATGGCCGCGCGCGCCGTCCCCGCGGAGCTGCTGCTCGCCGAGACCGACGCGCCGGATCAAGCGCCGGCGGCGCACCGAGGCAGTCGCTCGGAGCCGGCGTTTCTTCCCTCCGTGATCGCCGGGCTCGCCGCCGCGCGCGGCGCCACCTCCGACGAGATCGCCGCGTCGACGGCCGCGAACGCGCGCCGGATCTTCGGAACCTGGTGAGTCGGAGCGCCAGGAATGGCCGGCTCCGGTGACGGTGATTCGCCGTCGCGGACGAATCGGCTTGGCCGGGCCGGGCTCGGTGGTGAACAATGCGCCGATGACCCATCGACGGTTCGACCGTGCCGCGCGCTTGCTCGGCGATGCCGGCATCGAGCGGCTGTCGAGGTCGACCGTGACGGTGTTCGGAGTAGGGGGCGTTGGCTCGTTCGCAGCCGAGGCGCTCGTGCGCACCGGCGTCGGACGCGTGATCCTCGTCGACTACGATCGGATCTGCGTCACCAACGTGAACCGCCAGCTCCACGCGATGAAGGGCACGCTCGGCAAGCCGAAGGTGCAGGTGATGGCGGAGCGGCTGCGGCTCGTCAACCCGGACGCCGTCATCGAGGCGCGCGCCGAGTTCTACAGCGCCGAGACCTCGGCGCGACTGCTGGTCCCGGAGCCCGATGTCATCGTCGACGCGATCGACAACATGGCGGCGAAGATGCACCTGATCGCGACCTGCGTCCGCGATCGGCTGAGGCTCGTCTCGTCGATGGGCGCCGCCGCGCGCCTCGATCCGACGGCGGTGCGCATCGCCGATCTCTCCGACACGCGCGTCGATCCGTTCGCGCGCGACCTCCGCCGCAACCTTCGCCGCAAGCACGGGCTCGACTGCACGCAGCACGTCGGCGTGTGGTCGGTGTACTCCGAGGAGACGCCGATCGCGCCGCAGGCGCTCGCCTACGACGAGGGTGCGTTCGAGTGCGTCTGCCCGGGCGGTCAGAACGGCGTCAACGACTGCGAGCACAAGAACCGCGTCGAGGGCTCGCTCGCGTTCGTGCCGTCGGTGTTCGGCGCCACCGCGGCGTCGGTCGCGATCAAGCTCCTGCTCGATCTGCCCATGCCGCGGGTGGTCGATCCGGATGCGCCGCGCCCGCGCCGCCCCACCCGCCTGGCGACCACACCGCCGAGCTGATCAGCGATTTTCCCTGCACCGGCCGGACCGGTTTGCTAGTGTCGGCCCGTGAACAAGACCTTCCTCCCCGCGTGGGCCTACGGCCTGCTATCTGCGGTCGGCGCCGTGCTCGTGGCGTCGATGTTCGTCAACTGGGTCGACGTCGGCGGTGAGAGTGCCACCGGCCTCGGGGTGGCGTGGGAGCACGAGCACTGGCTGTTCCTCGTGCCCGTCGTCGGAGTATTGCTCGCGGTGGCCGCCGGCAGCCGGTCGGAGTACGCGCGGCTCGCCGCGATCGCGGCAGGCGTCGTGGTCTCGGGAAACGTGATGTTCCAGTTCGCGAAGACCCTGTTCGTCGACGGCGGCGTGGACACCTGGCTCGTGTTCGGCGGTGCGGGCGTGATCCTCGGCGGGGTCGCCGCGACTCGCCGCAGCTGGCGCGTGGTCGGCGCGCTGGCCGTGCTCGCGGGCTTCGTCGCACCGTGGGACGACCAATCGATGTGGCGCCTGCTGACGAGCCGCGAGCTCGACTTCCTCACCGATGGGCTCGGCATCACGATCCGCGTGCTGTGGTTCGTGCCGCTCGCCGCGCTCGTCGCGATCGGCAGCGGCGTCTCCTCGCACGCCAAGGCCGGCCGCGTGGCACTCGTCGCGGGCCTCGCGGTGTTCGGAGCGTTTGCATGGATGATCGGCTCGGCGGCGAACCTCGTCCTCGCGTGGGGTGCCTGGGCGGCGCTCGGCTCGAGTGCCCTGGCGCTGGTGATCGGCGTGCTGGCTCCCGGCTCGCCGACGAAGCCCGTCGCGGCAAAGACCTGATCGTCCGCGCCGCTATCCTGGTCGCGCTCGCGGCGTGTGCCGACCGCACGCCGGCGCGGTCGGCGGATCTGCCGACCTACCTCGCCGCGGTCGCGAGCCAAGGGGAAAAGGCGCGCACCCGCGAGGTCGCGAGCTGGCGGCTCGACGAGGCCACGTGGCATCGGATCGTCGTCGATCCGTATCGCGCGCTGCACGCGGACTACGTCCGAGCCTTCGACGCGAGCTCGCCGGCGCTCGTGGCGACCCTCGTCGCGCCGCCGCCGATCTCCGCGCGTCCGCACTTCGCCGGCGATCCCCAGCTCACGACCGGCCAGGTGCGTGCGCGGTGGGCGCTGCCGGTCGCGTTCGCGAGCGAGGTCGCCATGATCGGCGGTGCGCCGATCGACGCGGTGTTCGTGCGCGACGGCGATCGCTGGCGGGCGATCGTCGGGCTCGACGTCGTGATCCGCGCGCGCGTCGACCGGCTCGATCCGGCATGCGGTGCGCTGCTCGATACTCCGGCGCCGCCGCCACGGTGTCGCGATGTGGCGTGGGAGGTCGCGGATGCTGCGCTTCGGTCCGACCGCGACCGGTTCCGGCACGCGTGCACGCTGGCGGCGAACCTGTGTGGTAAGCCGTCGCGATGATCAGCCCAGGCCAGAAGGTCCCCTCGGTCACCATCAAGCAAGCCACGCCGGAAGGCACCGGCTCGGAGGTCGATCCCGCGGTGCTGTTCGCGGGCAAGAAGGTCGTGATGTTCTCGCTGCCCGGCGCGTTCCGGCCGACGTGCTCGGCGAAGCACCTGACCGGCTATCTCGCGAAGCTGCCCGAGCTCGAGGCACAGGGCGTCGACCTCGTCGCCTGCCTCGCGGTCAACGATGACTGGGTGATGAAGTCGTGGGCCGAGGCCCACCATGCGTTCGGCAAGATCACGATGCTCGCCGACGGCAACGCGACCTTCACCAAGGCGCTCGGCATCGAGATCGACCTCCCCGGGATGGGGATCCGCGCACGCCGCGGGTTGATCGTGTTCGAGAACGGCGTCGCCACGTCGGTCGAGCTCGAGGAAGCCGGCAAGTTCGAGGTGTCGAGCGCCGAAGCGTGCATCGCGAAGCTCGGCAAGTAACTCGATGCGGTAGTGTTCGCCGATGCGGATCTTCTGCGTGGCCGTGCTGTTCGTGGTGGGTGTGGGCGCGACCGCGTGGGCCGGGAAGCCCACGGTGGCGATCCTCGGGCTCGAGGTGATCGACGATGGAACTGGGCTCGATCCCAAGTCGACTCGGTTCGCCAAGGAGCTGACCGAAGATCTGCGCCAGCGCCCCAAGGCCGGCACCGGCCCGTTCGTGCTAGCGCCGGGCACCGACAAGGATCTCCTCGAGCTCAAGCTCCTGACGAAGTGCGAGAACGAAGCGAAGGACTGCATGCTCGCGATCGCCAAGGACCTGGGTGCGGCCTGGTTGATCTACGGCAAGGTCGAGAAGCGCTCCACCGGCTACCAGATCTCGCTGAAGCTCCTGAACGTCGGGACCAAGGCGTTCGATCGCTCGATCAGCGACATCCTCCTGTACGCGGACTCGACCGGGGCGGCCCGGGCGGCGGCAGCGAAGCGGTACTTCGCGAAGCTGACGGGCGCGACCGGTCAGGGAACGCTCGTGGTGAAGGCGGACGTCGCGCGCGGGACGATCTTTCTCGATGGCGAGGCCAAGGGCAACCTGGTCAACGGGGCCGTGCAGCTTGCGGGACTCGCGGAGGGCCGCTACAGCCTTCGCGTCGAGGCGGAAGGCCGAAAGCCGTACGAGACGAAGATCACGATCGCCGCGGGCGAAGCCACCGCGATCGCCGTGACGTTCGAACCGGCTCGCAAACGCTAGTCGACGGTGACGTTGTTCCGCAGGCAGACCTGGCGAACCATTCCCTGGCGCTGGCCCTGTAGCTGCGCGAGGTATTGCTTGGCCTTGCCGGCGTGCTTGAGATTGCAGGCCGCGATCGCCGCGGTGGTGATCGCGATCTGATGACCGGGACTCTTCGCGAGCACGGTCTCGGCGGTACGAAGGGCCAGGGCATACTGGCCGTTGATCGCGGCAGCCTTCGCCTCCTGCATCAGTTGCTCGACATCCTGGTTGGCAACAGGCGCCGGCGCGGCCTCGCACTGGACCTCGTCGACGGCCTGTCGAGCCGCCGGAAACACCCGACCGGCCTGAACGCCATACGCCGTCAGCTCGGAGCACTTGTGTTTCGAGGCGAGTGATCGCGCGTGGCGTCGCGCGTTCGCGACGTACCCGGCGACGAACTTGTCATGGCGAGTGCGCGCGCTCGGCTTGTAGACCGAGGTGTTCGGGATCTTCGCGTATGCCGCCTTGACGCCCGGTGCATCCATCTTGTCGATCGCCGCGATCAGCTCCTGCTCGACGGCCGCGTTGGTGCTCTCCGCGGAGGCGGTGGTGGCGATCAGCTGTGCCGCGGCGTTCGTCGGCTCGAGCTTCAAGATCGCGGCGGCTGCATCGATCGCTTCATCCCACTTCTGCTCCGTCACGAGCCTCCGAGCGCGGGCGTCGAGCTGCGGGACATCCTCGACGACCCGAGCGGTACCCGGCGTACTCGCGACCGCGACCACCACCGCGGCGTCGGCGCTCTCGACACGCGTGGCATCGGCCGTCAGGGTGACCAGCAGCGAGGCATCGGCCGGGGCCGCGGCCTGGTTCGGCGTCGGTCCACGCGACGACATCGCGACGGCGAGGATGATCGCTCCGGCTGCGAGGAGGCCGCCGCCGAGCACGATCGGAAGCATGCGCCGTGGCTTCGAGGGCGCGGCACCGATCTCGCCGCCCGCTGCAGAGAACGTGGACTGTTGAGGGGCCACATAGGCAGCACGCGCGCCAGCCGAGACCGCATCGTCTCGTGCGTCGGCAACCGACGCGACCGTGGGCGCGATGGGGGGCGGATTCCGTGCATCGGAAACCGACGCGACCGTGGGCGCGACCGGGGGGCGCTCGGCCGATGGCCGCTGCGCCGCGTGTTCCATCGAACGAGCGCCGGCGGCGGCGAACGGTTGCAGCGCGGCCGTGACCTCGGACATCTGCTGCAGGCGCAGCTCGGGTCGCTTCGAGAGCGCACGCATCACGATCGCTTCGAGCTCGACCGGCACGTCGGGGCGAAGCGAGCGCAGGGCCGGCGCGTCGACAAACTGATGCATGCCGAGCACCTCGCCTGCACCTTCGGCGACGAACGGCGGCCGACCCGAGAGCATCTCGAACAGGATGCAACCCAGCGCGTAGACGTCGGTGCGGTGATCCACCTCACCGGCGCCACGACACTGCTCGGGCGACATGTACGAGGGCGTGCCCATCATCATCCCGGTCCGCGTCTTCTGCGACAGTGGCTTGTCGCCGAACAGCTTCGCGATCCCGAAGTCGAGCACGGTGGCGCGCTCGCCGATCGCGACCTCGTCGTCAGGCACGAGCACGACGTTGTCGGGCTTGAGATCGCGATGCACGATGCCACGGGTGTGCGCGGCGACGAGGGCCGACGAGATCTGCCGCGCGATCGTGGCAGCGAGTTGCACCGGCATCGGGCCGGTCGCGCGGAGTCGCGCCGCGAGGCTATCGCCTTCGAGCAGCTTCATCGCGAAGTAGGCCGAGCCGTCGGTGTGCCAGCCAACATCGTAGATCTCGACGATGCCGGGGTGGTTGATGCTGGCCGCGGCCTTGGCTTCGTTGAAGAACCGCTCGACGATGTCGCGGTGACCGCTGAGCTCGGGCAGGAGCTGCTTGATCGCCGCGCGACGGCCGAGCCGGACGTCGACGCCGACGTAGACCACGCCGAACCCACCCTGACCGAGCCGGCGCTCGATCCGATACGACCCGATCTGGGTTCCTTCCACCGCCACTCAGCGTACTACGACTCCACGCACACCGAGTGCGTGCGAGCAGCCGTCCTGGCGTGATCGCGTGCTAGCGTCGCCTCGCATGGCGCCTCCGCTGTTTCATCGCCTGCTCGTCGCGAATCGCGGTGAGGTCGCGGTCCGGGTCGCGCGGGCGTGCGACTCGCTCGGCATCACGCCGGTGTTCGCGGTCAGCGAGGCGGATCGCGAGGCGCCGTACACGCGCGGCCGCGAGGCCGTGCTGCTCGGGCCCGGTCGCGCCGCGCTGTCGTATCTCGACGTCGAGCGCGTCGTGCAGGCCGCGGTGCAAGCGCGCTGCTCGGCGCTCCATCCCGGCTGGGGCTTCCTCTCGGAGAACCCGCTGCTCGCGACGCTGTGCGCGCAGCACGGCGTGACGTTCGTCGGCCCACCGCCGCAGGTCACCGCGCTGATGGGCAGCAAGACCCGCGCGAAGGCCGCGATGCGCGCCGCCGGTCTCCAGCTGATCCCCGGCAGCGAGGGCGTGCTCGCGTCGGTCGAGGATGCGAAGCGCGTCGCCGCCGAGGTCGGGTTCCCGGTGCTGTTCAAGGCCGAGAACGGCGGCGGTGGTCGCGGCATGCGGATCGCCCGCTCGGCCGCCGAGGTCGAGCATGCGTACGGCGAGGCGCAGGCCGAGGCGCGCGCGGCGTTCGGTGGGGATCGCGTGTTCCTCGAGCGGCTCGTCGAGGGCGGGCACCACGTCGAGATCCAGGTGTTCGCCGATCGCTACGGTCACGCGGTGCACCTCGGCGAGCGCGACTGCACCGTGCAGCGCAACCACCAGAAGCTCCTCGAGGAGAGCCCGTCTCCGGCGATCACGGCGGACCAGCGGGCGGCGACCTGCGCCGCGGCCGCGCGTGCCGCCGCGCAGATCGGCTACGTCGGAGCCGGCACGATGGAGCTCCTGCTCGACGACGGCGTGCTGCGGTTCATGGAGATGAACTGCCGGCTCCAGGTCGAGCACACGGTCAGCGAGGAGCGCACGGGCAAGGACCTCGTCGTCGCGCAGCTCGAGATCGCCGCCGGGCGGCCGCTCGCGTGGACGCAGGACACCATCGCGCTGACCGGTCACGTGATCGAGTGCCGCATCAACGCCGAGGATCCGAGCAACAACTTCACGCCCGCACCCGGGATGATCACCGTGTGGCATCCGCCG
>Ga0299915_10004529_pt1 | contig 10137 bp, 4 predicted proteins | sample RVTome_13_FD_200263 | JGI IMG/M metagenome (GOLD analysis project Ga0299915, IMG submission 200263) | Soil microbial communities from uranium-contaminated site in the Upper Colorado River Basin, Wyoming, United States - RVT92D227 (version 2) ...
TGGGTGTACGCGCCCGGCTATATCGGGGAGAAGCTGTCGGTTGAAAATATGCACGCGCTCACCGGAATGCGGCTCGCTGAAAGCAATACGGCCGGCGAACTGAGGGTCGAAATCACACCCTACGATCACGCTTATACAAAATCACTGCCCCGGGATTTTGCCTACGGCACTGACGTGAATGTGGAAAACATCAAGCGCTGGTACGACCATCAGATTTACCTGAAGGATCCCCGTGATCCCTCTCTCCGGCGCGACCTGCCGGGCTTTCGCATCAATCCGCGCTTCTGGTGCGATGATCCGCAAGCGCAGACGCTCGGCATGCTCGCGGGGATCGACAAGCCGGGCCTGGTCGTCAAAAAACAGGAGGGATGGACCTCCGTCTATTCCAGCGCCCCGATCCTTCCGGCAGCACTGCTGCGGAATATCGCACGCGCTGCGGGCTGCCACATTTACAGCGACGCCGGCGATGTGGTTTACGCCAACCGCAACTTCTTGGGCCTCTATACGCCGGGCGGCGGCTCGCGGATCGTCCGGCTGCCACGGCGCTCGCGGGTCCTGGACCTGCTGAAAAACCGGGTCCTCGCGGATGGCGTCACCGAGTTCCCGCTCAAACTGGCGCCCAATAACTCGGTGCTTCTGAAGCTTGAAGAGACTGCAAAGTGACAGGAACGCTATCGGTTCACCCGCCATTCGATGATTCCGCACTCGTACCAGGTCAGATCCTCGCTCAGATAGTTCCCGTCGGGCGGCCCGAGCTCACCTTTTTTGTACACCTTTCCCTGCAGCTGAATTTCGAGGCGCAGGCCCGAAGCGTTGACCGGCTGGAATGAGGCCTTGTTAAAGCGGTCCCTGTCGACAGCATAAGGATCGGAGGCGGCCACCGGCTTCCATTCATTTCCGTCCTTGTACAGCAGGCGCCAGGAGGCAGGTAGCACGCAGACCTGCTTATCGTCCTTCCAGTAGACCTCGACGGAGGAGATCCGGGAGGGTCTGGCAAAGTCATACTGGACCCAGGCGCGATCTCCAGACTGCGGGTGCAGGCGCAAAAACGGCGCGGATCCGTCTTCGGAATTCACGGGCTCGAGCTGGTCGCTGATCGCCCGGATGTCGCCGCTGCCGTCCTGGGAACTGGGGTAGAAACGGCGTTCGATTGTCGGCGGATTGTTCCCCGGATAGTTCTCCGCCACAGTTCCGTTGCCGCACGACGAAGTCGCTTTGCTCGTGGAGGCAATCGTTGGCGCCGGCTGGATCCAGGCTTTCGATTCCTCACGGGCCAGCCACACAGACATCTCTCCCGGACCCCGGTTGCCGAATGCGAAATACGGGATTGCGGTGAAATCCCTGGGTGTTTTTACTACAGAGGCGCGATCCGCGCCGCGGCTCAGCGCCAAGGCTTTCCCCATGATTTCCCCGAGGTCTCCCAGCCGGTCTTCGCGGTAGGAAAATGCGAGTGCGGCATCGTCCGCGAGCAGGAGGTTGAAGACCCCGCCCGGATTGTCTGCCTGCTCGACGCAGAACACCAGCGGGCCGCGTTCGAGGGCTACCATGCCGCGGTTTTCGGCGACCGGCTCCGCCGCAAGCACCCTGCGAACCGCCATGGGCAGGTCGAGCTGAACGGTATCGCCCGGTTTCCAATCGCGTTCGATTCGGGCGTAACCCTTGTCCAGGGTGTAGGCGAAGTCCGCTCCGTTGACCGATAGAGCGATTGTCTGCTCGGGCGCCGGCAGGTAACGATACAGGCCGCCCGGCATCGGTTCATTGCGAGCCCAACCCGGAATGCGCACGAGCAAAGCAAACTTCAACGGCTTTTGGGGATCCACTGTAATCTTGATGTTGCCTTCCCATGGATACCGGGTTTCCTGCGCGAGCATGACCGGAGTGTCCCCCAGCTTGGCCTGGGCACGGCTTGCGATAAAGAGGTTTACATACAAGCTTTGATCCCCGCTGGCATAAACAAGCCCCCCCAGCTGGGGCAGGAGGCGGACGAGATTCGGGGGGCAGCAGTTCGGGCCAAACCACGACTGGCGGGAGAAATTGCCGTAGGCGCGGAGCGGCGACTGATAGAGATATTTCTCCCCGTCGAGAGAAATCCCCACGAGAAATCCGTTGTACAGGGTGCGTTCCAGCACATCGACGTACTTTGCATCCTGGTGCAGCTGGAACAGTCTCTGGTTCCAAATGGTGCTTCCGTATGCGGCGCAGATCTCGTTCCAACAGGCAAGATTGGGCAGATCGAAATCGTCGCCGTAATCCTCCTCGTCGCGGTAGCTCCCGATGCCGCCGGTGAGGAAGGTTCTCCGGGATACCGCGTCTTCCCAGATGCGATCGTCGGCGCGGGCGTATTCGGCATCGCCGGTCAAAGCGGCGATGTCCGTCAGCGGAATGTAGAGGTATATGGCCCGCACGGCATGGCCGATGGCGCGGCTCTGGGATTTCACCGGTTCGTGATCCTGGGCATAGGGGCCATACATGCGCTGGCGGTTCGCGGGATTGCCGCGCGTGTCGAGGAAGAATTGCGCCAGCTTCAGGTACTTGTCGTTGCCGGTGCTGCGGTACAGACGGATGAGGCCGATCTTGATCCCTTCGTGATTCGAGATGTCGTGGCGTTTGCCGGGGCCGAAGACCGCGTCCAGGTCGTCTCCGATTTCAATCGCCACGTCCAGCAGCTTGCGGCTCCCGGTCGTTTCATAGTATGCCCCGGCCAGTTCGAGGAAGTGACCGGCCCAGAAAAAATCGCCGTCTCCCTCGCTGGACCAGATCTGCTTCCGGCTGCGGATCCGCTCTATCGCCCTGTCCAACGCAGCATCCACACGGCTGCGAAGCGCCGGATCGGGATTTTGGGCAAGGACGTAGCAGGCCGCCTCGATCAGGCGCAGATCGGGATTGTGCCCCTTCTGCTCATATCTGTCGAACAGGCCGGGGATCGAAACGGTGCGGTTGATCTCGAGCCTTGGCGTCCAGAAAGAATCACTGATCTGTACGTCCTTATACGAAACGGGCGACACTGCATAATCCGATATGTGCCGCGCAGACTGCTGACAGGAACAGAAGAAAAAAGCGACAGCGATAACACAAGTGAATTTCAGCAATGACAATCTCATAACACTCCCTCCGAGGATATTCCAAAGCGAGCCAGGTGGTTGAAAAAACTCTCTTGCCACGAATTCCACGGCGCAGCCGTATAGGCGAACCGGCAATTTGGTTGGATGCGGCCTCCGGCCGCGCCGCGGCCCTTGATATATGAAATGGCCTTCTGCGCGCCTCGGCGCTGACTGCTCGCCGCGCATGAGTATCTCGTTTCGCGAACTGCAGAAGCCAGCAAAAATTTCCACCCATCGCCCTGGCCGCTGGTCCGCGATTCACCGGATTTGCCGGTCGGCGGCGTACCTTTCGCATGTTACAATCCCCGTCGTGGCCGAATGAACGCGAACCACAGAGGTGCGGAGAGAGACAGGGAGCCCGAATTCAAAATGCGATCCATTATTGCTTTCATACTGGTGATATCCGTGTATCAGGCAGCGCAGGATGAGGCGGTGTTTCTATCCTATTATGCGGAAAAGGACGCCGAACCTTCGGCCGATCCCGGTTCTCCGTTCTGGACGGGAATCCAGGGCGTCACCATCGATAGGAGCATTCTCGGTCCCGCCGTGCCGCAATACCGGGCCGAAGTCCGCTCTCGGTGGACGAAAAACAATATTTACTTCCTCTTTGCCGGACCTTACCAGAAGCTCACTCTGAAATCGAATCCGGATACCGTGAAGGAAACGTACCGTCTGTGGGAAAAGGACTGCTTCGAAGTGTATCTCGGCGCCGACTTCGAGCACATCAACCGGTACCGGGAATTTCAGATGTCTCCCGCCGGGGAATTCCTGGACCTGGATATCGATTCCTCAATACCGAAGCCGGGTTTTAACGGAGAGCAGAACTGGGATGCCGGGATGAAAGTAAAGGCCCGCATCGGTGAGGGCAGGAAGTTCTGGTACGGCGAAATGAAGATGCCGATTGCCGCCGTCGACAGTCGCCCTGCCGCGGCGGGAAATGAAATGAGGATCAACATGTTCCGCCAGGACGACGAGCCGCCGAACCGGAAATTCCTTGCCTGGCAGGTCACCGGCGTGTGGAATCCGCATCACCCCGATAAGTTCGGCATCCTGCGGCTCGTCAACTGAAAGCGAACCGCGGAGGCCCACAGCGCGACCGGCGGCCCCAGCCAAAGCGAATGTGACTCCGGGAGCCGGCCGCGCTGAGCTTTCAGCGGTCAGCCATCAGCTTTCAGCATTCAGCTCGCCACGGTAGAAGGAATGCTGCCCGCTTTCATGGAAGGCTGAAAGCTGATGGCTGACGGCTGAGAGCTTTGTTCGTGCCGCATGCATAAGGCACTTGTTTGGTTCCGGCTTGTCCGGGTTGGGTTCATCATGTTTGCGATCGCCACTGTCTGAACCGCAAATGCCGGGCCATAACCATGAAACGGCATGCTATTCTGCGCTCCCCGGAGAAATTTGAACTGCAATCTCAGGGAATCTTCCGGAGGGAGAACGATATGAAAAAGTGGATGGGACTGGTGCTCGCCTCTTGGCTAATGGCGACGATTCCCGCTCAGGGCGGACAGGCCCCGGCGGACGAATTCCTCGTTCGACTGGCCAACTCACGGATGGTCGTCGAGTTCGACAAGCGCACCGGCGCTCTCTATTCACTGCGTGAGGCCGACGGACGGTTTGGGACGAACTACTTTGGCAACACGACGAATTGCCCCGGCGCCGCCTATGACGATCCGGCATGGACGGGCCACATCGTCAGCACCATCTGGGAGCTGAGTCTTCCTGAGCGGCCCGTCGTCCTTATTCCTTCATTTTCATTCCGGCCCTCGGGAAGTTGGCGCCGGGAATCCACCGGAAACTCGGCCGACATCCGTCGGGTTGCATTTGACGGGCAAGCCTTCGCCGTGCGCTATTCGGGGCCTTCAAAGAATGATGGCGGGATCAAGAGCTTCGACCTCGGCCTGACCTACCGGCTCGCCGCCGATCAGTCCCTGCTGCTGGAGATCGACATCACGAACACCACCGGGCGCCTCCTCGAAATCGGCGAACTCGGCCTTCCCATGACGATCAACGACAACTACTCCGGTGTCCGGACCACAAATCCTTACACCAACCAGGTCGACGACCATGAGGTGCTTTACGAGGACGAACGCCTCAAGGTGGGCGAGCAGAAGATTATTCACGAAGAGCGGGTCACCGGCCACCATTTTGCCGGCGGCCACAGCTCTTACTCCCTCATCCAGGGGTTGCGCGGCGATCCGCCGTTCCTGCTCGTCCATCCCACCGGCGACACTTCATACGAGTGCCTCTACCGCTGGGAAGACGGCGGCGCGCGCGGAGGAAGACGCGCCCGGCCCACCATCCTGGCGATGCACTCCCTGGCCGCAAAAAACGCCAGGGGCTGGAGAACGCCATGGGTGAACGGACACACCTCCCTGCTCCTGAAGCCGGGAGAAAGGAAACGCTTTGGCCTGCGGTTCGCCTTCATCGACGGGTATGCCGCCATCCGGCAGGAAATCGCCGGCCAAGGGAACCTTGGGTTGCGCATCATTCCGTCAATGGTCGTGCCGGAGGATACTCCGGTTTTCGTGGAGATTCTGTCCCGGCATGATCCGCAGATCGAGTTCCTTTCCGAGAATATCTCCATGCGGGAGAAAAAGCAGGCAGGCGACCGGACGCTGCTGACCCTCTCATTCCGCGGGCGCGGCCAGAAAAGCCTGCAGCTGAATTACGACGGCGGCAAGTGGACGAACCTGCACTTCTACTGCACCGAAGACACCGAAAGCCTGATCAAGGCCCGGAGCCGGTTTATCGTCGGGCGCCAGTTCTATGAAAATCCCCAGGACCCTTTCAACCGCCACCACATGTTCCTCCCCTTCGACTATCGGACCGGAAGCACGTACAAGGATAGCGACAACGTCTGGGAAGTCGGGGGCAACGACGAGTACGGTTTTTCCGAGCCGTTGTATCTTGCTGAGAAGAACGTCTACTATCCCGACCGGGAGGAGATCGCGACGCTCGAGACCTATGTCGCGGACTCCCTGCGCAAGTACATCCAAAACCAGGAAACCTTCGCCCTGCGCGCCTCCTTGTACTGGAAGGAGCGGCTCCCCTCGAGCCCTTGGGGGCACTGGACCGAAGCCCGGTCCAGGGAGAGTTACCGGACGTACAACTACCCTCACGCCGCAAACGTTTATCACGCTCTTTACCGGATCGGAAAGATGTACGGCCTGACAAAGCGCGCAACGCCGCAGGAATACCTGCGCCTGGCCTGGAACACCGGCATGAAGTGGTTCCGGACAGGACCATGGAGGCATGTCGGGCTGATGGGCGGCTCGAACATTCTCAACATCCTTGTCGACCTCAAGGTGGAAGGGTGGGAAAAAGAATACCGCGCGCTTCTCGAACAGGTGGAAGCCTGCAATCGCGTTTTTGTCGAGACGCCCTATCCTTACAGCTCGGAGCTGTTCGTCGACCAGACGGCCCACGAGCATGTATATTTCTTCACAAAATATTTCGGGAACACGGCAAAGGCCGCCTTGACTCTCCAGGTGATCCAGGCGCTGCGCGGCGGCGACCAGCCGGTCTGGTTCCGCTATGGAAACGACAACCGGGGCGACCTGGCCGGCTGGTATACCACTTCGTTAAACGGCAGGCCGCTGCTCGCGGGATTCGAAGAGACCGGAGATCCGGGAATGCTGCTCAAGGGATTCGCTGGAATCATGGCTGTCACCGCCAATTTGCTTCCGGACGGCATGGGATTCGGCCACTATGTTTCCACTCCCGGCATCCAGGCCTTCGATCCGCCGCGGACCCTGGACAACGGCATCGGCATGTACGGTTTCTTCAAGGCGGCGAAATCCTATGTCTTCCTGGACGAGTCCTTCGGCGTTATCGGCGCCGGCTGCGATGTCCAGACAGCCGGGAGTCGGATCACCGCGAAACTGCGAGACGGATTGAGGAAAAGGCTGCGATTCGTCGAATCTCGCGTGGATGTCGAGGCCGAGAAGGGAGAAATCGTCTCGGCAACATTCGATTCCTCCGGCAGCTCGTTGGCGCTCGAAATGACCGATTCAACGAAGCTGGTCACGACCGGCCGGATCATTGTCAGGGGCCTGGCGCCCGGGCGCTACTCTGTCGCGTACGGAAACCGGCGGGAGATCCACACTGTTTCGGATGCACTCACGCTGGAGTGGCCCCTGGAGGAAGCAGGCAGAGTCGCGATTGAGCGAATAGGACAGTGAAGCCGATCTGTATCGGATGACTACAGAGCTCTCAGCAATCAGCCGTCAGCATTCAGCTCGCCCCGATAGCCGACAAGCTATCCGTTCTCACCGACGAGCCTAAAGCTGATTGCTGACAGCTGATGGCTGACAGCTTCCGGTGTTTCCGGGTTAGGGATTAGGGCCGTAGAACTTCCAGCTCGCGGCAAAGTCGCGCGTCAGTTTCTGTTTGGTCAGTATGGCGCGCACCATCTCCGCCGGCATGCTGTTTTCGCGCATGATGGCGTCATGGAAGGCGCGGTTGGTCATCTTGCCGGAATCCACAAGCTCTCTGCGCAGGGCCACGAACTGCAGGCCGCCGACCATGTATGCGGCCTGGTACAGCGGACCGTAGCCGCCGGCGAAGGAACGGCGGACTTCGGCGGTTGCATTTTCAACTTCGTGGCCGACGCGCTTGACCAGCAGGTCGATGCACTCCTGCGGCGTCATCTTTCCCAGGTGGAAGCTGAGCGAGAATATGATCCTGGCGCATCGGTGGGAGCGCCAGAAGAGCATGCCGATGCGGTTTTCGGGCGTCTTGGGAAAATTCATCTCGTACAACAGCATTTCCCAGTAGAGGGGCCATCCCTCGCCCCAGAAGGAGGTGCTGAACAGGCTGCGATAAGGCCGATAGCGCGCCGTCATGAAGCCAGCCAGGTGATGGCCGGGGATCAGTTCGTGAAAAACAGTGGCGCGCGCGAAGTGGATATTGTTGCCGCGCATGCTCATCATTTTCTGTTCAAACGACATCGCACCGGTGGGGTAGGAGACGCTGATGGTCTCGCCGCCCGTGAAGAACGGGTTTACCAGCTGGCGCTCCGGCGACATCATCTCCATGCGCCAGTTTTCGCGCGCGAGGGGCGGTATCGTGATCAGGCTGTGGTCGTCGAGAAACTGGATGGCTTCGACGGCCAGCTCACGGATCAGTTCCGGCTGCCTGCCCGGCTCGACGTACAGCGTCTTGACATGCTCGAGGGCCTTGTGCCAGTCGTCGCTGTATCCCAGGGCGCGCGAGGCTTTTTTCATCTCGTTTTCGCACCATTCAAACTCCCTGTTGGCGATCGAGATCAGCTCTTCCGGCGTGTACGGTATCATCTCGTGCGCCAGCTCGCTGAGCAGCGCCTCCCGCCCGATCGGGTCGCCGATGATGTCCTCGCTGCTGCCGGGTTGAGCCTGCGCGGCAACGGAGCGGCCGCCGCGTCCGCTGCCGGGAGGGCCGCCCGGAACGCCTCCCGCCGGAGTATCCGCTGCGGGGCGCTGGGTGATTTGAGGCAAACCGCCGGTCTCAGCAGGCGCGGGCTTCAGGCCTACGATCTTCTCGCGCAGGAAGGCTGCATAGTCCTGGAGGGTTTTGTCGACGGTACGATATGGCGCATCCGCCCACCAGGTGAATAGCGGGTTGTACCCGTTATAAAAGCCGAACCAGTTACGCAGGGTGCTGCGCATGCCGTCGATGGTTGCGGCAGCGCGATTGGCGACGGTCTTTTTGACCTTGCTCTGTTCCGGCGGCGGATCGCCGGTGGGCTTGCCCTCAGGTCTTATCGTGGCCTCAACCGTCTTGCGGGCGGCCTCGACCTGTTTGTTCAGGCCGTGCAGAATCTCGGCTGCCTTATGCGGGTTCACCCACTCCATGCGCCGGCGCGCCTCCTCGAGGTCGGTGACGGTCTGTTCGAAGGGGACCAGCGTCGCAGCCTCGGCGGAAAGTCCGGCCTGAAAATCAAGCTGGCGCGTTTCGTAATCCAGGAGGTTTTTGAAGAGCAGGTATTCGACCTGGCCCGCCTGGCTCATTGATTCAAAGTTCTGCCTGGCCAGGGTGTCCAGCCATTCGGCGCAGAAGCGCTTGAACCGATCGCGGCGCGCGGTTGACTGAGCGACCGGGTAGGAACGGCCAAGGGCGGCGCGGTCGAGCACGTACCGCTCCAGCATGCTCCGCATCTCCGTGGGCGGCAGGTTGATCTCCTGGAAGTCGGGCACGTCGCCTGCGGATCCCGCGCCCTGGTCATGCGCGAAGAGGAAGATGGAAAAGAGCAGGGCCAGAGCCCCGAGCAGGAGGCAGGGAATCGACAGGCGGGCTTTTTTCATGGCTGTTTCCTCCACGGATTTCAAATGCTCTCGTGCGCGGTGCGGGCGATGATTTCCTCTTGATGATACGCGTCCAGGTCGACGAAGTAGTCGCTGTAGCCGGCGACGCGCACCAACAGGTCGCGGTATTGATCGGGATGCTTTTGTGCGTCGCGCAGCGTTTCCGTGTCGACCACGTTGTACTGCACATGGTGTCCGTCGAGTTTGAAGTAAGTGCGGATCAGGGCTGCCATCTTGGCCAGGCCTTCCTCGCCGGCAAGCACGCTGGGCAAAAACTTCTGATTCAGCAGCGTCCCCCCGGACTTGAACTGATCCATCTTCCCCAGCGACTTGATCACCGCCGTCGGCCCGCGGCGATCGGCGCCGTGGGAAGGCGAAGTGCCGTCCGATTCGGGCATGCCGGCCATCCGTCCGTTGGGCGAGGCGCCCAGCTTCTTGCCGAAGTAGACATGGCATGTGGTGGAGAGCATGTCGATGTGATACTCAGTCCCCTTGGTGTTGGGCCGGCCGTCGATCGCGTCGTAGAGAGATGCATAGACCCGTTGCATGATGGAATCGGCGTAATCGTCGTCGTTCCCGAATGCCGGCGTTTTGTTTGCCAGGGTGAGGCGGAGGACTTCTTCTCCCTCGAAGTTTTTCCTCAGGGCATCGAGGAGCCGCTCCATTGAGACGCTCTTGTCATTGTAGACATGCTTTTTGATGGCGGACAGGCTGTCGGTGATGGTCCCGATGCCCACGCATTGGATATAGTTCGT
>Ga0299915_10004530_pt1 | contig 10134 bp, 6 predicted proteins | sample RVTome_13_FD_200263 | JGI IMG/M metagenome (GOLD analysis project Ga0299915, IMG submission 200263) | Soil microbial communities from uranium-contaminated site in the Upper Colorado River Basin, Wyoming, United States - RVT92D227 (version 2) ...
AAAGGCGATGGCCAGGTTGGCCGGGAGCGTCCAGGGCGTCGTCGTCCAGATGACGACCGAAACATTCCGGCCGAGCAGAACCTTGAATTTTTCGTCGCGGCCGGATTTCTTGAAGACATCCGTGGGGAGCGGGAACTTGACGTAGATCGAGGGCGAGGACTTATCCTTATATTCGATCTCGGCATCGGCCAGGGCCGTCCGGCAGTGGATGCACCAATGGACGGGTCTCTTGCCCCTGTAGACGTCGCCCGCCTTGAAAAACTCGGCCAGGTTGCGGATGACCTCCGCCTCGTAGCCGGGGTCCATCGTCAGGTACGGCTTTGCCCACTCGCCCAGGATGCCGAGGCGGCGGAATTCGTCCCTCTGGATGTCGACGTATTTTTCGGCGTACTTCCGGCATTCCTCCCGGATGGCGGTGATGCTGATCGATTTCTTCTTTTCCCCCAGGAGCTTGTCCACGTGGATCTCGATGGGCAGGCCGTGACAATCCCAGCCCGGCAAGTAGGGGGCATAGAAGCCCCGCATGCTCCCGGTCTTGACGATGAAATCCTTGAGGATCTTGTTCAGGGCGGTCCCGAGGTGGATGTTGCCGTTGGCGTAGGGCGGCCCGTCGTGAAGGATGAACGGCGGCCGGCCCCGCCGCTTGGCGAGCACCTTCCCGTAAAGGCCGAGGCGGTCCCAATGGGCGATCATCTCCGGCTCCCTCTGGGCCAGGGACGCCTTCATGGCGAAGGGCGTCCGCGGCAGGTTGAGGGTCGCCTTCACGTCGGACTTGTCGGCCATCAGGGGCTCCCGTTGGCTAGTATATATTGTTCCTGGTGAACAAGTTACTAAGCCGGGCAGAAAATAAATGTCATCAGATTTCTATGTCGCCCGGCTAGTACTCGGGGAGCAGCAAGGATTATGTAACGTATTTTCTGCTCCCCGTAGTATTTTATCCCGCCGGGTCAAAAAGTCAACCTGGAGGAGAGCGGGCCGGCTTTAGCTCTTGAAGAAGTGGGCCCCGCGGCTGACGGGATTGGCCAGGGCGGCATGGGTGATCATCAGGGCGACCTGGATGCCGTGCTTGAGGCCGACGACACTCGCCTCCATGGGCGCTTCCTGGTAGAACTTTTCGATGCGGTGCCTGAGGTATTCGAGGTCCGCCTTGGCCCGTTCCAGGCGCTTGCGCGTCCGGATGATCCCGGCGTAATTCCACATCGTCGAGCGGATGGTCAGCCAGTCCTGGAGGATGAGCGCCGGGTCGATCTCTTCCTCCCGCGCCGGGTAATACCAGCGGTGGATCCGCGAAGGCCGGCAAGGCAACGCGGGGTCGAACCGCGCGGCGATCGCCTGCCCCGCCCGCGTCCCCCAAACAAGCCCCTCGAGGAGGGATGTCGAGGCCAGACGGTTGGCGCCGTGGACGCCCGTGCAGGACGCCTCGCCCGCCGCATAAAGACCCTGGAGCGAGCTCTGACCCCACGTATCGACCAGGACCCCCCCGCAGGAGTAATGGGCCACCGGCACGACCGGGATGGGCTCCTTGGTGATGTCGATCCCGTAGCCCAGACAGGTCTTATAGATATTGGGGAAGCGCTTCCGGATATCGACCTTGGCGTAAGAAGCGAGGTCGAGGAGGACGTGGCTCGAGCTCGTGTTGACCATTTCCTCGTAGATGGCCCGGGTGACTTCGTCGCGCGGCGCGAGCTCCCGTTTCTCGCTGTACTTGCCCATGAACAGCCGGCCGTCGCGGGTTTTGAGCCGCGCGCCTTCCCCGCGGACCGTTTCGGAGATGAGGAAGCCGCCCCCGTCGGGGTGAAAAAGGCCGGTCGGGTGGAACTGGATATATTCCATGTTGACGATCCGGGCGCCCGCCCGGAGGGCCATCGCGTATCCGGAGCCGTCGGCTGATGGGGGATTTGAGGTGTGGAGGAAAACGGCGCCGCAGCCGCCCGTCGCCAGCACGGTGTATGGGGCGAAGAGCCGCCGGACACGCCTCGTCCGGTTGTCGAGCACATAAGCCCCGACGCACCGGGGTTCTCGATAGTAGGAAGTCGGGTCTTTGGAGTGATGCGGTACCGTCAGCAAGTCGACGGCGGTCTGCTCGGTGAGCAAGGTGACCCGGGGATGGCGGCGCAGGGCCGCCAAGAACCGCTCGGCGATGGTCTTCCCCGTCGTATCCTTGACGTGCAGGATGCGGCGCCGCGAATGGCCCGCCTCCTGGGCATAATCCAACCCGGCGGGCGAGCTCCGGGCGAATGGGATCCTCAACTCATGGATGAGAACCCGGTCGACGAGCGCTTTCCCTTCTGCCGCCAAGACCTCCACGGCGCGGGGGTCGTTGATGCCGTCACCCGCTTGGATGATGTCTTCGGCCAGGAGCTCCGGCAAGTCGCCTTGACCCAGGGAAACAATGCCGCCCTGGGCATGCCAGGTGTTTGACGCCTCAGGCGAGGCCCCTTTGGTGATGATCGTGACCCGGAGCCCACCCCGCGCCGCCTCGAGCGCGGCGCTCGCGCCGGCGATGCCACAGCCGATGACCAGCACGTCAGAGCGAATATCCGTGTCCATCCTCTTCTCAGCCCTGGAATTCCAGACTGATGTCGATCGCGCGGTACGAATGGGTCAGGGCGCCGACCGAGATGAAATCCACGCCCGTCCGGGCGATCTCGGCGACCCGCTCCAGACTGACCTTGCCCGAGGCTTCCAGCGGCACGCGGCCGGCCACAAAGGTCACGACCCGCTTCATCTCCGGCGGCTCCATGTTGTCCAGCATGATCATGTCCGCGTTCCCGGCCACCGCCTGTTCGGCGCCGGCGAAATCCGTGACCTCGACCTCGACCTTGACGCCGAACGGGGCGGCGGCCCGGGCCCGGCGCAAGGCCTCCCGGACGCTGCCGACTTGGCGGATGTGGTTATCTTTAATGAGGACCATGTCCGAGAGGCTGAAGCGGTGGTTGGCCCCGCCGCCCATCGTCACCGCGTACTTCTCGAGCGCGCGCAACCCGGGCGTCGTCTTGCGGGTGTCGAGGATGCGGGCTTTGGTGCCCTCGACCTCCCGGACGAAACGCCGGGTCAGAGAGGCGACGCCGGACAGGCGCTGCAGGAAGTTGAGGGCCGTCCGTTCGGCTTTGAGCAGGGAAATCGAGCGGCCCTCGACCCGGGCCAGGATGTCGCCCGGCTTGAATTCACGGCCGTCGGCCGAGACGGCCTCGAAAACGACCTCGGGGTCGATAAGCTCGAAGACGCGGCGGGCGATGCGGAGGCCGGCGACGACGCCCTCCTCTTTGGCCAAAAAGACGGCCGCGGAACGGGCGTCAGGAAGGAAGAGAGCCTCGCTCGTGATATCGCCTGAGGGGAGGTCCTCGGCCAGCGCGGACCTGACGGCCTGGTCGATGACGGCAGCCTCAAGGGGGGCCATGGACGGCATTATAGGGGCTCGACCCGGAGAGAGTCAACGTAGGCCTGCGGTCACCCAGAATCTAGAGATAATGACGGCACGTTCTGTATTCCGCCGCAAATAGAATCCGAGCGCTGATAATCTGATATCTCTCCGACGTTTCGCCCGGCCCGTGCGGCGACGAGGAATCTATGATCGTAGACCTTTGCTCTCAAGGGCCCGTCCCAATCGCCACAATTCTCCATCCCCCGCGCGATGTTTCTTTTTTCATTTGGATAAACCAATAGTTGATGCCGTCTTCACTGAACATCTTCCCATGTTCCGTAAAGGCGCAATAATACTTTACCTCATATTCAAGAGTCCCGGGGGGATTACTTTTAGCTAGATATTCGAGCTCGTCCATACTTATCAGCCTAATACTCTTAATGGTCTCAGCCTCAGGAACATCTTCATTATAAAGGGACGTTTCACCCATGTTAGATTGCAGAAAAATCATCAGGTGCCTTCTTGTTACACAAGCCCGGGCCAACGTTCTGTCATGTCGATCCGACGCCTTGATATATTCCGAGATTATTTCCTCCGGCCTCATGGTCGATAATCTCTTTTCAATTTCATTATCATAATCAATATAGCTGTCTATCCACTCCTCCCAACTCTTTTTAGTTATTTCGGCGAATTGTTTCCGCTCTAAAGAGCAATCCAATGAGTAACCTCTGAAGGAGTGAATATAGGCTCCGACAAGTATTAGCCCGGCCCTCATTGTGACTCCATAGGCTTTGTTATCTGGTCTCGTTGAATCCGGCCAGGGTTCGCTGAGAGCATATTTCTCCACCGCCACTTTTTCGCCCAGATAGGGAGCAAAATCTAAGCCGATGCTTTTGGAAAGTTCATTATTGTAGGCCCAATACAATTTTATGGGATATTCTCCCGCCTCATGGATAAAAGTAGACGGCAGAATGAGCTCCAGTGAGTTTATTTTGCCGACGATCGTCCAGCCATATTTTTTAAATAGTTTTTCATCTTCCGGATTCTGTGCCTGTTCGCGGGCCTCGTAGCCTTTTTCTTCTATTCGACTGGCTGAGATCGATAGATTAAAAATTGAGATTAAGAAGACTAACACAAGGACCTTGGGTTTCCTCGTTCTCGCCAAAGAGCTCTGCCCGGTATCTTCCATGCCGTCCCCCTCCCTTCCCAGCCGCCGGCCGGGTTTTATTCTCAGCGGATGCCGACGGTGCCCCGGACCGATTCGATGAGCTTGGCCGAATCGTAGCCGACGCCGTCCTTGAAAACCGTCTCGACTTTCTCGATGTCGGAGATATTCTTGGCTGGGTCACCCTTGATCAAAACCAGATCCGCGACTTTCCCCGGTTCCAGGGTCCCGACCTTATCCGCCCGATTGAGATAGAAGGCGCCGTTCAAGGTCGCGATCCGGATCGCCTCGACGGGCGTGAAGCCGGCCTCGACCAGGAGCTCCACTTCACGCTGGTCGCCGAAGCCGGGGAGGACCCCGCCGTAGCCCGTCGGGTCCGGCCCGGCCAGGAGCAACCCTCCCGCTTGGACGAACGCGCGCTCGAACTCCATTTCCTTTTTCAGCAGAGCGGGCATGGGCGACTCTTTTATCTCGCCGACACGGGCCCTCTGCGTCAGGTAATTGATCCGGGTCTCGGGAGCCATCGCCTCGAGCACGCGCGGCTGGAGTGGCGGCCGGCCGGGGGCGGAGATCTCGAAAACCGGCAGCGTCGAAGTGATGGCGACCTTATGTCCCACCAGCTGCCGGATGGTCTCCTGGATCTCGGGGCCCGAGATGTCGAGCTTAAGGAAGGCCTCCCGCGACTCACGGGAAGGGGGACAGACGTCGGGCTTCTTGCCGGGAGCGAACTCCGTGTCCACAAACAGGCCGTGCTCCAGGTTGTCGATCCCGAGCGCCGCCGCTTCGCGGAATCCGATCGAGCAGAGATGGCCCGTGATCTTCTTGCCGCGTTTGTGCACCTCGTCGATGACCGCCGCCAGCTCGGCCCGGGAGATGTTGGTATAGGCCTTGAAATCGTCGACCCCCGCATCATCCCAATACTGGACCATCCGCCGCGCTTCTCCCGGTCCGGAGAGCTCGTGCATCTGCAGGGTGAAGGCCCCCCGGCCTTCGAAATACGGGCTGGTCACGCTCATTTTGGGGCCGGGGACCCTCCCTCCCTCGATCGCCCGCTTCAGGTTGAGCTCGGTGTACGTTTCCAGTCCGCCCGTCGTCCGGATGGTCGTGACGCCGCAGGCCAGATACAGCCGCGGCGCGCTGAATTCGAGGGTGTTGTAATGGGCCGGGCCGGCCGGGTAGAAAATGTGGTCGTGCATACCGACCAAACCGGGGATCACGGTGTAGTCCCGCAGCTCCAGGACCTTGGCCCCCGGGGGGATGGAGGTCGAAGCCGCGTCGCCGATGGCCTGAATTTTGCCCGCGGAAACGACCAGAGTCTGGTCCTCACGCGCGGGGGCGCCCGTGCCGTCAATAACGCGGACGTGGGTCAGGGCGAAGACCGGAGCGTCCACCGTGACGAAGGGCTTTACGCCGGGCGACAATGCTTGCGGGCCCTGTGCGGCCAGGACCGAGACGATAACGAACGACAAGAAAGCAAACCGGATTCTACGCATGGGCAACCTCTCGTTTCTCCCCCGCTTCACGGGAGGGAGTATAGGTTCGAGTCGAAGGCGCCGTCAAGCCCGCAGTACGGGCGGGCTCATTCGACGGTGATGCTTTTTCAGTAGTGCCGCCCGCCCGCCTATTTTATCTCCTTATCCGCGGCCGGCGGAACAGGTGGCGCCGTCAAGTCCGGTTTCGGGTCGCCGAAGAGATAATGGTTGAACCAAGCGAGGTTGTGCTGCATAACGGCCCGCATCGATTTGGGCTTGGAGATGCCATGCCCATAGCCCTTGTAGACGATCATCTCGACCGGAACGCCCCGGTCCTCGAGCCCCTGCCTCAACTCGTAGGCGTTCGGGATGGGGACGCGCCTGTCCAGCTCGCCGTGCTGGATCAGAGTCGGCGTCTTAGCTTTCTTGATGTAGGACATGGGCGAAGTCTTTTGATAGATCTCTGGATCGTCCACGGGATCATCGCCCAGGTAATTGATCGTAAACGGCGTGATGTCGGTATTGTAGTAGTAGGTCGCCCAGTTGGATATCCCAGCTCCGACAGAGATCGCCTTGAAGCGGTCGGACGACGTCGTCAGGAACGCGGAGATATAGCCGCCCTGGCTCCAGCCCATGCAGCCGACCCGGCCGGCGTCCACCCAGCCTTTCTTGATCAAGGAATCCACTCCCGAAACGACGTCCCAGGCGTCGCCGACGCCGAGGTTGCGGTAGTTGAGCTTGCGGAACTTTTCGCCGTATCCCGCGCTGCCGCGATAATTGATTTTGAGGATGAGCGCCCCGCGCGCCGCCCAGATATCCGAAGGATAATAGCGCGCGTCAGGGGCAAGGAGAGCCGGGCGGTCGATCCCGGTCGGCCCGCCATGGATGATGCACAGCAGGGCGTATCTCTTGGACGGGTCGAAGTCCGCCGGCTTAATTAAAACCCCTTCGATATCCGTCCCATCCTGGCTCTTCCAGGAGACGACTTCTCTTGTTCCCAGAATGAACGCGTTCGCCTGGTCCGTCATCTTCGTCAGTTGACGGGGCTTGAAGGGAAGGTCCGAAACGAAAATCTCATTGAGAGAGGTCGGTGAGGCGGCACTAAAAGCCACCCGCTTTCCGTCCGGGGTGAACGAGAATGAGCCGGCCATCAAGTTGTCCGGATCGGTGATCCGGGTGATCGTCGACGTCGCCGGGTCAAGCCGGAAGAGATGGGCGGCCGTTTTTTGGAGGGCCGAAAAATAGATGCCGTCGTTCGTCCAGGCCACAAAGCCCGGGTTTTCATCGAAGCCGTCCGTCAGAGAGCGGATCGGCCCGCCCTCCGCCGGGACGAGGGCTAGGCGGTTGTTGTGGGCAAAATATTTCGGGTTGCCCATGTAGGTCGAAAAAAGGATCTGTTTGCCGTCCGGTGACCAGCGGGGTGACGAATCGGGCCCCGGCTGGGCGACGATCTTCTTGATGGAATCATCGGCCAGGTTCAGCACGTAGATGTCCGATGTCCCGCCGTTGATGAGGTCGGGATTGATCGTCGCGCTAAAAGCGATCTTGTTTCCGTCGGGCGACCAGGAAGCCGACCCGACCGTAAAATCCTTTCCCTGCGTTCGCTGCCGGCCGGCCTGCGGCTCTTTGAGGGCTTCGGCGACGGAGACCGTCCAGAGGTGGGCATGATTATACTCGCGCCGGACGACATCGTAATCGCCCAGATAGTCCTTACGGTCCTTCGTCGCTTTGGAAACGGCGTCCGATGCCGCGTAGGCGATGCTTCTGCCGTCGGGCGACCATTCGAATCCCGAGACGCCGGTTTCGGACTTGGTGAGGACGGCCGCCTCGCCGCCGGCCGGACTGATGAGGAAGAGCTGGCTCTTGTCGCCAACGCGGCTGCTTGTGAAGGCCAGCCACCTGCCGTCCGGCGACCATTTGGGGCTCGCTGAGGATTTCTCGCCCCGCGTCAACTGGAACGAGTCCCCGGTCGTCGCGTCGGCCAGCCAGATCTGCGTGACATAGGCGTCCTGCTTGAAGTCCGTTGCGGTCACGGGGTAGGCCACCCACTTCCCGTCCGGCGAGATCGCGGCTCCGCCGGCCGATTTGACCAGCATCAGGTCATCGATGGTTGGAACGCGGCGCTCGCCTTGTCCGGCGGAAGGGGCCGGCGGCAAAAGTACGATCAGAAGAATGGCCAGGCCGAAGACGAGAGTATTTCGTTTCATCATGATGCAGGCTCCTTTTCAGAAATTGTCCCTATGCTATTCCCGGCCGAGGAGAGGTGTCAATCACACGTCATCCGGAGGATGGAGGCTCCGCGGCCGGAAATACCCCACCTCTTTCTCGAAACGCCTCTCGTAGGTTGTATGGAACCTATCGAAGCTGCGGAACCGCACACGCCAGGGGACCGTAAGGTGTCGCCGAAACGCCTATCAGGATATCCGCTGAGCGGCCAGCATTCTGTGCCGCCGGTTACGGCGCGGTGATTTCACCCTCCCCGATAGGCTCCTTAGAGGTAGTGATCATGCCGACCTTTACGTCATCCCTGTACATCGCGTAAACCGGTTTCTCATTACGGAGCATGTCGATCATGCTGGAAAACATATCAAAATATACGTGGACATAAATGTGCTGCCTGCCCCCGATGATCGGAGAACTGCAGGCTGGTAAAGTAGCGCCTTCCTTGTGGAACTCGATATAGTAATTATAACTATCCGTGATCAAAACGAAGTTTCCCTTTCTGGGGTGGGTTGTGCTGATTCGCGCCGTATAATTCCTGATTTCTTCCCAAAAATAGGCCATAGCAATACTCCTTTCTCACGATACACATTATTTCGCTGCGAATGGAAGCGCTCCTCGCCGAGAGATAGGAATCTTCTTTTCTGCACTGCGCGGAAGCATCCCCCTTGCGGCCCAAGAAGACCCCTTCCCCTATGATCTTAATGCTATTCCCAGCTGCGGGCGCTTGTCAATAACTCGTCATCCGGAGGGTCAGGGCTCCGTCAGCACGATAATCGATTCGGGCAACGTCCTCAGTTACCGGCGGACGGCCCTTTGTCCCCCGCCGCGACGACGTTGAGCTTGAGATGCGACGGGTGGAGGCGGGACCGGTGCACGGTGTGCACCGCCGTCCGGAAGTCCTCCTCGCGGGCATGATAAATGTCGACGAACGTCTGCGGATTCCGGTCGATGAGGGGGAACCATGTGCTCTGGATCTGGACCATGATGCGATGTCCTTTGAGAAAGCGGTGATTCTTGTCCCGCAAATCGTATTCGATATTGGCCACGGCGTTCGGCACGAGCGGCTCCGGCTTCTCGAAGCTCGTCCGGTATTTGCTCCGGAAGACCTCCGCCGCCAGCAGCATCTGGAAATCCCCCATCCTGACGCCGGCCGGATTCGGCCGCGGATCGGGCGCGTTGCTCGGATAAACGTCGATCAGCTTGACGACCCAGTCCGCGTCCGTCCCCGTCGTGGAGACGTAGAGGCCGGCGATGATGGGGCCGGCGATCGTGACGTCCTCCGTCAGGACGTCCGACTGATAGACGAGCACGTCGGGGCGGCGGGACGCGAATCGCTGGTCCTCGACCATCCAAAGATGCCCCTGGGTCGTGCGGATCTCCGAGGACCACGGGACGGGCTTTCGCGGATCGCTCGTGTAGGAATCCGCCGCCAGGTCGTCCGTTTCCGGGGGCGGCTCGAAGGCGAGCTTCCCGTCCGCCCGCAGATAGACCTTCTTCTCGGCCGTCGTCCGAGGCGGCCAGTGGTTATATGAAACCCACTGGTTCGACCCCGTCTCGAACACCAGGGCTTCCGGAAGGTCGAGCGTGCCTTTGTCTTTCAGGTAAAAATTGAAGAACGGCAGCTCCACTTTTTCCCGATAATCCGCGCCCGTCTTGACCCCGAAGCGGATATTCCCCAGGACGTCGCCGTCCATGGACGCCCAGCCGCCGTGCAGCCAGGGCCCGACGACGAGGGTGCTCTTGTTCGCGGGGTTGTTCGCCTCGAGCGTCCGATAAATGCTCAGCGGCCCGTAGAAGTCCTCCGCGTCGAACCAGCCGGCCACGTTCAGGACGGCCGGCCGGATATTTTTCAAATGCCGGAGGACGTTTTGGCTTTTCCAGTATTCGTCGTAATCCCCATGGGCCATGTA
>Ga0299915_10004531_pt1 | contig 10133 bp, 9 predicted proteins | sample RVTome_13_FD_200263 | JGI IMG/M metagenome (GOLD analysis project Ga0299915, IMG submission 200263) | Soil microbial communities from uranium-contaminated site in the Upper Colorado River Basin, Wyoming, United States - RVT92D227 (version 2) ...
GCCGGGGCGATATGAGGGGTGTGGAGCATCAGGGGGAGGTAGAGGCGCCTCCTCCCGGAATGCCCGGACAAGGCCAGCGCTCCCAGGGTATTTCCGTGGTAGCTGGTCCATCGCGAGATCACTTTGTGCTTCTCCGGCTTCCCTCTCTCCACTTGATACTGGCGGGCCAGCTTCACCGCCGTTTCGATGGCCTCCGACCCCCCGGATAGGAAGTAAACTCGGGTCATCCCCTCGGGGGCCAGGCGGATCAACTTGGACGCCAGTTCGATCGTGGCCTCGCTGGTGAACTGGGAGCCGTGGGCGAAAGAAATCTTCTCCGCCTGGCGGACCATGGCTTCGGTGATCTCTTTCACCCCGTGGCCGATTCCAACCACGGCCGCTCCGGCGGACCCGTCGATGTACCTCTTCCCCGTGGAATCATAGATGTAAATACCTTCCCCGCGAACCGCGGTGGGGTAGGATTTTCTGGAATTCCGATAAAAAACGTTATCCTTCATGCTGGCCGGTTGAGCCATAGATCTCTCCTCCTTGCGATTTCCTAAAGGAAATGTTCTTTCGACAACGATTCTCTGAAATCCCCCCAACCCCCCTTTAGAAAAGGGGGGCGAAGGGGGGATTTCTGGGATTGCCTAGCTCCAAGAATCAGCCTTATGGACCGGGGTTTTGCTGAGCTATATGACTGCCTTTCCGTTTCTGTTTTTTTCTTCAGGCATGATCCGTGTTTATCCGTGTTCATCCGTGTCCAAAAAAGTTCGGAGTTTTGAGTTCGGAGTCAAAGGCGATAAAACCCTGTTTTTAACTCTAGGCATTTTTTATCTGTGTTCATCTGTGTTTATCTGTGTCCAATTAGGTTTTTATTCTTTTCTCAGCTTCTGGCTGGCATAAGCCAGCCCTCCCAACACAAACCCGAGAATATCCGTGGTCAACCCGGGCTTGATCAGCAGCAGAGCCGCGGCAAAAAACAGAAGCATTTCATACCACCGCGTGGCCCGATACATGCACCGCTGCACGGCCGCCGCCAGGAAAATGATTCCCACGGTCGCGGTGATCACGGCCCAGATGATTTCCATGGGACGTCCGATCAGCATAAGCTCGGGACCGTAGATGAACATAAAGGGAATGATGTATCCCGCCATGCCCAGCCAAAAAGCGGTGTAGCCCGTCCTGGAAGGGTTCGCCCCGGCGATTCCCGCGGCGGCGTAAGCGGCCAGGGCCACCGGAGGGGTGACATCGGCCCGGGTGGCGTAATAAAAAATGAACATGTGGGCGGCAATGGCCATGACCCCGTAGTGGATCAGCGCTGGCACGGCCAGGGAGGAGATAATGATGTACGAAGCCGTGGTGGGAACCCCCATCCCCAGGGCGAGGCAGGCAATGGCCGTGAGCGGAAGGGCCAATAAGAGATAGCCCATGGATAGGTCCATGATCAAGGAGGAGAATTTGAGCCCCAGTCCCGTTACGGTGATGCTCCCGATGATGATCCCCGCGGTGGCGCAGGCCGCGGCCACCTCTACGGTTCCGATGGCCCCTTCCTTAAATCCCTCGATGATTTCCGAGAGGGAGATACGCGTGTGCTTCCTGAGGTAAGCGGCGCCGATGGCCGCCCAAACGCCCCAGAAGACCGCCCGTTCCGGGGAATAATCCAGGGCTAGGAGGTAGATGAGCAGAAACAGGGAGAGAAGATGATGCCATCCATCCTTCAGGGTGGCCTTCAGCGAGGGTAACTCCGATTTGGGAATCCCTTGAATGCCGAGGAGAACGGCCCGGTAATGGACCTGCATGAAAATCGCAAAGAAGGCGAGGGTGGCAGGAATGGCCGCGGCAAGACAGATCTTAAAATAGGGGACCCCGAGGAACTCCGCCATGATGAAGGCTCCGGCTCCCATGATGGGGGGCATAATCTGACCCATGGTAGAGGCCGAAGCTTCCACGGCTCCCGCGAAGTGGGGGGGGTAACCGGTTTTCTTCATTAAGGGAATGGTAAAAGTCCCGGTGGTTACGGTGTTGGCGACGGAGCTGCCCGAAATCATGCCGAAGAAGCAGCTGGAGATAACCGCCGCCTTCGCGGGCCCGCCTCTTGCCCACCCCGTGAGGCTGAAGGCGAGGTCGGTGAAGAATTTTCCCGCTCCTGACTTCCGCAGGATGGCCCCGTAGAGAATAAAAAGAAAGATGAACTGGGCGGAAACCCCCAGGGGAATGCTGAAAATTCCGTCTGTGGACAGAGAAATATAAGTGGAGAGCCGTTTAATGCTGTATCCTTTGTGGGCCAGGATTTCGGGCAGATACGGGCCGAGAAGCCCGTAAAGGAGAAAGACGATGGCAACCAGCGGGACCGACCACCCTACCGACCGCCGGCTCGCTTCCAGGACCAGCAAGATGAAGATCGATCCCCCGATGACGTCAAGACTCTCGTAGGAACCGGCCCGCTTCATGATCTGATGAGATTCGACGAACACCCAGATACAGAAGCCGACGGTGAGAACCAGCAGGAGAAGGTCGGGGACGGAAGGCCTCTTCCAGGGGGAATGTTTTTTGGAGGCCGGATAGAGCAGAAAGAGGAGGGCAGACATGAAGGCCCAGTGGAGGACTCGATGATCCAGGGCAAAAAAAGGATGGAAGTAGGCGTAGAAGAGATGGTACCCGGAGGCTCCGATGGCGATGATCGATACGAGTCTTCCCCATCCGCCCCCCAGATCCCGCTTCTTGCCTTCAAATTTCTCCAAGAGCTCCTTGCCGAGCTCCTCCGCCTTCTGAATTTCGCCGGGCATATCTTTTTCGGCCATTTTACTCCTCAGGGAGAAAGGGAAAGGATTAAACACTCCCCCGGCTTCCCGATTTGATCCAGGAGGAAAGATTTCCCCTGGATGATGAGCGTTTGCTGAGCGATCCGACCCACCCGGATGGGCAGGCTGGGAAAAGCCCGGTTTAAGCGGACTCGGGTCCACCGGTCGGCATGGCTCACCTGCACATCCCCATGAGATTGAAACTCCAGTCCGGCTCCATGCCAGAGAAAAGCCTCCTCGACCAGAATCATCTTTCCCCCTTCGTCGATCCGGAAGGTATCGCGGACGGGGGTTCGGTCGGAGGAGTGGATGTATTCGTAAAAGAAGAATTCCCCCGATTGGACCGGGAGCTCAAGCAGAATTTTCTGCTCCTCCCCGCTCTCCACCCGAAGGAAAAAAGATCCCGGGGCCTGGGCTTTCAGGAGAACCGGGGAAAAGAGGGTTAACAGGATCAAAAACACAACCGGCCAGAACATCCGGGATTCTCCCGTCAACGGGGGGCTGGGTCACCGGGTCATGCTACGCTCTCCTGCCTTGGCGGGATCGTTCGCCCTGACCAAAAAGAATCGCGAAAAAGTCTCCAAGGGAGGAAAGCCCAGGGCGAATGGGACCCGAGGCCTCCTCCGATTTTATTGCTCAGGAAATTATAAAAGTCGCTGCGCCCTCCGAGGATGAAAAAAAATCAACCGCAGAGTACGCAGAGACCGCAGAGCTTTTTCTGGGTAAAGACAAAAAACACAAATCCTTCTTTGGATATGGACTCCTCTTCGCCTTTCGATCCTCCGGGGATGAAGACAAGAGGATGAACGAAGAGGATGCAGAGAGCGCAGAGAGCGTTCCTTGAAAGCCCCTTGGCCATTTTGACCTTCCGGGAAGGGTGGGAAAGAGGACCCCTTTTCCCCCTGCATCCTGGCGCTGAGCATTTGGCCATTTCTGCCTCTGCGTTCTCCGCGACCTCTGCGGTTAAGTTTTTTTACTTCAGGGCCCCGATCTCTTTAAAATACTTCACCGCCCCAGGGTGCAGGGCAATGGGGCTGTTGATTGCATTTTGCGGGGTCAACTGAGCCGCGATGGGATGAACATTGATCAGGGCCCATTTCCCCTTCTGGACATTTTCAAAGACGGCCTTCACAATTTTATAGGCAACGTCTTCCGCCATCTCCTTATTAGCCACCATGACATTCGAATCCCCGAGGCAGAGGACGTTATAATCGACCTTGGGATAGGCCTTGGCGGGGATGGGAATTTGGACATAGTAGGGATATTTTTTTACGATCTTATCGGCCATGGCCGGTTCAACGGGAATGAGGACGATGTCCCGGGTGGCGGCCAAGTCCAGCACCGCGGAGCCCGGATAGGCAAAGTTGAAGAAGACCGCATCCACCACCCCGTCTTTGAGGGCCTGAACCGATTCGGATTGAGAGAGGTGAGCAAGGGTCAGGTCTTTTTCCGGGTTAAATCCATGCTCCTCCAGGATGGCCTTGGCCATGACCGCGCAACCGCTGCCCGGAACATCGATGGAAACTTTTTTCCCGCGCAGATCCTTCACCAAACGGATCCCTTTCCCCGATAGGGTGACAATATGTTCCGGGGCCGGATACATCTGGAAGAGGGCTACGAGGTTCAGTTTTTCTTTGAAGGGATCCCGTCCCTGCAACGCGTTGTAGGCGATGCTGCCCATGACCATGCCCATATCGCTTTCTTTGGCTCCCACCAGACGACAATTCTCCACCGAGGCTCCGGTTGATTCCGCGGCACAGCGAAGGTCGGTGGTTTTTTGAATGGCCACCGCCATTCCTCCTCCCAGGGGGTAGTATGCGCCCCCGGGACTGCCGGAAGCCAGGGTCAGAAATTTCTTCTGGGCCAGGGATTCCCCCGTCCAGGCCAGGGCGAGAACCATCGTCAGAACAGACGCAAGATAAAATGCCTTCCTCATTCCGCACCTCCTTTTATTCTTTGGAATTTGTGCCCTTCCGGGTCGGTTCGCTGTTTTTTCACCTCCTTTCGGCTTTCAGCGTTCTTTCCTCGGGGCATAGTAGATCTCCTGTCGTTTCCAGACTTCTTCCAGTTTCCGCAACGAAGCCAGGGTCCGGGTCCGATCCTGAACGCCCAAGGCCGTAACCAGGGCGTTGATTAGGCTCAAAGGGGCGGTGAAGGACTCGATGAAGGAGTCCATCTGATACCGGGCGGTCAGCACATGGTCGGCGTGTTGAGCCAGGGGAGAAATCGGGGAGTCGGTGATGGCCAGCGTCGTCACCCCCCGGGTCTTGGCCCAATGGAGCAGCTCCACGGTCTCTTTGGTGTAGCGGGGAAAGCTGATCCCCAGGACCACGTCCCCTTTTTTGAGACCGACCATTCGATCCCACATGTCCCCGATCCCGGGCTGGACGAGCCAGACCTCCCGCCGGAGGAATTCCAGGGCGACGGCCATAAAAACCGCCAGGGAATGGATGCTGCGGAGTCCCACGATCACGACCCGATCGGCGGAGGCCAGGCATTTTACGAACCGGCGAAATTCCGGGAGAGGAGTTTCCTGAAGGGTCCTGGCGATGTTTTCCATGTCGGTTTGCAGGACCTTGGTGAGGACATCTCTTGCGCTCCCCGCCTCCTTCACGGTTTTCTGCAGGCGGGAGGTGGTGGTCAGCTTGTTCCGGAAATGTCGCTGCAACTCCTTCTGAAATTCGGGGAATCCCTTGAATCCCAGCGCCCGCGAGAGGCGGGTCACGGTCGCCTGGCTGACCTCTCCCCTCCGGGCCAGGCTTCCGATGCGGAGAAAGACCGACTCCTCCTCGTGCGCCAGGATAAACTCCAGCAGCTTCCGCTGGGCCCGGGGAAGAAGATTCGCCCTCCCTTTAATGTCGCGGTAAAATTCAAGCATAGCTGAAAATATAATTTCTTTGGACGGGGCAGGTGAAAATTTTATATCCTTTTTCGAAAAAGAAGTCAATAAAAAACTGGAGCTTGCACCCCTTCATCTTTTACGGCTCTCTTTTCTGCCAAAAAACAAGCTTGTCGCCCGGAAGTAAGGCTCGGGTTGCAAATCTTCTACGGAGCGATTATGCTCAGAGAAGAAATCCTCGATGAGTGGCAGCGGTAGAGAAGGGCAAGAGAACTCCCCGGAAGGAAAACGGAGGTACGCGTCCATGAAATCAGAGATCGGGTTCATCGGTTTGGGAGCCATGGGGAAATGGATGGCCTTTAACCTGATCAAGGGCGGATTCCCCTTGAAATTCTTCGCCCGGAAGAAGCCGGTCATCGAAGAAACGACCCGCCAGGGGGGCCGATTTGTCTCTTCTCCCCGGGAACTGGCCCAGCAGACGGCCTGGATATTCCTTTGCCTTCCCGACACGGAAACGGTGGAGGAGGTTCTATTCGGCGGGGAGGGAATGGCCGGGGTTCTGAAACCCGGCCAGATCCTGATCGACTGCAGTACCATCCATCCTCTGGCGGCGCGGAGGATTCATCAGACTTTAAAGGACCGGGGGATCCATTTCCTGGACGCGCCCATATCCGGCATGGAAGCCCGGGCCAAAGCCGGGACTCTCACTATCATGGTCGGCGGCGAGGAGTCGGCCTATCAGCAGGTGCATCCGGCGCTGGAGGCCATGGGGAACACGATTCTTTACCTGGGGGCTTCCGGGAACGGGCAGATCATGAAGATGATCAACAATGTCCTCTTCGACGTTCATTGCGCCGCCCTCGCCGAAATCCTGCCCCTGGCCGTGAAGATGGGCCTGGACCCGGAGCAGGTGGTCGCCGTGGCCCGGAAGGGGACCGGCCAGTCCTTTGCCCTGGACAACTTCGGTCCTTTAATTCTGGAGGCAAATTTCGGGCCCGGCTACCCGTTGGAAGATGCCTACAAGGACATGGTCCACGCCGTGGAAATCAGCAGCGCCCACCGCATCCCCCTTCCGGTGACCGCAGCCACCATGGCCACCTACCAGATGGCCCTGGACCAGGGGCTGGGGAGGGAAAACAAGGGAGCCATGATCAAGGTGTGGGAGAAGGTGCTGGGGGTGGAGGTCCGGGCGAAGGGGGGAAAAGGTTAAAAGGCGAAAGGGAAAATCCCATAAATTGATGCCGTTACCGCCTTTCCCCTTTTCGCCCTTTCCCCTTTGGCCCATCTTTTAAGCAAACAGGAACTCCACCTTTCCGTGCTGGGCTTCCTTGGCAATCTTGAAGCCTTCCTCGAATTTTTCCGGGGCCAGCTTGTGGGAGACTACCCTTTCCAGGTCCACCTTGCCGGACTGCATGAGGTTGGAGACCTGGTACCAGGTTTGATACATAAGCCGGCCGGTGATCCCGAACAGCTTGGCTTCCTTGTACATGATGTTGGTGGGAATCTCCAGCTGGATCGGTTTGGCCGCCACTCCGATGATCACGAAGGTTCCGGCTTTGCGGAGAACCTTCAGGCCCTGGTCGTAGGCCTTCTGGTTTCCCGAAATTTCCAGGACCATGTCCGCGCCGATTCCCTCCGTCTCATCCAGGATGATCTTTTCCACCGGGTCCTTCGCCGCATGAAGGGCCTTGGTGGCCCCGAAGGACTGGGCCATCTTCAGGCGGTTCTCGCTCAGGTCGATGGCGAAAATTTTGCGCGCGCCCCAGGCCGCCGCGCCCTGGACGGCAAACAGGCCGATGGGCCCGCAGCCGAAAATGACCAGGGTGCTTCCGGACACGGTTCCCATGGAAAGGCCGTGAACCGCCACCCCGCAGGGCTCCATCATGGCCGCCGCGGGAAAAGGAATTTCCTTGGGGATCTTCACCGCGCAAGGGGCCGGGACGGTGGTGTATTCCGAAAAGATCCCGTGGCTGTGGACCCCGTACACCTTCATGTACTGGCAGATATGGCGCTGTCCGGTGAGACAAAAATAGCAGTTGTCGCAGGGAATGTGGGTTTCACCGGCTACATGATCGCCCGGCTTCAGATGATGGACTTCTTTGCCGACCTCCGCGATTTCTCCCGCAAATTCATGCCCCAAAATCTGGGGAAGGCCCGGCACAACGGACTGAGCCCAGGGGTCCCATTCATAGATGTGGACGTCGGACCCGCAGATCGCTCCCACTTTCACTCGGATCAGGACCTCCCGGGGGCCCGGTCGGGGAATGTCCATCTCCTTCAGGGTGGCCCCGGGACCGGGTTTCTCTTTGAGGATCGCTTTCATTTTTTTCTCCTTCATGATTTTTTCCCCCGCAGGGGACGCCGCGAAGGCAAAGACATTATAATTTTTTAAAACCGAAATATCAAATTTTGGCGAAGCGAACCCGGCCTCATTTCGGCAAGAGAAGAGGCCCTGGGCCGAAAGGGCCCTGCCCAACCACCCTGGCCATTGGTTTTCATCCCACCCTCAAAATCCAAAGGCGTCGCCCAGGCCTGTTCGCCCCGCCTTTGCCCCCATTTTTTTCTCTTGACATTAAACCTGAAATAACTGAAGGTGATCTGAAAAATAACACCCGAACAAAATCCCTTAATCCCTTGCCCCGGGAAAGCCTGAAGAACAGAGAAAAAGCTTTATGCAAGGCGATCCATAGGGAGGATGATACCCAGAACTGTACAGATTCCTGCAAAGAAAGGAGGGTAAACGATGTACCGGACAATCCTCGCAATCTTCGTAGCGCTGGGCGTGTTCCTTGCGCCCGGAATGACCTGGGCTCAGGCCAAGGTGGAGCCGCTGACCGTCAAGTTCGCCCACGCCGGCTCGCTCACCCACCCTTATTCCGTGGGCCTTAATATTCTCACCCCCATCCTGGAGAAGAACTCCGGCGGGGCCATCAAGTTGCAGGTCTTCTGCTGCGCCCAGCTCGGTTCCGAGCGGGAGCTGGCCGAGGGGGCGCGTCTCGGCACCATCCACATGACCTCGGTCGCCGCGGAGGGGGCGCTGCCGTCCTGGGTTCCGGAACTCCAGGCCTTCGGCCTTCCCTTTATCATCCGCGACCGGAATCACATCTACCGGGTCCTGGAAGGCGCCATAGGTAAGGATCTGGAGGCGAAACTCCTGGACCAGGGATTCGTCGTTCTGGGCTGGTGGGAACTGGGCTTCCGGAACATGACCACCAAGAACAAGCCCATCCGGACGCCCGCCGACCTGAAAGGGCTCAAGATGAGGGTACAGGAGGCCAAGGTTTGGCTGGGCTTGATGCGCGCCCTGGGCGCTCTGCCCACCCCCATCCCCTTCGGCGAGTTGTACAACGCCCTGCAGCAGGGCGTGGTGGACGGGCAGGAGAACCCCATCGTCACCATCGTTTCCATGAAGTTCTACGAGGTGCAGAAGCAGGTCGGGCTGACCGAGCACACCTATACCGCGCTCCCGGTCATGGCCAGCAAGAAGTGGTGGGAAACGGTGAAACCGCAGCAGCGGGAGATCATCACGGCTTCGGTCAAGGCGTCCGTGCCCGAGCAGCGGAAGGCGGTGGCCGGTCAGGTGGATGAGGGAGTGAAATTCCTGAAGACCCAGGGAGTCACGGTCCAGGAGGTGGACAAGGCCAAGTTCATGGAAGTAACCAGGGACGTCCCGAACCTGGTTGCCGACCAGGTGCCGCCTGAATTCGTGCGGAGGATTCGCGAAACGAAATAGCCCGGCCATGCAACTCCGGAGGGGTGAATCGTGCTAGCGGCCCTGGATCGCGCCCTGAAACACGTACTTTGGCTGCTCGTGGCGATCCTAACGGCGAGCGTCTTCCTGCAGGTGGTGTCGCGCTTCGTCTTGAAGTACCCCCTCCCCTGGACGGAAGAGGTCTCGCGCATCTCTTTCGTCTACTCCATCTTCGTCGGGGCCACGATTGCGGTGCGGGAGAAGACCCACCTCAACATCGACGTCCTCCTGGTCGTCCTGCCGAAGGGAATAGCGCGAGCGCTCACCGTCCTCGGGTCGCTCCTGGTTGGGGTCTTCCTCGGCTTTGTTACCTGGGAGGGGGTCGCCCTCGTCCGGGCCACGGGCGTGCAAATGACCCCGGTCATGCAGCTTCCCTTCCGGCACCTCTACCTCGTCGTGCCCGTCAGCGGGGCCCTCATGCTTTTCTATTTGATCCTGGGATTGGTGGACTATCTCCGCCAGACGGGGGAGGGCTGATGGTCTGGCTGATTCCTCTCCTCTTCGTGTTTTTCATCCTGGGCGTGCCTATCACCTTCAGCCTGGGGGTGGCCTCCCTGGTGGGGCTCCTCCTGATGGACGTTCCCCTCATCGTCATCGCCCAGCGCCTTTGGACCGCGGTGGACACGTTCACCCTGGTGGCCGTTCCCCTCTACATCATGGCCGGCGAGCTGATGTCCTGCGGGGGCATCTCCCGCCGCCTGGTGGACTTTGCCCAGGCCCTGGTGGGCCACTTCACCTCGGGCCTGGCCATGGTGGCGGT
>Ga0299915_10004533_pt1 | contig 10133 bp, 6 predicted proteins | sample RVTome_13_FD_200263 | JGI IMG/M metagenome (GOLD analysis project Ga0299915, IMG submission 200263) | Soil microbial communities from uranium-contaminated site in the Upper Colorado River Basin, Wyoming, United States - RVT92D227 (version 2) ...
CCCGCCCTCGACGCGCGCAGGCGGGGGACGAACCCCCGCGCCACGGGACCGGCTTCGGGCCGGCACCTTCGCCGCCTGCGGCTGGGCGGCGACCCCTCTCGCGCGGTCGCAGAGCCACTCGCACAGGAGCAGCGCGGCGTGCTTCACGGTCGAGCTGCCGTCGGGGAAGAGTGCGTCGGTGAGCTCGCCGTGCGGGTCAACGGCGGCGAGCCCCTCGAGCCGGCGCTCGACGAGGAGCCCGACGTCCTGCGCCAGGCGCTCGTACACGAAGCCTCGCCCGCCCTCGAGCCACTCGCGGGCGCGCGCCGGCAGGTCTTCCATGTAGACCACCGGGTCGTCGAGCAGCCGCCGGAAGACCGTCTGGCGCGCCTCGACGCGCTCACCCTCCTCGGTCTGCGCGCGCTCCTCCTCCGTCATGCGCCCGGGCGAGCCCGCCAGCGCGGGCGGCACGGGCGCCGCGAGGAGCTGACCGAGGAGCCGCTCCCGCACGTCGTAGAGCGCGTCGCCCTCGCGGTTCCGAGCATACCGATCGGCGTCGCCGTCGCGGAGGGCGAGGACTCCGAGCTCGTCGAGGAGCCGGAGGACGTCCACGAACGCCGCGCGCTCGGCGTGCTGCTCCGGGTCGAAGGACGTGAGCGAGGCGTCCTCGAGCGACAGCTCGCGCACCCCTTCGGCGAGGCGCGCCAGCGTGGTCTGCGCTGGCCCGTCGTCGAGCGCGGCCAGGGCCAGGAAGAGGAGCGTGTAGCGGCGGCGGTCGAAGGGGGGCTTGCCGCGCAGGCGCGCCGGCCTCGTCGCGTCGCGGCGGCCAGGCCGCTTCATGAGGCGCGCGTAGCCGGCGCCCGCCTCCACCACGAGCGACCAGCCCGCGTTCTCGGCGAACCAGCACCCCAGCGCGGCGCGGTGGCGCACCACGGCGGCGAACGCCTCCGGATCGCGCGACTCGAGCAGGAGCGGCTCGCGGACGAGACGCCGCAGCGCACGCCGCCGCTCGGCAGCGACCGCCTCCTCGCGCGCGCGCAGCGCCTCGCTCACGGTGCGCCTCCGCTGATTCGGAATGCCTCGCTTCGCTCGGCGAGCTCGTCAGTTTCCAGGGGGCCTTCGCCCCCCTCCGCCGGCGAAGCCGTCGGAGCCTCCCCGGCCGCGCTGCCGCAAGCTGCTCGCTCGTTCACGGCCCTTCGGCCTACTCGCTGCGCGCCTGCAATGGGCGGCGCGGCCTGCTCGCTCTTGGCGGCCCGCCGCTGCGCCGTCGGCGCGGCCTCGAGCAGGTAGTCCTTGCAGCGCAGCCGGCCGCGCGGCGTGGCGAGGACGACCCAGTCGCGCTCGCCGGACGGTGGGCGAAGCACGATGTCGAGCTGGCCGTCCGCCGAGCGGGTGCGCCGCGCGCCGTCCGTCTCGCGCGGCGCGCAGAGCGCCTCGTCGAGCAGCACGAGGAGCTGGTCGAACTCGGCGGGATCGAGCGCCGCGAGCTGCGACAGGCGGACCGGCCCCCGGCCAGCGAAGCGCGCCAGCGCCACGTCGACCTGCGCGCGCTCGCGCTTGCGGCGCGCCGCGAGCCAGGCGCGGCCGTCGCCGAAGTCGAGTGCCTGGGGAGTCCGGCCGGTGCGCTGGACGGCGCCGTGCGTGCGCAGCCGCACCGGAACCTCGACCGGGTTCGCCTCCCACCACGACGTGGAGGCGCGGGTGAGCTCGGGATCGTCCTCCTCGATGTGGAAGTGCCTCCCCGGGTAGAGGCCCAGCGCGCTCGCGAAGAGCGCGTGGGCGTCCTCGTCCGTGGCGGCCTCCGCGAACCAGCGGGCCAGCGTGCGGAAGTCGGCGGCGCGGTCGACAGCGCGCGCGTGGCGCTCGTCGAGGCGGGCGAGCGTGCGCATGAGCCGGGCGACGGACTCTCGCGCCTTGGCCTGCAGCCGCCCGACGCGCGGGCCCTCTCTCGCGCTGCCGGCGAACCAGGCGCGGATCCCTTCCCAGCGCTCGCGCTCGGCCCCGATCCACTGCGCGATCGGGTCCCCGCCGTCGAGCGCGGGCGGGCGCTCCGCCGCCGTGGCGGCGAGTGCGAGGAAGCGCTCGGGCGAGAGCGCCTCCGCCTCCGCGACGCGCTCCTCGATCTCGGGCGCGAGCCGCTTGAGATCCGCCACGAAGCGTCCCAGGTAGGCGAGCAGCGCCTGCTTGTGCGCGAGGAAGCGCTCCTCGTCGACGCGCTCGGCCGCCCCTGATCCGGAGACGTGGCGGTCGAGCTCGGAGAGGAAGAGGTTCGCCTCCTCGGTCAGCGAGTCGAACGCGGCGCGCAGGCGGTGCAGCGCCCGGGCGAGCCCGGCCGCGTCGCCGGCACGCGCGGCCGCGGCGAGCTCGGAGAGGGCGTCGCGGATCTCGACCAGCATCGAGGTCTGGAGGGCGCCCGACCGCCCCACCGTCGCCTCCACCTCGCAGACGGCCTTGTGCGCCGCCTCGCCGACCGGGGTCAGCCGGTAGAGGAAGCGGCGCCGGTAGAAGTCCTCCACGCGCGCGACCGCGGCGGTGTCGTGCGAGCGCTGCAGGTTCCCCCAGGCGTCGAGCTGGTCGAGGTGGCGATCGAGCTCGGCCTCGTCGGTGAGCTCGAGATCATGGTGGAGCCCGGACCGCGCCAGCGCATCGCGGACGTCGGCGGGCCGGAGCTCGATCTCGTACCGCTCGCGCGCCTCGAAGAAGACGTGCATGATCGCGCGGTAGCTGTGCGCGTTCTCCGCTGTGACGTAGCGGAAGGCGGAGACCTGGTCGAGGAGGCGAGGCAAGGGCGTTCTCCCAGCCAGGCGAGGGTACGCCGCGGGTCCGACATGCTCGCCGCCTCGTACCGGCGTCACCCCCCGGCGTCGCTTCGGCGAGCTACCCTCCCACACGTTCCGGCGTCTCCAGGCGCTCGATCGAGCGGCCCGAGACGCCGGGGTACCACGTGGCCTGTCAGGCCACGGACGGTGAGCTAGGGAGCAGGCGTGTACGGAGCCGGCGGCGGGACCTCCGGCATGACTCCGATCGACGGGCTGTCCTTCGGGACGAGGGTGTTCGTCACGCCGGCAGCGGCGAGCGCCTCGACCTCTGCTCTGGTGGGCGTTCCGGGGGCATTGCCGAGCGCCTGGTACCTGAACCCATCCGCGGCCGAGGCGTTGCAGGACCGCGTGGGCGCGTAGCTGATGTGATCCTCCCCCACGGGGACGAACCGGCCGGTCGCCGCATCGCGAGCCATGGTCTGCGCCTGGACGTTCTCGGTGTCGAGGTTCGGGGCGCCGTTCACCCAGTGCTGCTGGGCCCCCGGCCCCGCCCAGTTGCAGGCGAGGCCGATCATGTCGCCGACGGTAGGGCTGTCGAGGGACGAGCCGTTGCCGAAGTAGCCGAATCCCGTGTCGGGGCCGCCGGCCGCGTCGGCGCTGGTGCTGGCGTGGAAGACGCGGGTGAAGTGGTCCCCGTTTCCCGCCTGCCAGGCGTGGATGAGGGAACCGAGCCCGGTGGTGCCGTCGATCTCCGCGCGCTCGTAGATGCCGCCACCTGCCATGCCGGCGCCGTTTTCGCGCTGCACCTGGCGGACGAAGTCGAACGTGCCGTCCTCGGCAAAGAGCTCGGCCCGCTCCACTTCGACGGTGGTGTTGCCGGAGCGGAGCTCGTACCGGAGCTTCCCCGCCTCCACCTGATAGAGGAGCGAGAAGGCCTTCCGGTAGCTCGTGTCGTACATGCCGTCCACCTTGTCGAGGTAGCCGTTCATGAGCCCCGCCGCGTCGCTGCCCGGCGAGTGGACGGCGACGATGTCGACGGGCGTCGTGCCGACGGTCCCCGCGATGGCTATGCGGTAGGTGGCCCTTCCGCCATCTCCGTCGGGCAGGCGCTGCAGCGAGGCGGTCGTGAAGGTCGCGCCTTCGAGGTTCTGGTCCAAGGTGTCGTGGAGGTCGAGAGCGCCAGCGCCCGGCGCGAGATCGGCCTCGTTCACCTGGGCCACGCAGATGAGCCCGGCCATGAGCGTGACGGACGAGTTGACGACGCTCGCTGCCGACATGAGCTGGGCGTTCATGGTGGCGGCGGTGCACGCCTCCCCGGTGCCCGGCTCGGTCGGCGACCATATCCCGAGGTCGCCGCTGGGGAGGCAGCCGTCGGCCGCATTGCCAGCCTCGTAGGTGGGACACCAGGAGCTGTTGTCGAACACGGGACCAGCGGCCAGCACCGCGTCCGGGTGGTTGACGAACGCGAGCGAAGGGCCATAGCAGCTGGCGTGCCCCTCCGACGGCTGAAGCTGAATGCCCTGCAAGCACTCGGCTACCGTGGTCTTCGCCAGGCGATCGTTGATGGCTGCGATCTGGGCGGGGAGGCTGAGCTCCTGCCCCGTGGCCCCTGCGCCGTTCGCGGGAGCATCAGCGGCGACCGCGAGCGCAGAGCTCCTGAGTGCCTGCGCCTGGATGCCGGTGCTGGACCGGCTCGCCACCGGCGAGGCGATCGCCATGATCGGCGCCGCGGCCCTGAGGTCGGTCGTGCTGCCGCCCGTCGTGCCGCGGGAAGCGGCGCCGCCGCAGGCGGCGAGCGCGCAGCACGTGATGGTGGGGAAATAGCGCGCGAGCTTTCGAGATGGCATCGTGATCCTCCGGCTGGCCGCCACCGGCACTGGACCTGCCAGCGGCACGGAACCAGGCCGCAGCCTGCGAAGTGCAAGCGTGGCGCTCTGCACCCGCTCGCCGCGGCCAGCGTTCTCACTGGGGTATTTGGCCAGGGAGGACTGGGACCCCGAAGCCCCGGGGCCAGAGGCACCCGCACGGGCCGGACTGCGACTGGTGTCGCGCGGCAAGGCGCCGCGAGACATCGTGTCGCGATACTGCCCACATCCATCGGACTATCCTCGGGGTGATGGAATGGCGAGATCGCATTGTCACCAACCCGGCGGTGCTCCTCGGCAAGCCCGCGCTCAGGGACACGAGGCTCGCGGTCGAGTTCCTGCTGGACCTGCTCTCGAGCGGCTGGACGTACGAGCAGATACGGAACATTACCCGGCAGTCACCGGCGACGACCTCCTCGCTTGCCTTGCCTACGAGAAGGAGGTCCTTCGGCGGGAGCGCCCGCGGCCGTCTGCGCGACCTTGACCCTGCGCGCTCCTCGAGTCGGAGCAGGCACGCGGGACGAGCCCGTGACTCGCCGGCCACGGGATCCCTCGTGGATCAGGACCAGCGCGCCACGCACCCCACGTTGACCCGTCACCGCCGCATGGCACGGGCGGTGCGCTCGCGCGGCGGAGGCACGACCCCCGGCAGCACGGGACGTGGCGCCTGGTGTCGGCGGCAACCGGCTCGGTACACCCGGGGGAAACCCTGACCCAGGCCGCCGCGCCTGTGCCAGAGGCCTTCGCGCTCGGCACGTCCGATGCTCGGCGAGTCACGAGGGCATGGGAGGAGCCGCCGGTGTGAACCACGAAGGCCAAGCGCCGCCGGAGGAAGCGGTGCGCGCCCCACAGCACGGGGACGGGCTGCCGGCGGCCGTGCCCGCCACCGGTGGCTATGCCTGGCTGCACTCGGACGCGATGCCCGCCGCGCGCGTGCTGGTGGTCGACGACTCCCCTTCGCAGGCCGACTGGCTGAGGCAGACCCTCGCGCGCCAGGGGTACCAGATCGTGGTGGCGCACGATGGGCGGGAGGCCTTGCGGCAGGTCATGTCGGACATCCCCGACCTCGTCGTCCTCGACGTGATGCTGCCCGACATGGACGGGCTGGAGGTGTTGCGCGTCATCAAGATGCGCTCCCGCGAGCGATTCGTCCCCGTCATCCTCATCTCGGCCAGGGCCAGCCTGGAATCGCGCGTGACCGGTCTGCGGATCGGCGCGGACGACTTCCTCGCCAAGCCGTTCGCGGAGTCCGAGATCCAGGCCCGGGCCGCGGCGATGCTGCGCATCAAGAGCCTGCAGGACCAGCTCAGAGACGCGAACGCGCAGCTCGAGAAGCTCGCGGTCGCCGACGGGCTGACCGGCCTCTACAACCGCCGGACCTTCGACGAACGGCTCCAGGACGAGTTCAGGCGCTGCCAGCGGTACGGCGATCCCGTGTCCCTCCTCATCCTCGATCTCGACCACTTCAAGCGGCTGAACGACGGGTATGGGCACCCCTTCGGCGATCGCGTGCTGCGCGGCACGGCGGAGCTCCTCTCGTCCATGCTGCGAGCACCCGACGTCTGTGCCCGCTATGGCGGGGAGGAGTTCGCCGTCATCCTCCCCAAGACGCCCTTGCAAGGAGCCCTGGCGGTGGGAGAGCGGCTCCTCGCTCGGCTTCGCGAGAAGACCTACCCTGCCCCGGGAGCTTCGTCGACCGCCCCCGGAGACGCCGACGTGCGCGTGACCGCGTCTGCCGGTGCGGCGTGCCATCCGTCGGCCGGGGTCACGACCCCTGAACTGCTCGTCCAAGGCGCGGACGAGGCGCTCTATCGCGCCAAGTCCGATGGGCGCGACAGGATCCGGGCGCAAGGCGCGGGCACGCTCCAGACCCGCGCTCCCCACGCGTGATCTCCGTGCGTGACACCCCTGGCGCTGCCGTGCTCTTCTAGCCTCCTCCTGGGGAGGGGGCATGGTCTTCATCGGCTTCTCCACGCCGCGCGCGTGGAACCCGCTGTCGGCGCTCATCTGCGCCATGACTCGCTCTTGCGCGAGCCACACGTGGCTCCTCGTCGAGGACCCGATCTTCAAGCTCCGCCTCGTACTGGAGGCCCATTCCAGCGGGTTCCGGCTCGTCACCTTCACGCGGTTCGTGAAGAGAAACAAGGTCGTCGCGCTGGTGAAGCCGGCGCATCCGATCGAACCGGGTCTTCCGGAGGCGGGAGCGTGGCTCGGCGAGGGATTCGACGGAATCGGCCTGTTCGGCATATTCCTGACGCTCCTTCCGCGCTGGGTCAGGCAACAGCCACGGCGCAATCCCTTTCCCACCACGCGCGCCGTCTTCTGCTCCGAGGCAGTGGTGCGGACGCTCAGGGCGGCGAGATACCCCGGAAGCGAGCGCCTCGGCGACGAGACGACGACGCCCGCCGAGCTGCTCGCCTTCCTGCGAAAGGACCCCGCGAACGTCGTCTACGACGGGGCGTCCCTGAAGCTGTGGGGACATCTCAGGGCCGGGATCCGGAGTGGAGCGGCCATGGCGACGTCCGGCCCGCCGTGCGCGACGCCTGCCGACCCCGCGGCTGCTCGAGACGATGCGGCGTGATCATCGCCCACGCAGCCTCGAGCGGGCGGGCGTGGTCACCTGGAAGCGAGCCCGCCGCGTGGAAGACTGACGGTGAACGTGGTGCCGCTGCCCTCCTCGGAGCGCGCCTCCACCTTGCCACCGTGCGCCTTCACGATCTCGCTCACGATGAAGAGGCCCAGCCCGATGCTGGCGTTCCTTCCGCCCTGCTTGCTGGAGTCGTCGCCCCTGCGGAAAGGCTTGAAGATGTGCGGTAGCAGCGCGGGGGGTATGGCCGGGCCGTCGTTGTGCACCGAGATGATGACATCGCCATCGCGTCCGGCGGCTCGAACCTCGACCTGCATGCCGCCGCCGTGTTGCAGCGCATTCCCGACCAGGTTCGAGAGCACCTGAGCGACGCGACTTCCGTCGGCTTCGACTTCGAGGTCACCCTCGGTGACGAGGGCGATCCGGCGGCTCGGCTCGACGTCCTCCTCGAACTCGGCGATCACGCGCCGGCAGACTGCACCCAGGTCCACGCGGCCCTTCTGGATCGCGATCCCGAGCCCGCTGCGTGCCCTGCTGAAGTCGAGCAGGTCTCCGATGATGGAGGCCATCCGCGCCGCGCTGGAGCTGATCCGACCGAGCGTCATCGCCTGTGGGGGTGAGAGCTCCCCCCGCTTGAACATCAGGGTCGTCGCCATGGTGATCGCCGAGAGTGGAGTCCGGAGGTCATGACCGACGACGGCCATGACCTGCTCCTGGAGCTGCGCCGTGGCTTCGGCCTCCTGTCGGGCGCTGCGCTCGGCTTCGTACGCCCGTGCCCGGCCTATCGCCAGCGCGCACTGGGCTGCGATGGCCGTGGCGAACTCGACCTCGTCCTGCGAGGGGCGGTCCTGTTCCCGCTCGTAGTTGATGAACAGGAAGCCGACGCACCCTTCCTCGAGCTGCAGCGGAACGATCAGGCGGGCGCGGATGCCGATCCGTCGCATCCAACCCATCTCGACGTCGCTGCACTCCTCCAGCGTGAAGAAGTGCGGCTGCAAGGTCTCCAGGGCGCGCTTGGCGTTCGGCGAGTCGTCCAGCGAGATGACGGCGCCCGTCCTCCCCTTCTCCCAGACCTCGCTGAAGCCTCGCATGTGTCGCCCGTCCGGTTCGAGCAGGTACACGGACCCATCCTCACGGCCGAGGACCTGCACGCCGCGCCGGATCGCCACATCGACCACCTGTCGGAGGTCGACACCCCTGTTGAGGGCCTCGGTCACGGACGCCAGCAGCAGGGTGCGCTGGCGCGAGGCCTCACGCTCGCGGGCTTCCCGCAGCCGGCGGACGCGTTCGGCGTTGTCGAGCGCGATGGCCGCCTGATCGGCGAAGGCCGAGATGAGCTCGTCGTCGCCGCCGCCGTTCAAGCACTGCGTTGCCTGGCGGTACACGGCGAGGATGCCCATCACTCCTTCCCTGCCGATCACCGGCACCCCGACGAACCCGTCCCTGGCCTGGAACCCGAGAAGGCTGCAGAGCTCGGCGTCGATGCGTTCGCTCAGCGGGACCGCCAGCCGCGCGGTCCTGACCGGATCGAGTCCGACGGAACGCACGACCCGGGCCAGCCCATCTTCCTGCGACAGAAGCAGCATGCAGGCGGTGGCGCCGGTGAACGCGGCGGTCCGCTCCACCACCAGCCGCAGGACGTCCTCGTATTCTTCCGCGCTCGCGATGGCGCGGTTGATGGCGAGCACTTCCCGATAGCGTTGGCGCTCGTTCACGACTCAGCCCACGGTGACACCGCTCTGCGTGATGCGGAGCGGGTGGCGTCGGCCGTCGTGCTGGGAGCCACGGCTCTCGAGGATGCGGATGGTGCGGGTGAGGTCGTCTCCCAGCAGCATCTCCAAGACGGGGCGGTAATCGGGCGGGGCGGCGGGGGTGAGGAAGCGCCGGAACGCCTCGATGCCCTTGCTGCTCAGGTGGATCGGGTGGTTCCCTGCCAGGAAGCTGCTGCCGCGCAGCTTGAGCACCCGCAGGAACCGCTCGTCGCGCGAGCCGCGCTCCATCCGCGTGAGGTCCACGATCCCGTCGGCGACGGCGAACTCGGGGAGGTCGCTCATCATGTTCCACGTGTACTCACCCACCCAGAAGGTCGTCGTGTCGTAGGCGGTGAGCATCCCGGCGACGGCGTCGAGGGTGCGTCGCCAGGAGCTGCGGTCCGGCATGAGGTCCGCGAGCGCCTTGAACGAGTCGATGACGATGATCCTGGGGCGGTGCAGCGCGAGGAGCTCCTGTACCCGCGCCGGCACACGCTCGGGCTGTGTCAGCACGTCCTCGCCCACATACTCGTAGACGATCTCCGTGCCGAGCTTATCGGGCCGGGCGAAGCTGAAACCCTGGAGGAACCCGACCAGCTTCTGGAGCGGCTCGGAGAACGTGGCGACGTAGAGGATGGGCCGATCCGGCGAGGCGTTCGTGAAGCAGAGCTGCTCGGCGAGGATCGTCTTCCCGGTGCCGGGGGCGCCCATGAGGATGTGGATCGCATTCCTGGGGAATCCGCCGCCCAGGATCTCGTCCACTTCCACGCTGCCCGTCTTCAGGCGCTCCATGCGAGCTCCGGCCTCTTGGCCTCGAGCAGCCTCGAGACGGTCTCGACCAGGCGCTCGTCGTCCAGAGGCTTCAGCAGGAAGGCGTCCGCGCCTGCTTCCCTCGCGCGATCCTCGGCACAGAGGATGCTGAACACGAGAACAGCGATGCCCTTCGTCGCGGGATCGGACTTCAGGGCGCGACAGACCCGGAGCCCGTCCATGCGCGGGAGCATGATCTCGGTGACCAGGATCCGCGGCAGCAGGGCTCGAGCACGCTCCAGCCCCTGCACTCCATCATCCACGAACTCGATGCGATAACCGGCCTGCTCCAGGAAGAATCGCTCCAGCTTCTTGATGTGTGGATCTCGTTCCACGACCAGGATGAGAGCCTTGTGGATGAGGTCCTCCGGCTGCATCGCCA
>Ga0299915_10004536_pt1 | contig 10131 bp, 9 predicted proteins | sample RVTome_13_FD_200263 | JGI IMG/M metagenome (GOLD analysis project Ga0299915, IMG submission 200263) | Soil microbial communities from uranium-contaminated site in the Upper Colorado River Basin, Wyoming, United States - RVT92D227 (version 2) ...
GAATTAGAGCCTGAGGCGGTTCTACCATTTTTTGGCGGAGATCAATACGATGAATGTGTTTATGAGGTTGGGAAAGACACTGATATATGTCGTGTTATCCAACATTTAATTGAAGTAGACGAGTTAGGTAGGGACTTCGTTAAGGGGTATTCGCGGGGATATTGGATTTATACATTAAAAAGTGGCAAGGATATCGGGGTAGTCCATACGTTATTAGATATAGATGTCCTAAAATATGAGACCTTACAAGCAGCGGAAGAAGCTTTCGGTCTTTTCTCAGAACGAATTGATCTGAAAGATTTAGTTTTCAATAAGGTGAAAATAAAGGGTGCTGAAGGAAAAGATCATCCCAAGGGAGCGACATACATGCTCCAATCAAATAATTTCGTCATCTATTTGAGTGGTGATATTGAAGCCGGCAGAGACGCAGTAAGCAGAATAATCGAGCTCTATTCAGTACCTCTAAATAAAGATCATTCTTGAAACGAAGAGCTATTTACCCGGTGATATCACCTTAATTATATCAGTCCCGTGGAAAGGTACTGGAATCTCGTCTTCTAAAACTTCTCCCGTCACAGAGATGGTAACCTTGTCTGCCGGCTGAACAGTCGCTTGCAGCGCAGCCCTGTCGAATTTGACCACTAGTTCGGTAAGCCTTTTTTCTCTGGCTACGATTTGATATTATTGAATCAAGCAGGGCTAAAGGGTAGAATAGAGAAGCTGGGGGAAACAAAGATTTATTAATCAAGAAAAACATTCTAAGTTCCCGTTTTCGATACAGGAAAGGGAAAGATTAAAATGAAATCAAAGACTCCGGTTCCACATTGCATGACCTTCTCAAGGAGATTCCTAATTATTTCCATAGTATCGATAACCATAGCTATACTTTTAACATCCGTGTTTTCAGAATGCACAAAAAAAGAAGAAATACCTCTGGAAGCGACCAGACAACTGGTAATTCCTTCCGAATTGGAACCGGAAGCAGTTCTGCCAGTTTTTGGGGGAGAATATTACGGAGAATGTGTCTACGAGGTTGAGGATAGTAGTGCTTATACATGTGATATTGTTAAATTCTTTGCTGAATTACATGAACTGGAAAATGGATTTATCAAGGGATATCTCCGCTCCTATGGTGAATATACGCTCAAAAATGGAGAGAAAATTGGTATAGCTCATCCTTTAATGCAAATAATTATTCTAAAGTATCGAACCCCACAGTCAGCCTACGAGGCTTGCAATTTATATTCAGAACGAATTGGTTTGGAAGACCAGATTTTTGACGGGGTTAAAATAAAATGGAAAAAGCATGCGCATGAGCCGGCGACATTTATCTTAGGATCAAACAACTTTGTTATATACATTGACGGCAGCCTTGAAACCGGCAGAGACGCAATAAGCAGAATAATCGAGCTCTATTCAGTACCTCTAAATAAAGATCATCCTTGAAACGAAGAGCTATTTACCCGGTGATATCACCCTAATGCTATCTGACCCCCTCACAGATGCTGTTTCTTAGCTCCCACTAGCCGTTTGATATTCTATTAAGTTTATCGTTAATGCCCTTAACAGGATTATACACCAGCTGTCAAGCCATTTCCGCCAGTTTAAGCGTGTTTTCTTGCTAGCACCTCGCTTAATGGAGTTTGCTAAAATTTTTCTCCGAAGTTAATATATAAAGATAGCATTAATAACGGTATCCGGTTTTCGGATTTCAACGGCAACGTTAACAGGAGGTATAAAGATAAATGTACGAGAGAATACTTGTCCCACTGGATGCTTCCGAACTGGCAGAGCAGGCTATTCCTTATGTTGAACAGCTGGCTAAAAAGTTCAACAGCGAGGTTATTTTGATGACCGCCTGTTTGCCGGGTGACCCTTTGGAGCGAGCCCTGACCGAATATGTTGAAAAAAGAGCTGAGAAATTTCAGTCAATGGGAATTAAGACTCGGTCGCTTTGTATCCTGGGTGATCCTGCCACCTCAATCGTAGATTTTTCAGGAAAAAACGATATCAGTTTAATTATGATCTCTACCCACGGCCGCACCGGCATCGTCTACTGGCCGCTGGGAAGTGTAGCTAACAAAGTAGTGCAAAGGTCGCACATTCCGGTGTTCCTGGTCAGGTCAAGCCAGTTGCCAAGGACGCCCGATGACAGGGAGTTGCGCAAGATTCTGGTAACTCTGGACGGCTCGTACTTCTCCGAGGAAATCTTACCTTATGTGGAGAATTTGGCAAAAGGCATGGGCAGCCAGGTAACCCTGCTCAGAGTCATAGAGCCGATAAATATTCCTCAACTACCAGGTTATAGCGACGGGAAGAAATACGAGAAAGATCTCATGGCTAAGCAGGAAAGAGAAGCAGAGCGCTATTTAGATAAAAAGAAAAGGGCTCTGGCAAGCAAAGGGATAAAAACCAATGCGGCGTTGGGGACGGGGAAAGCGGACGAGATTGTGCTCCAGTATGCCGAAAATAAACAAGCTAACCTGATAGCCCTGACAACCCACGGCTTTTCCGGTATAACCAAATGGGTATATGGTAGCGTTGCCTCCAGAATTATTGAAGGTTCTACGAAGCCGGTCTTGTTGGTGCGCCCTCCTCTTCCCACCTCGAAAACCTAAGGTTGCCCGGGGATTAAGCGGCTAAATATATGAATCCGTACAGCTATCACTGCGGGGAGATTCAGGCTAACCTGCGGCTAAGAAAAAAGACCTCTCGCTGGCTTCAATATGCGGTAGATTTCCCGTCCGCTTACGCCGGAGATAGTGAAGAAAACAACGTTGTCCTGGGTGAATATTTTCAGCCGCGTAACATCGACAATGCCCCACTAGCTATTGTTATCCACGGATGGGGCGACCGGAGCGCCATTCCATGCCAACTCCTGGCGCGAACGCTAGTTAAAAAGGGCATTGCCGCTTTTATTTTATATCTGGTGTTCCATACCAGCCGTATGCCGGAAACCATGAAAAGTCATCTCCCTTATATTACCCCTGAAGATTGGTTCGAGGGCTACCGGGCTTCGGTAATCGAAGTTCGCCAGATAATAGATTGGGCTGGCAGCCGACCGGAGCTGGATAAAGAGCGAATAGCCGTACTCGGAATATCCCTTGGCGGATTCGTCTCGGAAATAGCCATGGGCGTAGACAAACGCATCAAAGCAGGGGTATTTATGATCGCGGGAGGAAACTCAGAGAAAATAACCTGGAATACCAGGAGCGAGGCAATAATTAAAGGACACGGTTGCACCAAGGCAGAATGCCGCGAATTACGCGGTCACTATCCGCAGTACCTTGACGAGATAGCCGAAAAGGGCTTTGGCAATGTTATCCCGGCTAAAGATTGTTTCTTAACCGATGCTTTGACCTTCGCACCGTATCTCAGGGAACGTCCGGTATTAATGTTAAATGCCATGTGGGACAAAACCATCCCCAAAGAGGCCACGCTGGATTTCTGGGAAGCCTGTCATAAGCCTTCAATCACATGGTTGCCGGGTACACATGTCACCTTCTGGCTGTGGTATCTGGTAATCGCCCGGAAAATAAACAGTTTTCTGTGCTCAACATTCGGCAATCCCAGAGAATAATAGCTATAAAGTACTGGTTTCTACTGCCTTTGATAGTATTGAAACCCCCGTACGCCGAGTTTGCCTCAGTTTAGCTTTGCTGCTACAATGTAAGCCGGTTTTCTATCGCAGACCTTAGATCAAAAAGACAAATAATTCATCTTGAACAACGAATCATCCGACCTTATAGCCAAGCTCAAGCTTATATTTGAACCTAGCTCAATCGCCTTTCTAGGGGCGACTAATAACCCCATGAAATGGGGATTTCGTATATTTGCCAATATTGTAAATGGCGGTTTTCAAGGCCGACTCTACCCCATAAATCCAACGAAGGAAGAGATACTGGGGCGAAAAGTATACAAAACTGTGGGTGAAATCCCGGAAATACCTGACCTCGCTGTCATTGTCATACCGCCGCCGGGCGTACCCGCAGTTTTAAGGGAATGCGCTGACAAAGGAATAAAAGCTGTTGTCGTCATAACTGCCGGCTTCGCCGAGGTTGACACAGAGGGTGAGAAACGACAGCAGGAAATGGCCGAAATAGCCCAAAGCGCGGGCCTACGATTTATAGGACCTAATACCGACGGCATCGTCAATCCGCACCACAAGCTCTATGCTGAGATGCCTCCAATTTTCCCCTATGCAGGCCCCGTTTCCATAGTCTCCCAGAGCGGTAACATAGTCGGAACCATGATGCGCCTGGCTATAGATAGTGGCTTCGGCTGCGCCAAATGCATTAGCAGTGGCAATGAGGCAGACCTCCATGCCGAGGACTACATTCGGTACCTGGCGGATGACCCGCAGACCAAGGTTATACTTAGCTACGTCGAAGGGTTCAAGGACGGAAGACGGTTTTTTGAGGCGGCCAAGGAGGTGACCAGGAAAAAACCAATTGTAATGCTCAAGACCGGTGAGACGCCGGCAGGAGCCATTGCTGCTAAATCACATACGGCATCTCTGGCCGGAATGGACAACATAGTCGACGCCATGTGCCAGCAATCAGGAATAGTAAGGGTAAGGCATCTGGACGAGCTTGTTGACGCCGGCACCGCTTTTCTATGCCATCCGTTACCCCGAGGTCGCAGAGTCGGCATAGTTACCGCCGGCGGTGGATGGGGAGTTCTGGCTGCGGACGCCTGCGCCAAGCTAGGACTCGATGTAGTTCAATTTCCTCCCGAGACCATTAACGAGCTGAATAGCTTCATGCCGGCATGGTGGAGCCACGGTAACCCGGTTGACATGGTAGCTGGCATTTTTGGAGAAGGGGTAATCAGATGCATCGACGTGGTGATGCGCTGCCCTGTGGTAGACGGAGTCATCTTTTTGGGGATAATGCCTGCCCTGCCTATGGAACAGTTCTCTCGCGCCGCCAGGCTAGAAGATCGGGACCGGCTGCGGGATGCTATACTATCAGCCATAATTAGCATTTTCGACAAGCTTAAGGAGCTGACCGCTAAATATAACAAGCCTATAGTTGTCGGCTCGGAGCCAATTGCTTTCGGCGCTGACCTCGCCAACAAAATAATCCGCTCCCTGGCCGATAGAAACTGCGTATCTTATGACATGCCTCATAAAGCAGCAGCCGCCTTTGCCTACCTGGCAAAGTACGGTGAATACCTGAACCAGAACAGCAAATAGCCCTTACCTCGTAACGAACCTACGATTGCAAGTCTAACAGCACCACATATATAATTGCACCGGTGACCCAATTTTGAACTGGCTTACCTGATTTTATAGCATGAGTAAGCTAAATATAGTCTTGTTTATTTTCCTGGTTGTGGCGATAGTGGTCACGTCGGGCTTTATTATCTATTTGGTGGTTACCCCACAGCAAGCGGAGAAATTCACTGAATTCTATATCCTGAACACAGACGGTAAAGCACAGGATTATCCGAAACAGGTAATCGTGGGTAAGCCCGCCGAAATACTTATTGGTGTCGCCAACTACGAATATCAGCCAGCCGACTACAAAGTAGAGATACAGATGGATAGCATGGAAGTTGGAAAGGCAAATGTAGGTACGCTGGCGCATCAGCAAGAATGGGAGGAGAAGGTCAGTTTCATTCCCCAGGTAGTTGGCGAAGGACAGAGGGTCTATTTTATCTTATTTAAAGACGGCGAGACAGAACCTTATTTAAAGGAGCCGCTCAGACTTTATGTCGATGTCGTATCCCCTTAATCGCTATTACACAGGAGATGCAGTTGTATAACACGGTAATCATCGGCGCCGGTCCGGTTGGCAGCTATCTGGCTGGTAAATTGGCTCGGCTCGGGTACAATGTGATCGTCCTGGAAAAAAAGGCAGCGGCTGGGCAGGACGTCTGCTGCACTGGCATCATTAGCAAAGATTGTTTTAATTTACTTCCTGTTAGCATAGACCTTGTTAAAAGGCCGGTCTGCTCCGCCAGGTTCGTAGCACCTTCGGGCAAATCGCTTAAACTCTCGCGCAACGATGAAGTAGCCTATGTAATTGACCGGGTAGCACTGGAACAAGTGCTGGCCGACTCTGCTCAGACATCCGGCGCTCGTTATCTTTTCGGAAGTAACGTCGTTGACATTAAAGGTTCAAAGGGGTGCTTACAGGTGATAGCCAATTGCGGAGGGCATAAAACTCTTTTTGAAGCGGAGACAGCAGTCATAACCACTGGATTCGGTTCACCGCTACCCTCCAGGCTTGGTTTAGGAGAGATAAGCAAATTCATCATCGGGGCTCAGGCAGAGGTAAACACAACAAACATCGACGACGTAGAAATTTACTTTGACCGGAGGCTAGACCCGGGGGGGTTTTCCTGGTTAGTGCCTACCGGAGAGAACAGAGGCTTGGTCGGGCAATTAACACTCCGGCAGCCAAAAAGATATTTCAGAAAGCTGCTATCGTCTCTCAAATCCCAAGGCAAAATAGCTACCACCGATGCTATTCCGGCGTACAGGGCAATACCCCTCCAGTCCTTACCCAAAACATACAGCGACCGATTACTGGTGGTTGGTGAAGCAGCCGGGCAGGTTAAGCCGACTACTGGCGGAGGTATATACTACGGGCTTGTGTGTGCTGACATAGCCGCCAATACCTTACACCAAGCATTTCAAGCCCACGAATTTTCCGCACTCCGACTGGCTTCCTACGAGAAGATATGGCGAGCCCGGCTAGGTAAAGAACTTAAAATTGGCTATTGGGCACATCGTATTTATCGGAAGCTCGATAACCGGCACATTGAGCGCTTACATAATTTTATCAGCCACAACGGTATGCCGCGCTTTATTGCCGAGCTTGAAGATTTTCCATTTGATTGGCATAGTGAGCTTATGCTAAAAACATTGAAGCACTTAGTTATTGCTATTCCTGCCCTGGCAATAAAACCCTTGATAAAACCTTAAGTGACAACAGACTAAGTTAGTAGTTATGTATAATAGGATGGAAAGATGAAAGTAGTTTTTCTGTGTGGCGGCATTGGTAAAAGAATGTTCCCAATTACCGAGGATAAATTCTTGCTTAAATTCCTGGGCAAAACGCTTCTCCAGATACAAATAGAATCTGCCATACAAGCCGGCCTGAATCACTTTTTAATTGTTTGCAATAAATACAATATGGAACAAATAGAGAAGATAACCAATGTAATCCCTGATATCAAGGTTAAATTGGTCCTGCAAAAACAGCCGCGGGGCATTGCTGACGCATTAAAGAGTGCTGCTTCTTCACTGGATGAGGGTATCCTGATAGTAAATCCTAACGATGTTTTTGCCTCCTCGGCATACACCAGCCTTCTTCAGGCAGCTAAAAAGAAATCGGCAGATTCATATATGCTCGGCTATCGCACCAAAAGTTATTTCCCTGGAGGTTACCTGGTAGTAAACGGTGCAAATGAACTGGAGCGCATTGTAGAAAAGCCGAAACCCGGGGAAGAACCAAGCAACCTGGTAAATATACTTGTTCATCTTCACTCTAATCCCAAACAACTTTTAGAGTATATTGAAAAGGCCAAAACAACCAGGGATGATGTCTACGAATGCGCACTGGATAGTCTCGCTAAAGCAGGGCATAAAATCAAGGTAATTCCCCACGGCGATTTCTGGGCACCCGTAAAATACCCCTGGCATATCTTTGATGTAGTCAAATATATGCTGGATATAAGCCAGCCGAAGGTTTCCCGTTCAGCCTCTATTTCAGCTAAAGCTACTATAGAAGGCAAGGTTATCATAGGTGACGGTGTCAAGGTGCTGGAAAACGCAGTGATAAGAGGGCCGGCCTATATTGGTGCCGGCTCTATAATAGGTAATAGCGTTTTGGTGCGAGATTACAGCCATATTGGAGCCGACTGTGTCATAGGCTACGGCACAGAGGTAAAAGGTTCTTATATCGGCGACAGCTGCTGGGCTCATTCCAGCTACATCGGTGACTCAATAATAGGCAAAAGTTGCTCCCTCGGCGCCGGCACCGTCCTGGCTAACTTCCGTTTTGACGAGCAGAACATACCCGTCATAGTTGGCGATGAGGCTATTGATACCGGACGAGATAAGCTCGGAGCCATAATTGGCGACGACTGTAAGACGGGAATTAACGCCAGTGTTATGCCTGGTATAAAAATCGGCCCCAACTCTATAGTCGGTTCTCACGTCTGTCTTACGAAAGACCTCGCGCCGGAAAAAATGATGCAGTCTGAACCACATTATAGAACCCAACCCAACCCGGTTAAGCTTGACGGGTCAAAAAGGAAAGAACTTAAAGAAAAACTGGGGAAATTAGCCAAGGATAACTAATTCGGGTTAAGGGAATTCTGCACTAAGCTTTCCCGAATAGCAACACCGCATGATTTCGGTAATAAACTAATTGGCCTGGTTTTGGCTGCTTATCGCAATATTTCAGGCATTAGCCACTGAAAAACGAGGGAAAAAAGATGAAAAATATTTATTAACAATTTAAGTTGCATTTTGCTTAGAGTTATGTTATACTGTCGTCGTAACTTCATAGTACCTTAAAAAGTGGGGCTTGTTCCCACTTTTTTGTTGAGGGAGTAGAAATAGGGAGTGGTATGCGATGAAGACGGAGTTCATGGTGGCCCTTACGCAGCTATCGGCAGAGAAACATCTGCCGAAGGAAGTAGTGCTGTCTGCCATAGAGACGGCGCTCGTCTCCGCATATAGAAAAGACGCTTTTGTCGCCGGTCAAGACATATCAGCCAAAATCAACCCCAATACTGGCGAGGTCAAGGTCTATGTCAAAAAAGCAGTAGTCGAAAAAGCCACCGACTTGCTTCGTGAGATATCCCTTGGCGAAGCTCAAAAGAAAGACAAAAATGCCCAGATCGGGGACATTGTAAGTATAGAATCCACACCCCCTAATGCCGGCCGCATTGCTGCTCAGACGGCAAGGCAGGTCATATTACAGCGACTACATGAGGCAGAGCATCATGCAATATTCGAGGAATTTACCGGCAAAGAGGGTGACATCGTTACTGGAATAGTGCAACGCATTGCTCCCGAGCAAATTCATATTGATTTGGGCAAAGCTGAAGCAATATTACCTGGCATCGAACAGGTGCACAACGAGCGTTATCGGGTTGGACAGAGGCTCAAATTGTACGTCTTGGAAGTAACTAAGAGCAGCCGAGGGCCTCAGATATTGGTATCTCGCTCTCATCGCAACCTACTGCGCAGGCTTTTCGAATTAGAAATCCCGGAAATATATGGTGGCACTATTGATATTAAATCAATAGCACGCGAGGCAGGCTACCGAAGCAAGGTGGCTGTGGCAGCCCGCCAGGAGGGTGTCGACCCTGTCGGTTGTTGTGTCGGACTCCGTGGAATCAGGATACAAAACATAGTGAATGAGCTACGTGGTGAAAAGATAGATGTGGTTGAGTGGTCGGATGATCCGGCAAACTTTATTGCTAATGGTCTCAGCCCGGCGCAGGTACTAAGTGTCGAACTCAATCAGGCAGAAAATACTGCTGTAGTAACTGTTCCTGATAAGCAGTTATCTCTGGCCATCGGCAAAGAAGGACAGAATGCCAGGTTAGCCGCAAAACTAACCGGTTGGCGAATCGATATCAAGAGCACCTCAGCGGTTGAAGCAGAAAAGGCGAGTATTGACAGAGAAGCTGCAAAGGCAGGTAGAGGGGCAGGCGCGGAACCTGGAGAGCTTATTCCAGAGTTTGCTGCAGAAGAAGTTACCGGTCTAACCATAGAGGGTGAAGAGGAAATACCGGGTGAACTGGAGCCAGTGGCTGAGGAGAAAACCGAAGAGGCAGTCGCTGCTGTAAGTGAGTTTGACCTTGTTTTGGCTGGCGGCGTGCCCTCAACAGCAAAATCTGCAGAGACTCGACAAATCAGGTTCGCTGAGGACATCATGCCGGGAAGAGCCAGTAAGGCCAAGAAGAAAAAAAGCGGCAAGAAAGAGTCCGATGTCCCGGCAAGTAAAAGCAGGCCTAAGAAGGCTCGTCAAAAGCGGTTAGCCTACGAAGAAGAACTTGAAGAATAGTGTTAAGAAACAGAGTCATGGCCAAAGGCACGTACCTGAGCGCAGTTGCATTGCTTGCCGGGGGAAAAGGTCTAAAAGGGAGCTAATACGACTCGTT
>Ga0299915_10004537_pt1 | contig 10131 bp, 13 predicted proteins | sample RVTome_13_FD_200263 | JGI IMG/M metagenome (GOLD analysis project Ga0299915, IMG submission 200263) | Soil microbial communities from uranium-contaminated site in the Upper Colorado River Basin, Wyoming, United States - RVT92D227 (version 2) ...
TAGCTGCCTCACCGCCACCGTGCTCAGAAGCGAGTCGCTAGACGAGGTCCCGGCCCCGGGCTCCGCGGTACATCTTGCTTCACTGCTACGGCAACCCCTCGACGCGCGGGTCCGAGGGGGCACTCGGGAGAGGCGCCTTCGCACTCCTTCGAGCCGTGCGCGGCGCAGCGGGCCTCCCCGGGGACCGTGGCGGTCTGGCCTGCCGCCGTGATTCCAAGGCGCGGGAGGTGAGACGGGACGGTAGCTTCCTCGCCGAGGCCGCGCCCGTCCGACTACACTGCGGGGATGGCAACCGACACCGGCACACCGACCCTGCGCGAGGCGATCCTGGCCGCGGCCGCGCGTCTGGGGTGCGCACCAGCCGTGCAGGACCTCCCGGACGTCGAGGCGGTCCGCAGCGTGCAACAGCGGGAGGGAAACGCCCCGTGCTACGCTCGGAAGCCGTACGGGTGCGCCCACACGTACGACGGGAACTGCCTGTGGCGGACCTGGTGCGTGCCGGCGTGGGACCACGCGTACGGACGGCGCGTCGAGGTCCTGACCGAGGTGGCCCGGAGCGAGGGTAGGGCCTCACTGTCGCTGCTCGTCGCCCAGCGCGCGTTCGAGCTCGGGTGCTACGGCGAGATCGGCGACCTCTCCCCGGCCGACGCGGTCCGCCGGCTGCAGCGCGAGGAGGGCAGCACGCCCTGCTTCGGCGGAGAGCTGCCCTGGCGCGCGTCGCCGGAGGCGCCCGAGGCCTGCGCGGAGGTGGCCTGTGCCTGGCGCGCGTCCTGCGATCTCCAGCGGGCGCGCGACGTGGTGCCGCTGGAGCGCGTGGTCCCCCGCGCGCGCGCCGGCGAGCTGAAGCGGCTGCGGGCGCTGGTGCTGGATCGGGCCAAGGAGCCCTCGTTCCAGCTCCCGCCGCGGAGCGTCGGTCTCAAGCTGCGCTCCCTGGCGAGCCTGGAAGCGAGCAGCCGCAAGATGCTCCTGGCCGCGCCCCGGACCGTGGTCGCCGAGGTCCACGCCCCCGAGAGCCCGCTCCGCCGCTTCCTGGTGCGCTGCGGCAGCCGCTCCCAGTACGCCGGCGGGCGCTCCTCCGTCGAGTGGTTCGACTGGGAGGTGATCGAGACCGCGGATCTGAGCGCGCTGCTGGGCTGGCTGGACGCGGCCGCCCCCTTCGTCGCGGGCGGGGCGATCGACTACTGGCCCCGCCTCGCCCGACTCAGCACCAGCGCGAGCCTGGGCGTGTCGGAGCTCACCCCGGGCAGCGAGTTCGGAAGGCGCAGCATCCCCATCCCAAAGTCCTGGGATCCCGCGACGTTCGACGCCCCCCACCTGGCGACGCCGGACGGGGAGATTGCGCTCAGCGAGCCCGGGTTCGCACCCCTGTTCCAGATCGACATCCCCGTCCTGGAGGAGGTCTCCTTCGATCGCCTCCACGCGATCATGCGCGACCACCCGGCGGAGCTGGGCGCCTTCCGCGAGCACCTGCGCGATCAGCTGGACGAGGCCGGTGCGGCGGCGGTCGGGTCGGAGCGCTTCGCGCGCAACTGCCGCCGCATCGAGCGCAACCTCCACGATCGCCTGCAGCTGCTCAGCGCGGACTTGAAGCGGGCCCGCCTCAAGGCGGCGATCACCTCGGCCGGGTGCGCCGTCGCCGCCTGGACACTGGCGGTCTACTGCATCGTTCAGGAGCACGGGGAGGTGCTTCGCGTGCTCGGCCCTGGCGGGCTCGTCTACACGCTTTCCCAGACCTACGCCGAGTACCTGCTTCGGCGGATGGAGCTGCGCGAGCGCCCGGTTCAGTTCCTGTGGAGGATAGGGCAGAGCCGGAGCCCCTAAGCTCAGTGGGTGTGGTTCAGCGCTTGATCGGGGCAGCGGCCCCCGGCACGCAAAGATACGTTTTGCGCGGCGGGGGCCGCTACCCTGGAAGCCTGCGTGGTTGTGCGCCAGACGCGAGCGAGGGGCCAGGTCGCGGAACCGGCTGCGGCCGCGGTGACGAGGTTGTCGAGATGGCGAGCTCGAGGGGGGAAGGCGGAGACGCTCTCCCCGCCCCTGCCCGCGCGAGGGGTGCGCTCCCGGCCTCTCGCTGTCACTCCCGCTGCTGCGCCCGAAGGTCGAGTTGGCTGGGCGGGTCCCCGTGCTATCACCGCCGCGCGGGAGGGACGGATGGCTAAGTACAGGATCGAGTTCTACCAGGACAAGGACGGGGATCAGCCCGTGCTTCGATGGCTTCGCGAGGAGCTCGCACCGGAGCAGCGGCGCGTGCTCGGCTTCGCGATGAAGGAGGTGCTCCAAGAGGAAGGTATCGACGTCTGCGGGACCCCGTACGGAGACAACCTCGGAGCAGGCATCTTCGAGTTCCGTCTCGGGGGCACCGTCGGCGAGTACCTCAAGAAGCCCGACCCAGGGCCCGCCGGCGATCAGAAGCTCCTTCTTCGCGTGTTCTGCCACGCCCACGGCGACAAGCTCATCTTGCTTCTCGCCGGGTACGATAAGCTCGCGAACAGCAGCAAGCCGCATCAGAACGAGCAGCTCACGCTCGCTCGCAAGCGCCTTCGCGCGTGGCAGCTGCGCCAGGCAAAGGCGAAGGCTCAGACCCGCCGCCGGCCTTGACAAAATATGGGAACGTACCCATATTCGTGAAAGCAAGGAACTCTCGCGAGGACGCCATGAGCCACCGTAAGCCCGTCACCTTCGACGAGTTCATCAGCGAGGTGGAAGCCGAAACCCGCGCCGCCGGTCCCCAGGCAGTTGCGGAGGCCGAGGCACTGCGCGACCACTTCCGCCTCGCCGCCCAGTTGCTCCGCCGTCGCCGCGAGCTCCGCCTCACGCAGAAGCAACTGGCGGGGCGCGTCGGCATCCACCAGAGCGAGATCAGCGACATCGAGCGGGGCACCGCGAGCCCTGGGTACCGCACGCTCATGAAGGTCGCCGAAGGACTCGATGCCGATTTCGTCCTCGTTCCTCGCGCGACTCCGAATCACCGGCGCTCGTCGCCGTCGAAGGCGCGGACCGCAGCGCGCCGGGCATCGCGCGTGCCCGACTACGCGCACACCGTCTCGGCGAAGCGCCGCTAACCGGGGCCGCCTCGGCGATCGGCGGGAGGCCCACGAGCTTCCGAAACTCTGGATCGGTCTGGAACGCCTCCAGGTCATCATCCGTGCTATCCGTCGGCACGACCAATTCAGCTAGCAATCCACGCCACTTCTTCTCGGCATCGATGGCGTCCTTTGCCGCGTCGTAGGCCTTCGTTCGTAGTTCGGCAAGAGCGGAATCGCTCGCGCCACGCCCTCTTTCTCACCGGTACTTCTGACCATAGGCGGCCGCCAGGTAGACGTTCATGGCCGCAGTGCGCTGCTTGAACCGCTCGCCGGTGGAGATCGCGCGTCGGAAGCTCTCGGGAGGATCCAGATACAGGGCGGCGAACATGAGCTCCTGAACGCATTCTGGGTCGTCCGGCGCGATGGTCAAGGCCACGTCGAAGCCGCGCACGGCGAGCGCGTAATGCCGGAGGAGCAATTGCGCGCGCGCCCAGGCTGCCGTGGTGGAGCCGCGCATTTCCGACAGGGGAAAGCGCGCGAGGTTCTTCGCGCTCTCAAGGAGCTCGGGGCTCGCATCCTCGACCTCCCGGACCGCGAATCCGAGCGTCTCGTGACTAGTAGTGATCTTATCTACGGCGGCGGTAACGTCCTCGATGTCCTGTTCCGACGGTTGGTGCCCCTCTTCCTCTCCGCGGCGGAGAAGGAGGTTGCTGTTTCCTCCATATCCCTCACCCAGCGCGGGGCGACTCCCAGGCGGCGCCCCGTTCGTCTTCGCCGACGCCGGCTCCGTTGCGGTGGCCGCGTGTCCTTGCGCCAGAGATCTAGGGATTCCGAACAGGAGGCCGAAGAACGCTCCCGCTAGGGCGGTTGCGGCGGCTGCGATGAGTGCCGTTGCGAGGACGGACCACCCGTCCTTCGCGGTCCGCGCGAACATCAGGATCGCGATGACGCCCAGCGCTGGAAACGGCCAGAGGACCCACAGAATTCTTACGATGTCGCGACGCAGCATCTTGTCGTCTTGCACCATGATCGTCTCCCACGACTGGGTCGCTCAAGACAGCAGTTGGTCGTCCGGAACGAGGACCGGTCGATGGATCCCGACTTCGAATCGAACCCAGCAGCAGTCGAACATGGGGGCGAGGTCCGTCACGCGGCCCTTCGCTCCTGCGGAGACGTGGTCGTCTCCGAAGTTCCTGTCCTGCTTGAGCTCCACGTGGTCGCCGATCCTGTGCTTCATGATCCACCTCCCGACGCGGAGGTCGCGTTGTACGCGCCCAGCGTCTGCTTCAGCCGCTGCACCGCCGCGTCCCGTTCCGTCTGATCGCCGGCGAGTGCGCGGCGCTCCCCCGCGACGGCGTCCAGGATCGCGAGCCTCGACAGTCGAAGCTGCAGCAGCGCCGCCTGCGCCTGCCGCTGGCGCGACCTCGCTGCGGCGACGTCCGGCATCGTGCTCCCGCCCGACGTCGCGCCGCCCGAGCCCGAGTCCCCTCCCGGTCGCGGCGCGCCTGTCGCTGCGGCGACGACCTGAAGGGCCTGGTTCGCTATCGCGAACGTCGCCTGCGTGATCTTGGTGGCGTCGAGCCGCACGCCCTTGATCGTGAACGAGCCGATCCCCTCCATCTTCACCGCGCAGTCCGTGTTGCCCAGGCGACCCTTGCACAACGTGGTGTTGATGGCTCTCTTCCAACGCTCGTCGGGGGCGTAGAGCACCTCAGCCGCCCGGGGATCGTCGAGGATGTCCGCTCCACCGGTGAGCCCTCGCGTGACGCTTTCGATGGCGTTCGTTGCGTCCGCGACCGCGCGATCCGCCTCGTTCGCTTCCTGCGCGGACAGGCCCTTGCGGGCGGTCACGAGCGAGTGCAATTGCTTTCCGATCACGTCCTCCAGGTTCGAGGTCTCGGCCACCGCCCCCGCGTACAGTCGTCCCGCCTCGTCCAGCTTCTCCGGCGACGGTGGAGACTTCTGTCGCCCTTCGCGTACGAACTGGTACGCACGCTCGAACCCGATCCGCTGCCGCTCGTACGCGGTGTCCACCGCGTCGTTGGCCTTCTGGAGCAATCGGGGCGCTCCGCAGTCGCTCGCGGTTAGCCCCGAGCCAGGTGGCCGCATCGTCGAGGTCGGAGAAGTTTCCCTCGTGCCCCAGGTCCGCGGCGAGCGTGTTGACGAACGGAAGCAGCCGATCCTCGATAGCCTGCTGTTCCAGCCCCGAGCCGAGGCCTGCAGCGAGCTGACCGCCGAGGCCTGCCGCTGTGCCGGCGCGAGCGCGATCGAGCGCGAGCGCGCGTTCCGCCTCGTCGGCGGCGGCGAAATCGCCGCGCGCGAGCACGCCGACGAGCGTCGAGGAGAACTGGTTGCTCGCGGCGAGCGTACCGATATGGTTCGCTACCTCGTCGGAGTTGCTCGAGAGGATTAGTACGAGCTGCTTGCCTTGGAGGCTCTGTGCGAGAGGCTGCACACGCTCGTCCTTCCCCGGCTCTGACGGTTGGCTCGGGCCGTTCTTCCCCGTGGGCGCGGGTGCGTTCGACCCACCACCGACGATGGAGCCACCCGCCGGCTGGGAGAACTCGTTGAAGTAAGCCCGGCGTCGCCGTGTAACTCGGTGCGGATCCCGCCGCGCTCACCTTCGCCGGGCATTTGCAGAAGCCGCGACACCCGGGGGCGTCGCGGCCGCGGCTCCATTCAGCGAATCGGCCACTGGATCTCGGTGCGGAGCTCGGCCGGGTCTCCTGCCTGCTGCGGTCCGACGAGATAGATCTCCCGCGGAGCGTCAGCACATTCGTGCCCATGCTCCTGGATCCAGCGCTGCAGCGCCGCGTACACCGGCCCCACGGCATCGTAGCGACCACAGTGGAGCGTGTAGGCGGCGGGCCCGCCCATCAGTTCGCGCCCCGAGATCCGTCCGGTCCCGGACATGGGCCGGCTCACTGGAACGCAGAACTCGACGTCCACCCGCTCGTCCTCGCTCGGCGCTCCGTGGTAGAGCGCAAATGGTGGACCTGCCGGCGCGGCTCCGGCTCGCCCCAGGTGCGCGAACAGCTCGCCCATGGCACCCCCCGCCTCGCTCCCGAGTTCGGCGAGCCGGGTCTGCTTCCGAATGGCGATGATCTGCTGCGGCGGAACTTCCTTCGTCCTCACGTCGTACGTCATGGCGTCCTCCTTCTCGAGTTGGGCGAGGGAGGTGAGGAGCGTCTGGAGCTGGCCGAGGCGCGACTCGAGACGGCGGCGATGCCGGTCCAGGACGCGCTTGCTGCCGGTCGGATCGTGGAGGAACTCGGCGATGTCCTCCAGCGGAACCTCGAGCGAGCGGAGGAGGCGGATTCGCTCGGCCTCCACTGCCTGCGCGAGGGCGTAGTAGCGGTAGCCCGAATCGGGGTCCACCCACGCCGGACGAAGCAGCCCCATCTCGTCGTACAACCGGAGCGCCTTCTGCGACAGACGGCAGATCGCTGAGAAGCGCCCGATGGGAACCAGGGTCTTCACGACTCACCTCCCTCACGCGCGATGGTCAGGTCTGCCCCGGGGGCAGACTCCAGGCGAAGCCAAGCCCGCCTGCGAGGCCCACACAAACAGCGAACACGAGCGAGTGGGTGAAGCCGCGGTGGCCCGTGTTTCGGCTGCTGTTGTCTTCCCTGGATCCTTTCTGCAAGAGAATGGCCACACCGCCGCGCTGCCGCTATGGAAGGTCACGGAGGGCCGAACTTCGCCGATCTTGCCGGATGATCTCGGAGGAGACCCATGTCGATCTTGATCCAGCGACTGGACACCCGCCGCTTCGATGCGGCGAAGATGCAGAAGCTGAATCTCTTCGAGACGTCCCGTTTCTTCCTGGACGTCTACTGTCTCGAGCCGGGACAAGCGCAGAGGCCCCACCGCCACGAGACCGCCGACAAGGTGTACGTCGTGCTCGAGGGGGAGGTCCTCGTCAGGATCGGAGAGGAGTCGGCCACCGTCGGGGCCGGCGCGGCCGTGCTCGCACCGGCGGCGTTCGACCACGGCGTCGAGAACCCGGGACCGGCCCGCGCCGCCCTGCTCGTCTTCATGGCGCCGCGCCCGTAGTCCTCGACGGCGACTTCACCATGTTCTCCGCCGAGAAGATGTCGCCCGGGTTCGACGAACGCCGCGCCGTCTCGACCCGCCTGCGGCGGGGCACGCCTGCGAAACCCTGCTGCTCGGCCGCTCGTGCGCTCGCGTTCCTTGCGATTGCACTCGCTGCGCATCCAGCTGTCGCCGGGCCGACGGTGGCGGGCGCACCCGGGACCTATCGCCTGCACGGCGCTGCCCGGATGAACGCCGGCCCGATCCTGCCGAGCGAGGTGGAGGTCCGGGCCGACGTCATCCTCCGCCCTGGCGCTGGCGAGCGAAGCATGGTCGCGCTGGTACGCTCCATGGGCCACGTGTGCGATCTCACGGCGCGCCTCGCCGACGATGGCACCCTCACCTTCGCGCCGGGCCAGGTCTGCCTGTTCCAGCTCGATTCGCCCGAGGCGGAGGGGCGCATCGAGTCACGCCTCCAGTCCGGGCACGGGCTGGTGACGGCCGGCACCCTCGTGCTGGACATGGCGTGGCAACTCAGCGGCTCGGTGCGACCGTCGCCATGGTCCCCCCTCATCCCGCTGCACGGCACGGCGAGGACAAGCGGAAAGGGATGGCGCGATAACTCCCGCGCTGCGGAGCCATAGGTCAGAGGCGATTCAGGCCTGCGAGCGCGGCGACCTTGTATGCCTCCGCGAGCGTCGGACCGTTGAAGACGGTGTCGCGAAGGCGCTCGATCGTGGCGCTCAGGCTGAGCACGGCCTGGCCGACGTGGATGATCTCCGCGGCGCGCATCGCCGATGCAGTGGACGGCGAGGAGCCTCAGCGACCGGGGCTCGGTGAGCCCTCCCTGGGCGCCGGTCGCGCCGACCACAGCGATGATCTTCCTCTCGGCCATGAACACCCTCCGGGTATGCGCCTCGATGCGCTGGCCGTTGATGGCCTCGCCCCGGGTGGCTCACAACGCTCGGATGGGCTCAGGCCTTTGCCTTCCCTCCTCTGGGATCTTGGTGAAGGCGATCGGGCGAGCGGTCGGCTCACGTACGATCGTCGTGCCCGTTCCGCGGCCGTCGCTCCTCGCCGCGTCGCGCACAACAACCACCCCTCGGGAAGTCAGCGTCGTCGCGACGTCGTTCGCTGGCGAGGAGCCGGGCGGGAAGGCTCGTCGCGGTCGGAGGGCGTGGCGAGCTCGCGCTCGACATCGTCGATGAGCTCGAACAGTTCGCGGGCCTCCCATGCGCGGTTCCGCCTCGCGAGCGTGATCGGGTGGAGGACGCCCCTCTCGGCGAGGACGCCGATGGCCTCGTTCACGGCTTGCTTGGAACGGCCGAGAAGGTTCTGGGCAGTTGCGACGGTGACGATCGGGTGTGCGGGCAGCTGCACGATGAGAGCCTCGGCGCTGGAGTGGCGGCGGGGGCGGCCTGCACGTTCGCGCCACTTCTCCTGAAGTTCCGCAAGGCGCAGCGCGAGCTCGCTGGCTTTCACCGCGGCTCGCTGGAGCGCCTGTGCGAAGACCAGGATCCAGTCGGTGGAGCGGTCATCCCGGAACGCGGTCAGCCCCGCCACGTACGCCTTCGCGTCGGCCGCCAGGACGAGGCTCACAGGTGGCACGTAGCGTAGCGCCAGGCCGCGCCGACGCAGCACGAGGTGGATGAGCGCGCGGCCGACGCGGCCGTTGCCATCCGCGAACGGGTGGACGGTTTCGAACTGCGCGTGGGCGATGGCGGCCTGGACGGTGGGCGGGAGGTCCGTCCGGTTCATGAAGGCCACGAGGTCGGCCATCAACTCCTTCACGTACTCGTGCGGGGGCGGCACGAAGTCGGCCCGGCCCGGGTTGTAGGCGTTCCCGCCGATCCAGTTCTGCCGCTCCCGAAGCTGGCCGGCGATCTGTGGCGTCGTGGTGGCGAGCAGGAGCAGGCGGTGGATCCCGAGGACGTCCCCCAGACGCACCGGCTGGGCCTCGGCACCGACCGCGACCGCGTGCTCCATCGCGGCGACGTTACCGAGGACGGAGCGGGCGGTCTCGTCGCGGGCAGCGGCGGCCTCGGCCTCCGCTCGTGCAAGGCGGCGCTGGGACAGCACCAGCCCCTCGATCCGAGAGGAGGCGACCGACTCGGCGCGCAGGAGGCGGCGGGCCAGGACCTCCAAACTCGCCAGCCGCGGCGGGTCGCGGTTCAGTGCGTCGACGGCGCGCTCGGCGCTCGAGACGGCGGCTGCGACGTTCGACGGCAGCGCCAGCTGCAGGTCAGCGATCGGGTCGGGGACGAACGCGCGGTAGCTGAAGGCGCGGCGCTCCGCCCTGCCCCCGGGGGCGGACGGGTCGGCTGGCCAGGAGCGGGTCTCGTACCGAGCCATGGCAAGGAACCTTGACCAACGGAAGGCCATAGTCAAGGTTTCATGTGAAACCTGGACCAGGCATTGGATCAGCGGCCCCGGATCCGGCCCAGGACCGCGCGCGCAGCGGACGACAGGCCGTCCGGATCGAGCGCTGCCTCGAGCTGGCGGGAGAGAGTGGCTGCGTGGAACGCCTCCTCGCGCCCGGCCGCGTCGAGGTCGTGCCAGGCTGGGTGCGAGCCCACGCCGCCCGTGGGCCGGCGCGGCCGCCAGGCTCCTGCGGCTGCCTCGACCAGGTCCGCTCGTTCGCGAGGATCGATCATGGCCGGACCTCGTCGACGGCGACTCCGCCGCGCCGCAGGCACTCGGCGAGCGCCTTCCGCGCCCGTCCGACGTTCTGCAAGAAGGTATTGACCCTCATGCCGAGCCGAGCCGCCAGCAGCGCGTCCGGCTCGGCTCCGCCTGCCACGAGGCGCGCGTCCAGGGCCAGGCGCGGCTTGCGGGCGAGCCGGTCGCGGCAGCGCAGGATGAGGCGGCGGAGCAGCGGATCGGGGCCGTCGGGCACGTCGCCGGGACCGAGCGCCTCGAGCTCGAGCACACGCGTGTCGAGCGAGACGCTGTGGCCGTTCCTGCGGACCTCATCGAGCGCCAGATTCCGGGCGGTCCTCACCGCGAACCGGAGCAGCGCGTTCGGCCGACCGTCCGGCGCGAATCGCGCTGCCACCTGCCACACCCGGAGGAG
>Ga0299915_10004538_pt1 | contig 10130 bp, 3 predicted proteins | sample RVTome_13_FD_200263 | JGI IMG/M metagenome (GOLD analysis project Ga0299915, IMG submission 200263) | Soil microbial communities from uranium-contaminated site in the Upper Colorado River Basin, Wyoming, United States - RVT92D227 (version 2) ...
GACGATACTCGGGTCTCGGGTGTCCACGGATTCGCGTCTATCCTCTCCCTTGATAGAACCATTATAGTCACTTTAAGTGACTAGTGTAGTACCGAATTGGGCTCAAAGCGGGTTGCCTGGCAGAACGCGGCGGCCTCGCTCCCTGGCCCGCTTGCCCTAGAGCTCTTCAAGGGCGGCCTGCCTCCACTTGCCCGCCCTGGAGGTCGGGCCAGGGTGGCGCAGGCACAGGTGGGCAGGCAAGGTGAACTCCGTGAGGCTCGAAGAGCCGAGCCCCTCAACTGCCTCGGGATAAACTCCGTCTAAGGATCGGGATGAACTCCCTCGAAGGACACCATGGGAGGCTGCACCCCTCCACAGCACCCTGAGCGAGAGCGAGGGCCGCAGGCCCGAGTGTAGTCGAAGGGTGCATCCTGAGCCTGCCGAAGGACACTGTGGGAAGACTCCCGCTTCCCTGCACCCTGAGCGGAGCGAGGCGAAGCCGAGCGCAGTCGAAGGACGCCCCTTCGACGGAGCCTGCCCTGCCTGCCCTGGCGGGCTGGCCAGGGAGCCTGCCGAAGGGGGTCTCTGAGCTGGTAACGTTGATCTCCTCTGGGGAAGCCTATGCGCGCCGATATGCCTTCATTTGCTTCGTCGGCCTCTCGCTCAGGGTGCTTGGAGGTTTTGGGCCGAGCCCCTCGACAGGCTCGGGATAAACTCCGTCGAAGGACCCTCCTCGGTCGCCCATGCCATGCCGACCTTCGTTGAATCCGGCTGCTCCAAAATCCAAAGTCGACGCACAAGCAGGGATGGCCGAGTTCACGCACATGTTTAGCGGTCCAGCAACGGCCATTTGCGTAGGAGGTGGAGGGAGGTGTGGAGGGAGGAGGGGGGAAACGCACTTTTCCCCCTTCTCCCTCCACGAAGGAGGCCGGTACCCAATAGTCGGGGATACACCCGCGCCCGGGCCATCCTCCCGGCCCCCTGGCCCGCCCCACCATCCATGCTATCCTACGAGACCTGGAACCCACGACCAGGTCCCAACGTCCTATGCATAGATCATTCAGGTGACACAACACCGCGCGCAAGGTATGAAGGAGGGTTCTGGCCATGGCACAAGAACCAGGGCGCACCTCGGGTCGGGTTCGGCGTTTAGCAATCTTGCTCGCCGTCGCGCTGGTTGCCGCTTGCGCGGTGCTGGTCCTGCCTCGCGTGTGGCGACTCCTCTCGCCAAACGGGACCACGACCCCTCCCGCCACGCCCCTCATTACCGTTGAAGGCGGCGCCATAGTGGACGAAGGCGAAGCGCATCTCGGTATTACGCTCAGCCCAGGCCAGGCCCAGCTCCAAACGCCGCAGCCCGTACCCACGGCGGCCGGCGTGCCGCTCTCCGACGAAGAGGTGCAGCGCATCTTCGCCCGGCTTCCGTCCCTGACGCTCGCGCCCGAAGACCGCCTGGAGTTCCGCCTCCCAGCAGAATCGCTGCCCCCGCCGCGCACGGGTGAGACGATCGAAGAACCCTTCCCTCCACTGCCCGTCCCGACCGATCCTCCGCTGGTCGACTCCGGCCCGCTGGAGGTGCTGCGCTTTGCCCCCGAAGGGGAGATCCCCCTGGCGCCGTTCGTCAATATCACCTTCAACCAGCCCATGGCGCCGCTCACGACGCTCGGCCAGTTGGCGGCGCAAGACGTGCCCGTGACCCTCGAACCCGCCGTCCCTGGGTCCTGGCGCTGGGTGGGGACCAAGACGCTCGTCTTCGAAGCCGACTCGGCCGAGATCGACCGCCTGCCCAAGGCGACGGAATATCAGGTGACTGTCCCCGCCGGGACACGCTCGATGGTCGGCGGCGTGCTGGCGCAGACCGTGAGCTGGTCTTTCACGACGCCCCCGCCGGTGATGACGAACTACTTCCCCTCCTACGGGCCACAGCCGCGCGATCCCATGTTCTTCATCGCATTCGATCAACGCATCGATCCGGCAGCCGTCTTGGAAACCATTGAAGTGACGGCCGACGGGAAGATTGTCCATATCCAAACGCTGACCGCGGAAGAGCTCGCCGCCGATAAGCAGGTGTCGCACATGGCCGAGAGCGCCCTCGAAGGGCGCTGGCTCGCCTTCCGGGCGAAGGAGTTGCTGCCCGCCGACGCGGCCATCGCCGTGGTCGTCGGACCGGGCACGCCCTCCGCCGAAGGCCCGCTCGTCACAACGCGGGAGCAGCGCTTCGAATTCCGCACCTACGCCCCGCTGCGCATCGACGACCATGGCTGCTCGTGGGGGGATAACGAGTGCCGCCCCCTGACGCCGCTTTACATCCGATTTAACAACCCCCTCGACGCACAGGCCTTCGACGAAGCGCTGCTCGAGATCGAACCGGAGATTCCTGGCGCCATCATCGAAAACTATGGGGACACGATCAGCATCCGCGGGGCGACCAAGGGCAGCACCACATACCGCATCACCGTCGATGGAGATATTCGCGACGAATTCGGCCAAACCCTGGGACAGAACGCCCGTTTGACCTTCCGGATCGGCCGCGCCGAGCCCATGCTGACCGGCCCGGACTCAGTCCTGGTCACCCTCGATCCTGCCGCCAAGGAACCCGTCTTCACCGTGTACTCCGTCAACTACGACCGGCTGGAAGTGAAAATCTACGCCGTACAGCCGTCCGACTGGCAGGCCTTCGGAAAGTACCTCGCCGATTCTTATCAAGTCGATCCGACGCCGATACCACCTGGACGTCTGGTCCTGGATGAGACCCTGCGGGTCGAAGCCGCGACCGACGTCTTGACCGAAGTGGACATCGAGCTGAGCCGCGTCATGGACGGTGACTATGGTCACTTCATCGTGATCGTCCAACCGCCGCGTAACCTGCTCGATCCGGATCGCTACATACCCATCATCCGGGCGTGGGTGCAGGTGACCGACATCGGTCTGGACGTCTTCGTTGACCACAGCCAGATGCTGGCCTGGGCGACCGCCCTGGACGACGGCGCCCCGCTGGCAGGGATCACCCTCGAGAACTCGGCGCGTGTCAGAGTGTCTACCACCGCGCAGGACGGCACGGCCCGCTTCGATATCCCCAGCGCCGGGCTCGATCTGCTCGTGGCGCGCAAGGGAGCCGACGCGGCCATGCTGCCGCATTCGCTCTACTCCTACGACCCGTGGCAGCGCCGTTCGGTCCTGGATGATCTGCGTTGGTATGTTTACGACGATCGGCAGATGTACCGCCCCGCCGAGGAAGTCCACGTCAAAGGCTGGATGCGGCGCGTGGGCGGCAAACAATACGGCGACGTGGGGCTGGTCGGAACAGCGGTGACCGATGTGAGCTACCAGGTCGTCGACTCGCAGGGCAACACCATTGCCCAGGGCAGCGCCAAGGTCAACGCGTTGGGAGGGTTCGACTTCGCCCTCACCCTACCCGAGAACGCCAATCTGGGCTACGCGCAGATCCAGTTTTACGCGCAGGGAAACACGTCCGGGCTGGGTGACACTTCCTTCTATCACACCTTCCAGATCCAGGAGTTCCGTCGACCCGAGTTCGAGGTGGCGGCCCGCAACGAAACGACCGGGCCTTACTTCGTCGACGGGCACACCATCGTCGCCGTGCAGGCCAAATACTACGCCGGCGGCCCCTTGCCCAACGCCGAGGTCAACTGGCAGGTTACCTCATCCCCCAGCAGCTACTCGCCTCCGAACTGGCCCGACTTCGTCTTCGGCACCTGGCAACCTTGGTGGTGGGATTATCCGATCGCCGAAGGCTTCGGACCCTTCGGCCCTGGCGGCCAGGTGGATGTCGAGACCTTCAGCGGCGTCACCGACGCCGCCGGCGAGCACTTCTTGCGCCTGGACTTCGACGAAGGGCGCGGGCTGCGGCCGTTCAGTGTCCTGGCCGAGGCCACGGTGTTCGATGTGAACCGTCAGGCCTGGGGCTCCACCACCAGCTTGCTCGTTCATCCGGCCGACCTTTACGTCGGCCTGCGCAGCCAGCGCACGTTCGTCGAGCGGGGAGAGCCACTGGAGATCGACCTGATCGTCACCGACCTGGACGGCAACCCCGTCGCCGACCGGCCGATCGAAGTGCGAGCCGCCCGACTCGAGTGGAAATCCCGCGCCGGCGTCTGGAACGAAGAAGAAGTCGACGTGCAGAAATGCGTCGTCGGATCGACGCTCGAGCCCGTCCACTGTTCCTTTAAGACCGACATCGGCGGGCGATACCAGATCACGGCTGTGGTGTCCGACTCGTCCGGTCGCCGCAACCAGAGCCAGCTCACCGTGTGGGTGAGCGGCGGCGAGCGCCCGCCTTCGCGCAAGGTCGAGCAAGAGACGGTCGACCTCATCCCCGACCAGAAGTCCTACCAGCCGGGCGACGTAGCCAAGGTCCTGGTGCTGGCGCCTTTCAGCCCGGCCGAGGGCCTGCTCACCGTGAGCCGCAGCGGCACGCTCTACACCGAACGCTTCCACATGGACGAGTCCAGCCTCACCCTCGAGATCCCCATCGATGCCAAGCACATCCCCAACCTGAACATCCAGGTGGACCTGGTGGGCGCCGCGCCCCGGGCCGACGACCAGGGGGAGGTCATCTCCGGCGCGCCGCCCAGGCCCGCCTACTCCACCGGCCAGCTCATGCTCAGCGTGCCGCCGCTGCAGCGAACGCTTACGCTCAAGGCGACGCCACGCGAGAAAGAGTTGGAGCCGGGTGGGTCGACGATCCTCGACCTCGTCTTGACCGACGCCAATGGGGAGCCGGTCGCCGGCGCTGAGCTTGCGGTCGTCGTAGTCGACGAGGCGGTCCTGGCCCTCACCAACTATCAACTGGCTGACCCGGTGGCCGTCTTCTATCAGAACCGCCCGGCCGACCTCAGCAGCACCTACGGCCGCGCCAGCATCATCCTGGTGGATCCTCTGGCGCTCGCCGCGATCGCCGGCGGAATGGGCGGCGGCGACCTCGGCGCCGTGCAAGAAGCGGCGATGGCGCCACAGGCGACCATGTCGCCGTCGGCCGAGGAACGCGGGCTCGACAAGGCGCGACTACGGGCCGAAGATGTTCCCATCCGCCTACGAACCGACTTCAACCCTCTGGCGACCTTTGCCCCCGAGGTGCGCACCGACGCCGCCGGGCAGGCCCAGATCCAGGTCTTGCTCCCCGACAACCTCACACGCTACCGGGTGATGGTGGTGGCGGTGGACAGCGGCAATCGTTTCGGCTCCGCCGAGGCCAATCTCACCGCCCGGCTGCCGCTCATGGTCCGGCCGTCGGCCCCGCGCTTTCTCAACTTTGGCGATCGCTTCGAGCTTCCGGTGGTGCTCCAGAATCAGACCGACGAGCCCCTGGCGGTGGAAGTGGTCGTACAGGCGACCAACATTGAGCTCACCGGCAGCGCCGGTCTGCGCGTGACCGTGCCGGCGCGCGATCGGCTGGAAGTGCGCTTCCCGGCGGCCGCCGATAGACCGGGCACGGCCCGCTTCCAGATCGCGGCGGTGTCGGGCGAGTATGCCGACGCCGCGTCAGTCGAGCTGCCGGTCTACACCCCGGCGACGACAGAGGCTTTCGCCGTCTACGGTGTGATCGACGAAGGAGCCGTGGCCCAGCCCGTGGCCGCGCCGCAGGACGTCTTCCCCCAGTTCGGTGAGTTGGAGATCACGACTTCCTCCACGGCGCTGCAAGCGCTCACCGACGCCGTGATCTACCTCGTCTCGTACCAATACGAGTGCTCGGAGCAACTCGCCTCGCGCATCCTGGCGGTAGCCGCCTTGCGAGACGTGCTCACGGCGTTCTCGGCCGAAGGGCTGCCCGCGCCGGCGGAGATGGAGGCGGCCGTCGCGCGCGACCTCGAGAGACTGCAGGGGCTGCAGAACGGCGACGGAGGTTTCCCGTACTGGACGCGCGGCCGCGAGTCGATCCCCTTCAACACCATCCACGTCGCCCTGGCCATGCAGATGGCGAAGGCCAAGGGCTTTGAAGTGCCCGAGCCGATGGAGTCGGCGGTCCTGCAGTATCTGCGCGACATCGAGAGCCACTACCCCTCCTGGTACGACCTGAGCACGCGACGGACACTGAGCGCCTACGCGCTCTATGTGCGGGATCGCTTGGGCGACCGCGACACGATCAAGGCCCGCAAGCTGCTGAACAATGAGGGTCTCGAGGCGCTCTCGCTCGACGCCGTGGGCTGGCTGTGGCAGGTGTTGGTCGACGACCCCGCCTCGAGCGCCGAGCTGGAGGCTATCCGCCGGCATGTGAACAACCGCGTCGTCGAGACCGCCGGCGCGGCCAACTTCACCACGGCCACCAGCGAGCAGGACTATCTGCTGCTGCGCTCGGACCGCCGCACCGACGCCATCCTGCTCGAAGCCCTCATCGCCGACGGCCCGGAGAGCGATCTGATCCCTAAGGTGGTCAACGGGCTGATGGCACACCGCGTGCGAGGCCGCTGGGGCAGCACCCAGGAGAACGTCTTCGTCCTGCTGGCGCTCGACCAGTATTTCAACACCTTCGAGGCGCAGACCCCCGACTTCGTCGCCCGGATCTGGTTGGGTGATACCTACGCCGGGGAGCATGCGTTTGCCGGCCGGACGACGGAGCGGCACGAGACCGGGATTCCTATGTCCTACCTGGTGGATGAATCCGTGGCTGGCTCGACCCAGGATCTGATCCTGAGCAAGGACGGCGTCGGGAGGCTGTACTACCGCTTGGGGCTGCGCTACGCGCCGACCGACCTCGACCTCGACCCGCTCGACCAGGGCTTCGTCGTCCAGCGCAGCTACGAGGGCGTGGACGATCCCCAGGATGTGCGCCGCGACGAGGACGGCGTTTGGCACATCAAGGCCGGCGCGCGGGTTCGGGTACGGATCACGATGGTGGCCGACAACCGCCGCTATCACGTGGCGCTGATGGATCCCTTGCCGGCCGGACTGGAGATCGTCAACCCGGCGCTGGCCGTCTCGGGCAGCGTCCCCCAGGATCCGAGCAGCCCCGACTATCGCTATGGCTGGTGGTGGCGGTGGACCTGGTACGAGCACCAGAACATGCGCGACCAACGCGCCGAGGCCTTCACTTCGTTGCTATGGGAGGGCGTCTACGACTACACCTACATCGCCCGCGCGACCACGCCGGGTACGTTCGTGGTTCCGCCGGCCAAAGCGGAGGAGATGTACTCGCCGGAGGTGTTCGGCCGCAGCAGCAGCGATCGGGTGATCGTCGAGTAGGTGGCAGCGAACAGCGGTCAGCAATAGGCAATCAGCAATAAGCAATAAGCAGTTAGCAATAAGCAGTTAGCAACAAGCAGTTAGCAATAAGCAGTGAGCAATAAGCAGTTCGCAGGGAGCTCGAGCTTTGGACCGATCGCCTGAGGCGGACGGTTCATTATTGTGATCCACCTGAGGCGCGTGGAAACACGCCCCTCCCCAGCGCCCTGCCTAGCCACCTGTCCCTGCCTGTCCTGGCCGGACGGGCCAGGGCGCCCAGGTGCTGGCAGGCGCGATGGACTCCTCCGAAGGAGACAGAGGGAAAACCCCATCCCTCCACAGCGTCCTGCCTGTCCTGGCCGGACGGGCCAGGGTGCCCAGGTGCTGGCAGGCGCGATGAACTCCTCCGAAGGAGACTGAGGGAAAACCCCATCCTTCCACAGCATCCTTCGACTTCACTCGGCCCTTCGGGCCTCGTTCTCGCTCAGGATGCTTGGGGGGTTTTGGTCGAGCCCCTTGACTGATTCATGGAGCGCCGCCCGGCATTCGTCCGTCTCCTGGATCTGACCACTTCCTCGGATGCCGCTATCCGTTTGCCTGGCGACCTCAGCTCCGAACGGCGCTCCTGGCCCTCATGCTAGCGCCATCCGGCTCGCCGGAACATCTATCCACGACCGCTTAGGGATACATCACGGGTAACATCTTCAGGATGTGTTGCTAGGCGTCATGGCCGGCGGCACGGTCGCTGTGGGGCTGAGTTGTGGAAGAGATGTCGGCGAGAGCTGTTCTCCGTCTGGGGTCAGGGAAGTCGCCTCCGGAGTAGGAGTTGCCGGAGTTCCGGTCGCGGTGGGTTCGGCCGAACCGGTCGGCGTGGGCGTCTCCGTCTCCGCCGGCGGCTCGGTCACCTCCGGCGTCTCGGTTGCGGTCGGCGTCTCCGTCTCCGTCGGTGTCACTGTTGGGGTGGGCGTCGGCGTCGGGGTCGCCGTTGGGGTCACAAACTGACCGAACTCGACCTCACCTGAGACGCTCATCCCTTGCCGCCACAAGGCCCGGCTGACGGCGGGAACGGCCGACACCATCAGCGCCGCCACCACAACCGCCGCGAGCAACCAGCCCCGAGACCACCGCTTCAGCGCCTGGATCAAGTCGCCCCCTGCAATGCCTGTTTCACTTTAATGCCAATCCAGCCGACCTTTCGGATGACGAAGACGACTTTGCCGTCGATCCGATCTGCTGGGACGGGAGGATCGATCTGATTGTTGGCATCCCCTTGTGTGACGAAGATCAGCCCCTCCGGGGTCCGCCGCACCTCGATCACGCGGTGGACGACGTGCACACTTTGGTATTGGAAGCGCACCACGTCGCCGACATGGATCTCCGTCGGCGAAACTTCCTGGATCACCGCCACGTCTCCAGCCGCCAAAGCCGGGTGCATGCTGTCCCCACTGATCAACGTCGGGCGCACGCCAAACAGTCCCACATTGAACCAGATCAGCGCCACAACGGCCGTCCCCACAACGGCCCAGGTTGGGCTGAGATCACGACGGCCCGACGCTCGGGACGATGCTCGCGCGGCCTGGAACCCGTACAGGCTCAAAGCCGGCACTAAGGTGCCCACAAAGGCCGTCACCGTCCACGGCAGTTGAGGCAAGATCGGGAACAGCCATTGATAACCCTGCAGCATCCCGCGATAGGCCAGCGACGGGAGCGGTCCTCCGGCCAGCGCCAGCGTTGAGGCCAGCACATCCTCGGCCAGATACGGCAGCAGAATCTCACCCAGGAATGGCCCGATCGCGCCGGTTCCCGAAGCGGCCGCCCAGCGCGCCGGAGGCACGCGCAGCCAGGTCATCAAAAGCGACGTGGCCAGGACGGCCAGGACCGGATTGCGGAAGGACCCCGCCACCAGCACCGTCCGACTGAGCTCCAGCGCCAACAAGACGCTGCCGGCGTAGATCAGGTTACCCAGCAACCCCAGCGGCGAGTGGGCGAACAGGGAGAAGCCGAAACCGAAAGCCAGGCCGGCTAACAACCAGGCAGCGACCTGGAAGGATCCCAGCAACATCCCGCTAAAGATAAGTGCGGGCGTGGCTACCGGACGTCCGTGCAAACCGAAGCGCCAACCGACGAAGCCCAGCGCCGCCAGCGACAGCCACAGCATCGGCTGGACCACATACAAGCTCAGCTCGGGTGAAAGCTGCATCGGCCGGAGCACGGTCAGTGCGCCGTACACGATCAAGGCCCACGCCGCCACCAGGGCCGCGGGTAGAAGAGACGTCATCGGCTGCACACGGCGAACAGCCGCAGGTTGAGGTCCACGGTTAACGGGGAGCATAGCGTCACTCCACGGGGAGGGGGCTGCGCCCCCTCCCCGGAAATCGCGATTCGGTTGTCACACCCCGAGCGTAGGCTCGGGCGTGGGCTCCAACGTCGGCTCCGACGTGGGCTCCACGGTCGGTTCCGCTGTCGGCTCGGACGTCGGTTCAAGAGTTGGTTCCAGCGTGGGCTCGCCCGTCGGTTCGCCTGTCGGTTCGATGGTCGGCTCGGACGTCGGCTCCACGACCGTCCACTGCTGCATCACCAGTTGGACGGTGTAGGCGAAGCTTTCGCCCTGGTTGCCCGCCACATCCAGGAGATGGGTGGCGACACCCACCTGGAACGGGGTCAGCGCTCCTGGATCGATCCGGGCCTTCCCGGTCGCCGGGAGACCGATGGCGCACACCTCGATGTCGGCCACGTTGTCACCGTTGAGGTCGAGCGAGGTGAATGCGTTGGCCTCACACCGCCCGATGAGCACGTTCGTCCCTCCCAACGGCACCTGCACGGCTTCGAGCGCGACCGGGACGGTTCCGGTGTTGGAGACATCGAACCACCCGGTGCACCAGTAGCTGGGGTAGCCCTGCGCGATGTTGAGCCAGACCGTCTGGACGCCTGCCTCTGGATCGAGGTCCTGGTTCTCAGCGGCCAGGCTGGCA
>Ga0299915_10004539_pt1 | contig 10130 bp, 3 predicted proteins | sample RVTome_13_FD_200263 | JGI IMG/M metagenome (GOLD analysis project Ga0299915, IMG submission 200263) | Soil microbial communities from uranium-contaminated site in the Upper Colorado River Basin, Wyoming, United States - RVT92D227 (version 2) ...
GACTTAACTCGCCCCTGTCAGGAGCGTAAGCTAACCTGATCCATACTTCGTATTCACTGTCTTGTGCAATCGAAAAGGGCATGTCAATTTTGCATTTCCCTCTTGTTGTCAATGTATCTTTGCCCAACACGAATCCGCCTCTGTCCCTCCAAAATGAGGACGTGACCCAATACTTAGTCATGTTTGAACTTGGCACGGCGTAATTTTTAGCCAAAATGAGGTCTCCAAGGTCTTCCATTAAGAGTGGAATTACATCGATGAGACTGCCTCCGTTAGCGAATATGATGGCGTCAGAAAGATTCATCGAGCTGTTTGAGATAAAGGAAAGAGCACTGTTCGAATTCATGAAAAGCATTGCCGTTTCATTAAGTTTGAATGATTCTATTTTGCTCATTATTGGAAGACACTCCAACCCTCCAATCACTATGGCTGAGCTACTGGGAGAGAATATCCGCGGCGTAAAATAGGAGTTCTCCAACACTATTGAACCGTTCTCATCAAAAACTGTGCTAGATCCTTCTTGTCCTAGAACGAACGCTTTAACCTTTTCACTACTGTAAGAAGGAATTATTACATATTTGTACCCAAAACAGCCGAGAATCTTGAGAAAATCACTAGTTAGATTATTATAGACTAGACTTCTGCGTAGATAATCCACAAAAGCTCTTGAAGAAGGCTCCCAGCCTCCATCTTGAAGAACAGGTTTATCGTGAAAAGCAGCACTGTCAAATCCAAGGTCATGAGCCCAACCAATATCGGTCAGCATTCTGCAGAAGGCAAAATCTGTCTCTGCAAAAGGGTCATTCATCCATTCTGAGGGACCCTTATTAATGGTGGCTATTTTGTAGTCGCCATTCTGTTCAGCAGTCCAGTAGAAAGCTTGAGTATAGCTTTTTGGAATCTTGTATGTAAGAGCACCGTTGGAAAAGAAGAAGGAACATGAGATCAAACTGCTCAAAAATATTAAGACAATGAATGTGACGCTCGCAAGTCGCAGAGCGTTTTTGAGGAAACTATGCCACTCACTAAGTAAGCTGAATGAAAACTGAGACTTCTTGAGCACTTTTTGTAAGGCTCCAGTGTTAACACTAATATATCGATTTGAAAACTGGAGATTCTTGAAAAGCTTCCAACTCATACTGATAAAGATGGCTACAAAAAACGCATTAGAAAACGCTGTCATCATTTCCCATCTGTTTGGTCTTCTGAAAACAGCAAAGTGGGGAATATTGAACCAAGCCCAAGTGAACAAAGAACCCAATGGAGGATTTGGACCTTTTGATATAAAAACAGAGATTATCCCTGCAACCAAGAAGAACACAGTATATCTATCTCTTCGGACCAAAATAGTTGAATAAGATATCAAGAAAACAAGAAGAAGCAAAGCTTGAACAGGGAAATCAAGCGGCCCAAAGCCTTTGCGAACATCCAGCACATTAATATATCCGCCCTCTTCAGTCGCACCCAGTGTAAATGCTTCAGTTAGATTGGTTGCGCCAAAGGACTCAGCCTCCTCTATCTGATATTTGTACTCCTCAGAAAGAAAGTAGGCGTTCACACTGGTGAAGAATGGAATCGTGTAAAAAGCGGTCAGAAGAGCAGTGATTAGACCACAAATTAACAAGAACTTCAGCAGCCTCTTGCCCCTATTTCTGAATCTTGCGTTTTTGTCTGGGTATAGAAGGTAGGTAGCGATAAACACAAGAAGAAACAAGCCATAGATCACAACGGCGTTTGCATGAAAACCAGACACAAGAATAGCCATAGCTATTGCTGATATCAGTATGCCCTTGGTCCGACCATTTTTGAGGGCACGATCAACAAAAAGAAACAATAAGGGCGCAAATGAATAGCTGAAATTCAGGTCAACATGTCCTTCAGTGATTTGTGAGAAATGCCACTGGTTCAATGTATACACCAACATAGCGCCAAAAGCAGCTAAATCGCTATGCGTGTAGCTGTATGCAAAAGCATACATCGAGAACCCTGCTAAAAGGAAGGAAATAATCATAAAAGCTTCTATAGTTTGAACTGGTTCAGGAAAGACAAAATGTGTGAACATGAAGAACATGTCCATCAGATTCACGCCTTCTACAAAGCCAAAGGAATAGGGCCGCCAAATGTACAACCATCTATATTCTCTGGCAAAAATGTATTCGCGAGAGACCCATCCGTACAGATCATTACCCGCTGGAACATTTCTTGTAAACAGAAAATTGCGAAAGATAATCACAGTGATTAGAGTAAACAAAGACAAAACTGCAATTCTTAGGATATTCCGCTGTATTACAGTCGCCACCTTCCCAAACCATTTTGAGGAGAAATTTCCAAACGTTGAGGCAAAAACACCTCCAAGGTAGCCAAAGTACTCAATAATAATCATCAGTAAATATGCGAAGGGTGATCTTAGACCATTAACATGCAGGCCTATTCCTCTGAGCAATAGAACACGAATTCCAGCATATTTCCTGAACGTCTCTTGTGGACGCTTCGCAACAAGATTGGGAATAGTTCTTCCATATGAATATGATTTCTGCAGGATGTCAGTCAATGAAGGAGACCCCTCAAAGTGTTCTATTTCAGCCATTGCTTTGGCGACTCTGAACCCACTACTGCTAAATCTCTGGAAAAAATCAAAGTCTTCTCCACAGACAAGCTTTTCATCAAAGCCTCCAAGACTCAAGAAATCATACTTTCTGAAGAAACGAGGAAGATCACCTATTCCTGAAGCGGAGAGAAGGTTTTTCTCAGCTTCGCGACACTTGCCGAACAAGCTATAACCGATGCATTTTTCAGGAACTACTATCCCATGAGCTTTGTTTTCGTAGTAAGCCTTCAAACACTCGCTTATCACATTTGGTTTGAGCCTCATATCAGAATCCACGAAGAACACAAATTCGCCCTTGGCTTTCTCTGCAGCGTAGTTTTTTGCTTCGCTTCGTTCACCGTTCAATAAGAGCACTCTCGCGCCTAGCTTTCTTGATTCCTCAACTGTTTGATCCGTGCTGTGTGAATCCACTACTATTGTCTCGACTCTGTGGTATTCTTGATTTCTTATAGACTGCAGACACCGCTTGATGTTTTTCTCAGAATTGAAGGTTGGTATAATCACTGACACAAGCGGCGTATCAGCAAGTTGATGCAACAAAGCCTCCTCTTGTGCATGTGCAAGAGTCTCTGCTAATGAATATTGCTTCAAAAATTGAATATTGTTCAGTCTCGGAACATGAAGAGCCACTATTTCTTAAAAAGATTCAATCTCTGAGATGATCCGTCTTTTTTTGATAACCCATAGACTTCAAACAGTTCATATCTTGATCCACAGCACTTGCATTGCGCATATGCATGTTCACTCTTCCAGCAAAGCCAAAAACCCTCTTGCGAATTACATTTCGGGCAAACTTTCAAACGTCTGGAAACAGACTCAACGTCCCGAAGCTGCAACTATCTCCTAGTCCCCATATCTTGTTGTCCATTTCAGGATTTATCAATTTTGGTGCAATGGAAATGGGGACAGTTAAAAAGAACACAGCCTTGTCCTCATTCACAAGCATAACGCTCACATGCCTAGGAAACAGGCAAGGACTGCGTTGTTCTTCGGTTTTGGAATTCCGTTGAAAACAGATAGGCTCTCGAATGAAGGAGATAAAGTTGGAATCGAAAAACTGACTCTAAAAATCAGTCATGTGCAGGTCATAGTCTCGGAAGCACGTTATTATTGTGAGAGAAGGTGATCTTCAACGGCGATACGTTGTTTTAAGGGTTAGTTATAGAAGATTTTCCAGACTCTGGACATGATATGGTGTTTTCCTTGAAAAACTTGCAGACCCACCCAGACGAGTTTACAGTTTATCCTAGACACGTTCAAAAACAACCATTGGCAATGAAAAACGCAACAATCCATTTATGAAGTTGATTTATAGAGCATCGCTGAAAAGGTCTTCTTCATTTGATATGAACAGGCCGCTTGTCCGGTTCTTGTCTGAGAAGCCTAGTGCATCATCTAACCCTCTAAGGATTACAACAGGTGATTTTTCCGTTGCTTGCCCCATAAGCAATTCAGCCGCGGCAGCAATCTCGTCTACAACTGCAACGTTTTTGACTTTCAACATTTGACCAAAGAGATCCTTCTTTCCACGATAATCTTTGAACAGATTTACTCCTGCGATGCCTATGGCAAAGTTCACCTGGCCGCGTCTAAAAGGACGGCTGTATGTGTCTGAGATTATGATGCCCACATTCTTGCCCGTCAGTTTCTTTAGATCCATACGGCATTTTTCTGCCGATTTATCTGGATCCTCTGGAAGGAGTGCGTAATTGTCTCTGCCTTTCACGTTGGATTTATCTATGCCGGCGTTAATGCATATTAAACCACGTTTGTCTTCCACTAATAGAGTTTCATTTGACACCTTGATTATTCTCTTTGTTTCTCTCAGGACAAGTTCGATAAACCTTGGGTCTTTGAGTGTTGTTTTGGCAAGTTCGTTTGCCTTTTCTGAAGGAATAACGTCTTTCAGTTTTACCATTCTTCCTTCAGCTTTTGAGAAAATCTTCTGAGCGGCTACGATCACATCGCTATCTTCAAGTTTCAAACCATTTCTTGCAACAACTCCAAAGATTATCTTTGCAACGTCATCTTTCGGCTCTACTAAAGGAAAATCATCTAAAGCAATAATCGTCAGCTTTCTCAAGGTTTTATCCCTTGCCAGATTTTATTGGTTCTCTTGCTCGGTTAAATCTCTTCCTAGTTTCTCGAATTTCCAGAGTCGCTTTCGATGCATATTTTGGAGCATTATTTGAAATTCATAATCCTTAAGCTAGCACCGACCAGAGGAATATCATAATCTCAAATGTAGAGCGGATGCGTTAACATGGAGCGACAGTTCAAACTATTCGGTGTTCTATTTGTCTTAATACTCAGTTTATCTAGTTTGTCAAGCATCAGTCTTCGTGTCGTGGATGCGACTTATATTGAAGGATTAATCGCGCTCGACACTGTTTGGACTCTTACAGACAGTCCTTTTGTGCTGTCGAATAACGTGACGATTCTTCCAGATGTGACACTGACTATAGAGCCAGGTGTCGAAGTGAGATCTGGTGGAGGTTTCTACATAGTCGTTCAAGGAAGATTGATTGCAGAAGGCAAGAGCGACAGAATGATAAAGTTCACGTCAAACAAGCTCAATCCACCTCAAGGGGATTGGGGATCAATGTGGTTCAATGGCAGCGAATCCTCACTGACTTATTGTACTATAGAATATGGAATAAATGGAGCAACATTGGAAAATGGTTCACTGACTATCGAACACTCTTTTATCAGAAACAACTTAGAAAAAGGCATTGCCATAATTAGTGGAAACTTATTGGCCAGAGAGAACGAGATATCAAACAATGCAGAGAGCGGCATCTACATCTCAGGCGGTGACCAAGCCACAATCCAAGACAACATCTTGAATGCAAATGGAGACGGAATATACTTAGCTGATCACTTGGACGGAGAAATACACATAGAACGCAACACCATCTTGCTCAACAAACAAAATGGAATAGTCCTTGCGGCTGATGCCTACGATAACACTAACATATTAAACAACAATGTTACAGCAAACCTTAAAGGTTTTCTGATTTCAACCAACACAAGCACCTACATCACTCGCAATTATGTTTGGAACAACACCATTGGCATATTATACGCTGACGGAGGCAACCATGAAGCACATTTCAACGATATTTATGCTAACTCCGCAGGCATGAACGTAACGGGCGATGCTAAAGTTGATGCGACATATAACTATTGGGGCGACAGAACCGGACCTTACCATGAAGGATTGAACCCTTATGCAAAAGGAAACCCTGTCAACGGTGACGGCGTCAATCTCGACTTCCTGTTCTTTCTGACAGCGCCGATAGATTACACCAATACGAAACCTACTGCAATACTCTGGTCAGATAAGACTCTGATTTCACCAAATCAGACAGTCACCTTCATTGGAACAGATTCTCACGATGAGGGAAGAGTTGACTACTTCACATTTGACTTCAACGACACGGGCAAAGTGCACACCACATTACCGCTTTTTGAATACAACTACTCCATGATTGGAACATATTACGCGAATTTGATGGTTATTGATGATTTCAACGACACAAGTGAAAACGTCGCAACAACAATAGTCACCGTGACCGATCTAACACCATTAAGCGTTTCTGTAACTCTCAGCAGTGAAAATGTCAACTTCAACGAAAATGTAACGGTTACAGCATACGTAACGGATGGAGTAAGCCCTGTTGAAAACGCAAACGTAACGCTATTCTCCATCAAAGGCGGAAGTTTTGACACAGTGTCGGCACTAACAAATTCAGCAGGCCAAATAATAGCTACTTTTACGGCTCCGAATGTCACGGCAATAACGGATATTAGGATAGTTGCTAGAGCAGAAATGCCAGGATACGCTGATGGCTCCGACTTCAAATATGTGAGAGTCGTGCCACCTCTAATAGTTCAGGTAGCAGCTGAGGATCCTGTAGTGAAATCAGAGGCTGGTACCATCGTGAATGTTGATGTCAGCTTGGGTCCTGGACGACCCGTCAAGGATACATTGGTTATTCTGTCTTCAGATTATGGAGATGTTACGCCAAGCTCAAATCTGACAGATACGAATGGAAGAACACGATTCACATTCATAGCCCCTCAGACTTTGAGCCAACTGGTTACTACACTCACAGCTACTGCTATGAAAATGGAATATGCAGAGGGCAATGGTCAAGCGACGATAACCGTTGAGCCGAGAATTCTCACAATTATTGCAACGCCCTCTCAGCCCATCATTATTTCCGGAGACACATCAACGATAGCTGTGCATGTCACGTCCGATGGAACACCCATTTCAAATGCAACTCTGGCAGCGACAACAGACATAGGCGAAGTCTCTCCCCAATCAATGTTGACAGACGCGGCTGGAATCGGATCTTTTGCTTTCACTGTGTCAGTACCATCAGTGGACGAAGAAATCATGGCGACGATTGCTATCTCTGCGAGTAAAGATGGGTATGTGGGCAATGTGGTTCAGGCAAACGTGGAGGTGGTACCGAAGATGCTTGCAGTTCAGATAATTACACAGCCAAACGCCACTTATTCGGAAGCTACAGTGAATCTGACTGCTCACGTGGTTTATACTCATGACATGACGCCTGTCTCAGATGTAAACGTGACAATCATGTCATCAGGCGGCGGTAATTTTTCCAGAGATAGTGGATTGACTGATGTAAATGGAGACGTAGCTTTCGTGTTTCAGGCACCGCAGACTAATGAACAAATGGACATAAGCATTTCAGCGTTAGCTTCAAAGAATGGCTACGTCAATGGACAAAACTACACAACCATAACTGTCACACCGGCAATATTGAGTATTCAGATCAATGTTACTTCGGAAGCAGTTGCTTCTGGAGACGCGTTGGTGATTAAGGTTTACGCCACACGCAACTCTACAGCTGTGCCAAATGTGTCAGTTGCTATGACGACAAATTATGGTAACTTCTCCATTGCTAACGGGGTTACTGATTCAAATGGTCAGTGCACTTTTGTCTTCAATGCACCTCAGACAGAGATTCAGTTGACTGCTACAATAAACGCCACTGTTTCTAAGAATGGATATGTAACTGCTGAGAATCAAACTAGAATAAACATAATGCCAACCGCGTCTGTCGGAGGTGGCGGAAGCTTAGCCTTGACTACAATTCTACTGGTCGGCATCCCCATAATTGCAGTAGTCATTGTGGTTGTACTAGTGAAGTTGAAGGTGCTTTCGTTCTCGGTCAAAGAAGAGGAGACCTAGTCGCAATAATTGTGTCGTGAGACGCAATATTTAATAGAACGTACATATCAATAATAAAGGAACAGGGAGAGAGCAGATGAAAAAGTTCCAACCCAAACAGGCACTGACAAAGTTGAAAAGAGTGAGGATAAAATTCAATTTTGGCAAGCATGAACAAGTCGCTGTTCCCCCACCTCCACCAAAACCAGTGCCCAGAGGCTTCAAGATCATCGAAAAATACCCACTTTACGAACCTTTTGCACACGTAGCAATAGCTCAAAGCCCAAAAACTGGTGAATACAAGTACATACTTGACGAACTCCAGCTTGACCCCTTAGAAAGAGGGGTATATCGCCGCATTCTAGACATTCTGCTAGCTGAGATAGAGTCGCCGAAAGAAGAGATACTTGATCCACGGAGATTCTTTGCGGAAGAAGCAAAGAAAATCGTTGACAAATACAGAATTAGTCTAGGGTGGCTTCCAGACGTTTCATGGTACAAAATTCTCTATCATGCTGAAAGAGATCTTGTAGGTTTCAGCCGCATTGATCCGCTTATGCGAGACCCTAACATTGAAGATATTTCATGCGACGGTGTCAATAGATCAGTTTACATTTGGCATAGAAACTACGAGAGCATCGAAGCAAACATCGAATTTGACACTGATGAAGAACTGGACAACATGGTCGTTAAACTTGTGCACATGGCAGGAAAACATGTGAGTTCTGCCTTCCCAATTGTGGACGCTTCGCTGCCGGGCAAACACAGACTGGCAGTATGCTATAGGCGAGAAGTGACGCCTTTTGGAACAGCCTTCACGATCAGGAAGTTCAGAGAAGACCCTTTCTCGATAATAGACTTGATAAACATAGGTACAATCTCAGAGGAAATGGCCGCCTACTTGTGGGTTTGCTTGGAAAATAGAACCTCAATAATGGTTCTGGGAGGCACAGCCGCAGGAAAGACGACAGTTCTCAACGCTCTGGGTTGCTTGATAAAACCCGGCAGCAAAATCATCACGATTGAAGAGACAGCTGAACTTAACCTATCAGCAGAAAACTGGATCTCGCTTATCTCCAGACAAAGCTATGGCTTGGGCGGCGGAAGCGTTGGAGAAGTATCTCTCTTCGATCTTGTCAAGGCTACATTGAGACACCGCCCTGACGTTCTCATAGTAGGCGAGGTAAGAGGTCAAGAAGCTTATGTGCTTTTCCAAGCCTTGGCCACTGGCCACGGCGGCATGTGCACAATGCACGCTGAAAACATAGATTCAGCGGTTAAACGTCTTACGCAGAAACCGATGGAGATCTCACCCGCTTACATTCCATTGATGAACATTGTGCTCTCCATTCAAAGGGTTCATCTGGTAAAAGGCACTGAAAAGAAAGCTTACAGACGAGTCATGAATATCAACGAAATTGCCGATTACGAGGACTACAGAAACACGTTCAAATGGAACCCTGCAAAAGATGAACAATTGGCAGCATTTGACAAGAGCGTGATGCTGACTTCAATTTCTGAACGTTTAAGCCAAAGCAAGAAGGAAATAGTCGAAGAGATAGGCCGACGCAAAGACGTTTTGCACTGGATGCGTGAACGCAACATTAGAAGCTACAAGGATGTTGCAGTAATAATCGCAGAATATTGCGCTAGGCCGAAACAAATCTACGAGAAGGTTCTAGCAGGGGAGGAGGTCAAAGCCATTGCCTTTTCTAAAAACCCTTGAGGCATGGTCATTTAGGATCTTCGGAAGGGCTGCCCCTTCTTTTCTGAGGAATGTTTTTGAGTTTAAAGACTATTTGGATAGGGCAAAAATCAAAATCTACGCAGAGACGTATGTGTCGCTGATGTTTTTCGTGGCAACTTTGACGCTTCCAGCATCGATAACATCACTTGTTATCCTATATCTCTATGGCTTCATGCCAATAATCTTCCTAGTGCCTCTTCCGTTCTACGTAATGGCTGGATTCCTAATGATACCCATATCGAGAGCAGGAGATAGAGCGAGCAACTTGGAGAGGGAGATGCCTTTTGCTTCCGCCTATATCAGCGTCATGGCTTCAGGAGGCATCGCACCATACACAAGTTTCAAGCGACTTTCCGAAATCGAATTGATGCCTGCAATGAGAAGCGAAGCAAGAGAAATAATAAAAGACGTAGAAATATTCGGAGTTGACCCACTAACCGCAATTGAACATGCTGCAAAGAAGAATCCACTGGACATCTTCAAAGACTTCCTCGCAGGATACGCTTCAACAGTCATCATTGGCGGAGACATTGGACACTTTCTAGAGAGAAAAGCTGAAGACATTTTCA
>Ga0299915_10004541_pt1 | contig 10129 bp, 6 predicted proteins | sample RVTome_13_FD_200263 | JGI IMG/M metagenome (GOLD analysis project Ga0299915, IMG submission 200263) | Soil microbial communities from uranium-contaminated site in the Upper Colorado River Basin, Wyoming, United States - RVT92D227 (version 2) ...
AAGGCGTCATGGAGCGCTCCTCGGTCGTCAGGTTGCCGCGCGCTCTTGGCAGCGACGCCGCCGTGGCCGCCATCGCGGCGATCCCCAACTATGTCGTGCCCACCTCGCGCAAGAAGGCCGAGGTCCGCCGTCTGGGCGATCTTGCCCGCGCCCTCTCGGCTCACGGCCTCGACCCGGATGCGGCGTCGCGGGAGCGCGGCGCCCTCGCGGGCGTCCTCGTGGCCGAGCGCGAGCGGCTCGCCGCGGACCCGACGTTCGCAGAACTTCTGACCGAGCGCGGCGAAGTGACCATCCGCCGGGTCGAGTGGGCGGTCGGGGCGGCCGACACGGGCGACGCGGAGACTCTCACCATCGCCCTGTCTGACGACAATCTCGTCCGCCTCTTCGGCGGCGCCAAGCGGGTGCTCGGCGGGGAGCCAGCGATCGCATACTGGCAAGCGCGTGTCGCGGCGGACCCGACGGCACGCGACACCGCCCGGCTGGAGGCGGTCGCGCTCGCCACACGCAATGACGTCCTCGACACCTTGAACGAGACCGCCCACGCGCGCATCGAGTCACTCTTCGAGACCCACGGCCCGGCCATCGAGGCGTCAACTTCGGGACGACGCTCGACCTATGAACGCCTCCGGGGCCAGGCCTCAGCGCCGTCGCTGGCACCCATCCACCTCCCCGAGGTCGCTGAGTTCATGGCCGGTGGTGAGGCCTGGGAGCGACACCTGTTCGCCGCCGCCGATAATACAGCCAGCCTCCCGCTCAACTCCGTGGAGGCGGACGTCGTTCGCGAGGAACTCACCAACCCAGACGTGCTCTTCTGGCTGCGAGTCCCGCCGCGCAAGGACTGGTCGTTCTGCGTGCCCTTCACCGATGGCACCGCTGAGCGGCCCCTCTACCCGGACTTCCTATTCGTCCGGCGGGACGGTGATCGGCTCCTCGTGGATATCATCGACCCGCACGACCCGGGACTCGAGGACGCCGCACGCAAGGCCGCGGGCCTGGCCCGCTACGCGCAGCGCCACGGCCATCTCGTCGGGCGGATCGATCTCGTGGCCCGTATCGACGGGCACCTCTCGCGTATTCACCTCAAGGACGACACCTCGCGTGAGGCGGTCGCTGCGGCGATGACGCCCAACGCCCTGAGGCTGCTCTTCCCGCACGCGTAGGACCATCGCGGGGATCGACCACGCCGGCGCTGCGTACACGATAGAGAAGCGTGGTGTTGGGCCCAGCGATGTCGCAGGCTCCTCCCCCGACCCAGCCGCCGCCGATTCCTCCCTCGACGTCGGTCCGATACATCAAGCGGGGTCAAGGCGACGGCTGGGAAGCCGAGTGCCTCGCGCACGGTATCATCACGTTCGGCTTCGCCACAGCGAACGCACGCCCGCAGATCCGCCCACCGGCCGTCGCGGCAGAGCGGAAAGCGCTCGGCCTGCGGTCGCGAAGGACCGAACGACGAAGAGATATGGGTCCGCGAAGCGATCGTACTCCGTCGATTCTGGACTGGACGCGGCGACCGAGCCGACGAGACTCGCGGTTAGGATCCTCGAATGGCAGCGATTTGGACTGAGAACGCAGACGGATGGCGGCTGCTTCAGCCGAGCGGGTTTCCGAATGAAGCTCGCCTGCACGAGCTCATCGCGAGCGCCCCGCAGGTTCTGCCGCTGTCCGGCAACCCCAGTCTCGTAGTCCTCGGTACCGAAGTGCCGCTCGGATCCGGCTACGCGGACATCGTGGCCGTCGAGAAGTCCGGCCGACCAGTCGTGATCGAGGTCAAGCTCGCCAAGAATCCAGAGTCGCGCCGCGCGGTAATCGCCCAGATTCTGGCGTATGCCTCGAGCATCTACAGGACCTCGCTCGATGAGTTCACCGCCGCACTGGGCGCCTCACTCGCGAAGGCCGGTCGCTCCTCAGTCGTTGAAGCGGTCCAAGCTCTTGACCAAGACGGGTCCGTTGACCCAGTCGCTCTCGCGGACGCTCTTCAGGCGAACATTGCCAGCGGTGACATCCGACTTGTCCTTGTTCTCGACTCGGCCCCTCCGGAACTGATCGGAGTTGTCGGTTATCTGGGCGCGATCGCTCCGAACCTCACGCTGGACCTTGTGACAGTCACGGCTTTCCAAGTGGGGGAGCAGTCGGTCATCGTCCCCCAGCGCATCGAGCCCGGGAAGTTCGAGCAGCCGGCCACTCCGGGTCGGTCGGCAGCCACGACTGCGGGCTCAGGCACGACCTACTCGCCAGGATCTGGGGAGTTTGCCGCCGGCATCGAGAACTCACCGGTCGAGCAGCAGGCCGAGCTGCGCCGGTACCAAGCTTGGGCCGAGGATCTGGCGGATGCCGGGCTTGCAACGTTGCGGACGGGACGCGGCCAAGGACGCTGGACGCTCGTTCCGGTCGTGAAAGGCGGCGATGCGGGCTTGGTAACGATCTGGAACGACCGCGTGCCAGCCATCAGCCCATGGCGATCCGCACTCGTGAAGTGGGCGCCAACGACACTGGCGAAGCTCGAGAGCCACGTTCCCCCCGTTGTCATTGCCCAGGGCAACGCCTTGAGACCGGTCGGCGACGACATCCTTGACCTATTCAGGGGCGCCTACGAGGAAGCGGCAACGAGCGGGCTCGCCCTGCCGGAGCTCTCGACGCACACGCCCGCGATCCTCATCAAGCTTTCCGACTGGGTGGCTGAGCTGCCGCATCCTGGATTCGCGGGAACGGGGGCGGATCCGCCTGCAAGCCGAGCCGGGTACGGATATAGACCCGACATGACTCCCGATCAGCTCTATCAGAGTGTCCGCGCGTGGTGGGTCCTCGACTCCAAACGAGCAGAGGGATTCCGCTACGCGGTTGCCGTGCACGGAGGCGTCACCCTCGGCGTCTGGGAGATCACGCCCGGCTCATGGAGATCATCGACGCCGAAGCCCGGCGAGTCCGTGCGATGGTCGTTCGAGGGAACGGCGGCCCCACCAGAGGTTGTACAGGAGTTCGTCGGGCCTACTGGAAAGCGAGTTCCGCGCTTCCGCGAAGACGGACGCAACGTGTTCGGTCAGGCGAACCCGATTGGCTACTGGCCGTGATTGCCTGATTGGGATCCCGGTGTGGCCACCGACGGCCTCGCGGTGACCACCACGATGAGCAGATAGTGTCCGATTCGAGAGGTCCTTTCGCGATCGAAGACCACGCCGATCATGGCCCAGGGCACAAGTCGACCTGCTGAGTGAATCGGATCGGCGACCCACCGCAGGCGCCCGCGTCACGGCAACGAAGTCGTGGCGAGCCGAGGTGACCTTGTGGCGCTGATCTCGCGGGTGACGGGGCGCACCTTGGAGCGCCGCCACCTTCTCGGACCAACGAGATCGCCGGGCGCTTCGCCCGAGGACGTTCCTTGCCGCATCCGGATGACACCCGAGCGGCGGCCGATCGCGCAAACTAAGAGCCCAGTCGCCCTGCCATCAGGCAGATGGGACACACACGGGTCGGGCCGATGCGCGGATTTCAGGGGCTGAGCCTCCGCTTCAGGATCGCCGGCGGGGTCCTCGCCGGGCTGGTCGTCCTCTTCTCGTTCTTCGGTCTTCTCGCCCTCCGCACGATCAACCTCAGCATCGATGTCGCGCTGGAGGAGCGCCTCCGCCTGGCGCAGATCAGCGCCGCGTCTGTCGATGAGCTCTTGGAGCACACCGCCCGGCAGCTCGAGAGGACGGCCGCCTTCGTGGCATCTGGGTCGACAGGGGAGGAGGAAGGGCAGGCCGCGCAGGTCTACGATCTGCTCAGTGAGTTCGACCGGATCGTGCGCCTGAGCCCGGAGGGCCGCGCGCTGTGGATCGTGCCGCCGCGGACGGACGACGCCGGCTGGCCCTTCACGGAGGACGCGGCGCTCCGGGCGGCGCTCGATCGCACCGAAACCAGCATCGTCGCGCCAGCACGGGGGATCCTCGCGGATGGCCTGATCGCGATCCTGGTCGCCCCGCTCGATCGGGAGGACCGCTCCGCCGGCTTCCTGGCCGGGGAGCTCCGCGCCTCGCACGCCGACGTCAACCTCCTCTCGCTCCCGGAGAGCGAGGGCTCGGTTCGCTCCGAGATCGTCGATGCGGCCGGCTACATCGTCGCCCAGTCCGGCGATGGAGAGCCCGATCGCCCGGACGAGCACGTCGGGATCCTCGTCCCGATGATCGCCAGCGGACGACCCGGGACGACAATCCACCACGTTGGGAACGGCGCCGACCACGTCGTCGCGTACTACCCGTTTCGCTCGCGTCCGGGCGGCGTCGTCGTCGAGCAGACCGAGGATGCGGCGTTCGTGATCCCTCTGGAGATGCAGCGGACGATGCTCGTATACGGTCTCGTCGCGCTCCTGATCGCCTCGGCGGCCGCCTGGCTCCACGCCCACTCGGTCGTCCGCCCGATCCGGCGTCTTACCGGCGATGCCGCGCGGATGGCCTCCGGCGACCTGGACAGCCCGATCGTGGTCTCCCGTGACGACGAGATCGGGGAACTGGCCCACCGCTTCGACGAGATGCGCGTCAAGCTGAAGGCCTCCCTCGATGAGAGCGCCCGTTGGGCGGAGGAGCTCGAACGCCGCGTCGACGAGCGGACGCGCGAGGTGGAAGGCAAGAACCGCGAGCTCAACGTACTCAGCCGGATCCGGCGCCAGCTCCTGGCCAAGACGATCTCCGCCCAGGAGGAAGAGCGCAAGCGCCTGGCGCGCGAGCTGCACGACGACTCGGCTCAGACGCTGGCGGCCGTCCTGATGACGCTCAAGACGGCAGAGGACGCGCTCCCCGCAGCCTCGCACGGCGCGCGGCAGGCGATGGACCGGAGCCGCTCCCAGCTCGATGTGGCACTGCGCGAGATCCGCAAGGCGATCATGGACCTGAGACCGAGCGCGCTCGACGATCTGGGGCTTGCCACCGCAGTCCGCTCGTACGCCAACGAGCATCTGCGCCCGCTCGGCATCAAGGTGGCCTTCGAGATCTCCGGCGACGAGAAGCGGGCTACGGGCGCCGCGGCGACGGCGATCTTCCGGATCGTCCAGGAGGCGGTCAACAACGTCGCCCGGCACTCCGGCGCCCGGAAGGCCAGGATCAGCCTCGAGTTCGGTGCCTCCTCCGTCGTCACCGTCGTCGAGGACGACGGCACCGGCTTCGACCCGGAAAGCTTCCGCCAGCCGCAGGAGAGCGGGCGCGGCCTCGGCCTGCTCGGGATGCGTGAACGCGCCGAGCTCTTCGGTGGTGACGTCGAGATCGCGTCCGGCGCCGGGCAGAGGACATCCGTCCGCGTCCGCGTCCCCTACGCCTAGGAGAGCACGCCGTGGAGAGGATCAGGGTCCTGATCGCCGACGACCACACCCTCGTGCGTGAGGGGCTCCGCGCCCTTCTCGAGGGGCAGGGGGCCTTCGAGGTCATCGCCGAGGCCTCGAACGGGCGCGAAGCGATCGATCGCGCGATCCAGATGCGACCCGACGTCGTCCTGATGGATATCGGGATGCCGGAGCTCGATGGCCTCGCGGCCACGCGGCGGATCATCAAGGTCAATCCGGCGATCCGCATCCTCGTCCTCACCGTCCACGACACCGAGGACTACTTCTTCCGTGTCCTGGAAGCCGGTGCCCAGGGTTTCCTGGTCAAGGACGCCGCCTCGACCGAGCTGGTGGCGGCCGTGCGAGCCGTCCACAACGGCGGCGTCTTCCTCCACCCGTCGATGGCGAAGCGCCTCGTCGAGGACTACCTGCAGCGGATCGGCAGCGGCGAGGAACGTGCCGCCCACGCCTTATTGTCGCCGCGCGAGCGCCAGATCCTGGCGCTGATCGGCGCCGGTCACACCAACCAGGAGATCGCCGACCAGCTCTTGCTCAGCGTCAACACCGTGCAGGCGCATCGGAGCCACATCATCGACAAGCTCGACCTCCACAGCCGTGCCGACCTGATGCGCTACGCGGTCCGCGTCGGCTTGCAGCGCGACCCGGGCTGACGCGGCCGGCCGCACCATCGCGGCAAGACACTAGCCCGAGACGCCCATCCCGGAGCGCGTCTGCTCAGTTCGCACGATGCGCCCTCCGGTGGAGGCTGCGGAGAATGGCCGCCATGGAGATCGACATGGTCGAGCGGACGACAGGGCGATCAACGTCGGGGTGGCCATCGTCCGTCCCCAGCGTCGGTTGCGGCTGCGTCCGGAAGAGGACCGCTGGTCCTCCCGTGCTTCCCCCGGCCCACGGCGTGAGGCAACGGCCAGGCATCCACCATCCATGCCTATGTATGAGAGGCCAACCATGAGACGCAACACATGTGTTCCGACAGTCTTGAGCGGCCTCGTGCTCCTTCTTGCCGCCTGCTCGTCGGCCGGCACGGACGGCACGGGCGTCCCGTCGGTCACCCCGTCGGTCGCCCCACCGACAACCCAGGCTCCGGCGACACCGCCGCCCGCCAGTGGGGTGCCTGGCGCAGAACAATACGTCGCCAACAGCGCCGACTTCGTCGCGGCTGCGGACTGGGACGCGAAGAAGACGATCACCATCGAACTGACCGAGATGTCCTTCACGCCGAAGGACATCACCCTCGAGGCCGGCCAGCCGTACATCCTCGAGGTCGTCAACAAGGGCACCGAGAAGCACGAGTTCACAGCCGAGGAATTCATGCGGACGGTAGCAACTCGCAAAGCCGAGACGGCCGAGAGTGAAGTGAAGGCGCCGTTCTTCACCGAGATCGAGGTCTTTGCGGGCAAGACGGCCGAGCTCTTCCTCATCCCGCTCATCCCGGGCACGTATGAGCTCGTCTGCAACATCGAGGGTCACTTCGAGAAGGGCATGTTCGGCACGATCACCGTCACCGGCCAGACGCCCGCATCGCCGGCGCTCCAGCTCGCCGACGTCGCCGCAGGAGCGTGGGTCGCGGATGGGTCCGCCCTGGTGGCGGCGGCCGACTGGGACACAAGGAAGGACGTCACGATCGAGCTCGCCGAAATGTCCTTCACGCCCAAGGACACCATCCTCACGGTTGGCCAGCCATATGTCATCACGGTCATCAACAAGGGCACCGAGAAGCACGAGTTCACGGCCGAGGACTTCTTCAAGTCAGTCGCCTTCCGCAAGGCCGAGGACGCTTCGGGTGAGTTCAAGGCGCCGGCCCCGCTCGAGGTGGAGGTGTTCGACGGCAAGACGATCGAGCTGTTCCTGATCCCCACCGAGGCGGGCACGTATGATCTCGTGTGCTTGATCGAGGGCCACTTCGAGAAGGGCATGTTCGGCACGATCACGGTCGTGCCGGGAGGCTGATCGAACGCGACCTGCGTCACGATCACCCATCGCGAGAGCGGACACCCCCGGCCAATCGGCCGGGGGTGTCTCCATACGTGGCGGCCGCGGCTCCGGGTTCGGTCCGATGGGACGGGAGCGCCCTGAACGTTCGTCCTGCCACCCGTCCACCATCACGGAAAGACACTAGCCCGAGGCACTCTTTCTCCAGCGCGCGTGCTCAGTTCGTCCGATGCCCCCCTGACGAGCGCTGGAGACAATGGCCGTCATGGACGACGAAACGACGACGCGGTCCCCTGCCGTGACGGACACGTCTCAGTTCGACCGCCGCCGGTTCCTGCGGATCATCGGACTCGGAGCGCTCGCTGTCGTGCCGCTGCCAGTGCTGCCGGAGCTGATCCGCGCCGCCGGTCTGGCCGAGGGCCAGCCCGAACCGGTTCACGACATGAGCGCGCCGGCGCGCACCCGCGACGGGCGGATCCGCCAGTGGACGATGATCATCGACCTCCGCTCGTGCGACGGTTGCCAGAGCATCGGCCAACCGCCGCGCTGCACCGCTGCCTGCATCGAGGGCCACTTCGCGCCCGAGCCGATGGAGTGGATCGAGGTCTTCGAGGCGGAACTGCCGGGCGGCGGCACGCGATTCGTCCCGACGCCCTGCCAGCAGTGCCAGAACCCGCCCTGCGTCAATGTCTGCCCGGTCGCCGCCACCTTCTCCACGCCCGAAGGGACGGTCCTGATCGACCAGGAGCGCTGCATCGGCTGCCGGATCTGCATGGCCTCCTGCCCTTACGATCGGCGCTTCTTCAACTGGGGTAACGCGCCGATCCCGCCGGAGTCGTTGCTGGCCGACTACTCGCCCGAGCACCAGGTCCCCGCGAAGAAGGGGACGGTCATGAAGTGCGACTTCTGCCCTGACATGGCACGCACCGGCACGCTCCCGTATTGCGTCCAGGGCTGCCCACAGCAAGCCATCTACTACGGCGACCTCGAGGAGGACATCGCCACCAACGGCAGGGTGGTCGTGGCGGCGTCACGCTTCCTGGCGGAGAACGACGCCTACCTATTGAAGGAGGATCTCGGCACCAAGCCGCGCGTCTACTACATCCCCGGCCACGGCGAGGCGGTCGGGCGCGACGCCTTCACCCCCGACCGGCAGCCGACCGAATGGCCCTGGATGGAACGTGCCGAGGGGGCCGTGACATGGTCGCGCTGAACGAGTGGCAGGAGCGCCTCGAGGAGACGGCGCTCGCGCCAGTCAGGCGGACCGGCCCCCGCTTCTGGGCGCTCGTCGCCTTCCTCCTGGCCGTCATCGGCTGGGGCGCCTATGCCTACTCGGTCCAGCTGCGCGACGGCCTCATCGTGACCGGGATGCGCGACCGAATCTCGTGGGGCCTGTACATCGCCACATTCGTCTTCTTCATCGGCATCAGCCACGCCGGCACGCTGATCTCGGCGATCCTGCGCGTCTCACAGGCGCGCTGGCGGACGCCCGTTACCCGGTTGGCCGAGTTCATCACCGTGGTGGCGCTCATCTGCGGGGCCTCGTTCGTGATCATCGACTTGGGTCGCCCCGACCGCGTCCTTAACGTCTTCATCTACGGCCGGTGGCAGTCGCCGATCATCTGGGACGTGCTGGCCATCACCACCTACTTGACGGCCAGCGTCACCTACCTGTTCGTGCCGATGATCCCCGACCTGGCCCTCTTCCGCGACCGGCTTTCGGGCAAGACCTCGCGCTGGCGAAGTGGGCTCTACCGCGTCCTGGCGATCGGCTGGAACGGCAACGTCACGCAGCGGCGCTCCCTCGCCTCGGCCATCGGCGTGCTGATGATCCTGATCGTCCCGATCGCCGTCTCGGTCCATACCGTCGTCTCGTGGATCTTCGCCATGACCCTGCGGGTGCCCTGGGATAGCGCTCTCTTTGGAGCCTTCTTCGTCGCCGGCGCGATCTTCTCGGGGATCAGCATCCTGATCATCGTGATGGCGATCCTGCGCCGCGCGTACCACCTGGAGAAGTACGTCACGGAGAAGCACTTCGTCTATCTCGGCTACCTGATGGCGACCTTCGCTGCGATCATGATCTACGGCAACATCAGTGAGCTGCTGGTGCACGGCTACAAGTTCGCGGAGGGGGTGGAGTTCCACTTCCGCCAGCTCTTCCTTGCGGACTTCGCCCCCCTCTTCTGGTTCTATCTCGTGGGCGGCCTCGTCGGCCCGATTGTGATCGCCCTTCTCCCCGCGACGCGGAACGTGCGGGGAATGGTCGCGGCGGCCATCCTTGTCACGCTCGCGATGTGGATCGAGCGGTACGTCATCGTCGTGACCGGCCTGCGCGTCCCGCTCATGCCGTACGAGCCGGCCAGCTACGCCCCGACCTGGGTCGAGTGGTCGCTGCTGGCCGCCGGGCTTGCCCTCTTCGCTCTGCTCATCGCCGTATTCACCAAGGTCTTCCCGATCATCGCCGTCTGGGAAGTGGCTGAGGATCACGAGGCGACGGTCGGCGCGTCCGGCATCGCCCGACCCGCCGCCCTCGAAACCAAGAACTAGCAGAAGGAGCAGGCCGATGAACGTGATCGCCCGGCGGACCGTCCGGACCGTGATCGGGTTCGTCTCGGTCGGAGTTGTTGCCGCTGCCCTGACGGGTCCCGTCCTCGCCTCGCACGTCCACGTCAACGCAACCGTCCCCAGCGACGGGACGCTCGGCGAGATGATCCGCATGCCGGTCGCCTTGCAGGCGCAAGACGGCGCGCCGCTCCAGGGGACGACCGTCGTCTTCTATCTGCACGCGGTCTTCGCCGGGGTCACCGGGCAGGCCGAGATCGGCCGGGCGGTGACCGACGAGACGGGCGTGGCAACCCTTGTCTACAGGCCGCGCCTCGCTGGCCACCA
>Ga0299915_10004545_pt1 | contig 10125 bp, 8 predicted proteins | sample RVTome_13_FD_200263 | JGI IMG/M metagenome (GOLD analysis project Ga0299915, IMG submission 200263) | Soil microbial communities from uranium-contaminated site in the Upper Colorado River Basin, Wyoming, United States - RVT92D227 (version 2) ...
TGATGAAGATCTTCCGGCCGTTGATGACATAGCCGTCTCCATCCCGCCTGGCCGTGGTTTCGATGGCCTTCACGTCGCTGCCGGCATTGGGCTCGGTGAGGCCGAAGGCGAAGATCTTCTCCCCCCGAATCGCGGGAAGCAGGTATTTTTGTTTCTGCTCTTCACTCCCCCAGTGGTAAACGGGAAACGTTCCCAGGTGAGAGTGGGCCGACCAGGAGGAGGCAATCCCCTGGGAGACGCGGGAGATCTCCTCCCGCAGGAGGACTTCGGATACCTTGTCGATCTCGGCCCCCCCGTATTTTTCCGCATAGCGGGGGCAGAGGTACCCCAGGTTCCCCATCTGGGGAAAGAGTCGGAGGGGAAAGGTTTCCGTCTCCTCGGCCTCTTCCACCAGTGGAGCGATCTCGGCTTCGGCAAACCTGCGGAAGACGTCTTTAAAGATTCGCTGGTCTTCGCGGAGAAAGAAATCCATAACGTATACCTCTGTTCCCTGAGAGCACAACCTCACCCCCTCCCATCCCTCCCCCTCGAGGGGAAGGGCAAGGGTGGGGGGAAACGCGCAACTTGCAACATGCAACCGGCGACTAGCCTTTCAGCATTTCCCTCAACTCCCTCTTCAGCACCTTGCGGTTCGGGTTGCGGGGAAACTCCTCGACGAATTTCACCGCCCTGGTCACCTTGTAATTGGCCAGGTTCTCTTTGCAAAACTGGATCAGCTCCTCTTCAGTGACCTTCTTTCCGGGGCGGGGGATGATGAAAGCCATAGGGCTCTCCCCCCGCTTGGGATCGGGAATGCCGATCACCGCCGCCTCCATCACCCCCGGATGGGTGTGGAGAAGCTCTTCGACCTCCCGGGGGTAAACATTGTAACCGCTGCAGATGATCATGTCCTTCTTCCGGTCGAGAATATAGACATACCCTTCCTCGTCCTTCTTTCCTAGGTCTCCCGTGTGCAGCCACCCTCCTTTCAACGTCTCCGCCGTCGCCTCCGGGTTGTTGTAGTACCCTTTCATCACCGCCGGACCGCGGATGACCACTTCCCCCACTTCACCCGCGGGGATCTCCCGGTCCTGTTCATCGAAGATCTTCACCTCCAGGTCCGGAAGCGGAAGGCCGACGGAGCCCGGTTTTCGAACCCCGAAGACCGGGTTGGAGGTCGCCGCCGTGGTGACTTCGGTCAATCCATAGGCTTCCACCATGGGGATCTTGAACTTATCCTCAAACTTCTTTAGCACCTCCACGGGAAGGGGCGCGCTTCCCGACATGGCCACTTTCCAGGTGGAAAGGCGATAATTGGCAGTCCGGGGGTCGTTCACCAGCATGTAATGGAGGGTAGGCGCCCCGCTGATCATGGTGGCGCCGTACTTTTCATTGGCCTTTAGGAATTCCTCAAAATCTAACTTGGCCTGGATGACTGCCGTGGCTCCCAGCATGACCACCGCCAGCATGTTCACGGTTAATCCCATGGCATGGAAGAGAGGGGTTACGGACACGCGGACCATTCCCTCGTCCAGGTTCAGGGCCGCAATGATCCCTTTCACGTTGGAATCGAAGTTACCATGGGTGATCATGGCCCCTTTTGGAAAGCCCGTGGTGCCCGAGGTGTAAATCATGGTGGCGGTGTCATCGGGGGCGCAATCCACGGTCATCTCCTTCCGGGGTTTTTCCGCCAGGAGGGCGGAAAAGAGGAGGGAGTCCGGCAGGGGCTGGTTTCCGATGACGATCAGGTTCTTCAGGAATTTCAGGCCGGGGCGAATGGACTGGATCGTCTCCCCCTGGCTCTGGTGGACGATCAGGGTGTTCACCTCCGCGTTTTCCAGGATGTACTTGGACTCCCGTGCTTTCAGCATGATGTTGACCGGGACGAAGACCGCTCCCAGCTTGACCACCGAGAACCAGGAGACCACAAACTCCAGGCTGCTGGGCGCGAAGACCGCCACCCGGTCGCCCTTCTTCACCCCCAGCTTCTGCAATCCATGGGCGAAGGCCTCGGTCAGGTCCTGAAGGGTCTTGTAGTTGGTGGGCTGGTCGTTAAACACAAAGGCGATCTTCTCCGGCAGACGCTTGGCGGCCCTGGGAAGAATTTCGGCGATATTCATCTTTTTTTCTCCTCCCAAAATTTTTCTACACTTCTCACCGCAGAGCACGCGGAGTCGAAGAGCTTGTAGAGGCACGATGTCCCGCCGAGGCGGGATGCCCCTACGGGCTATGCGCATAGTGCTCAAATACTCACCGGTTCCTTGAACTCCCCGAAAACCTTCTTCAGGGCGGCGGTAATCTCCCCGACTGAAGTATAAGCCTTGACCGCCTGGATGAAACCGGGCATCAGGTTTTCCTTTGTCTCTGCACTCCGGCAGAGCTCATCCAGCGCCTTTTGGGCATTACGGTTATCGCGGGAAGCCTTTACCTCTCTCGTCCTCTGAATCTGCCTTTCCACGGATTTCGGGTCCGCCCGGTGGATGACCAGCCGCCGTTTTTCCTCTCCCTCGGTCTGAAATTTATTCACCCCGACGACAATTCTTTCTCCCCTTTCCTCCTCCCGGGCCACGCGGTAGGCCTCTTCGGCGATGGCCATCTGGGGGTATCCCATTTCAATCGCCTTCACCGCTCCCCCCATGGACTCGACTTTCTCCATCTCCCCTCTGATCTTTTCTTCAAGCTCCCGGGTGAGAGCCTCTACCAAATAGGACCCGCCCAGGGGATCGGCTACTTTGGTCACCCCGGTTTCATAAGCCAGGATCTGTTGGGTCCTCAGCGCCAGGCGGGCGGTGTGCTCCGTGGGGATGGCGTAGGCTTCATCCATGGCCGGCTGGAGCATTCCCTGGGCCCCCCCAAGGATGTTGGCCAGGAGTCCATAGGCTCCCCGCACCAGGTTGTTTTCCGGCTCCCGGGCCCGGTAGGTGCTCCCTCCCACGGTTCCGGTGAAACGGAGGAGCAGGGAGTTGGGGTTGCGGGCACCGAACCGTTCTTTCATCATCCTGGCCCAGAGACGGCGCAGCGCCCGGTACCGGGCCGCCTCCTCGAATATCTGCAATCCCGTGGCAAAGAAGAAAGACATTCGCGGGCCAAAATCATCGATGGCCAGTCCTCTCTTCAGGGCGTCTTGAATGTAGGCAACGGCATTGGCAAAGGCGTAAGCCCCCTCCTGGACCATGCTGGCCCCGGCTTCCCGGAGGATGATTCCCCGGATGTTGTACGGGTAGAAGCGGGGAAGATGGCGGAAGCAGTATTCCACGATGTCCGTGCTCATTCTCAGAGCCGGGCCGGGAGGAAAAACCCATGTTCCCCGGGAAATATATTCGCAGAGCATGTCGTTGGCCAGCGTGCCGTTCAGTTTGGCCGGGGGGATATTTTGTTTCTCGGCCAGGGCGAGGTACATGGCCAGGAGAACGGCAGCCGGGGTGTTGATGTTGAAAGAAGAAGTGATCTGGTCCAGGGGAAGGCCGTCGTACAGAATTTCCATGTCCCGGAGGGTGTCGATGGCCACTCCCACCTTCCCCACTTCCCCCTGGGCCATGGGGTCATCGGAATCCAGACCAATCTGGGTGGGAAGATCGAACGCGCAGGCTACGCCCATGTTCCCCGATTTCAAAAGGAACTTCCAGCGGCGGTTGGTATCTTCCGCGGTTCCGAACCCGGAATAGAGGCGCATCTGCCAGGGACCTTTGCGGTACATTCCCGGGTAGACTCCGCGGGTGAAGGGGTACTCTCCGGGGAAGCCGATGTCGCGCAGGTAATCGATCCCCTGCAGATCATCGGGGGCAAAAACCGGAGGAAGGGGCCTGCCCATCTCGGAATGGGCCGCAGGAAGTTCTTCGACCTTCTTTTCCTTCGCCCAGCGCTTCTTCTCTTCCGCGATTTTCCTCAAATCATCCATAAAAATCCCAAATACCTATCAGCCACAGAGGTCACAGAGGACACAGAGGGGAAAAAATTGCAAAATTTCGAGTTTTAGGTTTTTGCTTTTAACATAAATTTTCTCTGTGTTCTCTGTGCCCTCTGTGGCAAAAATGTATTTAGTAGTTTTCGTGAGTGAACTTTTCCAGGGACTCCCGGAAGTTCGGGTGAGCGATGGCCGTCAAAGCTTCTGCTCTCTCCCGCAATGTCTTCCCGCGGAGGTCCGCGACGCCATACTCGGTAACCACGTACTGGACCGAGTGTCGGGGGTGGGTCACGGCCGAACCTAAGGGAAGCTGGGGAACGATGCGGGAGATTTTTTTATCAGGGGTGGCGGAAGAAAGGGCCACGATCGATTTTCCCCCGGGCGAAAAAAGAGCGCCCTGCAGGAAATCAAAAGATCCGCCGATGGCGCTAACCTGTTTTCCCCCCACGGTTTCAGCATTCACCTGTCCGGTCAAGTCCACCTCAATAGCTCCCAGGATGGAGACAAATTTTTCGATCTGACCGACGACCCGGGAATTGATCGTGGTCATGATCGGCCGGCCTTCGACCAGAGGGTTTTCATGGACGAAAGCAAAAAGCTTTTTCGTCCCCACCATCTCCGTGACCACGATCTTCGGTTGCGGAACGGGGCCCACAGATTTTTTCACTAAACCCCTATCCACACAATCCACCATGGCATCGATGCCCATGGCAAAAAAGCGCAAGTCCCGCTTTCCCTCCAGGGATTGGACGACGGCCTCGGGGATGGAGCCGATGCCAATTTGCAGGGTGGCTCCATCCGGGATCAGCTCGGCCACATACTTTCCAATCTTCCTCTCCACTTCCCCGATTTTCTCCGTAACCGGGAATTCTAAGAGGGGCCTGGAAGATTTTACCAAATAATCCACCTGGGAGATATGGATGAAACAATTCCCCAGAACCCGGGGCATCTGGTCGTTTACTTCCGCGATGACAACCCCAGCCTCCAGGGCCGTCGGGAGAGAATGGCCGATGGAAACTCCAAAGCTCATGTACCCATTCGGATCCGGGGGAGAGAGGTGGACGAAGGCTACATCGATGGGCCAGATTCCCTTCCTGGAAAAAATGAAAGGGGCATCACCCTGGCGCATGGGAATGTACTTGACCGTCCCTTTTTTGAGAAGATGCCGGATGCGCGGGGCGCATTGCCAGGTCCGGAAAGAAAAACTCTCCTCCAGCCCTTCCTCAAGAAAGGGATATTCGATCTGCAACCCGCTGACGATCTCCACCCCCCGGAGACGGTCTTTCTGCCCGATTAAAGATTCCGTCAAAGTCCGGGGCAACCCGCAGCCAAGGGGAAGAATCAAACGATCCCCCGATTTAATCCGGGAGATCGCCGCGTCGGCCGCAACCCACTTCGCCAACCTGCTCATTTCTCCTCCAGTTTTAAGAATCCAATGGCCCTGCCCACGACTGCTTTTTCCCCATTTTCTTTTTCGATGGACAGGTCGCATTCCACCTCATACTTCTCTTCTTTCTCGAGAATTTCTTTCACTTTCCCCCCAATATGGATTCGGTCACCCGGCCGGAGGGGGACGACGAAGCGGACATCCAGCAGCTTTCCCCCCACGGCCCATCCTTCGCGGAAATATTCCATCATCAGCTCATTCAGAAAGGCCAATGACATTGGGCCATGGGCAATCGCCCCCTGGAACCGGGTCTGCCGCGCGTACTCCGGGTCAACATGAAGACGGTTGAAATCCCCCGAAAGCCTTGCCCAGCATAGGATTCTATCTTGATCGAGGGTCTTTTCGATTGACGGAAGTTTATCTCCCGGGCGAACCTCTTTCAACATGTTTATTCTCCACCTATTGATCCCTTCTGGTTTTTTAAGGATGCGAGGGTTCATCGGAAAAAAAGTGTTAAGTGTTGAGTCTTTATGCCTAACGTCTTGCGCCTTGCGCCTTACGCCATAACCCTCGACCCCTTGAACCCCCGAACCCTTGAATCCTCTCTTTTTTAATTCATTTCGGCCAGATCGCGTAAAGCCGGATTGTGCTGATCGGCTCACCCCATTGGTTTTCCGCCGCTATGAGGAAAGTGACCCTCTTCCTCTCCTTCTCATCAAGGTAGCTTTCTTCCACTCTGGCTTCGACCTGCAAAGTATCCCCGATCCGGGCCGGGCCATGGAATTCAAATTCTTGTTTGGCCAGGACACCGCCGGAGGGCATGGTATGGTCCTGCAGGTACGAAAGCCGGGCGTATACCGCCGCCAGCCCCGGCGGAGCGATCTTCCCCCCCAATCCCGCTTTTTGGGCCAGCCCATCATCAAAGTACAAAGGATTCCGGTCGCCTACCACCCGGCAAAACTGGTTCACCAACTCTTCTGTTATCGGGTAGATGAAGAGAGGAAATTCTTTCCCCAGAGTCAAATCCTTATAAAGCAATTCCGGTTTTTCATCCATCCCCCGCCTCCTTGTATTCCACCGGCTCATGTCTAACCCGCCCGCTGCGCAAGACCTGGGAACGCGATGGCCCGCCCACAACCTGCTCCGCTTCTCTGGCCACTCTTAGCATCGGGTCAACGTCAATCCCTGTGGCAACCCCCATCTCCTCGAACATGGCCACCAGGTCCTCGGTGCAGGCATTGCCAGTGAATCCCACATGGTACGCCGCTTTATCCGTGGCCGGCTGGCCGCCAATACCTCCTAAAGAAGAATCGTGGAGATCGACGCCCATCTCCCAGGCCGCCAAGGTGTTGGCCAGGCCCACTCCCCGCGTGTCATGGAAATGAGCGATGTAAGGAATGCCCGGCACTTTTTCGAAGAGCTCGGCCAATGTCCGTTTAACCTGCACCGGGTTGGCCATCCCCGTGGTGTCCCCGAGCATGATGGTGTCAGCTCCTTCTTTTTTGTACCAGGCCGAAAGCTCCACGACTTTGGCCAGGGGGACATCGCCGGCAATGGGGCACCCGAAAGCTGTCCCCACGCAACCGATGACCTTCATCCGGGCGGTTAAGGCCTTGGCGATGATCGGCCCGAGGTCGGCCAGGGAGTCGGGATGGTTTTTTCCGACGTTGGTCTTCTGGTGAATCTCGCTGGCGGAAATGATGACGATCACTTCATCCACGCCAAAGCCTTCCCGCTGCGCTTCCAGCAGGCGGTCCATCCCCCGCATGTTGGGGACGAGGCCGACGTACGAAACGCCGGGCTTGCGCTTTATTCTTTTCAGGAGTTCCATGCAATCGGCGAATTGTTTGACCACCTTGGGGTTGCTGAAAGAAGTAACTTCGATCTTCCTGAACCCGAGGTCGGTGAAGCGGTCGATCATCTCCACTTTTTTTCCCGTGGGTACGACCTCGCGCTGGTTTTGCAGCCCATCCCTGGCCCAGCATTCGCAGATATTTACTCTTGTGGGATGGGTGATCATATCTTCCTCCTTTCTAGTTATCTTCTTTCCCGGCCCCCGGCGTAAAATCGATGCGTTTTTGGGCCGGGTCTTAAGGTGAAGCCATTTTTTAAGCAACCTAATCCGTCTTCAAGCCCAGCTGATGGCAGATGATCCGGCGCTGAATTTCTGAAGTCCCCTCTCCAATTTTCAGCTGCCGGGCGTCCCGCCAGTACCGCCCGACGGGGAACTCGCGCATCTGCGAGTAGCCGCCAAAGATCTGCATGGCCTCGCTGGTCACTTTTTCAGCCATTTCCGTGGCGAAGAGCTTGGCCATGGAAGCCTCGATCGTGCAAAGTTTCTTTTGATCAATCATCCAGGCAACTTTGTAAATCATCGTCCGGGAGATCTCGATGAACATGGCCATGTCGGCCAGCTTAAACCCGATGGCCTGGAACTGACCGATCGGACGGCCAAAAGCCACCCGTTCTTTGGCATACCGCAAAGCGGCCTCGAAGGCCGCTCGGGCGACTCCCATGGCCCCGGCCGCGATGGCGACTCTTCCCTCCACCAATGTTTTTAAAATATCCCGGAATGCTCCCTCCCGGCCTCCGACCAGATTCTCTGCGGGGATGACGCAATCCTCAAAACTTAATTCGGCGGTTTCTGAGGAACGACTCCCTTCCTTTTTCAATTTGCGCGAGACGCGAAATCCCTCTGTGCCTTTCTCCACCACAAAAAGGCTGATCCCCTCGATCCCCCGGCTGCGGTTGGTGTAGGCAGCCGTAAGGATAAAATCCGCCAGATTTCCGTTCGTAACAAACATTTTTGATCCCTGGAGGATATAGCGACCCCCATCCAGGCGGGCCCGGGTCTCGATCGCCTGAACATCTGAACCGGCGTTGGGCTCCGTAAGGGCAAAGGCAGCGATCTTCTCCCCTTTGATCGCGGGAAGGAGAAATTTGGTTTTTTGCTCTTCGGTGCCGAAAGCAAAAAGAGGAAAAGTGCCCAGGTGACTGTGGGCAAAGAGGGATGTGGCAATCCCCCGGCAGATGCGAAACAGCTCCTCAGCCCAGATGCACTCCGAGATCTTATCCGCACCCGCGCCCCCATAGCTCTCTGGATAGCGGATACCCAGATAACCCAGTTGGCCCATCCTGGAAAAAAGCTCCACCGGGAAATGCTCCTCTTCTTCGGCTTTATCTACGAGAGGAGCGATTTCCTTCTCGGCAAAATCTCGAATGGTCTTCTGAAAAATCCTTTGTTCTTCGGAGAGATTAAAATCCACACCCACCTCCACGGGTCTTCGGGTACATTTCCCGCAGCTCCGTCTTAAGGACTTTGCCGGTAATATTCTTGGGCAGCGCGGGGACAAAGGATACAGATTTGGGCTGATTGAACCCGGCTAATTTATGGCGACTGTGCTCCAATATCTCTTTTTCCGTACAAGGGATCCCTTCTCGCAGTACGATGACCGCCTTCACCGCTTCCCCCCATCTTTCATCCGGGACCCCGATTACGGCCACTTCCTTTACCGCTGGATGGGAAGCGATCGTTTTTTCCACCTCTCGCGAATAAATGTTTTCTCCGCCACTCTTAATCACATCCTTCTTCCGATCCACCAGGAAAAGATATCCTTCCTCATCCATCCAGGCCATATCACCCGTATGAAGCCATCCTCCGCGCAAAGTCCATTGAGTCTCCTTCTCCATCTTCCAGTACCCCTTCATCACGTTCGCACCCCGGGCCACGATTTCCCCAACCTGCCCCGGAGGGAGTTCTTTCCCTTTCTCATCCACGATGCGCACTTCAACGTTAAAAACCTCTCGGCCGCAGGACCGGAGCCGCTTTTCCACTTCGGCCGGCTCTCCCCGGTGATCCGCTGGCCGTAGCAGGGAAAGGAGTGGACCAGCCTCTGTTAATCCAAAGCCAAGGGAAAATTCGCAGGGGAAGGTTTTCCGGGCCCGCCAGAAGACCTCTGGGGAAAGGCAGGCGCCGCCATAAAAAATCGTCCGGAGAGAAGTTACATCGAATCGCGCCAAATCCGGACAGGCCAGGAGGTCATGGATCATCGTGGGCACAATCCAGGTGCAGGTTACCCTTTCCCTCTGGATCGCCTCCAGGAAAAGGAGGGGGTCGAAGCGCTCAATGAACACGTTGGTGCCGCCGACTGAAAGGATCTGGAAAAAGTATTCCAAATCGGCGATATGATACATGGGCGAGGCATTCAGAAAAACATCCTGACAGGTGAATCTTCTCTCGTAGATCCCGGTTAGGGTATTAGCCATGATGTTCCGATGAGTCAACAGAACGCCTTTGGGGTCTCCGGTTGTGCCACTGGTGTACATTTGAATGGCCACTTTCCCATCACCGAAATCATGGTCTATCCTGGAGGAAGAGCTGTCGAGGATGAGCTTTTCATAGTCCCCAAAGCCTTCTTCCTGAAGATGGGAGCCGATCAGGAACTTCAGCTTCGGAAAATGAGGCTCCATCGCTTGCAGGGTCGCCCGAAAGGAATTTCCGGAAACGAGTCCAACAGCTTCACTGTGTTCAAGGAGAGTGATCAGCTCTCTGGGAGACAACCGGACGTTGAGAGGGACAAGCACGGCTCCAATCTGAGCCCCGGCCAGATAGAGCTCGGCAAAGCGGTGGCAATTAGGAAGGAGCCCGGCAATCCGATCGCCGAAGCGGACACCCAGACTGGCCAGGCCGTTAGCCAAGCGATTCACCCGGTCCATAAATTGCCCGTATCGGATCCGTTCCGGGCCGCATACGGAGGCCACCCGATCCCCATAAAATTTCGCCGAGCGGCTGAGAATATCCTGCAATCGCAAAGGGGGTCTTCCTTCTGCGCCTTCATCCCTTTCCCGTTGAAGG
>Ga0299915_10004546_pt1 | contig 10125 bp, 9 predicted proteins | sample RVTome_13_FD_200263 | JGI IMG/M metagenome (GOLD analysis project Ga0299915, IMG submission 200263) | Soil microbial communities from uranium-contaminated site in the Upper Colorado River Basin, Wyoming, United States - RVT92D227 (version 2) ...
CGACGAAGGCGTTTGCGCTAGGGCAGAAGAAGGGCAAGTAGCAACAGCAGCAAGCCGCAGCGAGACTTCGGCTGGGGGCGGGGGAGCCGAGTGTTCCCTCCCCCCTCGCTTCGGGGAATCCTCGATCGAGCAACGCTAGCTACTCTTTCAGGGCCCCATGGCGTTCAGGGTTCGTCCTCGCGCGGCCTGCAATTGGCGTATGGGGCCTTGGTCTCCAGACCCTGGAGACGGGTTCGGTGTCCGCAGGTTCACCGAGACGTCCACCGGAGCATCCATCGAGACATCCACGGGAATGCCCTTGAGCTCGCGGGTGACGGACTGGAGCTTGTGGGCGTCCACGCGGTCGATGAGCTTCCTGCTCGTGAGGAGGCGTTTCGATTCGGCCAGGACATCGATCCGGATGTCGGAGTCGTCGTGCGCCTCGACGTAGACGCGGCCCCTCTGCCATCCCACCTTCACGGGTTCCCGCACCATCCTGACCGGCGTGCCGACGTCGACCAGCTTGTAGAGATGCGGAATGTCCTCCGGGTAGAGGCGGAGACACCCGTGGCTCACCTTTCTCCCCACCCCCCAAGGCTTGTTGGTTCCGTGGACGAGAATGCTCCCCTTCGAGAGGCGGAGCGCGTGCGTTCCCAGGGGGTTGTCGGGTCCAGGGGGGACGGATGGTGGCAGCTCGGGGTCCTCCTTTCTCACGGAATCCGGCGGGTACCACGTCGGATTGTGCTGCTTCGCGGTCACCTTGAAGGTGCCGAGCGGCGTCTCCCACCCCTCGCTACCCACGCCCACCGGAAAGGTCAGCGGCGGGCCCGGAGACAGCGGAAAGAAGTAGAGCCTCATCTCCGAGAGGTTGACCACCACCGTCCCCGGCGCGGCGGCTCGGGGAAGGATCCAGCCGGTCGGGATGATGGCCAGCGCTCCAGCCTCGGGCACGAAGGGATCGTACTCGGGGTTCGCCCGGGTCATCGCGTTGTAACCGACGTCGTACTGCCGGGCGATCTCGATGAGCGATTCTCCCCTGTCGATGACGTGGGATCCCACCGCCCCGATCACCTCGTCGCCCCAGGTATCGGAGGGCCGCGCAGGAGCCGCCAGCAGAAGAACGGTCAGGAGCAGTTGCACGTTGGAGCCCCCGGAAGGATAGAGTCAGCCTATACCCTACAGCATTGCACGGAACGGTTCGTGACAAATGTGGCTGGACGATGCACCCTTGCTTCATGGGGCGTTCTTCTCTCGCGCTCGTCGTCATCGTCGCGCTCCTGATCGCCGGCAAGGCCATCGCTGCCGTCGGCGGACTGTTCCGCGAGCCAACGCCGTGTCCCGAAACGGGGCAAGCGGTGGCGGTCGTCACCAGCAGGCGCGAGCTCTGGCTGTGCACGGACGGCACCATGGCCGCCCGCTTCGCGGTCTCCCTCGGCCGGGGTGGTGTCGACAAGCACCGCCGGGGCGACGCCCGCACTCCGCTCGGGACCTACCCTCTCGGCAATCCGCGGCCATCTCGCCACTTCGGGACCTTCATCCCCATCGGTTACCCCACGCCGGAGCAGGCCGCCCTCGGATTCACCGGAAGCGCGGTGGGGATACACGGTCCACCGCGGGACTGGGAAGACTCCGACCCCCCGATCACGGCGGTCGACTGGACCCTCGGATGCATCGCCACCGGGAGCGACGCGGAGGTGGAGCTGGTAGCGAAGTTCGTCCGCCAGCGGCAGCCGTTCATTGTCATCTACTGACGTGATGGGTCCGAGCGTGACGCCCGCGCCTCCCGAATCCGTCGCGGACGCCTGCCCCTCGCCCTTCGACTCCGCGCCGTACTGTTTCCGTTCGCGTTGAGCGTAGGCCGCGAAGCGGCCGGAGTCGAAACGCGCCATCGTCAACTCCGGCGAACTTTTCTCGCCTATCGACGTCAACCCGGTAAGAATGGACCTATCAATCTATCCAGAGAGGCTTGCAATGCCCACGCCCAAGCACACCATCACCGACATCATCAACGACGCCGTCGCCGACGCGGTGGCCAGGATCATGCCCGCCATCGAGCGTCAGTTGTCGGCGCTCGTCGCGGAGGAGATGGGACGGAGCCCCGCGCTGCGTGGCGGGCGGCGACCGCGGCGCGCTGCCCGCAGGACCAGGACCCGCCCTCAGGAGATGACGAGGTGGATCGCGGACCGTCGTGCCCGCCGCGTGCCCAACTTCGTGATCGAGCTGACCGGCGGCCTCGACACCAAGAAGAAGATCGTGGCGAAGTTCGGCCCTGGCGTGATCTTCGAGAAGGGAAAGCCGCTGCCCAAGGCCAAGGCCGCGTAGGCCGTTTTCGGGGGCTTGCTGCGCGGGCCGATGAGCTCACCGCGAGCGCTGCCCTTGTGACGCAGGACACGGGAAGGGACCGGAGCGCCAGAGCCCGGATGGAGCGAGCTCTGGATCGAGCGACGCGGCGGGCGGAGAACCCGTGACGCATGGGGGTGCCGCGGTCAAACCGGGCATCGTCGCGCGTTATGCTCTCGGCTCGTCGACTGTCCCCCTCCCGGAGGAAGGATGCAGGTCCTGGTCATCGCGCTGCTCGTCTTCGGAGCGGACCCACCCGTCGCGCCGGACGCCTCGCTCCAGCCTGCCCCTGCCGCCGCAGCTTCTCCTGCCGCCGGCACTTCTCCTGCCGCCGGCACTTCTCCTGCCGCCGGCACTTCTCCCGCGTCCCCTGCTTCTCCTGCTTCGGCCGCACCCGTGTCCCCGCCGACCGTTCCTCCGCCGCGGTACTGCCAGGGCGACTACGCCGATGAGTTCACCGCGCTCTCACAGAAGGCGCGCGAATTCGAGCAGGCGCACCGTCCTTTCACGTACTGCCTCCGCACGACGGCCATGTACGAGTGCCCCTCCTATGCCCCGGACGGGTCTCTGCGCAAGGCCAGGCGCCGGGTGACCGCGCACGGGACCGGGTTCGGGTACCGGCACGAGCCTGGCGAGACCATCGTCGTCACGAACCAGCACGTCGCCGAGTGGCCCGCCGTCACGGACGAAGACCACGCGGTCGGTGACGTTCCTCTGGGCTGCAAGCGGATGTCGGACTCGGTCAGGATCGTGGAGAACGAAAAAGACGACTACGAGCGAGACGACATCCCACTCACCCGCGTCGTCTCGGACGCGCAGCTTGACATCGCCTTGCTTCGCGCCAAGGCGCAGCTACCCATCCTGCCGTGGAAGCTCGGGCACAGCGCGGCGCTGCGCGAGCGCAACGCCGTCGACGTGCGCGGGTTTCCGCTGGGGGTCCTGCGGGCCAACAACGTCGGCAAGGTCATATCGGCGTACGACCACGACGACGACCGCGACTGGGATCACGACGACTTCGTGGTGGATGCGCTGCTCTCCCCGGGGAACTCCGGCTCACCGGTCTTGGCGATCTCCTGCGCGTCAGGGGAGTTCGAGCTCGTCGGCGTCTACCATGCCGGCTATTCCAAGGGCGCCGCCCTCAACGTGGTGGTGGGGATCGACCAGCTCCGCGATGTCTTGACGACGCTGAAGCGGTCGCCGAGACCGCGCAAGGAAGGGGCTTCGCCGCTCGACAGCGACGACCGCGCGAGGCTCCTCGACCTGGCCCGCGCCGACGCGGAGCCGATGTTCTTTCCCTTCGGAGGCGTCGTCGCGGCCGCGCGCACGCGCCCCGACGGGGCGCTGGTCTTCGAGCTCTTGGCGAAGGACTTCCCCATGCAGGCGTACCCCACGCTGGTCCTGGAGGATCTGCCTCCCACGGCTGCCGAAGCCTTCGGTCGGCTGGGACGGTTCTGGGCCGGCAACCGGCAGGGCCTCCGTCAGATCGAACGGCCGGACACGGACGCCGAGACCCTCGCGACCGTGAGCAAGCTCCTGGATGCGATCCGGCGGAGCGCGCTCCTCGCCGGCAACTACCATGCCGCGATGAGATCCGGCATGAGCTCCCGGGATCAGTTCATGAGCGCGAGCCGCCTCGGGCGGACGGTCCGCCGCGCGTCGGACGGCAACCAGGAGCTCGCGCAGGTCGCTGCCGATGTCGTCGACCGCCTCTGCCCGGCCACCGCCGACGCGACCTCCACACTCGCCGAGGCCCTGGCCGTGCCGGCACGACCCGTCTCGCTCTCACCGCTTCTCTCTCGTCTCCCGCCCGGCTCCGGCGGCGACTGGCGCCCGGTCATCGCGACCGAAGGACCCAGCCCTCTCGCTCCGGCTCCGATCGTGAGCGCCCGGCGTTGAACGTCGCTCGGGACCGCCCTGACCGCGCGAGCCAGCATCGCTCGCGCGGCACTCCCCGGTCCGTTACAAGGGTGGGATGCCAGGCTTGCGCGTGTGCATTGACGTGGACGATCTCGACGACGGGCTCGCGTTCTACACGCGAGCGCTGGGCCTGGTGCCCGGGCAGCGCTTCGGTGACGAGTGGATCGAGCTAAGCGGCGCCCCCTGTCCCATCGACCTCCTGGCGAAGCCGCCCGGGACGTCGGCGTTCCCCACCGGGACGCGGGCGCTCCGCGCCTACGAGCGCCACTGGACGCCGGTGCACCTCGACTTCACCGTGGAGGACCTCGACGGCGCTGTCCGCCGCGCCGCCGCGGCCGGAGCGAAGGTCGAGCGCGACATCGAGGTGAAGCCGTGGGGGCGAATCGCGGTCCTCGCGGATCCGTTCGGACACGGCTTCTGCCTCCTCGAGTTCAAGGGCCGCGGCTACGACGAGCCGCCCGAGCCGAGGTGAGGGCCCGACGCAATTCGCAAGACGAGGGAGCGTTCGCCGACCCGTGCGGTTGCCGACCTATGTGGGAGGCGAGCGCGGGCCGGCGGGCCTCTACGACCTGGGCTCGGCCGAGAGGCGGCGAAGGAGACGAGGCCATGGGACTGGAAGAGAACAAGGATCTGATCCGCAGGTGCTTCGACGAATGCGTGAAGGAGAGGAACCTGGAATCGCTGGACGGGTACTGCTCCGATGGATTCTTCGATCACAACCCGCCTGCGGGCGTGGCGGAGGGAGGAGTCGGCGCCACGAGGGAGGGATTCGAGCGGCTGTTCCGGGGCCTCCCCGACGTCCAGGGAAGGATCGAGGAGATCTACGCCGAGGGGGATCGCGTGTTCGTGCGCAGCATCTTCAGCGGAACGCACCTGGGCGATCTGATGGGGCTCCAGCCGACCGGGAAGCGGCTGGCGATGGAGGTGTGGCACCTGTTCCGCGTGGACGGCGGCAAGATCACGGAGCACCGCGCGCAATCCGATAGCCTGATGCTGCTCCGCCAGGTCGCAGCGAGCCCCAAGCAGATGGCCGAGGTGATCCTGGTGCAGCCAACCGACTTGCCCACCACCCAGGCCTAGCCGAGGGCGAGCGGGCAGGCGCCGTGCTCCTCGCCAGTCCCCCTGGCGAAGGTCACCCTCGCTGATCGGCGATCCGAGCGCTCGTGCGATCGGCGCTCGCGCCCGGCGGCTTCCGTCTCGGAGTGGAACCGGAGTAGAGTCACCGCCGCCGCGATGAGAATGAGCAGTCTGCGAGTGAGACTCCTCGTGCCCGTGCTCGCGGCCGTGGCACCCGGCTTCGCGCTCATCCTGTACGCCGTGTATTCGGAGCGCGCCCTCCTCCGCATCTTCGGCCGCACGCTGGGCTGGTACGTCGCGATCAGCGTCGTGGCCGTCTCGATCGCGCTGGTCGCCGGGCAAGTGCTCCTCGTGAAGCGCCTGCGCGCCGTCATCTCCGCGGCGAGGCGCCTGTCGCGGGGAGACCACGCCGCGCGCACCGGGCTCCTTCCCAGCCGTGACGAGCTCGGCGACCTCACCCGCGCCTTCGACGACATGGCTGCCGCCATCGGGGTCCTCTCGCGCGAGAACCGCCTCATCCTGGACTCGGCCGGTGACGGGATCCTTCGCCTGAGCTCCGGGGGCCAGGTCACCTATGCCAATCCGGCCGCCGGCAGGCTGCTCCACCGCACCACGGAAGAGCTCGCCGGGAGCGACGCCCACGACGTCCTGCACGCCGGGAGGCACGACACGGCGGCAGCGCGCGAAGCTTGCTCGTTCGCAACCCTGCTACGCGCCGTCGACCACGTGAGCGCGGGGAGCGACGAGTTCCACGGGAGCGACGGGGCCGCGTTCCCGGTGGAGTACGTCGTCTCCCCCGTCCAGGACCGCGGAGAGCTGGCGGGTGCGCTCGTGTCCTTCAAGGACGTGACCGAGCGCAGGCGGCTCGAGGAGCAGCTCGGGCAGGCGCACAAGATGGAGGCCGTCGGACGCCTCGCCGGCGGCATCGCGCACGACTTCAACAACCTGCTCTCGGTGATCCTCACCGCTGGCTGCTTCGCGCGGGACGCCCTCACGGCGGATGACCCCGCGCGCGCCGACGTCGAGGAGATCCTGGTCGCGGCTCGACGCGCGGGCGCCCTGACGCGCCAGCTCCTCGCGTTCAGCCGCAGACAGCTCATCGAGCCGCGCGTGTTCGACCTCTCGCAGGCCGTGCTCGAGACGGAGAAGATGCTCCGCCGCGTGATCGGCGAGCACGTGTCGCTGGAGACGCTTCTCGCTCCAGGGCGTTGCTGGATTCGCGCGGATCCCGGGCAGATCGAGCAGCTCGTCGTCAACCTCGCGGTGAATGCGCGCGATGCGATGCCAGCGGGCGGGCGGCTCTCTCTCGGGGTCGAGAGGAGCGACCTCTCCGAGGCGACGCCGCAAGCCGAGCACGCTCCGGGAGGCCCTCACGTCGTGCTCTCCGTGGGAGACACCGGCGTGGGCATGGACAAGGAGACGGTGAGCCGGATCTTCGAGCCGTTCTTCACCACGAAGCCCGTGGGCAAGGGAACCGGTCTCGGCCTCTCGACCGTTTACGGCATCGTCCAGCACGCGGGCGGAGTCGTCCGGGTCACGAGCGCCCCCGGCAAGGGGACGACGTTCCGCGTCTACTTTCCGCGTGCCCCGGCGCCCGGCCTGGCGATCGTGGACACCCGTGACGCGGCGCCGCGAGGCTCGGAGAGCGTCCTGCTGGTCGAGGACGAGGACGCGCTGCGAGATCTCGCCGCTCGCACGCTCGCGAGCGCCGGCTATCGCGTGGTCAAGGCTGCCGGAGCATCGGCCGCCCGAACATGCGTGGAGGCGCATGGCGGCGCCATAGATCTCTTGCTCACCGACATCATCTTGCCGGAGATGAACGGGATCGATCTCGCGAAGGCGCTCACCGAACGAGTCCCCAACCTGAGGGTCCTCTACATGTCGGGCTATGCGGGCGAACCGCATGGGGCAAGGGAGCTCAGCGGCCGGCAGATCGTGCAGAAGCCGTTCTCTCCCGAGGACCTCCTCCAGCGGGTGCGCTGCGCCCTGGACGGCCATGCTCCAGCCGGGCTCCTCGGGCCAGCTTGATTGGCCCATCTCGGGGCGCAGCGCCTCACCCCCGAGCTGGTGCACCCGGCCCCAGTTTCCCAGGCCGAAAGCTGGACGTGTCAGGCCGCGGGTCTACGGTCGCGCGGTGGGAGAGGGGTGGAGGCGACGATCATGGCGGAGACGGTGATGGTGGTGGAGGACGACGCTCTCATCCGCGAGATGGTGGTCCAGGTCCTGGCCGGTGAGGGGTTCACGGCGGTCGCAGCCAGCAACGGCGCCGAGGCGCTCCAGTACCTCCGGCGAACGTACGTTCACCCGGCGCTCATCCTCCTCGACCTCATGATGCCGGTGATGGACGGGTGGCAGTTCCGGGCCGAGCAGCTCAAGGACCCTGCGCTGGCCGGGATCCCCGTGGTCGTCATGTCCGCAACACCTGACGACGAGCTCCCTGCCGCAGCGCGCGTCCAGAAACCCTTCGGGATCGAGACGCTGCTCGACACCGTCTGGCGCCTCGCTTCGTCGGGCTCGGCCCTGCACCGAGCCTAGAGGATCCTCGGAACCCCGGCGCGCGTGGCGCGCCGGCTCTACCTCCACAGGTCGTGGAGCCGCTTTCGTACCTCCGCGCCCGAACCTGCCGCCACCGGCAGCGCGTCCGCCGGAGCTTCGGGGGCCGGGGCGCGATCGTCGAACGCCGCGCGCACCGCGGGCGGCAGGAAGCGCGTGAGCTGGGCGTAGGAGTGCCGGCCGCCCAACCCGGCCGGCCGGTCGTACCACCGGAGCGGAAAGAAGACGGTGAGGTGGTCCCGCGCGCGGGACAGCGCGACGTAGAAGAGGCGGAGCTCCTCGTCGATCTCGGCGGGCTTGCCGGTGGCCATGTCCGAGGGGATGTTGCCGTCGGCGGCGTGGATGACGTACACGGCGTCAAACTCGAGCCCCTTCGCGGAGTGGATGGTGCTGAGGACGAGGTAGTCGTCGTCGAGCGAGGGCGGCCCCGCGAGCTCCTGGGTGGACTGCGGAGGCTCGAGCGTGAGCTCGGCGAGCATCCTTCCGCGGTCGGAGAAGGCAGCCGCGGCCTGCTCCAGCTGTTCGAGGTCGCGCAGGCGCGCCTCGGGGTAGTCGTAGCGCGCCTCGCAGAGCGGCGCGTAGAAGGCGCGGACCCGCTGCACCTGCGCCGGCAGCGCCGGAGCCCGCGGCGCCGAGAGCTCCTCGCAGAGGGCGACGAGCTGGGGCCAGTGCGGCGCGGCGCCGGCCGGCGGGCGCGCGGTGCGCCAGGACGCGAAGCTGCCCGCGGCCAGCACCGGGTCGAGGAGCGTGCGCGCGGTGCGGGGCCCTATCCCGGGGAGGAGCGAGAGGACGCGCGTCCCGGCCACCAGGTCGCGAGGGTTCTCGACGAGGCGCAGGAAGGCCAGCAGGTCCCGCACGTGGGCGGCCTCGAGGAACCGCAGGCCGCCGTACTTGTGAAAGGGGATCCCGCGCCGGCCGAGCTCGATCTCGAGCTGCGCGCTGTGGTGGGACGCCCGGAAGAGCACGGCCTGGCGCCGGAGGTCGATGCCTTGCTCGCGACGATCGAGGACGCGCTCTATGAGAAGCTCGGCCTGCTGCTCCTCGTCCCGGCAGGTCACGAGCTCGGGACGCTCACCGCCTGGGCGCGCGGTCCACAGCTCCTTGGCGTGGCGCTCGTGCACCTGGGCGATCACCCTGTTCGTGGCGTCGAGGAGCGGCTGGGTGCTGCGGAAGCTCTGCGTGAGCACGACGGCTCGCGCGCCCGGATAGCGCAGCGGGAAGTCGAGGATGTTGCGCACGGTCGCCGCGCGGAACGAGTAGATGGCCTGCGCGTCGTCGCCCACCACCGTGAGCCCGCGGCCGCTCGGGCGGAGGCGCTCGAGCAGGTCGGCCTGGAGCGCGTTCGTGTCCTGGTACTCGTCCACGAGCACGGCATCGAAGCGTCCGCGCACGCACGGGCTCGCCGCGGGATCGGCGAGCAGCCCGTCCAGGAAGAGGAGCAGGTCGTCGTAGTCGAGCACGCGCTGCTCGGCCTTGCGATCCGTGTAGGTCCGGAAGAGGAGCTTGAGGCCGTCCGCGTGGTCCTTGCACCACGGGAAGGCGCGGCCGAGCAGCTCCTCCAGCGGCTCCCGGGCATTCACGCACCGGCTGTAGATGTCGGCGCAGGTCGCCTTGCGCGGGAACCGGCGGTCGCCGCGCCCCAGGCCGAGCTCGGCGCGCAGCACGTCGAGCAGGTCCTCCGAGTCGCCGCGATCGTGGATGGTGAAGCCCGGGTCCAGCCCGATCTGCTGGCCGTGGAGACGAAGCAAGCGCGTCGCGACCGCGTGAAAGGTGCCGCCCCACACGCGACCGGAGGCGGCCCGCTCCCTGGGCTCCACCCGCAGGAGCCCGTCCACCCGCCGCAGCATCTCGGACGCCGCCCGGCGCGCGAAGGTGAGGAGCAGGATGCGCTCGGGCCGGACGCCGCGCTGGATGAGGTGGGCCACCCGGTGCGCGAGGGTGGTGGTCTTTCCGGTGCCGGCGCCCGCTATGACGAGCAGCGGCTCGTCGCCGTGCAAGACCGCCTCGCGCTGGCGTCCGTCGAGCGAATCGAGTTTCACGGCGGCAGGATACCCCTGCAGGCGGATCTGCTCAACCGTTCAGGCCTCGACTCCTGTCGAGGGCATCCTCACGCCGCGCGCGGCCCGGACGGGAAGCGCTACCGGAAGCTCCTCATCACGTCGTCCAGGGGCACGCTGATGGTCCGAAAGCTCTCGATATAGCGCCGCTCCTCGGCCTTGTACTTGCCGGCTGCCCAGTCCTTCTGGAACTGGATCGCGT
>Ga0299915_10004547_pt1 | contig 10122 bp, 10 predicted proteins | sample RVTome_13_FD_200263 | JGI IMG/M metagenome (GOLD analysis project Ga0299915, IMG submission 200263) | Soil microbial communities from uranium-contaminated site in the Upper Colorado River Basin, Wyoming, United States - RVT92D227 (version 2) ...
ACATATGAGTATATTAGTTGCAGGCAAGATACATCTTGCCTGCCGTGTTGTCAAGGGGTACACCATCATCCTGAGCACCTACTTCCTCGACGAGGTGGAGGGGGTGTGCTCACAGGTGATCATCCTCAACCGGGGCGAAGTCATCGCCGAAGGAAGCATCACGGACATCAAGCGAAGAGCCGCTCCCAGGACAGTTGTAGTGTTTCAGGCTAGGAGAGAGACGAACCAACCTGAGCGAGGCGTTGATGAGCACACTCCCAAGGGGTCTTGCCCTGCAAGGCGCTGTGGAGCCGGCCTCGGTTGTAGTAGCGGACGTACACCTGAAGCTGCCTCTGCCAGACCGGTAGGCTTCTCGTGTCCACCCCATCCCAGAGCTCTTCCTGGACTGTTCTCTGGACACGTTCCGCCCGAACTCAGAGCCGTTGTCCGTCTGGATGCAGCGCAAAGGGCATGGAATGGAGCGCAGGAGGCCAGGAAGAGCTTGGCAGATGGCGCTCGTCGTTCGCCGCTTCAGGATAGCGGCCGCCCACTACGGCTGCCATCATTTCGCACCAGAAACTAGCCCAGGCCACAAGATCGTGGGGTCGGAAGGGCAAGCACAGCGTTCACGAACCGTAATAACCCCATCCACCCGGGTTATCTGGTTCGGCTTGCCTGTGGGACGCAGCGGCCAGTATTATAATGGGTAGTAAGTCCATCGACATAGTTCTCCGGCTACGAGGGTGAACGAATTGAGACTATCAACCAGGGGCAGGTACGGCACAAGGGCGATGCTGGACGTGGCTCTTCACTCGGATGAAGGCCTCATTCACCTCAAAGACGTCGCCCAGCGGCAACAGATATCTAAGAAGTACCTCGATCACCTGATCGGTCGGCTCGAGGCGGATGGGCTGTTGCGGGCTGTCCGCGGTGCGGGTGGCGGAGTTGCCCTATCCAGGCAACCCGCTGAGATCACATTGCTGGACATCTTGTGTACCCTGGAGGGCTCCTTTGCCCCCGTTGAGTGCGTCGATCATCCGGAAAGATGTCCGCGTTCGGCCAACTGTGGGGCGCGAGACCTTTGGGTAGAGATGGATGAACTCCTGACCAGGTTCCTTGGGTCGCTCACACTCGAGGATCTTTGCGACCGTCAGAGAAGGAAGGATGAAATTGCTGCGCTCGCATACCAAATCTGATTCTTGGGCAGCGGTTTTAGCGGATAGGAGAGAGGGCACATGAGCGTAACGGTGCGGATACCGCTTCCCTTGAGAACCTTGACCGGCGGCCTCGACACGGTGCAGGTGGCTGGAGAGAACATAGCCCAAGTGATCGACAACCTGAACGCCCTCTACCCCGGTATGGCTGATCGCCTCTACAGAGGAGGCGATGAACTGAATCGCTTCGTCCTCATCTTCGTGAATAATGAGGACATTCGTTCTCTTGCCGGCCAGCAGACCGCCGTCGAAGACGGGGACGTGATCGCGATCCTGCCCCTGGTTGCCGGTGGACGGTGAGGATTTGGAGGGCAGCCTTCGTATGGACAACTCAGATAGGTACTCAAGGCAGGTGATCTTCCCGGGCATCGGCAAGGACGGACAGGAGAAGCTTGCCCGAAGCACAGTCGTGGTCATCGGCTGCGGAGCGCTAGGTACGGTGAGCGCGACAGCTCTCGCCCGCGCTGGCGTCGGCAGGCTCAGGATAATCGACCGGGACTTCATCGAATACCACAACCTCCAGCGCCAGATCCTGTTCGACGAGGAGGACGTCAAGCAGCAGATCCCCAAAGCGATTGCGGCCGAGCGACATCTTAGTGCCATTAACTCGACCATCGTGGTAGAGGGGGAGGTAGCTGATGTCAACCACCGGAACATCGAACGGCTCAGCGAAGGGGCAGACCTGATCGTCGATGGGCTGGACAACCTGGAGACTCGCTATCTCATCAATGATGTCTCGCTGAAGCGCGACGTGCCCTGGATCTACGGTGCTGCTGTTTCCTCATACGGCATGATGATGGCTGTCATACCCGGTCGCACGCCCTGCCTCCGCTGCCTCTTTCCCTCCTTGCCGCCTGCCGGGCAGGGCGGAACCTGCGATACCGCCGGGGTGGTGAATGCTGCGCCCATGGCCATCGGTGCCCTGCAAGCCGCCGAGGCGGTCAAGGTCCTACTGGGCGTGGAACCCATGGGCCTGATCAGCCTCGATGTATGGTCGGGCCAGTTCAACCGTCTTGATGTAGATTCCCGACCTTCGCCCGATTGCCCAGCCTGCCATGGCCTGTATGAGTTCCTCGACGCTCGGTTCGGGGTGCGGACCACATCTCTATGCGGTCAGAACGCGGTGCAGATTATGGGTGCTGCTGACGCAAGGCTGTCATTCGATGAGATGGCACCCCGCCTGCGCCCTAGCGGACAGGTTGCCTACAACCAGTTCATCTTGCGTTTCAGCGTGGATACGTACGAGATGGTCATCTTCCCAGACGGCAGAACCATTGTGAAGGGAACGAACGACGAGTCCATCGCGCGAGGCCTCTATGCCAAGTACATCGGGATATAGATATAAATGGGGGCAACAGTGATCTATCTGGATAACGCGGCAACTTCCTGGCCCAAGCCGGAGACTGTCTACACGACCATGGATAGCTTCCTTCGTGAGAAGGGGGCCAATCCCGGAAGGTCGGGGTATGACATGGCGGTGGCAGCGGAACAGGTGATCGAGGAGGCACGGACCCTGGTTGCTCGCCTCTTCAATATCCCTGACGAAAGGGATGTCGTCTTTACCCTCAACTGTACCGACTCTCTGAACCTCGCCCTCAAAGGAATTCTCCATCCGGGGAACCACGTAATCACCGACTCCATCGGACACAACGCTCTGGTGCGCCCCTTGAGGCGTCTGGAGAGAGACGGCCTGCTGGTCACGAGAGTCCCTCCATCGAGCGAGGGTGGCTTCGTCTCCCCTGATGCTGTGAGGCAGGCGATTAGGCCCGCAACGCGGCTGATCGCCATAACCCACGCCTCGAACGTGAGCGGGGTCATCCAGCCCATCGAGGAGATCGGTGAGGTGGCGAGGAAGAGCCGGGTGGCGTTCCTTGTGGATGCGGCGCAAACGGCGGGCGTTGTGCCCATCGATGTCCAGGCGTCGCACATCGATCTGCTGGCCCTGTCCGGTCACAAAGGGCCTTTGGGGCCGCCGGGGACCGGCGTTCTCTACATCAGCAAGCGGGTGGAGGTGGAGCCGCTGAAGGAGGGCGGGACGGGCACCGTCTCCGAGTCTGAAGAGCAGCCCCTCGATAGGCCCTCCCGGTACGAGAGTGGGACCCTGAACAGCGTTGGTATCGCCGGACTTGGAGCCGGCCTCAAGTACCTGCTGGCAAAGGGCATCGAGACGATCCGCCTCTATGAGCTGGACCTCCTCACCAGCCTATGGGAAGGCCTGGCGGCCAACCCAAGGGTGACCGTCTACGGGCCGAAAGATGGCGCCGACCGGGTTGGGGTCGTCTCGTTTCGGCTCCTTGGCTGGAGCCCGGGTGAGATTGGTGCCATACTGGACCAGGCCTTCGACATCAAGGTCCGTACAGGGCTTCACTGTGCGCCGGCAGCGCACAGGACGCTCGGCACCTATCCCGAGGGTTCGGTTCGCGCGAGTATCGGGTGCTTTAACACGAGTGACGAGATCGGCGCTTTCTTGGAGGCGATTTCCCAGATTGCCCGTGCAGAGCCAGTGGCATCTGCACGGACCCAGCGTACGGCACAACACACCCCCAGTGAGGGGCACGAGGAGGGACAGCTGTCGTGGCAAAGATTGCCAACAACATAACGGAACTCATTGGTAACACGCCTCTTGTCCGGCTAGACAAGCTTGCGGGGGGTCTAGGGGCAACTGTGGTCGGGAAGCTCGAGTCGTTCAACCCCTGCGGCAGCGTCAAGGACCGGATCGGTGTGTCCATGATCCGGGCAGCCGAAGAACAGGGCCTTATCAACCGGGATAGCGTGATTGTCGAGCCTACAAGCGGGAATACTGGGATTGCCCTTGCCTTCGTGTGCGCGGCAAGGGGCTACCGCCTGATCCTGACGATGCCCGATACCATGTCCATAGAGCGCAGGCAGCTTCTCGCCGCCTTCGGGGCCGAAGTGGTCCTAACAGAAGGCGCGAGAGGGATGCGCGGGGCGGTGGAGAAGGCGGAGGCGCTGGTGGCCGAGACACCTGGCGCTTTCATGCCGCAGCAGTTCAAGAACCCGGCAAACCCCGAGATCCACCGTCAAACGACGGCGGAGGAGATCTGGCGTGATACGGACGGGCAGGTAGACATCCTGGTGTCAGGTGTTGGGACAGGGGGCACCGTTACCGGGGTGGCAGAGGTTCTTAAGCAGAGGAAAGCGACTTTCAAGGCGATCGCTGTGGAACCGAAAGACTCGCCGGTCTTGTCCGGCGGCAAGCCGGGCGCTCACAAGATACAAGGCATCGGTGCGGGGTTTGTGCCGGAGGTGCTGCGGCTGGACCTGATCGACGAGGTAGTACAGGTGTCCAACGAGGATGCGGGAGAGACCGCCAGGCGGCTGGCCCGAGAAGAGGGCATCTTAGCCGGGATATCCTCGGGGGCAGCAACCTGGGCTGCGCTGCAAGTGGCGGCAAGGCCCGAGAACGCGGGGAAGCTGATAGTCGTAGTCCTTCCGGACACCGGTGAGCGCTATCTCACGACCTGGCTCTTTCGGATTGAGAACGCCACCGCTTCAAAGATATAGGAGCGACAGGCCGTGTGGGCCTGTAACTTGCCGCAAATACTAAGCGCTCTTAGCTGAAGAACATGGTATTTTGTATCTGCGGAGGGGTGGCCGAGTGGTTGAAGGCGGCGGTCTTGAAAACCGCTAGGGCTTACGGGCCCTCGGGGGTTCGAATCCCTCCCCCTCCGCCAGCCAAGGCATCGCCCGCTGTAGCAGCAGAGCTAGATTTTCATTATAGAATAAGCGTAACTTGATGGCATCAGGGGGCGCGGTGTACAGCCTCCTGCGCCTTTTTCCTTTTTCGTTGGCCACAAGGTCAAAGTCGAGCAAAGCGAGGTCCGGGCGCCTCGCGGCGGCCAGGTTTACGGCCTCCGGCAGGTTAGACGCCTCCCCCACGATGGTACAGTTGGCATACGTATCCAGCACCCGCATGACGGCGCCCCGAAAATGCAGGCTCCTGTCAGCGATGAGGACACGAATCCTGCTCCCTTCCTGTTCCGCTGTCTGCCAGGTGGAGGCGGATTTCTGTGTCAGGTAACATCGGGCGGATTCGTCGGGTTTTGCCCCACATGAGGCTGCGAGCGCCCTACACATAATATTTATAATCCATGTTATAATGAAACAGATAGCTGGATGATCGGGTCACCTTGTCCGTGAAGTTCGAGGAGGCTGCCCAAGGGCAGCTGTCGCCTAACCAAGAGCTGGCAAAGGCTCTACGAACCCTCGGCAACCATTATCATCTGGATATCCTCCAGCTTCTGGATTCAGGAGATCTCAGCGTCACGGCGATAGCTGGCGCCCTGGGGGTCTCCACGGCCCAGACCCAGGGGCACCTCAAGAAGCTTGTTGCCGCTGGCCTCGTTGAGTCCTACCCCACCGAAGTCGGACAGCACTTCCACCTCAACCGGTCGAAGGCCGCCCTCCTGAACGTCTCGGTCGTCTCTTTGCTGGGGCGGGCGGGCTCGCCCATGCCCTCCGAGAGCCCCCTTCTCGGCCCGGCTCATGTCCAGCCCCTGGCTATCCCACCCGCCCCGGAGACATGCCTTCACTGTCAGGACTCTGCCTTCGTGCGGGCGGTGCTGGATGACATGGACCGTATCCTGGCGGAGACCCGCCAATGCCAGCGCCGCCTGCAACAGCTCTCTTCTCAGGTGCTAACCGCCCACGAGGGTGAACGGAAGCGGATCGCCCGGGAGCTGCACGACGATACGGCCCAGGCCCTCACCTCGATCCTGGTTCGGCTGCGGCTGCTGGAGCGATCAGCGGGAGACGGAGACATCCGGCAGAGCCTGAAAGAGCTGCGGGCCCTGACGGCGAACACCCTGGACTCGGTGAGGCGCATGGCGGTAGATCTCCGGCCGATAGCCCTGGACGACCTGGGGCTGGTGGCCGCTATCCGCTCATATGTGGAGAGGTTCCTGCTCCACTGGCCCGTTCGGGTAGAGTTCTCCAGCCAAGGCCTGCAGAGGTGGTTGCCAGCCACGGTGGAGCTGGTGCTGTACCGTGTGACACTGGAGGCGCTCTCCAACGTGGCCAAACATTCGGGAGCGAGCTGGGCCAAGGTCACCCTGTCCCGCAGGAAAAGCGTGGTGACGGCCACCGTCCAGGATAACGGTCACGGCTTTGATGTGGATGCGGCGATGGGACCAGGGCAGGCTGGCCTGGGGCTGTTCGGAATGAGGGAGCGGCTGGCGTTGGTGGATGGATGGTTGCAGATCGAGTCCAGCGCGGGAGAGGGTACGTTGGTGACTGCACAGGTGCCCCTGTACCGCTGGGAGCAGAGGGGCGATTAGCGAAATGGGCACCAATATCCGTGTCCTGCTGGCAGACGACCATGCGATTCTGCGTTCGGGTCTGCGGGCGCTGCTGAACCTAGAGCCGGACTTTGAAGTGGTGAACGAGGCCTCCACCGGCCGCGAGGCGGTGGAGTTAGCCCAGAAGCTCAAGCCGGACGTCATAGTCATGGACATCACCATGCCAGAGATGGACGGCATGCAGGCAGCGGAGGAGATTCAACGGCTGGGGCTGCCGTCGCGGCTGGTCATGCTCACGGTGCACGCTGAAGAGGACTACCTTTTCCAGGCGTTGCGTTTAGGGGCCTCGGGCTATGTTCGCAAGAGCTCAGCCGACACGGACCTCATGGAGGCGATCCGCTCCGCCTACCACGGCGATGTTTTCCTCTATCCCTCCGCTGTCAAGAAGCTGCTGTGCGAGTACCTCAAGGGCAGCAAGGGGCCACGCCAGGAGCACGACGTCCTGGCTGCCCGCGAGAAAGAGGTGCTAAAACTGACGGCAGAGGGCTATACCAACCACGAAATAGCAGAGAGGTTGCTGATCAGCGCCAAGACGGTGGACACCTACCGACAGCGGATTATGGAAAAGCTCCGTCTGCACCGTCGCTCGGATCTGGTACGCTACGCCTTGCGGAAGGGCCTGTTGGCCCCTACAGAGTAGGGCCACTAGGCCTGTTCCAATATCAGGCAGAACCCCACCAAATACTGTACTGTGCCCGACAGACAGAGAGAAGCGGGAGGATTTAAGCTTTATCTGCAACCTGCGAGGGCTTCAGCTTTCTGAGAGAGGTGGCCAGCCCAAGATTCGAAGCCATCGCAGCGTCGTTTCTGGCCGAGACGCCGTCTACCACCTCCCATACCGGATGGAGACTGCCTGGTAGTCTCCTTCGGCCTCGATCGTGCACCACCGGGAGGCGGGCATTGCTACGTAGTGTCGAGGCGATCGACAGGATGATCCTGGGCGAAGCGAAGAATCTTACCGGGGCTGCGGCAGGACGCGGAAGCGGTAGCCCACGTTGCGGACGGTCTCAATGAAGGTGTGGTGCCGGTCCTCGATCTTGGAGCGCAGGCGGCGGATGTGGACGTCGACGGTGCGGGCGCCGCCATAAAAATCATACCCCCAGACCTTGTTGAGGAGGGTCTCACGGCTGAAGACCCGGTCCCGGTTGGTGGCCAGGAAGCGCAGCAGTTCGTACTCCTTATAAGTCAGTTCCACAGGCCGGCCTGCCACATGGACAGTGTAGTTCTCCAGGTCCATCACCAGGTCGCCGCACTTCAAGGTGTCCTTAGCGTCCCAACGGGAGCGCTTCCACAGGGCCTGGCGGACGCGGGCGGAGAGTTCAGTCGGGGTCGTGCCGGCTAGAATGAAGTCGTCCAGGTTCTTGGTGGGATCGAAGATGGCTAGCTGCTCCGGGACGAAGATAGCGATGATGGCGGGCGCGTCCTGCCCCTGTATGTCGCCCAGGAACTGCTTGGGGTTGGTGTCCTCCCTCAGGACCGTCAGATCTAAGACGACAACGTCGAAGCTGGTCTCGGGCAGCTTCTCGATGCCCGGCGGCCATAGGTAAACGCTGTAGCCCTCGGCCTCCAGGGCCCTGGCGTAGGGCGCCAGGCTTTCGTCGCCAACAATGAGGAGACTGCGCATCATCCCACCCTTCAGCTAAAAGTATACCAGCCGCAGAGAGCCGGGTCAGGGTGATAGAATACGGGACAGATCGCATGGCTCACACTCTCGGAGGGATTCCACGTGGAGGAGCCGACTCTCAGCGCTGACAGCCGCCACTACCAGCGTAAGCCGCCGTGGCTGAAGGTGCGCTTCCCCGGCGGGCCCCGCTACCTGCGGCTGGAGGAGATCGTGCGGAGAGGCTGCCTGCACACGGTGTGCCAGGAGGCCCGTTGCCCGAACATCGGCGAGTGCTGGGAAGCAGGGACCGCCACCTTCATGATCCTGGGCGACATCTGCACCCGCTCTTGCGGCTTCTGCGCTGTGAGGTCGGGCCGGCCTGCAGCTTTGGACCGGCGGGAGCCGATACGGGTGGCCCAGGCCGTGCGGGAGCTGGGGCTGCGCCATGCCGTAGTCACATCCGTCAATCGAGATGACCTGCCGGACGGCGGCGTCTCCATCTTCGCGTCGACCATCCGCTGGATCCGTCGGCTATCGCCGGGGACAAGCGTCGAGGTACTGGTCCCGGATTTCATGGGCAACTGGGAGGCTCTGGCCACAGTGATGGAGGCCCATCCTGAAATCCTGAATCATAATACGGAGACAGTGCCCCGGCTCTACCGGCAGGTGCGCCACAAGGCCCGTTACGAGCGCTCCCTGGAGCTGCTGCGGCGGGCCAAGGAGCTGGACCCGCAGGCCACCACTAAAAGCGGCCTGATGGTGGGCCTGGGCGAGACAAAGCACGAGCTGCTCCTGGCGATGGCCGATCTGGCGGACGCGGGCTGCGACGTGCTCACGATAGGGCAATATCTGCGGCCCAGCCCCAAACAGTTGCCCGTGGAGCGCTGGTATCAGCCGGAGGAGTTCACAGAGATGAAGGAGGCTGCCCTGAGCCTGGGCTTCCGCCATGTGGAGACGGGGCCGCTGGTGCGCTCCTCCTACCACGCGGAAGGGCAGGTGGAGGCGCTTGGTTCCGTCCATTTGCAGGGCGAGCGAAGGCGATAACGGAAAGGGCGCTGCCAGTTAACTGACCTTCTCCTCCCGAATCTCGATAGTGATGATGGCGTGGCTGGGCGGGGTGCCGGGGTTTCGGCTGAGGTCTCTCACGATCTTCATCATGCGCGCTATTATGGACGAAAGCGGCGCCTATATCACCGTTGCCGGGCCGCACCGGTCATCATATGATGGATTCGCTGGGGCCACCGTAGCTCAGTGGTAGAGCAGCGGTTTCGTAAACCGCAGGTCGGGAGTTCGAATCTCCCCGGTGGCTCCAATTTTGTATCTGGAAATCTATCATCTGGCCCGTAGGTGGTAGATTTCGAGGCTCGCTACAGCAACGGCTACAGCAACCCGACTTAAAATCACCCCTGAAACACCGCGTCCAGGGCCTCTACCGCCTGCCGCTGCATAGTCGGCGTGACGTGGCTGTAGAGGTCAAGGGTAACGGCGATCTGACTGTGGCCCAGCATCTCGCTCACGATCTTTGGGTGAACGCCTTGCCCCAGTAGCAGCGTGGCCGCAGAGTGCCTGAGATCGTGGAAGCGAATCCGGGGAAGGTCGGCCCGCTCTAGCAGGGGGTGAAACGAGCGGCGAATCAGGTTCGTCGCCTCTATGGGCGTCCCCACTTCGCTGGCGAACACCAGATCGGGGTCCTGCCAGTAGGGGCAGCGCAGGCGTTCCTCTAGCTGGCGCACCTTGTGGCGTCGAAGTGCGGCGACAGCGGCCCGTGTTAGCGTCACCTGACGGCGGGAGCGAGCCGTCTTTGGAGCCGTGAAATCGAAGCCGTCCCTTGTGCGCTGCAAGGTGGCAATCACCTGGAGCCCGGAGCTGTCCAGGTCAACCTCCTGCCACTTCAGGGCCAGTAGCTCCCCCTGTCGCATACCCGTGCTCAGGGCCACGACGTACAGCGCTTCCACCAGGTCGCCCAGGCCGATGCCTAGGGCCAGCAGGGTGATGATCGGTTCCGCCA
>Ga0299915_10004548_pt1 | contig 10120 bp, 3 predicted proteins | sample RVTome_13_FD_200263 | JGI IMG/M metagenome (GOLD analysis project Ga0299915, IMG submission 200263) | Soil microbial communities from uranium-contaminated site in the Upper Colorado River Basin, Wyoming, United States - RVT92D227 (version 2) ...
GTGGTCTGCGCCGCAGCGCTTGGCGTTGCCATGATTCCGGCCGCCGCCGCGACCGAGGAACTTCCGGTGCCTTCGTTCGCCAACGCTCTCATCGTCAGCATAGAACACAGCTTACACGATGCGGCCGAGACGGCCTATATCAAGCGGAATTTTCCCTGGGGATTGTACGCCTGGCCGTCATTCTCGCGCACGGTCATTTTCCTCGACCTAGACTGGTATGTTGACCCGGCCCGGGCTGAGGCCGGTATCGCCTCCTTCAAGAGGGAAGTGGACGGCCTGATCCAACGGGCCCGGGAGGAGCGAGTCCATCTCCATATCGTCATCTGTTCCGGGCTGGCCCGGGGCCTCCACGTCTACCGGGCAGCCAAAGAGGAGGACATACGAAACGGCCAATGGTACAACGACAACAACCTGGCCTCGGACGACCAGGTCCGGAATGCGGCCTTCATCGACAAATTCGTCTTCGGCACCCTGTCGCGCTACGCCCGCAAGATACGGCGCAACCTCGAGGCCAAAGCCCGGGCTGCCTTTGCGCACCTCAGGCGGCGTATGAATGAAAATCCGGACATCGTCATTGTGCTCAGCGGCTGGGGTGAGGCCGAATTGAATTTCCACCGCATCGACCATACCAAGAGCCTCCAAGACTGGTTCTGCGACTTTTCACCCTTCTCGGTTCTGGAGTTCCGGGACTGGATTCGACATACGGGGATGTATGCCGCGAATGGCCCGTTCGGGGGCGAGGGCATGCGCGGCGGAGGAGAGAAATACCAGGGTGCGAAAGGGCTCGAAGCTTTTAACCGGGATTACGGGACAGCCTTCACAACCTGGGACCTTAAGTATTTTCACTGGTCCCTTGATGACGCAGGGGACGGCTCCCTTGCTACCGCAGCTTGGTCGGGCCAGCGAGGCATCCCCCTTGCGGAGTACAAGCACGGTATGATGATGCCCGCAGCCGGACCTGTCTTCATCCCCGGCGGCTTCGACCCGCCTCGGAAAATGAAGTCGGGCGATGCATTCTGGACAGTCTGGAACAATTTCCGCGAAACCATGGTCCATAACTTCGCCCGGGACGCGGCCCGCTGGGCGTCCGAAGCCGGAATTCCGGCCGACCGCTGGTATTCCCACCAGCTCCCGGGGGATTGTCTTTTCGGTACCTTCCCCGAGGCGGAGAACAAAAACGCCCGCTACTATACTTCCGCTTCGCCACTCTGGACAGCCGATATCAAGCCCTTGGGGTCGGCGGGCGCGACCATCTACGACATCAAATTCCCGCAGTTTTTCGCCCGATCGACGGAGCATTCCCTGCCCGTCATCTCGGCCATGACGCCGGACTGGGCCATCCTGGAGTACGACGCCGAGACCTATCCGCCGGGGCTCGATGTGAAGCAGAGCCCGACCGACGACATCCTGGCGCAGTTCTTGAAGATCTACCGATTCAAACCCCACATCATCAATTTCTGGCGGTGGCAGGACGCCACGGGCGAACACCGGATCAAGGGGATGAACAAGGAGGAGGCCCTGCGGCGGTTCGTGGCCGCCGTGCGCGATAAAGCGCGGCGGACCGATCTCGACTTCGTCTTCGATCCGCCCAGGGTTTCCGGCGTCTCGGCAGAGCGTCCGAAGGGAGCGGGGACCGTCCGCCTGAAGTGGAGCGTGAAGATTTGGAAGGGCCGGCCCTGGGAGTGGAAGGATTGGGGTGATTTCTCCCATTTCGAGATTCTCAAGGGCGAAAGACCGGATTTCCCTGCGGAGGCAAGGATCGTAGCGGGAACATCCAGAGTGCCGACCTTTACGGACGGCGCGCCGGCGGCGGGGATGTCTTATTACCGGGTGCGCGCGGTGAACGTCAAGGGCGTCGCTGGCCCGGCGTCGGAAGCGGCAGCGGCGGGCACGGTCCGGAAGACCGATCTCTCCTCAGGAAAAAAATTGACGCTCTGCCCGCTTTTCGAAGTTGACAATTATCCAATGGAGAATAGACTATTAAATAAGGAAATAGCTTAGCCGCGCCGCATAGCGGCCCGGCCGGCATCAGGGAGGTGGTTTTTATGAAAAAGGGAAAAATACTCCTATTAATTTTTGTTTTTGGGTTTGGGATGATATTCCAAGTTGCGCGCGCGGAAGAGCTTCCCGTTCCGACCCTCAACAACGTGGTCATCATCAGCATCGAGCATTCCGTCACCGACGCGGCTGAAGTCGCCTATATTAAAAATAACTTCCCGTGGGGACTTTACGCATGGCTCTCGTTTTCCCGGACGGTTGTTTATCCCGTACTCGCCTGGCAGAGCGACTGGAGCAATGCGGACGCGGGCATCCAGGCTTTTAAGGACGAGGTCGATATACTGGCTGACGCAGCGCAGAAGGCCGGAGTGCGAATTCATATTGTTCTCTGTTCCGGGCTGGCCCGGGGCCTCCACATCTACCGGCCGGCCAAAGAGGAGGACATCCGAAACGCCCAATGGTACAACGACAACAGAATTGCCTCGGATACCCAGATCTACGATCCCCAGGTCATGGACAAGTACGTCTTCGGCACGCTGTCGCGCTATGCACGGAAGATGCGCCGGAATCTCGAGGCCAAGGCGAAGGCCGCCCTGGAATTCCTCAAGCAGCGGATGGTTAAGTATTTTTTCTTTCTCTTGGCGGCCAGCGGCTGGGGGGAGGCGGAGATGAATCCCGGGCGGATCGACCATTCCAAGAACCTCCAGGACTGGTTCTGCGATTACTCGCCCTTTGCCGTGATGGAGTTCCGCGGCTGGATCCGCCACATGGGGATGTACGAAGAATCAACCGGCGCCTACCAAGGCCAGGGCTATTCGGCCGGCGGGGCGAGGTACCAGGGGACGAACGGCCTGGCCCAGTTCAACGCGGATTTCGGCACGTCCTTCACGACCTGGTATCTCAAGTACTACAACTGGGACCTCCAGGACGACTGGGATGAGGACCCGCGGGACGACGTCAACAACGACCCGGGCCGCATTCCGTATTCGGCCTACGTCCAGGGACGGATGATGCCGAGTTCCGGCCCGTACTTTATCCCGGGGGGTTTCGATCCGCCGCGGGCCATGGCCCCCGGCGACGCTTTCTGGGACCTGTGGAATCTGTTCCGTGAAACCATGGTTCACAACTTCGTCCTTGACCTAGCCCGGTGGAGTCAGGAAGTCAAGATTCCTCCGGCTCGATGGTATTCCCACCAAATCCCCGCGGACTATCTCTTCGGGACAAATCCCTCTATGCCTTATAAGAATCCCCGGTATTACACCTCCGCCTCGCCCCTCTGGACGGCGGATGTTTTTCCCTTTGCCTCGGCCGGGGCCACCATCTACGACATCAAGTTTCCTGATTGGTTCGCGCGCACGACCGATTATGCGCTTTCCGCGCTATCGGCCCTGACACCCCACTGGGCGATCCTGGAGTACGACGCCGAGACTTATCCCCGGGGGTTCGGCGTGAAGCATAGCCCGGTTGGCGACATCCTGGCCCAGTACTTGAGGGTCTACGAATTCAACCCGCATCTCATAAACTTTTGGCGCTGGATGGACACATCGGGTGAGCACCAGATCAAAGGGATGAATAAGGAGGAGGCCCTGCGGCAGTTCGTCGCCGCCGTGCGCGATAAGGCGCGGCGGACCGATCTCGACTTTGTCTTCGACCCGCCCCGGGTTTCCGGCGTTTCCGTAGAGCGCCCGCAGGGAGCGAGGACCGTCCGCCTAAAGTGGAACGCGAAGATCTGGGAGGGCCAGCCCTGGGAGTGGAGGGACTGGGGGGATTTTTCCCATTTCGAGATCCTAAGAGGAGAAAGACCGACTGCGGGAGTCGTGGCCGGAACGTCTCGAGAGCCGGCCTTTACGGATGGCGCGCCGGCGGCCGGGATGTCCCATTTCCGGGTGCGCGCGGTGAACGTCAAGGGCGTCGCTGGCCCGATGTCGGAGGCGGCAGCAGTGGGCACGATCCGCGGGACCGATGGGTCCGGCAGTAAGGAGAGTATGGGACATGAAGGACGCGACGGCCGTCGAGAGGAGGAGAAGCGTTTGGGCGGTGCGATACCCTCGGCGGGAGAAAAAGAAGAGGCCAGAGAAAAGACTAGAGAATAGAGAATATAGAGAGCAAGGAAACGGACGGATGAACGCGGGCATCGGCGATAGGCTCGAGCAGAGTCCTGACTTCAGATTTATCGCCGAGAACGACGGGTTATTTTTTGTCCACCGGAGCGGCCGCCGCGTCCGGATTGACGCGGTGGGCCGGGCTACCTGGGAAAGTCTTCCCGGCGCGCGGGACGAGGTCCTGGCCCACCTGCGCGAGCGCCTCGCTGTTCCGGAGAGAATGGCCCGGGACTTTATCGAAATCCTAATCGCAGCCGGAATCGCGATCCCTGCTTCCGCTCATGGCGGGATGGAGACCGGGCCGGCCCGGGCGGAGACGTCGAGAAAAGGTGCAATCCCCGCGCGGTCGGGCGGAGAAAACGGCCCGCCCGCGGCCGCTTCCGAACTCGGAAAGCCCGGCGCATCCGGCCTCGTCTCGGCCGTCGTGGTCACCTACCGCGGCGAGGCGCACATCCGCGCCTGCCTTTCCTCCCTCCTGGCGCAGACCTGCCGGGAACTCGAGATCATCGTCGTCGATAACGCCTCCCGCGACCGCACGGCGGAGATCGTGGCCCGGGAGTTCCCCGGCGTCAGGCTCGTCCGGGTCCGGAAAAACCTCCATTATGCCGGGGGCATCAACCTGGGAGTGCGCGAGGCCCGGGGCGAATACTGTTTCGTCCTCAACGACGACACCGAAATCGATCCCGCCTGCGTCGAAATGTTGAGGCTCCGGCTCGTGGCGGATGATCGGGCCGCCGCAGCGGTCCCGGTAATGCGGTTTTTCGACCTGCGGCATTTCGTCAACGGTATCGGCAATCACATCAAGGGACGGGGTTGGGGCAGCGACAACTTCATCGGCGCCGTGGACCTAGGCGGCTTCGACGCCCTGGGCGAGGTGCCCTCAGCTTGCTTTGGTGCTGTTCTCATCCGACGGAAAGCCTTCGAGGATACGGGACCTGTCGACAGGGGATACACAGCTTATTACGAGGACGTGGACTGGAGCTTCCGGGCGCGGATCCGCGGCTGGCGGATTGTTCCTGAGGGCAGGGCCGTCGTTTACCACAAATTCGGCGGTTCCTGGAAGCCTGGTCCGCGCAAGCTCCGGCTGGTCGTGAGAAACCGGCTCCGGCTTGTCCTGAAGCTCTTCTGGGGAAAGACGAAGTCGGATTACCTGAAGAGCTACGTCAAGGAGGATATAAAAACGTTTCTATCTCTCCTCGGGAAAAAGGATTGGGGCTCCGCCCTCGTTTACCCGGAGGCTTATGTCTCCCTGCTCGCCTCCCTGCCCTTTATCCTGTGGCTGAGACTGGGCATCATGCGCCGGAGGGACCGGGGGGTTGGCGCCGCGGACCTTCCCGGTCCGGCCGAAGGCTATCCCATCCTGACCGATGACGAGGGGAACCCCCTTCTCGAGGCGGGTGCATATTTCCGGCATTACATCTGGGCCTGTGAGCGCGGGCGGCGGCCATGAACAAGACGGCCGCCGTCGTCGTGAACTGGAACACGCGCGCCGCGCTCGCGGAATGCCTGCGCGCCGCCCTCAATGAGGCGGAACGCATACCCCTGGAGATCGTCGTCGTGGACAACGCCTCGGCCGACGGCAGCGCGGACATGGTGGCGGCCGATTTTCCGAGTATCAAGCTTATTCGCAACCCGGTGAATGCGGGTTTTGCCAGGGCCGCTAATATTGCCCTGCGCAGTATCATGAAGCGGGGCGGCGTTGAGTTTCTGCTTCTTTTAAATCCCGATGCGATGGTGCGGCCTGGCGCCGTCGAGGAGATGGTCCGGCACTTGGAGAGCCGCCCAGAGGCGAGCGCCTGCGCGCCTGCCCTTCTCCTTCCGGATGGTAAATTCCAGGCGGGAGCGGGAGGATTTCTTCCGACGAGCCGGACGGCCTTTGTCCACTTTTTCTTTCTCTCCCGTCTTTTTCCCCGGCGTCGGCGATCCCTTTTCCTCCACCAGGCGGCGTTCGCCGGCTCGACCGAGCCCGCCGAGGTCGATTGGCTCTCCGGGGCTTGTCTCCTGGCCCGGCGCCAAGCGGTCGAAGAAGTCGGGCCTCTCGACGAGCGCTATTTTCTCTATGCCGAGGACATCGAGTGGTGCGCCCGGATGAAGAGGCGCGGCTGGCGCCTCCACTATCTTCCCTGGGTGGCGCTTGTTCACGGCCATGGATTGTCTTCGCGGGCGATCTTCAGGGGTGCCAATCCCCGTTGGCTCGACGGCCTGTTCGCCTTCACACAGAACGACCGCGGCCGGGTCGAGGCTGCCGCCGTCCGGGCCTTCGCCGCGGCCGGGTTCCTGCTTCGGGCCGCGGGATATGAACTAGCAGGTCTCGTCGGCGCATATGGTGCGGCTTCCGCCCAGGCCAGAGCCGCCGACATGATCCGCTTTTTCCGCCGCAGCCTTTTCTTATCTCCTCCGTTCTGACTCCTGCCTTGACGGCTTTTTTCCCGCCGCTCCCCGGCCTCTCCCTTCCGTCATCTGTCCTCCTCTTCCATCCCCGCCTCCTCTCTATCTCATTTTGGCCGGCGTTCTATTGATTTTCGCTGGGCGCGCCGCGACTTCCGTCCTAATCCTTCCGCTGCCGCATGTATCTCGTTTTCTGTGTCCGGACATCATTTTTTTAAAAAGTGGCAATTTTTTCCTGGAAAATAGACTAAAATATGTAGTATAAGCATATTAAGGCCGTATAGTAATCTGGCTGGTAGAAGGGGAATTATTATTATGAAGGCTGAAAAAATAATCGGGTCGATACTTGTTTTTGGGATAATGCTCTCAATGGCACAGGCGGAGGAACTGCCAGTTCCTACCCTTATTAACTCGGTCATCGTCAGCATCGAGCATTCCGTAACCGACGCTGCCGAGGTCGCCTATATTAAGAACAACTTCCCATGGGGACTTTACGCCTGGCTTTCGTTTTCCCGGACGGCTGTTTATCCCGTACTCGCCTGGCAGAGCGATTGGAACAATGCGGATACGGGCATCCAGGCTTTCAAGAACGAGGTCAACAATCTGATCGCCGCCGCGGAGGCCGCCGAAGTCCGTCTTCATCCCGTCCTCGTTTCGGGGTTGTCTCGAATTCTTTGGATCTATCGGGATGCAAAAATCGAAGACATCCGGAACACCCAGTGGTACAACGACAATAAAATCGCCTCGGATACTCAGATCCTGGATGCCAATGTTATGAACAAGTACGTCTTCGGCACGCTGTCGCGCTATGCCCGAAAAATGCGCCGGAATCTCGAGTCCAAGGCGAAGGCCGCGCTGGCCTTCCTCAAGCAGCGCCTGGACGAAAAATCCCATGTGCTCGTGACGGCCAGCGGCTGGGGAGAGGTGGAGCTGAATTTCGGCCGTATTGACCAAACCAAGAGCCTCCAGGACTGGTTCTGCGATTACTCGCCGTTCGCCGTGATGGAATTCCGCGATTGGATCCGCCACACGGGGATGTACGACGAATCATCCAGTGCCTACCAGGGCCAGGGCTACCCGGCCGGGGGGTCGAGGTACCAGGGGACGAACGGGCTGGCCCAGTTCAACGCAGATTTTGGCACGTCCTTCACGACTTGGGATCTCAAGTACTATAACTGGAACCTCCTGGACGACTGGGACGAAGACCCGCGAGACGACGTCAACAATGACCCGGGCCGCATCCCTTATTCGTCCTACGTCCAGGGCGGTATGATGCCGAATTCCGGTCCGTACTTTATCTCGGGCGGTTTAGACCCGCCGAGGACCATGACCCCCGGCAACGCTTTCTGGGACCTGTGGAATTTATTCCGTGAATCTATGGTTCAAAATTTCATCCTGGACATGGCCCGTTGGAGCTACGAAGCCGGAATCCCTGCCGGCCGCTGGTATTCCCACCAGATCCCCGCAGACTATCTTTTCGGGACAAATCCCTCGATGCCCTCTAAGAACCCCCGCTACTACACCTCCGCCTCGCCTCTCTGGACGGCGGACGTTCTTCCCTTCGGCTCTGCCGGGGCCACTATCTACGACATCAAATTTCCTGAGTGGTTCGCGCGTACGACCGATTATGCGCTTTCCGCAATATCGGACATGTCTTCCAACTGGGCAATCCTGGAGTACGACGCCGAGACTTATCCCCAGGGCATGGGGGTAACCCAAAGCAGTGTTGACAGCATTCTAGCCCAGTTCTTGAACGTCTATGGATTCAACCCGCATCTTATTAACTTTTGGCGCTGGATGGATGCATCGGGCGACCACCAAATCAAGGGAATGAACAAGGAGGCAGCTCTCCGGGAGTTTGTGCGGCGGATCCGGGACAAAGCGCGGCAGGGCGTTTCGACGGTCTTCACGCCGCCGAAGGTTGCGGACATAGCGGTGGTCTATGTCGCCGAAACGGGAAAAGTCCGCGTTAGTACGGATGGAAAGATCTGGTCCGGACAGACCTGGATGTGGCGGGACTGGGGCGACTTCTCTCGTTTTGAGATCCATCGCGGGACGTCTTCCGGCTTTACTGTCGGTGCGGGCAGTCTCATCGGAACGACGAGCGATTATTCCTATGACGATGGGACAGTCGTTTTCGGCAACATCTACTACTACCGCATGCGTGCCGTGAACAGTAAAGGACAGGCGGGTCCCTTGTCTGATGAAATCATGATCATAACATCATCCGGACCTGTGGCTGTTCTGAGCGTGGACAAAACGTCTCTCTTTTTCGCCGCTGTGCAAGGCGGAAATTCAACGGCGCCGCAGAAGGTTGTCATCAGCAATACGGGGGGGGTGGGCACGGTCCTGAACTGGACGGTGACGAAGGACGTCGCGTGGTTGTCCGCTACTCCATCGTCGGGAACGGGCGGTAGTATCCTGAACATCTCGGTCATCCCCTCGGGCCTTGGGCCGGGGACCTATACCGGCCATGTCCGGGTCGAGGCGCCGGCCGCCTTAAACTCGCCCAGGAATATCGAAGTGCGGCTCCAGGTATATTCATCGGGCGGGACGGCGCCGCCGTTCGGGGTGCTGGACACGCCGAGTGAAGGGGCGCAGGTGTACGGGGCGATTCCGGTGACGGGCTGGGCGCTGGATGACATCGAGGTGGTGCGGGTGGAGGTCAGGCGGGCGGCGCATGCGCTGGATCCGCCTGAGGCGATCGGGCCGGACGGGCTGGTGTACCTTGGCGACGGGCTGTTTATCGAGGGGGCGCGGCCGGATGTGGAGAGCGCCTATCCGGGCTATCCGCTGAACTACCGTGGGGGCTGGGGGTTCCAGGTGCTGACGAACTTCCTGCCCAACCAGGGGAACGGGGCGTTCACTCTGCATGCTGTGGCCTATGACAAGGAAGGGAACCGGCGGAACCTGGGGCAGAAGACAATCTACGGGGACAACGCTCATTCGGTACTGCCCTTTGGGACGATCGACACGCCGACGCAGGGCGGGACGGCCTCGGGGACGGGATACGTGAACTTCGGCTGGGCGCTGACGCCTCCGCCGAACATGATTCCCCTGGACGGATCGACGCTGCGGGTGTGGGTGGACGGGGTGGGCTTGGGGCATCCTGTTTACAACAACTACCGGTCGGACATCGCTACGCTGTTTCCGGGGTATGTGAACTCGAACGGAGCGGTGGGATATTATTACCTGGATACGACGCAGTACCTAAACGGCCTGCACACCATAGCCTGGGGCGTTGTGGACAACGCGGGGAACCCGACGGGCATCGGGTCGCGCTACTTCACGATGCTGAATACGGGGGGCGATGCGGTGGCGGGGCTGCCTGTTCAGGACAGGTCTGGGACAAGAGGGGGGTCCTTCCGGAGGCCGGGTGAATACGGCTCATCCGGACGGCCCCAGACCCTCAACGAAGTTCTGAACCTGCCGGTGCGGTTCGGCACCCTGCAGGTGAGGCGCGGATATGGAGAGGGGGAAGAAGCGGAGGTTGTTTCTGCAGATGCCAACAGTGTCTTCCGGGTGAGCATCCGGGAGGTTGAGCGGGTGGAGATAGGCCTCGAGGCGGAGTTGCCGCAGAAAAGCGCCGGAAGCTCCTATGCGGGCTTCCTTGTCGTGGGAGAGGAGCTGAG
>Ga0299915_10004550_pt1 | contig 10118 bp, 8 predicted proteins | sample RVTome_13_FD_200263 | JGI IMG/M metagenome (GOLD analysis project Ga0299915, IMG submission 200263) | Soil microbial communities from uranium-contaminated site in the Upper Colorado River Basin, Wyoming, United States - RVT92D227 (version 2) ...
ATGACCGGACCCAGTCCATCCTGGCGGTCATCGAACACGCACCCACCCGGGCCTGCGTCGACGCCGAGCGAACATTCCTCTCCACGCTAGCAGGCGGCTGCTCCTCACCGGTGGCGGCGTACGCCCATCCTGTCTCCGAAGATGGGTCCGGCCTGATCGAACTGACGGGCCTGGTCGCCTCGGTCGATGGGCAGCGCCTCATCCGGATCACGCGGCAAGGGCCCGATCCTATCCGGCTAGGACAGCAAGTGGCTCAGGATGCGCTTCGTCAGGGCGCCCAGGAGCTACTGCAATGAGCAGCCTGGCCGAGAAGCGGGTTGTTGTGACCCGAGAGCGGAGTCAGGCCGGCGAGATGGCGAGTCGGTTGGCCGAAGCCGGTGCGGTCCCGATCCTGTTCCCGACGATCGAGATCGCCCCTATGGATGACTTGGCACGGCTTGACCAGGCCCTGCAGGAACTGGCTTCGTACGACTGGGTCGTCTTCACCAGCCGTAACGGCGTGCGCATCTTCTGGGACCGTTGGTCGCGGCTGGCATCTGCTCCAGACGCCACCCTTGTCTTCCCGCCGAGTGTTCGCCTGGCGGCGATCGGGCCCGGCACAGCCGCCGCCATCCGCGAGTGCAGCGGCCGGGTGGATCTTATCCCGGACGAGTACATCGCCGAGGCATTGGTCGATGGGCTAAAGCCGCGCAAGGGCCTACGCGTTTTGCTGCCGAGAGCGGAAGCCGCTCGTGAGGCCCTGGCGGACGGCCTGGTCGCGCTCGGGGCTCAGGTGGAGGAGATCCCAACCTACCGCACCCTTCCTGCGGCGCCCGATCGCGAGGGACTCGCCGAGCTCGCGCGAGGCGTAGACGCGATCACGTTCACCTCGTCTTCGACGGTACGCAACTTCGTCGAGCTCGTCGTCGGAATGCCCTCTCCGAACCGAGGCCAAGGATTTCCACTCGGCGCCGCGGTGATCGCATGCCTCGGGCCGGTCACCGCCTCCACCGCGAAGGCACTCGGCCTGCCGGTCGATCTGACCGCCCAGGAATACACGATCGATGGATTGGTGAGGGCACTCGAGAAGCACTTCTCAACCCCTCAACCGGATCCGAAGGAGAAGCGATGGCTGTCGATCCGACCCGCGTGAGTCTGCTGCCCAGCCAGCTTCGACCGCGCCGGCTACGCCTGAATCCGGGCATCCGCCGGATGGTCTCCGAGACCCGGCTTGCACCGGCCGACTTCATCACCCCGCTGTTCGTGACGCATGGTCGCAAGGTCCGGGCCGAGATCGCCTCGATGCCGGGGGTCTTTCAATGGTCTGTGGATTCGCTCGCCAAGGAGGTTGAGGAGCTGGCCGGCCTGGGGATCCCGGCTGTACTCCTGTTTGGTTTGCCCGCCTCGAAGGATCCCATCGGGATCGAAAACTTCGCCCCCGACGGGATCGTCCAGCAGGCAATTCGAATGATCAAGTCGTGTGTCCCCGAAATGGTCGTCATCACGGATGTCTGCCTGTGCGAGTACACCGACCACGGACACTGCGGCCTCATCAACGGCGTCGACGGCTCGCGGCCCCAGCCGAATCTGCCTGTGGGCTACGTGCTGAACGACGAGACGCTGCCGGTGTTGGCCAGGGTGGCGGTCTCGCACGCGGAGGCCGGCGCCGATATAGTGGCGCCTTCGGGCATGATCGACGGCATGGTCGCCGGCATCCGTTCGGCGTTGGACGGCGCCGGTTTCGCCCACCTGCCGATCCTCTCCTACTCTACCAAGTATGCCTCGGCCATGTATGGGCCGTTTCGTGACGCCGCCCAGGGTGCACCCAAGTTCGGCGACCGCAAGACACATCAAATGGATCCGGCCAACGCGCGCGAGGCCCTGCGCGAAACGGCCCTGGACGTGGCCGAGGGAGCCGACCTCTTGATGGTCAAGCCCGCCCTGCCCTACCTGGACATCATCCGCCTCGTGCGCGACCGCTACCCGGAGATGCCGCTGGCGGCCTACAACGTAAGCGGTGAGTACGCCATGGTGAAGGCGGCCGCCGCCAACGGCTGGTTGGATGAGGAACGAGTCGTCCTGGAGATCCTCACGGCCATCAAGCGCGCCGGCGCCGACCTGATTATCAGCTACCACGCCAAGGATGCGGTCCGATGGCTGGCTTGAACCTGGGCGTCCAGGCATCCGCCGACCGAAGCCTGCACGACCAGCACATGGCCGAGGCCGACTTCGACCAGGCACCATTTACCATCGCCTGGGAGATCACCCGCGCCTGCGCCTACGCCTGCGTTCACTGCCGCGCCGACGCACAGCATCGGCGCGATCCGGGCGAGCTCTCCACCCAGGATGGTTACCGATTGCTCGAACGCTTCAAGGCCTTCGGGAGCCCGATCGTGATCTTTACCGGCGGGGACCCGATGATGCGGCCGGACCTGTTCGATCTGATAGGGCATGCAGCCGGCCTTGGACTCCGTTGTTCGCTCACACCGACTGCCACGGCCCTGCCGACCAAGGAGCGACTAGCTCAGGCCAAGCAGGCCGGCATCCGGCGGATCGCCCTCAGTCTGGACGCGCCCAATGCCGAGCTGCATGACGGCTTCAGGAGAGTGGGCGGCTCCTGGGAGCGAACGATGAGAATCCTGCGTAATGCGCAGGCCGTCGGCCTGAGCGCCCAGGTCAACACGACCGTCAGTCGGCACAACGTCGATCGTCTGGAGGACATGGTGCGCTTTGTCCAAGAAGTCGGCGCCGTTCAGTGGAGCGTCTTCTTCCTCGTCCCAACCGGACGCGGCCAGGTGGAGCAGATGATCACCGCGCACGAGCACGAAGGGGTCTTTCACTGGCTCTACGATCTGTCCCAGGCATCTTCTTTCGACATCAAGGCCACGGCCGCGCCCATGTACCGGCGGGTGGCCATCGAACGCAAGCGCCAATCCCTCCTCGACGGCGGTCCGGAGGTTGCGGCAGGGTCACTCACGTTTCAGGGAGCCGGTTTTCAGTACACCGACGGCTTGAACCGGCCGACCAAGGGGGTCAACGACGGTCGCGGCTTCCTGTTCATCTCCCACCGGGGCGAGATCATGCCTTCTGGTTTCCTCCCCATCCCAGCCGGCGATGTGCGCGAGGTGGACGTCGTCGAGACGTATCGCAACCACCCGCTCTTCCGCGATCTCCGCGACCCCGCCAAGCTCAAGGGTCGTTGCGGTCGTTGCCCGTACAAGGTCGTGTGCGGTGGGCAGAGAGGGCGTGCCTACGCCGTCACCGGCGACTACCTCGAGACCGACCCGGCGTGTGCCTATGACCCAGCTTGAGAACCTGCCGGGAGGCGAAGGACGCGGGGCGACCGGCTTGGACCTCGGTCAGTCCTCCCGCTTCATGAGAGCCTGCCGGTGTGAGCCCGTCGATTGCATGCCGGTCTGGTTCATGCGCCAGGCAGGGCGATACATGCCCGAGTATCGGGTGATCCGGGCGCGGCACAGCCTGCTCGACATCTGCCGGGAGCCGGAGCTTGCCGCCGAGGTCACCCTCCAACCGGTCTGCGCCTTCGATATCGATGCCGCCATCCTCTTCGCCGACATCCTCCTCCCATTGATCCCCATGGGGATCGATCTGCAGTTTGCCGCCGGTGAGGGGCCGGTCATTCGCAACGCGATTTCCGCGGCCGAACACGTCAAGCATCTGCTTCCCGTGGATCCGCACGAGTCTTTGAGTTTCGTGCTGGAGGCAATCCGGCTGGTGCGGGAGAAGCTGGGCGGCAGGATTCCGCTGATCGGATTCGCCGGCGCGCCTTTCACCCTCGCCAGCTACGCCATCGAGGGTGGCAGCTCGCGCAACTTCACCAAGACGAAGCAGTTCATGTACAGCCAACCCGAGGCCTGGCGACAGTTGATGACCAAGTTGGCCGTCCTGGTTTCCGACTACCTCGTGGCGCAAGTCGAAGCCGGCGCACAGGCCATTCAGCTCTTCGACAGCTGGGTGGGTTGCCTGAGCCCGGAGGACTACGCTGCCTACGTGCAACCGCATTCGCAGCGCGTGCTTGATACGGTGAAGAATACGGGGGTGCCGGCGATTCATTTCGGCACCGGGACGTCGCTGCTCCTGCCTATGATGAAGGCAGCGGGCGGCGAGGTTATCGGTGTGGATTCGAAGACGCCCTTGGCCTGGGCGAGGCAAGCCCTCGGGCCAGGGGTGGCCCTGCAAGGCAATCTCGATCCGGCCGCCCTGCTCGCGCCGCCCGATGAACTGCGTAAGCAAGTCCAGCGCGTGCTGCGGCAGGTGGCCGATCGGCCAGGCCACATCTTCAACCTCGGCCACGGGATCCTTCCCGAAACCCCAGTCGAGAACGTGCGCCTGGTCGTGGAGCTCGTGCATTCCTGGAAGCGGGGGTCGGGAGAGTGAGCCTCAACCTCATTGGGCTTGTCGCTGCCCTGGCAGCGTTCCTGGGTGTCTGGATGGGCCATGTCTGCGTCCGCAAGGTGGAATCCACGTCCAGGACGCTTGGGCCTCCCATGGTACTTGCGGCGCTGATCGGGTTTGGCCTCGAGGTTGGGGCGGTGCTCAGCCCCAGCCCGATGGTCTCGGGCGGCCTGGGTATCTTGGGGATGACGGTCCTGTGGGACGTGCTGGAGCTCCCCCGCCAGGCCCGTCGCGTGGCCGCGGGGCATGCGCCCGCCAACCCATCCAACCCGCGGCACGCACGGCTCCTCGCCGACGGGACCGCCACCTCCGTCGACTGGCTGGCGCGCGAGCCAGTGGGGCATCCTCTGCGCTCGGAGGAATTGACCGGCCACGCCGGTATGCCTGAGCACACTCCGACGTCCGTCGGGAGGCGAGGTGCATGAATCTCTTTGGACCTGCCCTGGGCGTCGTCACGTTGCTCATCATCGGCCTGGGATTCGTCTGGGTAATCCGTGGTGAGTACTACTTCGGCTACCTGTGGTGGCCGTACGTCATGGCGGCCGGCGCCGCGATGGTTCTGGCATCGCTATTCATGGCCCCGGTCTGGATCTCGGCGCTCCTGGGGGTGATGGGCGCATCGTTCATCTGGGGATCGACCGAGCTAAGAGACCAGGCGGTGCGCGCCGAGCTGGGCTGGTTCGCCTTCAACGCCGGGCACAAGCTTCAGCCGCCGTTCGCCAATCGGCTTCGCCGATGGCGCGCGCCGGCGCTGTGAGCCACGTGATCCCGTCGACGAAACGCGACGTGGTCGTGATCGGGGCCGGCATCGCCGGCCTGGCGGCGGCGCGCTGGCTCGTCCAACATCGGCCCGAGATCAAGTTGACGGTGATCGAGCAGGACACGCGCCTGGGGGGCAAGATCCTCACCGAGCGCGTCGACGGTTTCGTGATCGAGGGCGGGCCTGACACGTTCCTGGCGTACAAGCCGCGCGGCGTCGGGCTTTGCCGCGAGCTGGGGTTGGAGGGCCGCCTGGAAGGCACAAACCCCGACCGACGACGGACCTTCATCCTGCGGGAGGGCAAGCTGTTCGACCTGCCCGAGGGGCTGACCGGGCTGATCCCCTCCCACTTCGGCCCAATGATCAGGACCAGGCTGATCTCACCCCTCGGCAAGATGCGCATGGCATTGGAGCCGTTTATCCCGCCGAAGGCGCCGGGGTCCGATGAGAGTCTGGCTTCGTTCGTGCGGCGTCGATTGGGTCGGGAAGTCTACGATCGGATGGTCGAGCCCTTGATGGGCGGCATCTACGCCGGCGATGGCAACCGCCTAAGCCTGGCCGCGACCTTCCCCCAGTTGCGGGAGACCGAGCTCAGGCACGGCAGTCTGACGCGCGGGATGCTCCATGCCCGGCGACACAAGGGAAATGGACATCAGCAGGCGCCGCGCCGCCCGGCATCCGCCTTCCTCACACCCAGGACCGGCCTGGCGGAAATCATCGAGGCGCTCGAACGGCGGCTGGCGGGCGCGGATGTTCGCAAGGGGCTGACCGCCGTCAGAGTAGCGCCGTTGCCGGGCGAGGGCTACCGCATCCATCTCGCCGGGCTGGACCGAATCGAAACATCATCCGTTATCCTGGCGACGCCGGCCTTCGTCAGCGCGCGCCTGGTCGAGGGTTTCGATCCCCTGATGTCCGCCGACCTGGAGAGCATCCAGTACACCTCGACCGCGACAGTCTCGCTGGCGTTTCCCCTCTCCGCCTTCCCGCGCGCTTTGGACGGCTACGGCTACATCGTCCCCCAGGCGGAGGGCCGGCCGATCCTCGCTTGCACCTGGACCTCGACCAAGTTCCCCCATCGTGCGCCGGATGGATTCGCTCTGATCCGGGCCTTCATCGCCCGGGCGGGCAAGGAAGACCTACTGGCCGCCGACGACCAGGCACTGGTGCTGATGGTGCGGACCGAGCTCGACCAGGTGATGGGCGTGCGAACTACGCCGATCCTGCAGCGGGTGTTTCGTTGGCCTCAGGCGATGCCGCAGTACACCCTCGGGCACCCAGATCGGCTCGCAAGGCTCGAGCGGCGTCTGGACGCCCATCCAGGGCTACAACTTGCGGGGAGCGCATACCGGGGCATCGGCCTTCCAGATTGCATCGCCTCAGGTGAAGCGGCTGCTGCGGCAGCCCTGTCCCATGTTCAGAGTATGGAAAAGGAACGCCGCCGATGAAGACCACTCGTTCCGAATTACTGTTCGCTGAAGCACAACGGATCCTGCCTGGTGGTGTCGACTCGCCAGTTCGAGCCTTTCGGGCGGTCGGAGGGACGCCGCACTTCATCGACCACGCCATTGGCGCATACCTGCATGATGTTGACGGCAATAGGTTCATCGACTACGTGCTTTCCTGGGGACCGTTGCTCCTCGGCCACGCCCACCCGGAGGTCGTCCGGGCGATCGCCGAGACGGCGGCGCGCGGCACCAGCTTCGGCGCGCCGAGCGAGCTCGAGACAGAGCTCGCCAAGTCGATCCAGGCGTTCATGCCCGGGATGGAAATGCTGCGGTTCGTCAGCTCCGGAACCGAGGCGACCATGTCGGCCCTGCGGCTGGCGCGTGCCTACACGGGTCGGGACAAGATCGTGAAGTTCGAGGGCTGTTACCACGGCCACGCCGACATGCTTCTGGTGAAGGCCGGCTCCGGGGTTGCTACCTTGGGGTTGCCCGATTCCCCGGGCGTCCCTGCCGCTGTGGCCGCCGACACGCTGGTGGCACCGTTCAATGATATTCGGGCAGTGGAGAGCCTCTTCGAGGCATCAGCCGGTGAAATTGCGGCAGTCATCATCGAGCCCGTCGCCGGAAACATGGGTGTGGTGCCTCCGGCAGAGGGCTTCCTGCAGTCGCTGAGGTGCCTGACGCAGGCAGAAGGGTCGGTCCTGATCTTCGACGAGGTGATGACCGGCTTCCGTGTCCATCCAGGCGGGGCGCAAACGCTTTATGGGGTCATGCCCGACCTGACCACGCTGGGTAAGGTCATCGGTGGTGGTCTGCCTGTTGGATCCTACGGCGGCCGCAGGGACATCATGCGGATGGTGGCGCCGTCGGGTCCCGTCTACCAGGCCGGCACACTATCGGGCAACCCTCTGGCGATGGCGGCCGGCATCGAGACTCTGAGACAACTTCGTTTGCCGGGTGTGTGGGAAGCGCTCGAGAAGCACGCCGCTACATTGGAAGAGGGACTGCACGAAGCTGCCGGGAAGGCGGGTGCCCCTGTTATTCTGAACCGGGTGGGAACGATGTTCACCACCTTCTTCACGGATCACGCAGTGACTGGGTGGGAAACGGCAAAGGCCTCGAACACAAAGCAGTACGGAGTGTTCTTCCGCGCCATGCTCGAGGGCGGCGTGTATTTGGCCCCCTCACAATTCGAGGCAGGCTTCCTCTCGACCGCCCACGTGGCCCAGGAGATCGAGGCGACCGTGGCCGCCGCGGAACAGGCCTTCCAGAAGGTGCGAACTCATTAGACGCTTGCGGACAGCGGGTTTCGCGCTGCTGTCAGGATAGCCAAGACGTGGACGAATTACCTCGGCGGGCAGTCACTTGAGGGCACTTGCAGGATTGCCAGTAACGCCCGACAATGGACCCCTCACGAGGAATGTAGTTATGTCTGTTGCCTGGCCCCAGAAGACGGTCAAGGGTCTAGGGTCAACAGGCAGCTGAGAATCAGTAGACCCTTACACGGAATCCGGCTAAAGGCGAGCAGGGTTCCTTTTCGCCACTGTCGGGTCCTGCAAGACCCCTATGCGTGGGTTCTCCGCCCCGAGGCGGAGCCTAGGGGCAAATCCCCACCGTCGCCTCTAGTCAACGCCAGGCAACGCCAGACGACAATAGGGTGCCTGGTCTCCTCCAAGCCGGTGTCGCCACTAGATCGATATATTCTTTGTCATGGAAGTACCCGGCTGAAAGGTACGATCATGACGAGGGCTGTAATATGGGTAGTGGCTTAGGTGTCTTCGTGAGCCCTCGCCTGCCTGATTGAGGCGCTACCGGGTGCGGGAAGCGACGCGTGCTCTCTGTCAAGCCACCTCGATGATCGCGGCAGTGGCGGGGGCGATGAAGTCCGAACTGCCTTGACGCGTCAACCCAGTCTTGTTGCGGGTCACCACAACCACCGCCCTTGCCCAGGCCAGCTCGCCAAATAAGCCGCCGTCATCCCCACCGTCCACGCCAGCGGCGGTATCGCGAAGGATCCCGTCAGGGAAGACCGGATTCGGCGATATACGATCTGGCGCTGGCGCGCTGCGCAGCGCCACACCGGGCACCAGGTCCGACTCGGCGCCTACTCCGGTGTGGCCGTCCAAGAGATCGTCGTGCAGCCAAGTTGGCCTGCGGTGACAAGACCGTGAGCCAGGTGGCCTGGCCACGCTGCTCAACGATCGCCTGTATCCGTCGCGGCGCTCAGGTCATCGTGCCGCACGGCGGAGATGTCCTTGCGGTTGCGGCTCAAGGTGACATGAGCGATCAGGTTGGGCGACTGTGCGCTGCCGGCGATGATGACGGTGCCCCGCTGGCCAGGGGATCGTAGCCGATCCCTCGCTTGACAAGCGGCAACTCCGACCGTGCCTAGTAGGGCAGCGCGTACCGACAGCCGCTTCCATGTGGACGCGTTCCGCCTCCCATTCGTCTACGCCTCTGGGATGGGATGTCCGATCTGCCTTCGTCGTATGGACCGCGTCGATCGGCGAAGGAGTTGGCGCTCGTGACCAGTGATCCGGATGGGAGCGAGCCTTGTCCATCGACGCCGGGCTGCGGAGCCCTTTGAATCCGCATTATCAGCCTGCTATACTAGCCGGTGAGAGGCGGACCCGTGAACACCTCCCCACGCCTTTCCATTGCCCTGCTGCACTACAGCGCACCGCCGGTTGTTGGCGGTGTGGAAGCCGTGATTGCGCACCACGCGCGGCTGATGTCTGCCGCCGGATACGACGTACGCATCCTCGCCGGCCGCGGTGAGCAGGCCAGCCTGCCAGTCCCCTTCGTTCCGATGCCGCTACTCAACTCGCGTGACCCGCGCGTCGAGGCGCTCAAGGCCGAGCTCGACGCCGGACGGCCGCCGCCGGACTTGGAACCCCTGACGTCCGAGCTCGAGTCCTCCCTGGCGGAGGAACTCGAGGGCATCCATCTACTCATTGCACACAACGTCTGCTCGCTTCACAAGAACCTCGCCCTCACCGTCGCGCTCCACCGGCTGCACCGCACCGGCCACATCCGCCGCCTGATCCTGTGGCATCACGACCTTGCCTGGACGACGCCGCGCTACCAGCCTGAGCTGCACCCCGGCTATCCCTGGGATCTACTGCGCACAGATTGGGGCGCGGAGCATGTCGTCGTGTCGCGCGCTCGGCAGGCCGAGCTGGCGGCGTTGATGAATATTCCTCCCGAGCGGATCGCCGTCGTTCCGAACGGCATCGACGCGCAGCGCCTCCTCAAACTCGAGCCGGTCTCGCTGGATCTCATCCAGCGCCTGCACCTTGACCACGCAGATCCCATCATGCTATTGCCCGTGAGGCTCACGCCGCGCAAGAACATCGAGCTGGCGCTGCGCGTGCTGGCCGAGCTGCGCCTCAGCTACCCGCACGCCGCCCTGGTCGTCACCGGCCCGCCGGGACCGCACAACCCGGCCAACCGGCGCTACTTCGAACAGCTCCTCGCGTTGCGTTCCGAACTTGGGATCGAGGCCGCCGCTCACTTCC
>Ga0299915_10004551_pt1 | contig 10115 bp, 7 predicted proteins | sample RVTome_13_FD_200263 | JGI IMG/M metagenome (GOLD analysis project Ga0299915, IMG submission 200263) | Soil microbial communities from uranium-contaminated site in the Upper Colorado River Basin, Wyoming, United States - RVT92D227 (version 2) ...
GTGCCTCTGCTGAAGAATCCCGACGCCAGGCTGAAGCGCGACGCCCTTTACTGGCACTACCCTCACTACTATCCGACCACCAGCCCGGTCAGCTCGATTCGTCAGGGCGAGTGGAAGCTCCTGGAATACTTCGAGGACGGCCACGTCGAATTGTACAACCTCAAGAGTGACATGGGCGAGCAAAACGACCTTTCACAAGAAATGCCCGACAAAGCAGAGGAATTGCGAAGGCGCTTGGATGCCTGGCGCAAGGCCGTAAACGCTCAGCTCCCCATGCCAAACCCGAAGTACAACGCAAGACCCAGAAAATAGGATTCAGCCGCGTGCTCACGAACAGATTTATGATTTGCGATTTTGGAACCCGAAGCGCTGGTTAATCGTAGATCTGACAGATGCGGCCTTCCGTCGACGCAGTCAATCGTAAATTCTTGGCGTCTTGCCCCACCGTCGGCCCCTTCAGGCATGGATCGGAAACCGGTGACAAAGGTCTTTCACCCTCTCCTGAGTTTGGTGTTTGAACGATTCATCCAACTCGTAGTGCTTATCGGAAACGATTGTCACGTGCCTTAGAACGTCATCGACCAAGCCGGCTATGGCGTCCATCTGTTCCGGTCCCATTCCATTGCGGGTCACTATAGGCGTGCCTACCCTGATGCCGCCGGCAACCGCAGCGCCCTTGCCGTCATAGGGCAGCCGGTTCCTATTGACGATGATGCCGCAGTCTTCAAGGCACCTTTGAGCGACCAGGCCGGTCGTACCTTCTCGCAGGCTGCCGACCTTTATCAGGGCCATGTGATTGTCGGTCCCGCCGGTCAGCACGTTATGGCCCAGGCCGAGCAGCGACTGCGCGAGCCTCTTGGCGTTTTGAACGATCTTGAACTGTCTGGCCCGGTACTGCTCGCCAAGTGTTTCTTTGAAGAAAACTGCTTTGGCAGCCACGTTGTTCAGATAAGGTGTTCCCTGGACGCCCGGAAACGTTGTTTTTTGGATGTGCTCCCACAAAGCCGTTTTCTTGCCCGAGACCGTGATCTTGGCGTCATAGTCTTTGCCCATCAGAATCAGGCCGCCTCTGGGACCGCCGGGCTTGTACGTGCTGGTCGTCGTGAAATGAGCTTCGTCTATCGACGACGGATGCGCGCCCGCAATCACCAGCCCGGCGATGTGCGAGATATCGGCCATGAGATACGCCCCAACCTGGTCTGCAATCCGGCGGAACTCCTGAAAATCGATCAGACGGGAATAGGCACTGGCCCCGCAGATAATAAGCTTGGGCTTGAATGCGACTGCTTTGTCGCGGATGGCGTCATAGTCCAAGAGAAAGGTCTGCCTATCAACGTAGTAATTCTCAACTTCAAAGAATTTGCCGGTAAAGGAGACTCCCGCCCCATGCGAGAGATGTCCGCCCTGGTCCAGGCCGAGGCTGAGTACGCGATCCCCTCTTTCGAGCAGCGCCGTCAGGACAATCTGATTGGCCGTGGTGCCCGAGTGGGGCTGCACATTGGCGTACTTGGCGCCGAAGGTCTCCCTGGCCCTGGCAGCCGCCAGATTCTCCACCTCGTCAACGACCTCACAGCCACCGTGGTAGCGGGCGCCGGGAAATCCTTCAGTCGTCTTGTTCTGGAGGATGGAGCCGAGAGCCGCCAAGACCGCTCTGGAACACTGATTCTCAGCCGCAATAAGCTGAAGACTGCTTTGCAGCCTCTCGTGTTCCCGATTGATGAGCTGGTAGATTTGGTCGTCCTGCTCTTTCAGAGCAGTGAATATGTCTTCGTGATACCGAATCAGCTAAAGAAACTCCTGACAATGTCGTTAAACGTTACATAGAGAATCAACGTTAATATAAGCGCCCAGCCGGCATAGGCGATAATCGTCTGGACGCGTTCGGTCAGCGCCGAGCCTTTGGCCTTTTCAACCAGCAACAGCAATACGAGCCCCCCGTCGAGAGGCGGCAGCGGCAGGAAATTGAATACCGCGATGACCGCACTGATGAGGCCAAGGAAATAAACGTAATAAACCAGCGGCTGCTCGGAAACGATCCGATAGCTGAACGTGATAATGCCAACGGGTCCCATCAGGTTCTTGGGGCTGACGAGTCCGCCGAGCAGACGCTTCAATGTCAAGTACGTTTGGGCGACGAACATGACCGTCCTTCTGTATCCCATGACGACGGCATCGACGGGGCCGCTCGCCTTGTATGTTCTTCTCAAAGAATCGAAGGGAATGTCGTCGGAGAAAGTCGATTTCATTGTGATGCATTCGCTGCCGGCCCCTATATTCAAGGCGACGCTGCCCGCCGTCCGTTCGTCGAGGCGCCAATCGATCGTGATCCGGTCCGAAACCGGATATCGCCTGATTTCCCGGATGACATCGTAGAAGTCTGAAACGGCTTGCCCATCCACGGCTGTTATGGCCGCACCTGGCGGTATCTCAAGTTTCGCGGGGCCCCCTTCGGCGGCGATGGTCTTGGCCACAATCGGGTGCTCGGCATCAAGTACCAGCTCAACACCGATCATAACTCTTTCGCTGCCCTTCGGCTGCCTGGGGGTGACCGTGACGGTAAGGGTCCTTTCGCCGCCATTGGCATCGGCGCGCAGAATTTTGACCGCAAGCGGCGCGTCCTTGTGCTGCGCCACAATATCCCGAAGCTCTTTGAACGTGGGGTTGTTCACCTCGCCGACGGCCAGAATCACATCGCCGCGCTGCAGCGACAAGTTGTCCCCGGCGGCCAGAATCACATTACCGCGCTGCAGGGATGAGTTGGCGTCCTCGACCGGGATTTGCTGCGTCTGCAAAACGTCAGCTATCCTCAAACGCGGGACCATGGAATAGACATGGCTCAATGCGGACTCAGACTCGACGGCATGATTGCCGGCCGGAGACACATCCAGCGAAACCTTGGATTCGACAGTCTTGGTCTGGTCCTGGCCCCCGACTCGTTCGACCGACAGCGTCACCGCCGGCCTGAGCGAATCCTGGACAATCCCGTCAAGCTCCCAGTGGCCGCTGACAGGTTTGCCTTCAACGGCCACGATGCGGTCCCCCGGAAGCACGCCCGTTTTATGAAACAGGTCGTTGGCGTCACTCTTTGAGAGACGAGCGACGGTCAGATCCATCGGCGCGATAATGCCGAAACCCCGCATGGGTTCATCGAGCAACTGTTCGGCTATCAGCGACAGGGTTTCTTCCTCGCCGTCCGTGTGCCGAACTTTCATGACCACTCTCTCATCGCGTCCGGACAAGGCGGCGGCGATGGCGATATTACTGAAGTCAAGATCTTTCCCTTTGCCTTCAATCTCGATGATTTGGTCGCCCTCCTTCAAACCGGCATGCGCCGCCGGAGAATCAGGGATGACCCCACCGACCACCGCGGGCGGCAAATCGATGCCTTTGAGAAAAGCGACCATGAAAATGATCACCGCGCTGATGATGTTGAATGTAACTCCGGCGGCCAAAACCGCCGCGCGAATATGAGGCGGCTTGTTGGCATAAGAACGGGGATCATCCGTGGCCTTAGCCGCCGTGGTATCGTCCTGACCCAGCATTTTGACAAAACCGCCGAACGGAATCAAGCCGACGCGGTACTCTGTTTCACTGGGCTTGCCCTTAGAACCTATGGTGAAACCCAGAGCGCCATGACCTGATTCATCGTCCTTCCTGGAAAAAACCTCCGGCAATATTCGAACCCGGATACCGTTTTCCGTTCTTTGCACACCGAGCAAAATGGGGGGCATGAACAGCGAAAAGGCCTCGACCTTTATGCCGGACGATTTGGCGACAACGAAATGCCCGAACTCGTGGACAATGACCACCGCCCCAAACCCGAGCAAGACCAGCAGAACGTTGCCCACAACGCCGATATTCATGACGGCCAGGAGGAGAACCGGGATCGCAATGAGAATGACCACAAACACCCGAAAGTACTTGCCGGAGAAACCGTTTGGTTCAGACATCAAAACACCTTTATAATCAGCAGACAATTTCCGCTCTATACACTATACGCCAGTTCCGTGACCTCTCTCCTGGCCCAGGCGTCCGCATCAAGCAGCTCGTCGAGAGACACATCCACTTTCACGTCATGCTTATTCAGACAATGTTCAATCAATTCGACTATGTTAATGAATCTGATTCGGCCCGCTAAGAACTCTGCGACGGCCGCTTCGTTTGCAGCGTTGAAGACAGCCGCAGCCGTGCCGCCCACTCGTGCGACCTCATATCCCAGCGACAAGGCCCGGAACATCTCCAGATTGGGTCGCTCGAACGTCAATCGCCCTATTTCTTCGAGTTGCAATCTGCGGGCGATGCCGGCCGCCCGAGCCGGATGAGTCAGCGCATATTGAATGGGAGTGCACATATCGGGCTCACCCAACTGGGCGATCATCGAACCATCCACGAACTCAACCAACGAATGGACGATGGACTCGGGATGGATCAGGACCTCTATTTTCTCGACCGGTATGTCGAAAAGCCAGTGGGCCTCGATAATCTCGAATGCCTTGTTCATCATCGTCGCCGAGTCGATGGTGATCTTCGGGCCCATGTCCCAAACGGGGTGGGCAAGAGCCTGCTCCACGGTTACATCGCGGATCTCATGCGTCGTGGCCCCCCTGAAAGGCCCGCCCGATGCAGTGAGAATGATCCTGCTGACTTCCTCGCGACGACCCGACTGCATCGCCTGGAAAACCGCCGAATGTTCGCTGTCCACCGGTAGAATCGTGGCGCCGTTTTCCTCCACTTCTTTCTTGAGCAACTGCCCTGCAATAACCAGCGGCTCCTTGTTGGCAACCGCGAGCCTCTTGCCTTTGCGAGCCGCGGCCAGAACCGCGGGCAGGCCCGCCGCGCCGACAACCGCCGCCACTACGGTATCGACGTGGTCAAGCTCTGCAATCTGCACCAGACCCTCCGGTCCGGCCAAAACCTCAACATTCAAGCCGTTGCACGACGCGCGGAACTGCCCGGCATAAGCCGCGTTCGTAACGGCCGCAAATCGGGGCTTGTAGCGCTTCGCCTGCTCGGCCAGCAGAGACACGTTACTGTGAGCGCTCAGCGCGGCAATCTGGTACCGGGGTCCGAGCGCATCGATGACCCGCAGCGTATTTCTGCCAATCGACCCGGTCGAACCTAAGATAGCAATCTGCCTTACCACGAATATCAATCCCTGCCATTGGCCGTGGCAATAATCCCCGTCGCGACAACTCTCGCGGGTAAGTATAGCGAATTCGACACAGATGGCAAGAACACTGTCGTTTATCTCGCATCCACTATCGGTATCAGTGAATGACCTTGTTGAGAGGATAGGTGATTATCCCTGAAGCGCCCGCTCGTGTAAGGGCCGGAACCAGGGATCTCTCGATCTTGTCGTCAATAATGACCTCTATTGCCACGTAATCCGGATCCGCCAGGGAGGATATCGTCGGGCTTTTCTCGGCCGGCAGGACCTTGAGGATTGACTCCAAGTTGTCCTTCTTTATGTTCATCTTCAGGCCGACTTTGCTGCCGGCGTCGATTGCCGCATTGAGCAATATCGAGATGTTCTCAATCTTCTCACGCTTGAATTTGTCTTCCCACGCCTCCTTGTTTGCGATAAACCTCGTTGTCGAGCTTATCACGGTGTCTATGACTCGCAGGTTGTTCGCCCGCAGAGAGGTGCCGGTTTCGGTAAGCTCGACGATGGCGTCCACGAGGCGCGCCTTGACCTCTGTCGCGCCCCAGCTAAACTCGACCTTCACATCGACCTTCTTGCCTGCGAAATACGCCTTTGTCACGTTCACGAGCTCGGTTGCGATGATTCCGCCGGCCAAATCTTCGGCCCTCTTGACCTTTGACTCATCGGGCACGGCCAACACCCATCGGGCGGGCTTGTTCGTCGCTTTGCTGTAGGCAAGCTCGCAGACCTCGATCACATCTGAGCTGTTTTCGGTGATCCAATCGTGGCCGGTGATACCGGCATCGAGGACCCCGTCTTCCACGTATCTGCTCATTTCCTGGGCGCGGAGCATAATCAGCCGGATCTCTCCGTCGTCTATATGAGGCAGGTAGCTCCTTTCCGAGTCCAGGATATGAAACCCGGCTTTGCCAAAAAGATGAATCGTCGCCTTCTGCAGACTGCCCGCCGGAATGCCTAATTTCAGTATCTGTTCTGTCATCGTTCCGTTTCTCGTCCAGGTAATGCGCCGGGCGTGTTTGCTACTTCTTGGCCTTCTTCATAGTCCTGGTTTTTCCCTTCCCGCCCGCCCCGGGCGTTTCACTTTCCCGGCGCAGGAGGCAATAGAACTCGTATCCGTTCTTGGCCGGAATCTGCTTGGCTAAAAACCCTTCGATTTGCTCCTGGTCGGCGTCTGGGTCCGCCAGCTCACAGCTCTTGAGATAATCCACCATGGCTTCGGTAAGCGGTATCGCGTGCCCCTGCAGCGATGTAAGCATACAATAGTCAACCACAAAGCGGCTGATCCCGTCAATTTTCTCAAGCGCCTGCCGGGCCGGGCGTTTGCCCATCTTTCTCAGCGCTTCAAGGCTGAGTTTGTGATAGTCATTGAATATCCCGTTCAGAACCTTCGTGATCGTCGAGGCGACGGCTCTTGCTGCCGGCGTGTCGCCGCCCAGGGCTTCGACGATTTCTTCCGTCCGCGATACGCGCAAGTCATTCCAGTCAACGAAGGAGTCGGCAAACTTCGCCATAGCGGATTCGGCCTCCTTCTCAGCCAATTGAGCGCTCACGATACCGTGGACAACCGCGTCTATGATCTCCGTGTGGCCTACTTTTTGCACTTTCGCGTGTTTCTGGCTCAGCGTGCGGTACAGATTTTGTATTTTCCTGGAGTATTCCTTGCTGTTCTTCATATCAGCCCCTGGGGGACGATTCCGTAAATCCCTGCGCAAGCAGATGTGTACACACCTTACGTCGTCCTTCCGCTCATCCGTTCTCTTTTTCGAGGTCCCGTTGTTCCAGCTCCTTGACGGCCTTGTCGATCAGTTCCATCGTCTCCAGAGTCTTCTTGAATTTCTCATCCGTGTAAAAACGCAAAACCGGACAAAATTTGCTCTGAATTCGACCGGCCAGCAAAGCCTGTATTCGACTCCTCGCATGTGTTATTGCCGCAAAGGTCTTGTTCTGACTTGCCTGGTCGCTGCCAAAAATACTGACAAAAACGTTGGCGCCGCGCAGATCAGGAGTCAGCTCCACCCTCGTGACGCTTACGAATCCCTCGATGCGAGGATCGCTAAGACGATGAGCAATGGCGTCACTGACCACCTCTTTCACAACGCGGGCCACTTTTTCCTGCCTTCGGGTTGCCATGTGCCTCATGACTCAAGGGTCCTGGCCACTTTCACAATTTCATAGAATTCAAGCACGTCATCGATTTTAACATCGTCAAATCCTGCTATTTTGACGCCGCACTCCAGCCCTGCCTTGGCTTCGCGAATATCGTCCTTCAAATGCTTGAGCGACTCGACACTCAAACCGTCTTTGAGCACGATATTGTCGCGTATCAGCCGTATCTTTCCATTCTTGGCCACATACCCGCTGTTGACGTAACAGCCGGCGATCGTGCCAATGCGTGATATCTTGAATGTCGTTCTGACAACGGCCCGGCCAAGCGTGCTCTCCGTCTCTTCCGGCTCGAGCAACCCGACCATCGATTTCTGCAAGTCCTCCGTGATGCGGTAGATCACGTTGTACAGTCGTATCTCAACCCCCTCGGCTTCCGCAATTTTGGCCGCATGCTCCTCGGGAACAACGTTGAAACCGATGATGATGGCGTTTGACGCCTCAGCCAGCACGACATCGCCTTCGGTAATCCCGCCCGGCGCTGCGTGCAGGATATTGATCTTAACCTCGTCCCTGCTCATATCGGACAAATACTTTTTCAAGACATCGACCGAGCCCTGGACGTCGGCCCGAACAATAAGGTTCAGAGACACGGTCTTGCCCGCCTCTATCTGGCTGAACAAGTTGTCAAGCGTAACCTGAGTGCGTTCGGCCAGCGTTCGCTCTCTTCGCCGTGTTTGATTCTCCTCGGCGGCCGCCTTGGCTCTGTTGATATCATCCAGGCGATAAAATCGGTCGCCTGCCTGCGGAACGTCGCTGAGGCCCGTGATCTCCACGGGCATAGAGCTCGTCGCGATCTTCACCGTCTTTCCATAGCTGTCCCGGAGCATCTTCACTCTGCCGTAGGTTCCGCCGGCGAGCACGACATCGCCCTTCTTGAGCTGACCTTCCTTGACCAGCAACGTAGCCACAGGGCCCCGCTGGGCCGACATCCTGGCCTCGACGACCCATCCGGTGGCGGGGATCGTGTTATCCGCCCGCAGTTCGAGAAGCTCGGCTACGTAATCGAGCGATTCAAGCAAGTCACTGACGCCCTCGCCGGTCGTCGCACTGGTCTTGACGACTTCCGTCTGGCCTCCCCATTGAGTCGGGGCCAGCCCCTGCTCGGAAAGCTGGGCATAGATTCGATTGATGTCCCAGCCGGGCAAATCGATCTTGTTCAAGGCCACGATGATCGGGACGTTCGCAGCCCTGCTGTGGGCGATGGCTTCGACAGTCTGGGGCATCACCCCGTCGTCGGCGGCGACAACCAGCACGACAACGTCCGTCATGTTGGCGCCTCGCGCACGCATCGCGGTGAAGGCTTCGTGCCCCGGCGTGTCAAGAAACGTTACCTTCTTGTCGTCCCAGGTTACCTCGGAGGCTCCGATGTGCTGTGTAATCCCACCTGCTTCCCCGGCGGCCACCCGGGTCGAGCGGATCTTATCCAGCAGGCTCGTTTTGCCGTGGTCAACGTGTCCGAGCATGGCCGCCACCACCGCTCGCTTCTGAGGATTGTTTCGCGGACGCTGCTCGAATTCAGCCTTTATCTGCTCCTCCAATGTGCTCTTGCGCTCGATGACCAGCTCGGTCTCGAGCTCCAGGGCAACCAGCTCCGCAACGTCGCTACTGATGACCTGATTCGCCGTGGCCATCACGCCGTGCTGCATCAGCCTAAAGATAATATCCGTCGATTTGACCGCCAGGGCGGCAGACAAATCCTTGACCACTATCGGCTCGGTCACAACGGCCTTTTGCGGCCGGGCAGGCACGCCGACTTTCTGTTTGGACTTGGCAGCAATCTTGCGTATCGGTCTGATCCGCAGACCCTCGCCGCCGGCCGCGTCAAGGCGAGCCCGTCGTTCTTCAATATCCGTTTGCCGCCATCTTCCCCCGGGCCTGGCCTTCTTGATGGTCTCGGCGTCTTGCTCTTCCCGCTTTCGCCCGTGCGTCTTGTCTCTGTGTCGCCTTGGCGATTGTTTCTTGTCTCCGGAAGCAGCCGCCAATCCGTCACCCTTGTCCTTCTGACTGTACATTAACGGCTCGGTGACGGGTGCATCGTACCTTGCTCTCGGTCTCGGTTTGGGCCGGTGCAGTGGTTCAGGCGCTTCCACTCGAACCACGTGCGGACCGCTCAGGCGAGCCGGTTCAGGTCTCTCCATGATTGGTCCGGCGGGCATGATCGGCTCTGGTTCGGGTTCCGGTTCGGGCTCTTTCACAGCCTCGGTCGGCGGTTCCTCGGGAGGACTCGGCGCTTCGATCAATACCGTGGTTCCCGCCGCTACGGCGGCCTCCGGAGTTACCGCCTGCTGCTGCCCTTCTTCGAGTTCAGCCACAGCGGCTGCCTTTTCGGCCACTTCGACCGGCTCGGCAACAGGCTCCTCCCCCTCGACCTTTTCAGCTTCGGCAACGGACTCCGGCTTTGCTTTCTTTTTCCTCTTGACCCGGACCTTTTCAAGATCCACCTTCTCTGCAGTTTCAACCGTCGTTACGTTCTCGCCTTCAGTGAACCACTCCCGAATCGTCGCCGCCAAGCCTGCTGATATCACCGACATGTGGTTCTTGACATCCAAGCCTTCGTCCTGGCACTTCTTCACAATGGAGGAACTTTTTACGCCGAGTTCTTTAGCTAAGATGTAAACTCTTGTCGTCGCCAAAAAAGATCTCCAGTCTCACATCTCGCTCAGTACAGCCTATCCCGAACGAGACGTTTTCATGATTCCTTGTCCGTTGTTTTTATCTGTGGCGCCAGTTCTTTTGCCGCCGCGTTCCGTTTCGACTCCTCAGTCTGCCGTTCCAATTCTGCGGC
>Ga0299915_10004552_pt1 | contig 10115 bp, 11 predicted proteins | sample RVTome_13_FD_200263 | JGI IMG/M metagenome (GOLD analysis project Ga0299915, IMG submission 200263) | Soil microbial communities from uranium-contaminated site in the Upper Colorado River Basin, Wyoming, United States - RVT92D227 (version 2) ...
AATAGCTCACCCACAGGCGACAGCGTACCACTCTGACAGCAGCATCGACGGTGCTAGAGTCCGCTCGCCATGGACTTCAGCCTCACCGAAGAGCAACAAGCCCTCGTTCAGACCGCGCGCGAGTTCACTCGCAAGGAGATCGTCCCGAAGGCCGGGCACTTCGACGAGTCCGGCGAGTTTCCGCGCGAGATCTTGAAGCGAGCCTGGGAGACCGGGCTGATGAACGTCGAGATTCCCGAGGCCTACGGCGGGCTCGGGGGCAGCTGCCTCGACAACTGCCTCGTGCAAGAAGAAGTCTCGTTCGGCTGCTCGGGCATCAACACGTCGATGGCGGCGAACTCGCTCGGGGCGACACCGTTGCTCGTCGCCGGCACCGACGAGCAGAAGCAGAAGTACCTGCCGCGCCTGACCTCGGAGCTCGCGTTCTGCGCGTACTGCTGCAGCGAGCCCGATGCCGGCTCCGACGTCGCCGGCATGCGTACGAGGATCACTCGTCACGGCGATGACTACGTGATCAACGGCCAGAAGCGGTGGATCACGAACGGCGGAGTCGCCGGCTTCTACACGGGCTTCGCCACCTTCGATCCCGCGATGAAGCACAAGGGCATCGCCTGCTTCGTCGTCGATGCCGACGCACCCGGCGTCAAGGCCGGCCGCAAGGAGAACAAGATGGGCCAGCGGGCCTCGAACACGACCGACGTGATCTTCGAGGACTGCAAGATCCACAAGAGCCAGCTCATCGGCCCCGAGGACGCGGGCTTCAAGATCGCGATGAAGACCTTCGACCGCTCACGCCCGTGGATCGCGGCGACCGCGGCCGGCGTGATCCGACGCTCGCTCGAGGAGAGCCGGGCCTACGCGCTCGAGCGCAAGACCTTCGGCGTGCCGATCGCGCAGCACCAGGCGATCCAGTTCATGCTCGCCGAGATGGCGATCTCCTACGAGGCGACGCGCCTGCTCACCCACAAGGCCGCGTCGCAGGTCGACAAGGGCGACCTCTCGGCGATCACCTCGGCCTACGCGAAGGCCTACGGGGCCGACGCCGCGATGCGCTGCGCGACCGATGCCGTCCAGATCTTCGGCGGCTACGGCTACACGAAGGAGTATCCCGTCGAGAAGCTCATGCGCGACGCGAAGCTCCTCCAGATCTACGAGGGCACCTCGCAGATCCAGCGGGTCGTGATCGCGCGCAACGTGCTCGGCGGCCGGTAGCGATCCGGTTTCGGGCTGCATTAGGTAGGATGGGGCATGCCGACCTGCCGCGAGTGCAACGACGAGGTGACGAAGCTCGTGACCGTCAAGGTCGCGGGCAAGGCGAAGAAGCTCTGCGCGGACTGCGCCGATCGTTTGCGCGAGGCGGGCGAGATCGCCGAGGCGAGCGAAGGGGTGATCCAGGGGATGATGGGCTTCAAGGGCCGCCGGTAGGGTGCCGGACCGACGTCCGGTCTGCATGTCATAGGCCTCTGGCAGGCTCCCGACGTGCAGACCGAGATCGCGAATCCCCCACCGGTGCGTCCTCTCGCCGACGGCTCGGGCGGCGTCCCCCAGCGGGCGCAGACCACGAGCGACGCGTTCGGCAACATCTTCATCGGGATCGCGGGGATGATCGGCGCCGGCAAGTCCACGCTCGCCACCGCGCTCGGCCAGCATCTCGGCATCGACACGTACTACGAGCCGGTCGAAGACAACGAGTACCTCGCGGACTTCTATCGCGACACCGCCCGGCACTCGTTCGCGATGCAGGTGTACCTGCTGAACCGCCGGTTCCAGCAGCACCAGGAGATCATCTGGCGCGGCCGTTCGGCGGTGCAGGACCGCACGATCTACGAGGACTCGATCTTCGCCAAGATGCTCGCCAAGACCGGGCTCATGGACGAGCGTGACTACAGGACGTACGTCCAGCTGTTCCGCAACATGAGCAACTTCATGTGCAAGCCGAGCGTCATCGTGTTCCTCGATGTCTCGCCGGAGGCATCGGCCGAGCGCATCCGCATGCGCAGCCGCGACATCGAGTCGAAGATCGAGCTCGGCTATCTGCAGGCGCTGCGCGATGGCTACGAGGACTTCGTCGAGCGTATCTCGAAGGTGATCCCCGTGATCCGCGTCGATTACGAGCGGTTCGCCACGGCCGAAGAAATGGCCGAGGTGATCAAGCGCGAGTTCCTCGATGCCTCGTTCCTGCGGCGCGTCACCACGTTCGATCCGGCGCGCTGATCTACCGGCTGCCCATGTGGGCCATGACCTTGCAGTGGCCGCTCTCGCAGGCCGCTTCCGCGTTGCAGCTCGAGTGATCGCTCATCACCGCCGGGCACACGCTGTCACCGCACCGCTTCGCACGGGTGGCGTCGTACTCGGCGACGGCGTCCTTGCGGATCGCGACGCGCTTGCCACCGGCGCTGCAGCCGCAGCACGCCTCGACGAGCGTGCAGTCCTCGGCGACGGCGCACGTATCCCGCTCGGCGGCCACAGGCGGTGGCTTGCCGGGCGAGGCCTGCTGACCGCACCCGAGCGCGAGCACGAGCACGAGCGCGAGCCTCGTCATCGCTTCCGGAAGATCGTCGGGCCCGCGAACCGCGCCTCGTCGCCGAGCTGATCGGCGATCCGGAGCAGCTGGTTGTACTTCGACACGCGATCCGAGCGCGACGCCGAGCCGGTCTTGATCTGGCCGGCATTCGTGGCGACCGCGAGATCGGCGATGAACGCGTCCTCGCTCTCGCCGGAGCGGTGCGAGATGATCGCCGTGTAGCACGCGTGCTGCGCCGTTCGCACGGCGTCGAGCGTCTCGCTGACACTGCCGATCTGGTTGAGCTTGACGAGGATCGAGTTCGCGATGCCGCTCGTGATGCCCTTGAGCAGGCGCGCGGTCTGGGTGACGAACAGATCGTCGCCGACGAGCTGCGTCTTGCTGCCGAGCCGATCGGTCAACAGCTTCCAGCCGGTCCAGTCGTCCTGATCGAGGCCGTCCTCGATCGAGACCATCGGGTACTTCGCGCACCAGCCCGCATAGATCTCGACCATCTCGGCCGACGTGCGCGGCTTGCCCTCGTAGTCGTAGGTCTTCTTCTCGGCGTCGTAGAACTCGGAGGCCGCGACATCGAGCGCGAGCGAGATCTGCTCGCCGGGCTTGTAGCCGGCCTTGGTGATCGCCTCGAGGAGCAAGTTCAGCGCCTCGTCGTGGTTCTCGAGGCTCGGCGCGAAGCCGCCTTCGTCACCGACGTTCGTCGCCTTGCCGCGCGAGTGCAGCAGCTTCTTGAGGTGATGGAAGGTCTCGACGCCGGCGCGCAGCGAGTCCTCGAACCGATCGAACCCGGAGGGCACGATCATGAACTCCTGGATGTCGAGGTTGTTGTCCGCGTGCGCGCCGCCGTTGACGACGTTCATCAGCGGCACGGGTAGGGTCACCGCGCCCACGCCGCCCAGATAGCGGTACAGCGGCAGATCGTGGCCGAGCGCCGCGGCGCGCGCGTTTGCCATCGACACCGCGAGGATCGCGTTCGCCCCGAGGTGGGACTTCGTCGGCGTGCCGTCGAGCGCGATCAAGCTCGCATCGACCGCGGCCTGATCGGTCGCGTCCATGCCGATCAGCGTCGGAGCGATGACATCGCGGACGTGATCGACCGCGCGTTGGACCCCCTTGCCGAGGAACCGCGCCGCGTCGCCATCGCGAAGCTCGAGCGCTTCGTGCTCGCCCGTCGATGCGCCCGACGGAACGATCGCGCGTCCGAGCGCGCCACTGTCGAGCCCGACCTCCGCCTCGACGGTGGGGTTGCCGCGGGAATCCAGGACCTCACGAGCGTGTAGCCAGACGATCTCGGTCATGGCGCGGACACTACACCGACCGCCGTGGCGGGTCACAGCGAGACGACAAGATCCTGAGCGCGCCTCCGGTCAGCGCACCGCGAGCAAGATCAAGAACGTGCATACAACGACGAACGCCACCAACCCGCCGAGGGTCAGCCTGGCTTGCTCGGGATCGTTCGGATATGGGCCGTACGGATTGAGCGCCGGCAACTCGGTGAGCATGGCTCCCTCCTCCGCGCACTCGGTGCATTCGTCGGACCACCGCGTCGGTCCTGCTCGGTCGGTGCTCGGCCGGATGGGCCGTGCGCCGCCGCCACACCGAGCGTGATACACAGTCGCAGCCCTGATGACCCGAACGATCGGAGTTGCGCTGCTCGGCCTCGGCAACGTCGGCGGCGGCGTCGTCAAGCTGCTCGAAGAGAATGCCGTCGCGATCGCGGCGCGGCTCGGAACCCGGCTCGAGATCCGCGCGATGGTTGTCCGCGATCCGGACAAGGCGAAGCGCGTCGTCGACGTCGATCCCGCACTGCTCACCACCGATATCAACCTCGCGATCCTGCGCGACGACGTCGACATCGTGTGCGAGCTCATCGGTGGCACCACGCTCGCGAAGCAGGCGGTGCTCACCGCGATCGGCGCCGGCAAGCACGTCGTCACCGCGAACAAGGCCCTGCTCGCCGAACACGGCAGCGAGCTGTTCGCGGCCGCCGAGCGCGCGAACGTCGACCTCTACTACGAGGCCGCGGTGTGCGGCGGCGTGCCGATCATCCGCGTGCTCCGCGAGGGCCTCGCCTCGGATCGCGTCGAGGCGCTGTACGGCATCGTCAACGGCACCTCGAACTACATCCTCACCACGATGGCCAGCACGCGCCGGCCGTTCGCCGAGATCCTCCGCGAGGCGCAGGAGCTCGGCTACGCCGAGGCCGATCCGACCCTCGACATCGGCGGCGGCGACGCCGCGCACAAGCTCGCGATCCTCGTCGGGTTGTGCTTCGGTGCCGTCGATGTCACGCAGATCTCCAAGGACGGGATCGATATCGTCGATCCGATCGACCTCGACTACGCCGAGAAGTTCGGCTACGTGATCAAGCCACTCGTCATCGCGCGCGCGCATGGCCACGCCGCCGACGCCCCGATCGAGGCGCGGGTTCACCCGACGCTGATCCCGCGCAACTGGCTGCTCGCCGACGTCGCGGGTGCGAAGAACGCGGTGTACGTCGAGAGCTACGCGCTCGGGCCGTCGATGTACTACGGGGCCGGCGCCGGCATGCTGCCGACCGCGATGTCGGTCGTCTCCGACATGATCGAGATCGGGCGCAACATCTTCGCGCGCGCCGCTGGCTCGGGCCGCGCGTTCCGCCCCGCACAGGCACCCGCACGCCGCCTCGTCCCGCTCGCCGACATCCGCACGCGGTACTACCTGCGCTTCGGCGTCCACGATCAGCCCGGCGTGCTCGGCCAGCTGATGACGATCCTCGGTGCGCACCAGATCTCGATCGCCCAGGTCGTCCAGGACGGCACGCGCGGCGCCGGCGACGAACCGGTGTGGGTCGTCGTGCTCACCCACGAGGCGCGCGAGGGCGACGTTCGCGCCGCGCTCGCCGAGATCGATCGGCTCGCCGTGGTGCGCCACGCCGCACGCGTGATCCGGATCGCGGGATAGGAACCGATGCAGCACGAGATCCGCGTCATCTTCGGCGACACCGATCAGATGGGCGTCGTCTACTACGCGAACTACCTGCGCTACTTCGAGAGCGCGCGTGCCGCCTACTGGCGCGACCTCGGCAAGAGCTACAAGGATCTCGTCGAGTGGGGCGTCGCGCTTCCCGTCGTCGAGGCGCACTGCAACTACAAGCGGCCCGCGTTCTACGAGGACCTGCTCGTCATCGAGACCCGCGTCAGCGAGCTGCGCGGTGCATCGCTGCGGTTCACCTACCGCGTGACGCGCGCCGCCGAGCTCCTCGCCGAGGGCCACACGCGCCACGCCGTGATCGGTCCCGACGGACGTCCGAAAGCGCTGCCCGACGTGCTGCGCTCGGCGATCCCGCCGATCGGCTGAGCGGCCTCACCACTCCAGGGCGACCGAGTACTCGAGCGCGACGCGAGACGTGCCGGTCGCGGTGATCGCGACCCGCGCCTTGTCGATGGTCACGTCGGCGCGGCCGGCCGTCACCAGCTTGTCGAGGCGCTCGACGACGACCTCGACTCCGCGCGCTCCGAGCACCCCGGTCAGCGCCGATACGAAGAACCCCCTCGCCTGGAACAGGGGCATCGAGACCAGCCGGATCTCGATCGTCCGGAGCCGGTCCTGAGCGCCGAGCGTGATCGTGACCGTGCCGCGCCGTCCTCGGCAGTCGCGGCGCTCGTCGTCGGGGGTGCGCGTGATCCGGCAGTCCGGCGCGATGGCGCGCAGCGAGTTCGCGGCCCCGGGCGTGAGGGCCTGACCTTCCGGTACCGGCTTCGAGGCCTTGGCGCAACCGAGCGCCAAGGCGGCCCAGACAAAGAGACCGCGGACCATGTGACCGATGTTCGCGCGTTGATCGCGGGCCGGCAAGGGCGGTACATCTGCCTCATGCAAGACCGCAACCTCGCGCTCGAAGTGGTCCGGATCACCGAGGCCGCGGCCCTCGCATCGGCCCGGCTCATGGGCCGTGGCGATCGCAAGCTCGCCGATCACGTCGCCGTCGAAGCGATGCGCAGCGCGTTCGACGCGATGGACATTCGCGGCACCGTCGTGATCGGTGAAGGCGAACGCGACGAGGCGCCGATGCTGTTCATCGGCGAGACCGTCGGAGCCGGCTGGAGAGACGGCGGCCAGAGCTCGCCGAAGGTCGACATCGCGGTGGATCCGCTCGAGGGCACGAACCTGTGCGCCACTGGTGCGCCCGACGCGATCAGCGTCATCGCGATCGCCGATGACGGCCAGTTCCTCAACGCCCCCGACACGTACATGCAGAAGATCGCCGTCGGCCCCGAGGCCCGCGGCGTCATCGATCTACGCGAGTCGCCGACCTGGAACCTCCAGCGCATCGCCAAGGCCAAGGGCAAGAAGATCGAGGATTGCACGGCGGTCATCCTCGATCGCGATCGTCACTCCGAGCTCATCGGCGAGGTCCGGCAGGCCGGCGCGCGCATCCGCCTGATCGGCGACGGCGACGTCTCCGGCGCCGTGATGACCTGCAACCCCGACTCCGGCATCGACGTGCTGTTCGGGACCGGCGGTGCCCCCGAAGGCGTGATCTCCGCGGCCGCGCTCAAGTGCGTCGGCGGTGGGCTCCAGGGCCGGCTTCGGTTCCGCAACGACGAGGAGCGCGCGCGCGCCAAGCGCATGGGCGTCAAGAGCGAGGACACGATCTACAGCCTCGAGGACCTCGCGAAGGGCGACGTCATGTTCGCCGCCACCGGCGTCACCAAGGGCTACCTGCTCGACGGCGTGCGCTTCTTCGGCGACAGCGCGAAGACCGAGTCGATCGTGATGCGCTCGAAGTCCGGCACGGTCCGGGTCATCAACGCCACCCACCACTTCAACACGAAGCCGAAATACTCGTGGGCCACCGGCCTCGAGCCGTAACGCGCTATCTGGGAAGATCGAAGAGCAGCCTGGTCGATTTGCCCGCGGTGATCTTCGCGGTGCGGCTGACCGTCGGGTGCTTCGGGTTCCTGAACAGCAGCATGTAGGTCCCGGCCGCGAGCTCGATCTCGAATGGCGTCTGGCCGAGCTTGCGCGTGCCGTGGAAGACATCGCTGTAGGGATTGGTTCGCACCGTGAGCTTGCCGAGCTGTGCGGTAGGGCGCGGCGAGCCGACCCGCTTCGAGAACACGATCTCCTGGACGAGGTGCGCCCCCCTGATCAGCTCGACCTCGCGGCGCTCGGGCTGAAACCCGTCGAGCTCTGCGACGATCGTGTACGTACCCGCGGGCAGCGCGAGCTCGGCGGGCGACAGGCGCGTCTGGTCGCCGATCTTGAGCGTCGCGCCGGTCGGCGTGGTGTGGACCACGAGCAGGGTCGTCGGCGTGGCCGCCGCGTCGACGGTGATCGTCGGCTCGCGCACGTCCGGAGGCGAGGCATCGGAGGGTCCATCGGCGACCGCGATCGCCGCCGCGTCGAGCGCCACGATCATGGGCCGCGCATCGACCGCATCCGGCACCACCGTCGGCGACGACCGGGCCGCGAGCGCGATCAGGAAGCTGAACACCGCGATGCCGCACAGCACCACGATCGGGACGAGGTACCGAGGACGCGCCCTGCGCATCCCCATCGTGCTGTCGGTCGGGAGCGGTGTCTTGCGGCGCGGTTCGAGCCTGCGGTGGAACATCGTCGGCACGATCGCCGGGCCGCTCGGCACGACCTCGCGCTTCGCGCCGCTCTGCATCACGGTCTCGTCATCACTCATCGTGTCGTGGACGAACATCGTCTCGCCGGCGAGCGCGGTCGGCTCGTCGGCGGCGCGCACCGACGGATCGAGCACCGTGGCCTGCTGGCGATCCGTGGTGCGGTTCGCGATCGGACGCGGCGTCGTCGGCCGATTCGAGATCTCGGGCTCCTCGCTCGCGCGCGAGCCCTCCCTCACCTGACGCGAGAGGTCGTCGAGCACCGTCGCGTTCGCGAGCTCGTCGCTCGACAGGCTCGCCAGCTCCGAGCTCGAGAGCAACGCCACGGTCTCGGCCGTCTCGTCCGGATCCGACACCAGCGATGCCGCGATCAGGTTGGACGACGGCGTCACCGGGCCGAGCCTGGCGCCGGTCCCTGCCATGGTGCCGGGGGACACGCTCGTGCCCGGGGTGACGCTCGTCCCGGGCCCTTGCGCGGCCCTGCTGGATGCTGCGCGCGCCGGATGTGGACCGCTCGAGTCGCGCGGAAAACGCGAGCGAACCCACGCCGCGAGCTGCATCGGCGTCGCGAGCTCCGGCGACACCTTGATGAAGGCCTCGAGCGCCTGGTGAAGCTCGGCCGCGGTCGCGCGGCGCTCGCGCTTGGGCTCGAGCGCCCACGTGATCGCCTTCGCGAGCTGCGCGGGCGTGTCGGGCGCAGCGCGCTCGATCGGGAGCAGCTTGCCGTCGCGGATCGCGCGCATCGCCTCGATCGCATCGCCGCGCGGCACGATCGTCTTGCCGCTGAGCAGCTCCCACAACACGATCGCGAGCGAGAACACATCGCTGCGCCCGTCGAGCGGCGCCGCGATCGTCTGCTCGGGAGACATGTACGCGTACTTGCCCTTCACCTGCCCGGGATTCGTCAGCTGATCGGTCAGGGCCATCGCCTTCGCGATGCCGAAATCGCAGAGCTTCACGATCCCGTCGTGCGAGACCATGATGTTCGCGGGCGACACATCGCGGTGCACGAGCCCGAGCGGCTTGCCATTCGGCCCGTGGAGCTCTTGCGCGTAGTGCAGGGCCGCCGAGGCATCAGCGCCGATCCGCGCGACCAACGTCGGCGACATCCGCAGCTCGCGCTCGCCGTGCTTGAACACCTGGCCGGTGTGGATGCCCTCGACGTACTCCATCGCGATGAAGTAGTCGTTCTCGACTTTTCCGAAGTCGTAGATGTGGACGATGTTCGGGTGGGTCAGCTGCGCGGCGAGCTTGGCCTCGCCGAGGAACATCTTCACGAAGTCAGGCGTGTCGGCGAGGTGCGGGAGGATCCGCTTGACCGCGACGCGGCGATCGAAGCCTTCGAGGCCGCGTTGCTGCGCGAGGAACACTTCAGCCATCCCACCGCGCGCGATGCGCCGCAGGAGCACGTACTGGCCGAACCGAATGCCGGCGTCGGCTGGCACGTCCCCATCTTATCTCGGATCGCGGGTCCCCGACGGTGAGCCGCGGCCGAACGATCCAGAGCTGGCGTCGTGCGGTCGACTTGACGTCGCTCAGCGCGTGAGATCTCCAATCCGGCCATTGCGGGGATTCGCCCGCTGCACCGATGATTCGATTCGCGGTCCGGCTCGTTCAGGACGGACCCCAGCGGCGGCCGACCCTCGGCCTGTTGCAAACGTGATGGAGACCAAGCCCGTGCCCGCGGTGGCGGCGCGCTCACCTGGCCGTTCGCGCTCGTAGCTCGATCCCGAGAGAACGCCAGGGTCGCCACATGACGCCATCAAGAACGCCAGAAGAGCTCTCGTCGTGAATGCTCACGAGTGTGGCTCGAGATGCGGTCAAGGCGGCTTCCGCCCCACCCATTCGGTGGTTCCCCGAAATACTTCTGCTGGCGTTCCTGCTGGCGGTGCGTCAGGCAAAGCCTGGTTGAAGGGAAGGAGGTAACACCAAAACTTCAAATTGCGACCCCCGGGTGAAAATCCCGACGGCGACGGTGGAGA
>Ga0299915_10004554_pt1 | contig 10114 bp, 8 predicted proteins | sample RVTome_13_FD_200263 | JGI IMG/M metagenome (GOLD analysis project Ga0299915, IMG submission 200263) | Soil microbial communities from uranium-contaminated site in the Upper Colorado River Basin, Wyoming, United States - RVT92D227 (version 2) ...
TAAGAGTCACGCCATTTTCTTTCTCAGAAGCATATTCCAAATCAAGCAGGCGCTCCTTTAATCTAGAAGCCAAGCCAAGACTTACTTTGGCTTCCCTCGCTAGCTCCTGAACTCGCCACGATCGTCCAGGATTACTTAGCATTACTCGCACAATGCGACTTGACTTCGGGCTAAAGATAGAGCGAACCTGTCGTTTTTCTATTGCCAGATTAGGGTAATTCTTTCTTTCTATGTATATCTGGTCAAAGTTGACGAAGGAATTTCCTGCTAGGTCTATGTAGCCCACACCGTTCTGCTTGCAAATCCGGGCCGTATCGTCACTGATGTAGGGTGCCGCTACGACAGGGTATGCATTCTCCGTCCGGTCCAAGTATTCTCTGAGTTGCTGGATAGCAGCCCTTATTATCCTGGGTTCTCCCGGAGATTTAACCTCCACTATCACTTTTTGAAGGTTGTCCCGAATCTTAAGCTCTAATAGGAGATCAACCTGAACACCTGGCAAAGATGCTTGCATTACAGAATGACGCAACTCTATGAAGGGTATGTCACGAAAAGTTCGTTCTAGCTCATCTTTGATTCTAATTACAATTTCCTGCTTTTTCATTTGATTTCACCCTAGGTGGTAATTTCACCGCATGGTGAAATTGTACAATTTAGTGAAACTAATGTCAAGTGCTTTCACTATCTATGGCCGTTTTACCAGGTGGTGAAACAGCCACATACTAAAGAAGGGGGTGAGCGATTACCTCTCCTTCATTAGCGAAGAAACGAAGGCCCTTTCGCCTTCTGGGCATTGAGTTATCATTTGCTTGCCATCTCAATTTTGGGGAGTCATAAAACTATAAAACCGGTGTCTATATGGGCGACCACACACATAGATTCCGGCTTGACGCCGGGGAAACACTTCACCCCAATAGAGAGGGAAGTCAGTATCTATTTCTGCGGCTCGATAATCACTTTGGGAGAGTCTTGAGCCCGGGCGAAAAGCTGTAGCAGGTCCGATGTCCTCGGGTTTAAGGCGCATGCTCCTGTTAGAAACAGCAGTCAGGGGTCAGTAGTCGCTGGTCACCAGTCACTAGTCACCAGTTACTAGTCACTAGTCAGTAGTCAGTAATCAGTCGCTACCCGTCAACCGACGGCAGACAGCTGGCACCCTCCAATCTCCAATCTCTCCAACGTATCTTTACTTATCTCCACTAATCTCTATGAGTCTCTAATATCCTTAATGTATCTCCAATGTATCTCTAACAATCTCTACTAGTCTCCAGTCTCCATCTAACCATTTAACCATCAACCATCTAACCGCCTAACCATCTCCAACCTCCAGTCTCCAGTCTCTAGTCTCCAGTCCCTAGCCCCTAGTGACATTTTCCCCTTGTTGGAATAAAGAGTTCATGCTAATCTCTGTTTGGAACCCGTGTGCTACCCTGATAAATCAAGTCGCACAGGTGAGGCTTCCCAGAACCTGACTGTAAACCCAACACAGGTTAAGAGGAAGCACGGTGGCCAGAAAGGCAACCGGAATGCCCGTAAACATGGCTTCTATTCCGGTACCCTTAGCCCTGCCGAAACATCCCAACTGTGGAACATTACCAATCTGGAAGGTGTTGACCCTGAAATAGCGTTAATTCGCGTCAAGTTACAGTCTTCTCTTCAGTACGACCCTGGTAACCGCCGCGTACTCAGAGAAGCCTCCAGATTACTCGTAAAATGGTATTCTGCAAATTACCGGTTGGACCCAACCGACCGCAGCTACCTGAAAACTGTTGTCGAGAATCTTTTGGAAATTGCCTCCATACGTCACTCCGCCAGCCCCCAAAGCTCCCAAATATAAAGGGCAAACCGACGAAACGAATCGTACGTACTTTAACAATTGAATCTTCCGGAGGTAATCGCCTTACGTATGAAAAAGAGCTGTTGAACTCCAGGAAAAATAGCCATTTCTGCAAAACGAATCATCCAGGCTTCCCTCATCCTCTTCCCCCTATGACAAGAAGAGAAGGGTGTCATGCAAAAATGTAGTGCGAGGCTCCTGCCTCGTGCTGCACGACCCTGAAGGGTCGCACTACAGTTGTGTTTGGAATTTCCTGTAGTGTTCATGTTAGCTAAATGACCATTGACAATAAGGATTCTGAGCCCCGGTGTTATCAAAGGTTACCAGACTGCAAGGGCAAATATGGGGCTATATAGCTGTCAAGCATCTGCCTTAGCTCGCCAAGCACAGCCTCAAGGGGTGGCAGCGCGACAACCTGCTGGCCGAGGTCTTTGTCCCAATACCTTTTGATTGCGGCTGGATTCCCAGGGAGAAAATCTGCCGCAGTCGTGACTCTCAGCCCCTTATGCTTGAGTTTCTTCGCAAGTACCGTTCCCAGTAGCTCTAAGTCCATCCGGGAGCGCTGTTCTTTTAGAAGCCTCCACACATCGTAATAGTCTCTTGACTTGCCCCGTTCTACCAGACTGCGCATCTTCTCGGCCATTAATTCCTCCAGGGGATACACCCGGACTGATCGTTCCTCATCAGGGAAGGGTGCAGTCAATACTTTTCGGGACTGGGGTTCGAGGCATAACGGTTCATCGAAACTTAAATCCATGTAGATCATAGCCGGGTAGGCCAGGGAACTGACAAACTGAATTCGGACACGGGCATAGCCATCTGGCTTATGAAGCATCCTGGTGGTAAGTAAGATGCGAGACGACTGTTCCACCTGACGATACCACGTGTCAAGGATTTGTCTTAACTCTTCCTTTGTCATATTGCGTGTCACGGTGAAATCCAAATCCTCTGAATAGCGCCAGTCTGGGAAATAGGTCTTGCGCAGGGCAGTGCCTCCCTTGAATGTGAAGAGCCCGTTCAGTTCAGGCAACTGCGATAGAGACTTAAGTACTTCTGTAAGGACATAGTCCTTTTCCAATACACCCAAAGCCACCTTCTCCCGGTTTGCCAGCCGATGCAACTCAGACCGGGATAGAATCATGGTTCCCTCCACTGAAGGAGTTCATTCTCTGGAACATTTGCCAGGACTTTCCAGCGTTCGACATAGCGGCCCTCAGGACCCGCCAGATTATCGAGGGAGGTGTAGCTGTTACTGATATTGTCACGTAGAAGAGCGACGGCTTCCTCTGTGCCAACATCGAGCGTTTCCAGCAGATAGCCCAGGCGCTGGACTACTGCTCTGTTTCCGTTCCTGCGCGCATACTCAGCCATCTTGACAAAGTCAAGCTCATCACGGCCATAGGAGAGCGCTTTGGCTACCTCCGTCACACCACCACAATAGTCCAGGCGGTTAAGGCAGTCCACGATTGTCTTCTCTCGCTCTGAGATAGTGACCCGATAGCCGTCCAGAGTGATTTCTGTGGCTCCAAAGAACCTGCGGTCAGGCATGTAGACGAAGCGGTAGGTCACACCGGAAATTTCCAGCGCCGATTTCAACTTACGACGAGTTGAGGCTATAAAGACAGTCCGGCTAACCTGTTCGGTGTAGCCATAGTAATTGAGGGCACTGCGGAATCCAATATAGTAGGGCTTGATAAGATATGAGGCGATTATGAACTCGTGCTCAGTCCATTCACCTTCACGTCCAGCTTCAAGGGGGAGAATCAGGTATTTGCCTTTTTCCAGGCGCTGAAGCCATCGCCGCGTGACCAGTGTGGATAGCAAATCGCGTAACCCACTGTTATTATTGCCGTAGATTTCGGCAGCATCATTCAACGCAAAAATACGCCTACCACGACGAAGCAACTCTGTCAGGAGGTTACTTCCCACATCGCCAAGGGTTCTTATGTTTCTTGTCATGATTGTCAGCTTATTCCCGACAATTATAGCACAACACCTAAACGCCCTGTCAATGATTGGCAATGTTGAATTGAAAGGGGGAGGAGGAATGTACGCCGACCGCCAGGGCTCGATAGGCACCTTTGGGACAACAGGGGTCAGGGGCTAGGGGGCCGGGGAACAGTGATTGGTGATTAGTGATTGGAGATTGGATTCTGGCAATGAGACTGCCACGGCTTTTCTTCAAGGTCACAAATTGTGACCTCAAGATGGCGAATTTCTTTTGACTAAGCTGAAACATGAGATCTTCCGGAAATCGTCGACAATTTGCTATCCCTCCGCCCTCGCTCCGCACCAAACCCCTAAAGGGCACTCGATTCCACCATTGCCCATCCTAGGCCGTGCCCTCAGGCGTCAAGCAGGTGCTCGTGTTACAAAGTAGCGGCAAAGCAGGGTATAATAATTTAAGCGAAAATAGAAACCAGACCTCCGGAGAAGGTGATATGAGCCCAATATACAACGTGTACTGTGACGAAAGCTGTCACCTGGAAAGGGACCGCCAGCCGGTAATGGTGCTGGGGGCTGTCTGGTGTCCACTGGAAAAGAGCCGCGAGATATCCGTGCGCATTCGTGAGATCAAGACAAGTCATGGGCTCTCTCCAAAATTCGAAAGCAAATGGACCAAAGTATCGCCTGCGAGACAATTATTTTACCTAGATTTGCTTGACTACTTCTTTGATGACGACGACCTTCATTTTCGTGCGCTGGTTGTGCAGGACAAATCAAGGTTGCACCATGATCTTTACGGGCACACTCATGATACCTGGTACTACAAGATGTACTTTGACATGCTGAAGGCAATTCTTGACCCTGAAGCTTGCTACCGCATCTATCTGGACATTAAGGATACACGGAGTGCTGCAAAGATTGCTAAGCTGCATGACGTGCTGTGTAGTAGCATGTATGACTTCGGGAGTCAGGTTATTGAGCGTGTACAGACGGTACGTTCCCACGAGGTGGAGATACTGCAAATTACTGATCTGCTTATTGGAGCTGTGTCGTATGTCAACCGCGGACTTCACGAGAACGCAGCCAAGCTCGCTGTGGTCGAACGGATGATAGAACGTTCAAGTTACAGCCTCACAAGAACCACTCTACTGAGAGAGAACAAAGTTAATCTTTTTATGTGGCAAGCGTCGGAGATACAGGGGTGACACAACCTTCTTGGTTACCGGATGCATTGCGGTATACTAATTTTGATGGCGATTGGGAGAGATTTCTGGCTACCGTTTATCAAATATTCGAGCGTGATTTCAAACAATCGAGACCGAGCTACGAGGGGCGGACGGTAGTTCCTGATACAAGAATCGAAGATGGGAAGGAAGCAGGTTTTTGGCATATGACTTGCCGGTACGAGCCCCGGACACGGGATAGAGAGATGGATTTGAGGCGGTGTGAGCGAATACCATGGCCCAGACCAATGATTGAGCACTCAGCAGACAAATCCCTATCCGTATGGAAAAGCGAAAGAAAGAAACCTAGTAGATCGCGTCAGACACGGGTTCTTATTTGGCTAGAGAATCTAGATTATGTAGTGGTGCTGGCAGAGAGACCAAGGGCGATGATACTTGTCACCGCTTATTGCACAGATATTAAATCTCACAAGGAGAAGCTCAGGAAGGAAAGAGACGAATACCATAAAACGCAAAAGCCGCCCGCTGGGGCGACTTAAGTACTCCTTCTACTCATGGTAGATGAGTTACTATTAGTCTAATATATTGTCGCCATTTTGTCAATAGCTAAGTGTCACAGGTTCCGCCAAATAGCCTCGCGTTCAAGTATACTACAGTGCACTATCGTTAGGTCATATAGTTCGTCAAACAGTTTAGACAGGCACGGTGTCCTGGGGTTTCAAGTGGATGCTCCTGTTAAAAATGCCGGCAAAGCAGGGGATACCAATCGAGTGCCAGGCATAGCTATGCGATATTCTGGCGACATAGTACCTGATTTGTAGCAGGCCTGATTGTTACGGTGTCTCTCGAATTCTCGCAGAAGGCTGTGTGGATAGCCTGCGATCTCCAGGACATGCTATGGAGTTAAGGATTCACAACGCTACATTGTTGAGTAACAGCACAAGTCTTTAGCCTGACATGCGCAAAGCTAGTGGTTGCCTGAGTGCAATTTAGCCCGAGTCTCTTGTTCTCGTTGCTTGAGTGTATCCAATTGCCTGGCAGCTTCCGCCGCCTCAATCATCCGTTCCTTCCCTGCGATGAAGCTAGCTCTCGGCTTTCCCTTTGAGATTTCCGTCGGATGTCTTCGCAGGGCTTTCAATTCCCTCTCGGCCTTGTCTATTTCGGCCACTATATCCTCGAGTTGCTTATTGAGCTCTTCTTCTGTTTCCATGGCCTCAGCCTTTAGTCATCTCCTTTTGCCTGTCTTATCCATAGTAAGCTAACCGGCGGTCACAGTCAATACCATTCTCTCACACAAAAGCCGGAATTGTTAAGTAACAACAAGATGTTTTGTTTAGACAGGCTATTGACTAGTTATTATCTTGATGTTATGCTCAGAAACAAATCTTACGCGCAAGGAGGTCCAAATGCAGGCGTATTGCATGAAATGCAGAAAAAAGGTTGAGATCAAGAATCCAAAGGCTATCAAAATGAAAAACAAACGCCCTGCGACTCAAGGTATATGTCCGAGGTGCGGGACCAAGGTATTTCGCATAGGTAAGTAGATCCGGCAATCCTGGAATAAGGGCATCACCAGGTAGCCCTCATATATTAATAATAGAACCGGCTGCCGGCCGGCTAAACGTTCTGGCTAATTGTTACCGGTCCGTCGATTTCGTACCGTGTGTCTTCGCAATTGCTGCGTAGAGCGGACGTATCCCCTGTCCGGCGCAGACACGTTATAATCAAAGCCTTGCAGCGTACGGCGCTCCAGTTTCACGTTAAGAATACGCTCAAGATCATCTACCATGGACGCATCTACACTCGTCACGAATGTCAGCGCATCACCGTTTCTATTAACCCGCCCTGTGCGCCCGATGCGATTGGTGTAGGCATCTATACTCTCAGGCATGTCATAGTTGATGACGTGGGAAATACGCAAAACATCGATACCACGGGCGGCAATGTCAGTAGCCACCAGAATCTTAAACGCGCCAGAACGAAAACCATCAAGCGCGGCCTGACGCCTGGGTTGAGACAGATCGCCTTGCAGTGAGGCAGCCCTGAAGCCCGCTCTCTTAAGCTGCTGTGCAACGCGCTCGGTGCGATACTTGGTACGTGCAAAGACAAGTACTGATTTTGTCTCGGTACGGCGTAGGAGTTCTATCAATAGTGCAGTTTTGAGGTGTTGCTTAACCGGGTATAACGCGTGCGACACAGTGGTTGCCGGCCTTATGTGGCCGATTTGCACTGTGACCGGATCATGCAGGATATCCTGTGCCAGATGACGGATATCGTCAGGCATGGTAGCCGAGAAAAGGAGTGTCTGTCGCTTCCCTATCAGGCACCTGAGAATACTCTGGATGTCCGGTAGAAAACCCATGTCTAACATCCGGTCCGCCTCGTCTATTACAAGGACTTCCAGATGTGATAAATCGATTGTGCCCCTCAGCATATGGTCGAACAGGCGACCCGGACAGGCAACTGCTATTTCGATCCCATTTCTCAGTTTCTGGATTTGTCGATCTATACTCACCCCACCATAGATGGCGATGCTCCGCAGCCCGGTTTTCTGCCCCAATTCGCTGAAACTCTCCCATGTTTGCTCAGTCAGTTCACGCGTGGGAGAGATTATGACAGCACGGACCTGCCCCCTCTGACTATGCAGCAGGCGCTGCAAGATTGGCAGTGCGAAAGCAGCGGTTTTGCCGGTCCCGGTCTGAGCCAGACCGATGACATCGCGTCCCTGCAGTATTGGCGGGATCGCTTTAAGCTGTATAGGTGTGGGTGTAGCATAGCCAATCGCTCGCACACCGGCCATGATGCTCGGATCAAAATTAAAGGTTTCGAAATTCATTAAATCTCCCTGGGAAACTCCCTGTTCATCAGCGCTGAACGTGAAGGTAGTCACGCAATCGCGACACCGGATTGACCTGTCGTTGAAAGTCATTGGATAACCTCATCTCTTCGATATTTTAGTTGGAGTTCAGGCTACCCAACACTTAAGATAAACCAGAGGCTATTCTAAGAAGCTTGTAACAACCTAAACTGGAACCATCCACACTATACACCAAAGAGAGCCTCTTTGCAAATTGCTGTACTCGTTGGTTCTGTTCGGTTGAAGTGGAAAGAAAATTTGGGCATGGGCGGACATTATTCTGTAGATGTCCTGTAATTGGTCAGATAGAATTCGGCTGTTCGGTGGGCAGGGGTAAGCCAGTTTGTATGACCATGGGAAGAGTTCTACGTTCAGAGCAAATTCTGCAGGTACAGCTTGGGTCAGTATAATGTCTTATGCCAACGAGTACTCCTTTGTTTCTGTCTGCCCTCTTCAGTACGAGATTGAATATGTCTTCTTCGCCATTCTCAAGATATCTACGCAATCCATATGCGCATAGGTCGACGATTTGTACCATACTTGTGAGTTGGCTATTAACAAACAATGGTGTCTCAACTGTACGTTCTAAAGACAGGTAGCTAGTTCCCTTCTTATGATAATCTTTCATCAAAGCTGTATGCCTCTTGGCAACTGTCTCATTATTGTCATGAATTAATAGACCATAACACAGTTGAGGAATGGGGTCGTTGGCACCTATTATTTGCAGGTAATGTTCGAACCTCGTCACAACTTGTTCAAAAGACTGTTCAGCGACAGTCTTCCCAGTGCGAACAGGGTCGAAGAAAATCTTGTCCACACATTCTGCAAACAATCTGGCATTGCCCCATCGTGATACACGAGTCGCAACCTCCATCACGACCTGCACTCTTTCTTGGTAAGTGAGGTGAATATATGCATCAGTGTGCGCAAAGTTTTTCTTGACTTGCCTATAGGGTGATCCTCCTATCTTTTGAAGTCTCAGCAATTCTGCTTTCCGCAATTGTGTTACCTTAGACCTTCTTTCTATAGAACTTAGCTTCACAAAATTCGGAATCGTTGACTCCTCTTTATATCGTCGAAGCATCCACCCAGTGTGGAGTTCGGCATCCTGAAGGTCATATTTCCCTTTTAATTGCTCAATTTCCTTATCTTGGTTCTTCCAGTTTGAGTAAGGAATAGATAGCCCGGCGAGTACATAGTGTGAGGTACTGCCTGGAATGTCTGCAGTCCCCGATTCGTCGATGTAACAAAGGTACATGAAAATAAAAAGCGACTGGACTTTTGGGGTTTACACCCCAAGACGAGACGCTAGGCGACTCATTCCAGACGCAAGTCGATTTTAGGATATATGCTATATCTATGTCAATGCTAATAAAGTATTGACATTAATTTGTTATCATTGTATGATAATATCAAGCCAGTCCATAGGGAGGTTTATATATGACCAGACGGCTACGGTTCAGACTTCTTGAGTGCAGAAGGTGTGGGTACAAGTGGATACCCAAAGTAGCTAGACCCACATTGTGCCCAAACTGTCGGAGTCCATATTGGAACAAGCCCCGAATCAGAAAACGGCAATAATCAACGTAGTTTCACTATCAACTAAAATCGAACAGAACCTACTCGTTCATGTGATTAGTGACACTTTCTTGTCATTGCGCGGAACGAGATTCCTCGCCTATGCTTCGGAACAGGCTCCGCAATCTCTCCTTATGTCTTTGCGAGGAGCCAAAGGCGCCGAAGCAGTCTCGGTGGGGCCAAGAGATTGCCACGCCCCGACAGGTCGGGGCTCGCAATGACTGAGGAGGCTATTACCTGACGTTACGAACGTATGAAGTGTCCCCCATCTATCTGAACTAGATCAATTGTGTGCAGTTTCCCGGTACGCCAGTTATTTTCTACAGCGTGATTCTTCCCTCTGGAGTAACAAAGTGGCGTTTCGTTAGTCAACAAATCGTCAGAAAGTGCATCTGATGATGATGTTGCAGAATGGCCTGGAGTTTCGTAAACTTAGCCCAGGTTTGTAGTGATTCATGATTGGTTTCACGATTATCTAATGTTTGGAGGTGGGAGACAATGAGAGACCAGAAAAATCAAGCAGGAAAAGAGGCCAGGCGTGAAGAGAGGCGCATTGAGGAAGAACCTGCGCAACCAGCCAGAGAGCAGGCAAGAAGAGAAACTGATCTGGTTAGAGAGCAGGCGATTCAAAAAGAGCAAGCAGGAAAAGAGGCCAGGCGTGAAGAGAGGCGCATTGAGGAAGAACCTGCGCAACTAGCCAGAGAGCAGGCAAGA
>Ga0299915_10004555_pt1 | contig 10114 bp, 14 predicted proteins | sample RVTome_13_FD_200263 | JGI IMG/M metagenome (GOLD analysis project Ga0299915, IMG submission 200263) | Soil microbial communities from uranium-contaminated site in the Upper Colorado River Basin, Wyoming, United States - RVT92D227 (version 2) ...
TGAGCCTGATGTCGGCGCGTTATGGAAGTGCTTTCCCTCGATCCCATTCCGGTGGATAGAGTTGTAACCGTCGTGGATGTGGATTCAATGTCCGGCTACGGCCCGATGATTTCTGCGAACCGCCCCGTGCGGACCCGCATGCGGGGTGGTGTGGGGAGGGACGGCTAATTACCGTCCCTCCCCCGATTAGCCCGCACCTCATGGCTTGAAGGTGAGCGCGATATGAACGCAAGCCAGATTCTTGCTAGGCGGTTTTCGGAGACCGTAATGCCAAGCCTGTCCAAATGGCTCCCAGCAAATCCACAGCCCCAAATAGAATGAGGGGTGGACTGGCGAAACCCAACAACACAAAGGCGGCGAAAAAGACAATGACCGTGGGACGGACATAGACCGTCCATCGGAAAAAGTCGGTCATTTCTTTGCGGGCCGCCTGAGTGTAGTAGAAGCCCAAAAAGAGAACCAGCATTCCGGCGACACGAATCCATACTTCAGTAGTATGGGGAAGGAAGAACATCCCAAGCAGAATGTTCGGTGCTACAAGCAGGATAATGCCGAGCACCACGAGATACAGACCGAATACGAAGACACTGCGAGCACTGTTACTCATTTTGTTTACTCCTTTCAGTCTTAAATGTGGATAGATGCTGGTTATTACTCAACACATATCACTCAACTTACACTTCGCCTGCCGCGCTTGGATGACAAAGGCACGACGGCGAACTTGGCTTGCCCTAGTGATGGACAAGCGGGCTAACGATGCGGTTCACCGGGAGCTTAAGCGATCCGGTGGAATCGCTGGTTATGACCTCAAAGCTTCTGTCTTCAATGAAACAAGCCCCCCAACGTCGTTCAGTCTGCGTGGCTCTAAGAGCGCCTCTTGGGCCGCCCAGCTTCAAGCCACACCGTTCAGACGGTCAGGTCTTGCTCCGCAGAAGCACAACGCCCAACCAGAACGACCATATAACGAAAAGTACATACCCAAAGAGGCCGAGCACCATCGAGCAAAAATCGAGAATAAGCAGTACCCCTACAAGCACTGCAAGGTAACTAAGTATTCGCGACAGCTTCGCGGAGCTAAGAGCCGCCCAACCTGTCGAGAAAAGAGCCCAACCCAGCGCGTGGTCTCCCGCAACGCTCAAGCCCAGGACCACACCCATCAGCGCCCTGTAGGCCGAGGCATCCTTGGTGCTGACGAGCGATGCTCTTGCGCCAATTTCCATGAGCCCCGAGGCAGCCCACATGGCACAGGCGATTGAAGTTGCGATGACCGCAATACGCATGAGGGTTGGCGCACTACTCTGCATCCGCTCTCGAAGCGCAAGTTTGGTAAGAAGGCAAGCAATGCTCATCAAGACGTAGTCCATGTTGAACAAAGAGAAAGTGATTGGCGAAGCGGCCCAGGCAGGGATGCCTTTGACCGGGTCAATCCAATCGGCTGGCGTAACCAGCCCGAGGCGTGGAAACACAACAGTGAGAATAATCAGGAAAATTGCCGTCAGGAATGCATTTGCCGTTGAAGCAACTCCACCAACTCTTTGCAGATTCATAGATTAATTCCTCCTTTCTTTTAGATGGGTAGATCGTTCCATCTACCTTTAATTATTCCATTATCTGATAGCCTCGTCTGTAGCGTCTGGTCATAACGCCTCGGCTGAGGCGTGCTGATAAGCGTCGCCTCCAGCCGGTTGTTCGGCAACTTTATTGGCATGTACCAATTGACGCCGAAGAATAAACTCCTGCAAAAGACCCAGCTGCTGCGCGGCAAAAATGGCCTTTCTTTTTGTCAATGATAAAGGCATCCACACTTCCAGACCCTGACGCTATAATTAGGACAGTAAGCGCTGATTCTGATTCAAACACTTTTTTCAGCGGGGATGTAACGCCACTTTCGTATTTTGCTTTTGGTTGTGTTGTTGTAAGCCCCATCAAGGTAATTTTTCTTCCAATTTCCTTTTTATCTGATGAATCCGTTATTGTACACATTAGATTGTCTGCCATCATAAATTGATTATTCACAGGAAGGCTGCTTGAATCGAGGTTACTTCTACATGCAAATAATAATCCAAGGCTTAAAGCCATCAACACACGTATGATTTTCATAATTGCCCCCCTGTTTAACTATGCCGGACGTCACAGGTGAGAGGCTGGCAAATACGCTGCGCTTCTTTGCCAGTCCTACTCCACCTATTTGGTCGGCACCTTTTTAGGCCCTAATGTAAAAATGTTCAAAAGTCCCTGCTGTTCTGCTTCCTTAGGCCAATTACCTGAAGTCTGTAATTCTAATAGGGACCTATAGAAGGTTCTATATACTTTTGCTGGTGCTAAAAATTGTTGCTCCTGACCCGTGAGATCCAAAGACTTTTGGCGTAAGTCGTAATCCATTTGAGTTAGTTGCAATGCATGATTTGAAATTCGGTCTTTTAACTTTTCCTCGCTCTCTTTTGAAGCCTTCCAAGCACCAACTACGGCTGTCAATATTGAGCCAAACATACCTACGAAAGCACCTACAATCACGCCTACTAATCCAGATACTGCTGGGGATTCAATACGAGGCAAAATCCAGAAGACAAAGATTCCAATCGCAATGGCTGTCAAGAGAAAAATAGCTCCAATCATAATCGATATGTTTTTGACAGACATATCGCCCTCCATGTAGTTTATGATTTAATCAGTTGCCGAACGCAAAACTAACCGGCGGGCTACCGCCAATGAAACCGTGACGGCCATTGACCGTCCGGTTAAGTGATTTGATGCATTTTTGTCTTGCAACTGGTTGGATTTCTCCAAAAGGTAAATATTATTCATGCTGGCCTTGGGATCACGACAATGTGATTTTAGATATTCTTTATGGGGATGGGCATAAAAAACCTTCAGTCGCCCTTGCCGAAAAGCTCGGCTATATTCGGGTTACTGGAAGACCCAAGGATTTATTTTTAAATGCTGAAAAACCATCCCAAGCACAAATTGACACAATGTTTGACTACAAAATGAAATTTAAATACGCATAACGCTTGCCTTAACCAGCGCGGGCAACTACCAATTCTAAAACTCTACGTGTTTATTCCGCGTCTGGTTGAAGGCGTTGTTGGGTGCCCAGTATTACTATTTTAGAGACCTCGCCATGCCCAGCGATAAATGTAACCATTGCTGTCAATCCAAAACATACGGTAGGCGTTATACGATGATGTTTGAGGAGGGGTATAGGTGGTGTAGCCAGTAGCACTGCCGTATGCATAGTTGCCAGAGCCGTGAGCTGATCCTGTTACAGTCGTAGTAGAATGTCCGGGGGACGTGAAGCTTCTTGTAGTAGAATAAATGAAGATTTTCCCTCCCCGGCCATCATCCATAACCTGTTGTGGTGGCCCCCAGCTTGCTATCAGATCCGATTGGTGATGTCCCATCCATGATTGCATGGTTTTGTTAATAGATGCACATCCCGATATGAAGGACAACGCTAAGACAAGAATCAAAATAACCAGTAAAATATTTCTTCTCATACTCTCCTCCTAATAATTCTGCTTAGAAGCAGAACCATGCGGCGTGAAATCCTCCGAAACGCGCCAAGCGTTGATTCTACCCCTGGGGTAACCTAATATCCCCCACTTATTGGAGGTGACACCCGCAACCAACCCTCTATTTTCTCCCGCAATTTACTATCGTTGACGGCCTTCTTATAAATCAATTCATTGACCGCCAGCAGGTCATCTAAGAAATCTTCAATTACGAATAGAGCCGCATCAAGATTCCGCGGACCCGAATATGGTGAGAGATGTTTAAGTCCGTTTAGGTCAGCCCAGTCTTTGTGACATAAGGCAATTGAATGATCTCTGCCGCGCTGTTTATAACCAGTCTTGTTGCTCAATCTGAAGTTACAAAGCTTCAGGGAGAATGGCCGCTTATGATCACCCTTGTCTGGGGTCAAGGAGAAAGAGTGGACGATTCCACATCGAAGTATATGGTACATTTGAACATTCAGGCCTTGAACCCCATTTGAGTATCTGAATTTTGCGTATTCCTGACACACTTCCTTCATATATTTTATCACAAAGTCTTTATAGCCGCGTCCTCTTTTGTCCTTGCCTTTAACCATTTTAGAGAAATAATCAATAAAGGAGGCAGCGAGTACAAATGGGAGAGGAGTGTGATCTGGACAATATTTCTTTGCTGCTGATATGAGGTCGTGGAAGTAGTTTCTTGCTTCAAGTATATCCATATTTGCTGCACCCAACGTTGCAGGTCAGGCGCAAGGCTTGTCCGCGTCGCCTGCACTCTCTGGTTCGACGATCCTTTCAGTTCATTGGAATGATGTCAGCGTAAGCAAACCCATTCTGATTCAAAATATCGCCGACTCTGACCAAGACAGTTTTCCGAAACATCGGCCCACCCACGACGACCGTGTGGATTTCCCCGTTCTCTCCGCACGGGTCGCAATCCTTGGGGAACTCCACAATCAAGTCCTTTGACCATTTCCGGCCAGCAAAACGCGAAGGCAGTTTCTTTAGATCAACACTGCTAACATAGGCTTCGAGTCCTGCTGACAACATTTGCTCCGCCAAGTCGCTCGTGGGGATTCCCCACAACGGAAAAAGAGGATCAATTCCGGTTCCTTTCAATTGATTCTCCCGATACTTTCGGACGTCCTCAAGGAAGAGATCTCCGAATGCCATGCACTCAATCCTCTTGCTGGCAGACTCGGTGACGAAGCATCGCATGATGGCGTCGCATTGCTCGTTTGTGCATGGGTCGGGTAGACTGATCGTTTCGATCGGCAGACCTACTGCCTCGGCTTGACGCTGAAGCATCTCCAACCGGGTGGCGTGCATAGACACACGATTGTATTTCTGATTCATGACGGTAAACAGGCCGAGAAGCTCAATCCTCGGGTCTTGTTGGAGCAGGTGAAACGCCCATGCGCTGTCCTTGCCGCTACTCCAGCTCAATAGGGTCTTTTTCTTTATCATACCTTCTGTCGAACCATTGATTAACTTGCCATTTTGCCCTGATAATGCAACAATAGCCGGGTTTTCGGGCAGTTTTGCCTGATGCTGTTATCAGCAATTTCAGGGGATCATTATGGGAGTTTTATATGCCTGACTCGACAAAAAGTCAACAGCCAAAACTCCTCGATCAAGTCCGACAGGTACTGCGTCTGCATCACTACTCCATTCACACCGAGCGATCCTACGTGGACTGGATCGTGCGGTTTGTTCGTTTCCATAAGATGCGGTCCCGTAAGCACCTTTTCCCCGCCGAAGCCAAGATCGAATCGTTCCTGACCGACCTCGCCGTACATGCAAACGTCGCTCCCGCCACCCAGACGAGGCGATGAATGCCCCTGTCTTCCTTTACAAGCGCGTCCTCAACCATCCTCTGCAGGACAGCATCCCCCCAGCAGAACTGGGGGGGTATTCTGACATATTTTGATAAAAATCGTGTATTCGTTGGTTTAATGATGCTTGGAGTTTTCGATGACAAGATATATCGATTACGGTAGGATGTCAATAAAAAAACTTGAGATTTCTGATTGGGTTCATAAATCTCTGATTACTGAGATTAGGGACCGATTACATCGATTGGAAATGCATTTAGAATAAAGAAAAATCTGTGTAATTTCTTTATAAAATCGGTGAAATCAAGATAGTAGTTTTATCTTGGGATTTCATTTTCCATACTTCTTAAGGTTTTCTAATAAACGGCGGGTTTTTTGGAGGTCTTTTTTTGCATTTGGATGATCCGGATTTAATCGAAGGGCTTCTTCCCATTCTCCGATGGCCTGCTCAAGCTCTTCAGCGAGAAAATGCCTGATCCCCTTTGCATAATGGACCTCGGCCTGGTCTTGGAGTTTCAATTCAATTTTCGGCGACTTTGGCAAAGGGATAATGGACTTGATGGGCTTCTCTTCAGAATAAGCTGGTTTGGCCATCCATATGGGTGTAGTAACCGGAAGATTTAGTGACATGCCTGGTTTTATCGAATCCCTGCTATCGAGGTCATTGAAATAGGTAATCAGAAATTCCTTCTCAGGGTCTTTATAGATTTCCTGGGAGATTCTTCTTAAGGTATCTCCTCTTTTTGTTTCATAGACGATATATTCTTGATCGTTCAGTTTATTTTTTAGATATTCTAATGCTTGCCTATGTTCAGGATTGTGGGCCAGAGCGATGAGGAACTCTTTCCGGGCGGTTGGGATGGAATTATTATGAAGAGCCTCCACCCCTTTTTGGAAATGTTTTTCAGCTTCTATTCGAATTTTTTTCTCCAATGCCTCTATTCTTTCTTGAGCATCTTTGTCATTCTGGGGGTCATTCCGGGCGAAGCTATGCACCGCCTTCCAGAAAAATAGTGCCTTCTGCAACTCTTCGCTCTTCTCAAACTCAATGGCTTTCAAGCGATATTTCTCAGGAAATCCCTTGAAGGGATCTTTTTCTATTTCTATATGAACTGGAGGCTTTGGAGGCGGATATTTTTCCACTACAGGAGCTTTGCTGATAGGACGCTCAACAGCACAGCCAATGAAAAATATTATAAGAAGAGTTAAAAAATGACGAGTAAGGGACATAGATAAGATTATTGTAATTCTTTGTCACTGAAATAAGTGAGATTGTTTTCAAAATCCTTCAGACTGAAGGTTCCATAAATCATTGACCGATTAATTCTATAAGAATGGATAAAAAAAGGATTGCTCTCCCTTTCTACTGTGAATGCCCCTCGGTAGCCAAGTTTTGTAAGTAGGGCAATCACCAGGGGATTGGTGTCACCATAAGGATAAGCTAAATACTTTACTTCTTTGTTGAGCCGTTTTCTGATCATTTCAGCAGATTCAGCCAATTCTTTTTTAATAGCTTCGAAATATTCTCTAAACGACTCCTGTCCATTTCTCCTGTCCAGATTTCGATGGCTTTTAGTGTGGCATTGGATATCCATGCCGTTCTTGGACATTGTAGAGAGAAGCTCCCAACTCAAGGTCTTACCTCCAGGGATAATCAGGTCCGTGTACACAAATAAGGTGGCGGGGTAGCCATACTTTTTCAGTATGGGAAATGCGATCTCATAGGTAGAGTACCAATCGTCATCAATCGTAATCACGATCGACTTCTTAGGGATGGGCCGCTTATAATCTAAGAAGTCGAAAAGCTCATCCATTTTGATGACCCGGTATCCCTTCTCTTTCAAAAATCTCATCTGTTCCTCAAAGACACTTTCCTTCACGGTCAGAGCATCCGCCTGGTCCTTCGAAAATTTATGGTAAGAGAGGACCGGTACCGTCTGGTAACCTTCAAGACTCAACCCTCCTTTCCTATAAACATGGAGAGGGATGATCACTTCCTGTCCGGGATTGAGAAAAGTGATTCCATTAAACTCAGCAATGAGCCAATCCATTGAAGAATCATTTAAATATTTTGATGCAAGAGAGGGGAGCGTATCTCCTGGTTGAGCAATAAGAGCTACAAAATCAGGAAAGATCCGTGTGGTCGGATAGATTTTGGGCTGGGGTTGCGGCTCGGCCTGGGGCTGGGGTTGTGGCTGAGGAGGAGGCTCGGGTTCAGGACGTGGTGGAAGTCCTGCACAGCTAACCAGTAGAAGTACTACAACGAAGAGGCCAGGATACCATAGAAATCGCTTTCTAAGCATAAGGCCCTCCTCCCACGATATGACGCAAACGGAAGCTTTCCCATGCTTCAGTCTTTTGTGTCATTTCTCGAGGGGGAAGGGGTTCCACAGAAAATAAATTCTCAATGGATTGATAAACATCTTTGCTGATGACAATCTCTCCCGGATAAGCTACCCCATGCAGAGAGTCAGCCGCTTTAAAGCTCTCCCCAATATCATTATACTTTTTTTCTGTATGAGAACCGATATAACCGGATAATACCACTCCTGAACTGATTCCAATTCCCACCATACCAAGAAGCTGGTTTCTGCTGCCCCTTTGATTCTCTAAAGCCTTCAATATTGCTACCGCAGACTCCACTGCCCTCACAGTCTGGTCCGCTTGGAGAGGAGAGCTACGGAAGACTCCGATGACTGCATCTCCGACGATTTTAGCGACATAGCCACCGTAATCCAATATATTATTTGTAGCAATTGAAACATATTCATTTAAATCTTCTAATACCTGCTCCGGATCTCTTGTTTCGGCATAGGCTTTAAACCCCTTGACTCCGGCATAGAGAACGGCGACCTGGTTCCGTGCTGTCTCTAATGATAGAGTTTTTTTCGGGGTTTCGGAGCGGCTCAACCCTCTACTAATAAAAAATGAAGTTCCAATTCCTATGATCAATAAAATCAAAACGACCCAAGCGATATTCTTTGCCAATGAAACCGTTTCTTTTTTCATTCCCTTCTGGATGAAATCGATGGAAAACCCTAAATTGACTGATCCGACATGCTTATTCATAAAGGTAACGGGCCTGGATAGGTTCAATACCTGTGTTCCTGAGGGAAGGCCAAAGGTTGAGTAGGTAATGGTCTCATCTTTGGTCAAGGTTTCAATATTTTCAAATTCTTTAAAAGGAACCCCAAGCTTAGTTGGGTCCGAATGAGCTTTGATGATCTTCTTGCTATCAAGAATCATTGCATAAAGAAAGCCATCCACCTCTTTGGCTTCTTTGATAAGAGTGTGGAGAGCTAACGTATCTTCTTCAAGAAGGGGAAGGGCAGCCTTGTGAGTGAGATGGCTAAGCATTATTTTTGATACATTCACTTTTTCTCGATAGAGAGTATCTTTCTGTTTTTTAATAAAAAAGAGAGTCAGCACTAATGAGACGATGAGTATTAGAATGACGGTGATGGCAGAATATTTGAAAAAAAGTGAAGTTTGATGGGTGGATTGTTTTTCTTCGATTGGTTGGGATAACACCTTGTCTAAAAAATTCATAATGGAATCGTTATGTTTTAACTTTTTACTCGAATAATGAAAATCCCCCTCAATCCCCCTTTTTCAAAGGGGGAAGTTACTCCTCCCTTTCGTAAAGGGAGGTGGGGAGGGATTTAAGAAACCTATTTTTTGGGTAATTCTTTTGGGCCAAAGAGTTCCGGTTCTTCTTCCTTGGTTTGAGAAGGAGCAGGCTTGGAAGGTGCCTTCTCTGTTTTGGATTTATGGTAAAAGTTATCTACAAAGTCTTTTGGCATAGGATCCCGGGTCTTCAATATACTTTCTGGTATAAGAATTTTATCTCCACTACGAATACGATGAATATTGACATTTGGATTGTTCTGGGTCATGACTTCAGCGAGGACCTTCCAGTTTTCGCGATCGCCAGTATACCAGAGGGCGACGAGAAATAAAGTCTCCCCATCCCATTTTACAGTGTGCGTGTAATAGGATTCTTTTTTTACAGGTTGAGCTTCTTGAGAGGGTGCAGGTAGAGTTCCCGCTGGGGGGCGCGAAGGCTCCTGGGAGGGTGTTTTAGACTCCTTAGGAACTTGCGTAGGCTTGCCTGGTGAAGGTGCGGGTTCTCGGGACTCTGGAGGTGTTGTGTCTGGTTTTTGAGGCTTCGAGGCGCAACCCACACAGATCATCATGAAAGCCAGGACTATAACCCACCATTGCCATTTCTTCAGAAGATGAATCTTCATAACGTTCCCTCAAGATTTTTGTTTTAACTTGTCAAGGAATTTTCTTGCCATCTCATTATTGGGATTGACAGAAAGGGCTCGTTCAAGGTTCTCAATGCACTGTTTCCTTTTTCCTTGTTTCTCTTGAACCATTCCGAGATTGAAGTATGCCTCGTCAAGATAGGATGGAGCCAATTGAACCACACGCTCGTACATACCCTCGGCTTTTGAGTAATCTTTTTTGACCGCATAAAGATAACCAAGGTTAAAAAATGCATCGGTGAACTTAGGGTCCAGTTCTGCAACCTTTTGGTAGGTCTCTATCGCCTTAGGATGGTCCTTCAGTTTCATATAGGCGAGCCCCAATTGGAAGTGAGACTGGATGCTTGTGGGGTCCAGCTCAATTGCCTTGAGCAGGAGCGACTTGGCTTCCTTGGGATTTTTCTCCATTAACCCTGTTGCCTGCTCTTGCAGTGCTTTTGCCTCTGCACGGGAGGTCGGAGCTTTTTCAGTCTCTTTTGCCACGGTTGGAGAAGCCTTGTTTGGAGCAGTTTCT
>Ga0299915_10004556_pt1 | contig 10113 bp, 10 predicted proteins | sample RVTome_13_FD_200263 | JGI IMG/M metagenome (GOLD analysis project Ga0299915, IMG submission 200263) | Soil microbial communities from uranium-contaminated site in the Upper Colorado River Basin, Wyoming, United States - RVT92D227 (version 2) ...
TATGCTTCCGACCCAACTCCTTCTTTCCGAGCTTAACGGCGGTCCACCCGAGGTCGTCAATGAGAGTTCGAGCCCGTAGAGAAATGTTGCGGGAGTATGCGGCTGAGCTCTCCACTATAGAACCAATCTCATAGCGTAACGCTATATGACCGGACAGCCAAAGAGTGCGGCTGATAGCGGCTCCGATCCTGCAAACTTCCTTCCAGCGCCCTACTGCAAAGGCATTCCTTAACTCACCTACCAGACTGGCATCTATGGTGGTTGATGCGCGTATAGCTCGGGGATTAGGAGGTAGCGCATCGATTCCGAGAGAACTCTGAATGAAAAGCCTTAGAGCGGCGCAAGCTGATTTGGCAGCAAATAGTTGAAAAGAATCATCTTTTCTGGTATCTCCAAAATCCGATATGCCGCGAAGAACAAGCCACGGAAAATCGATTTGTTCCTTCTGGCAAGCGAGTACGAATCCGGCTGCCTCCATCTCTGCTCCTCGACACTTCTCATCGGTGGCGCTCAACAATCCTTCGAAATACGCTGAATCCCTAATTAGCACATTGTCAGAAGCTACTGAGCCATCTATGACGCGGGGCTTGGTGCCAAAGCCACCAGGTAACAAACCCTTGGTCTTAGCAACTGTTTTGGCGTGTTTGAGGTCCTCATCGCCTGTCTGGAGCAACATTGCAAGGAAGTCTTTGTGAACTAGCGGCGAGACCTTCAACATTCTATCGAGCGTGTCATTTCGGCTGTATGTTCGCCCGCGTACGGAGAAGTGACCATTTTCATACACTTTGATTGAGCGATCATGGACCTTATTAGGCATCACCACATCACCAATTCGAATCTTGCCTTCAATACCTGCCGCAATTCCGACTAGGCACATCAGTCGCGGGTACCAATCGTGAAGAAACTGCGTGGTGGCTATCGCAGCTTCGACGTTGCCCGCCTCACCCCCCAGAATAGAGATCACGACGGAGAGAAGGCGCCCCGAGGAAGAGCTTAGGTAGGAGGTACGCCAGTACTGCAACGGGCTTCCCGCAGGTTCGTATCTCTCACGACTAATTGAGAAAGCGGCAAAAAGCGCCTCGATCTCAGTCGGAACCATGGTAATAATTCCAACGTCTATTGCCCGGCTGGAACTTGTCAATGCTTCATCGTAAATCATAAGTGTCCAATGTATCGGCGCTATTCATGTAGAGATCATGATAGTGCAGCAGTTTAAGTTGCGCGATAGTTGTTTTGGGTAGCAAAACGCGGGACAGGAGAGTTCGAACTGTATTCAGCGTGTCTTCTTTCAAGTCTGCGGTCGTCACCGTGCCAAGCGTTGCCCGGAGACGGGTTTGAATAGAAACATGGATACTATAGATTCTCGATAGCGCCTGGGCCGCTAAGTGAGCGTGTTCATTGCTGGAGAATTGCCAGGTTCGTGGGAAAGCATACGCGCGAATAGCTCCGTCAGATTCTAGCAAGATCTGCGACCACGAGATGGTCACAGGCGCTATGCCCTCGAGTGCTAATGCAACCTCTTGCGGGGGGGGAAGTATAGGGCAACACGTTGGTGAAGACCGACCTCTGAGAACCGTCAAATGCACGTTCTTTGGGTCAGGAAACGCAAGACTCGTTTTAGCGACGTGTTTCAGTTGCGTTTGAACGTCTCCAAAGGAATCAACGAGATCTTGGGGGAAGGGCCTTCCAGCAACTAGAGAAATGCCATACCGCGGTTCACGGAGAGATATTTCGCGCTGATGAACAGCCTGAATGTCCATTTGTGTATGCAAGAAGTGCCTGACCTGAAGAGCAATCGCGTGAAGTTCATGCTCCCCGCCATAATGATTACTGACCCGAAGTAAGGGGCAGTGTTGCTCGGCCATTTGCTCCTGAAGGTGCCAGTTGGCGACGAGGGTATTCCGCACGTCTTCCTCAGTAGGTGGAGAAACTACATTTCGTGAGCGTTTTGCTATCCCCATTGGCTCCCCTTCAACGAAGACTGTTGGAATGCCGCCAATTGAGTCCTCAAGGTATTTTGTGCCTGCATGCCGAAACATCAGTATTGGATGCATTCCCTTGGATAAGGCTTCCACTAAGTCGCCCACCCTGTAGCCATATCTTGGATAAGGCTCAAGACGAGCCAAGAAGAACTGCTTTTCTGTGTGTGCCTTCACGAAGTCTTCCTCTGAGAGGTATGCAAAATGCCCGGGGTAATCGGTGGGCCGTGGAGGACGTGTTGTGTAATTGCGAAGAATCAGACATGCGGGCTCGACCTTGGAAAGTGCAACTGCAATAACTGATTTCCCTGAACCGGATGGGCCAGATAGTACCAAAAGCGCCCGCCTTAGCGAGTCTTTATCATATGGCAGGCATTCGAAATCGGAATACCACTGATAGCCTGCCTTAGTGGAGTTCAGGATGGCGTCGCGGTGTTGGCTGGGATATGGGCGATTCATCGGTGGTTCCCTGTTTTCCATATATCGCCTAACGATGATTACACTGTCTGTACAAGATGGGAAACACGGACGGCCTCCTTCTGCATAAGAAGTTACCGACTCTCCTCCCATTTTCTTATAACATCTTTCATACCAACCAGTTACCGCCTTTTTCTCTATCGCACGCTTGCGGTTTATCCAGCCTGTACCGCTCTGGATTTCTTGGACACGGGTTTGTAGATAATCATGCCGTGATTTCCACGGCAACGCAAGCATCTTCTCGTGCCGGGCTGGATTTCGACTGTGTCGCCATTGTTGGCGTCGTCTATAGCGGCCTGGATGTTGTTGAAATCGGCAGGGGCGTCGTCATCGACGGTGATAATTCTTGCCTGGCCCAAGGTCGGTGCCAGACAGACCACTACGAACAGAACCGCCTTTTTCATAGTTTTTGCCTCCGGCTCTTATTTGAAGTTATTATAGCTTTTTTGTGGGGAGCTTGCAAGGGAAATCTTCGATTTATTACTTGGAATTGACTATTTCTGAAATTGACGTGGCGTTTTGGGGCAAGGCGGCGGCATCGTTCGAGTATGGGGGAGATTTTTGCTTTGGCATTTGCCGCCGGGGCGTTAGAATCATTGGAAATGAGTCAATGAGTCGAAGCAGGCCCACGGGGCAGGTTTTTGGACATATTTGCAGGCATTTTTTGTTCGCGGGATTGATTATGGAAATCAGACACTTCTTGGACGAAATCAGAGTACCCCGGAGGATGGACTATGGGCCTCTGGCGCGGAAAGCGGCAAGGTTGGCGCTCGTAGTCGTTGTGCTTGTAGTGGCGGCGGCGACATCGATATACACCGTACCTACCGATTCCGATGGGGTGGTCAAGCGGTTCGGCAAATACAGCCGAACCACGCAGCCGGGGATACATCTAAAAGTACCCTTCTGGATTGAGAGTGCTACGCCGGTGCCGGTGCGGAAGGTGCAGAAGGAGGAGTTCGGATTCAGGACGCTGGAGGCCGGCATTGATTCACGATACCTCGGCGCAGAGGAGATACAGGCCGGCAGAGTAAGCCCCGACGATTTGATGAGACTCTTGCGGGAAAGCGGGGAGAGGGTCTCCAGAGGTTCCGGCCCGTTAAGCGAACAGGCCAGGGGCATACTCAGAGGCGAGTACGTGATGCTCACCGGCGACCTCAACATAATCGACATCGAATGGATCGTGCAGTACAAAATAAAGGACGCGAGAAGCTATATCTTCAACGTCCATATACCCACGCATACAATAAGAGACGCAAGCCAGGCCGTGATGCGGCTGCTCATCGGAAACGGCAGCGTCGATGAGGCGATTACTATAGGCAGGATCGAGAACGAGAACGCCGCAAGAGAAGGGCTGCAGAAGCTGCTTGATGAATATGAAACCGGCATTCAGGTTGTTGCCGTGAAGCTGCAGTCGTGCAATCCGCCTTTGAATGTCAGGCCGGCGTTCAATGAGGTGAACAAAGCCCTGCAGCAGAAGGAACAGAAGATAAACGAGGCAATGAAGCAGTACAACGAGGTGGTGCCGAAGGCCGGGGGTGAGGCCAAGAAGCTCATTGAGACGGCCAGGGGCTACGCGGCCGAGCGGGTCAACAGGGCCCAGGGTGACATAGCCAAGTTCGACAGGATTCTGGAGGAGTACAAGAAGGCCCCGGACATCACGAAGCAGAGACTGTATTTAGAGACGATGGCAAAGGTTCTGCCGCAGATACCGGAAAAATGGATTATCGAGCAGGGGGGCGCTGAGGGTGGAATCCTCTTGAAGTTGGACCTGGATGGGCAAAATTAACGCTGGTAATCGGATAGTTTCGAGGGAAATATGATTGCGATAACGCGAGACAATAATGGAAAGGCGAGTTCAGCAGCCGTGGCCGTGCTGGCGGTGATCGCTGCAATTGTGCTGTCGAGCTTACTATATGTGGTGGACCAGACGCAGCAGGCGCTTGTAACCCAGTTCGGAAAGCCCGTTCGAGTGATCATTAACCCAATAGAAGGCCCCAAGAAAGAGGCGATTCTCAAGAAGCTGCGGGACCAGTACGCCAAGGAGGGCATCTCGGTGGCCGAGGGCGCGGGCCTGAGGCTCAAGATTCCGTTCATTCAGAATGTCAAAAGGTTTGAGAGAAGACTGCTGCGGTGGAACGGCTACCCCGAGCAGATCCCCACCAAGGACAAGAAGTACATCTGGGTTGACAGCACTGCAAGGTGGTACATTGAGGACCCGCTGCTGTTTTTCAGGTCCGTTGGCACCGAAGAGCAGGCTCACGCGAGACTTGATGATATTATCGATTCGAGCACGCGAAACTCCATAACCAAGAGGGACCTTATCGAAGTGGTGCGGACCGACAACCGCGAGATGAGGGTCGCCGAGGAAGAACTCCGGGAGACAACCGAGGTTGGACAGGTCAAGGAAGGAAGGCCGAAGATTGTCGCCGAGATAACGGAGGCCTCCAGAAAGGCCTGCGAGGAATACGGCATAAGCATCCACGAATCCGGCGTCCTTATTAAGGGGCTGACATACGTGCAGGATGTAAAGGATAAGGTCGAGGAGAGAATGAAAGAGGAAAGGCAGAGGATCGCGAAGAAATACACGTCCGAGGGCGAAGGCGAGTTTGAGAAGATTATGGGCGACAAGGAGAGGGACGTGAAGACCATTATGTCCGAGGCATACAAGACCGCGCAAGAAATTGAAGGAGAAGCGGACGCCAAGGCGACGGAAATCTACGCGAAGGCATACAGCAAGGACCCGGAATTCTACAGGTTCTGGAAGACGCTTGAATTGTACGAACATTCTCTGGGGTCCGAGAAGACCAGGCTGATTCTTGGGACGGATAATCCGCTTCTTGAGATTATGAAGGGTAATCTGATCAAAGTGGGCGGCCCGTCCCCTGCGAAAGGCGATACCGAATGAAGATTGCAGGTAAGATAATTCTGTTTATTGTCCTCGGGTGCGGCGCCTGTGCGGCGGTCGAGGAGCAGCAGGGACGCAAGGTCCTCGTCTATCACGGCGCCAGCGACGCATCGGCTGCGGTTGCCGTGGGCGATGATATGTTTTTGATGGCCGACGACGAGAACAACATACTGCGGGTCTATAAGACGGACGGCGGATCGCCCGTATATTCCTATGATGTCAGCGAGTTCCTGCAGATTGAACAGGACTATCCGGAGGCGGATATCGAGGGCGCTACGAAGATCGGCGGCAGGATATACTGGATTACGTCTCACGGCAGAAATAAGGATGGCAAGCCTCGCCCGAACCGCTACCGATTTTTTGCCACCGACGTTGAGGTTAAGGACGGTAAGGTAGCGATTCGGCCGGTGGGCAAGCCCTGCAAAACGCTTGTGCGCACGATGCTCGCAGTCAGGGCGCTGCGCGATTTGGAATTGCACAAGGCGGCGGGACTTGGTTTGGCGGACCTCTCCAGGAAAGAGCTTGAGAGACTCGCGCCCAAGAATGAGGGCCTCAATATCGAGGGGCTTTGTGCCTCGTCCGACGGCAAAACGCTCTACATCGGATTTCGAAATCCCCGGCCCACCAATAAATCGACTCGCCGCGCCTGCGCCCTTGTTGTGCCGTTGAACAATCCGGCGCAGGTGATTGAGAATGGCGATACGCCTGTCTTGGGTGAGCCGATGCTGTGGGACTTGAATGGTTTGGGTATTAGGTCTATGGAGTATTCGGCCTTTCATAGGGTGTATTTTGTTGTTGCGGGCAGCCCCGATGAAAGCCCGGAATTCGCGTTGTACCGGTGGTCGGGCAAGAGCCAGGAGCAGCCGCAGCAGGTCAAGCAATTGAGTCTGAGCAATTTCGGCCCGGAGGCGTTGATACCGTTTGGCAGCTCCGAGAGACTGCTGCTGCTCAGCGATGATGGGACTTTGCCCGTCAGCGTGGCCGACAAATCTCAGTGTGCCGAGGGCGAGCTTAACGACGACGGCACCTGCCCGAACAAATCCCTGCTGGATCCGAATAGGAAAACCTTCAGAGCGATCTGGCTCAAGCCCTGACGGCTTGTCAGGGGGGCAGACAGGCGTGACTTTCTCGTGTCTGTCCGCGTCGATCAACTTCAACCCGCCAAGCCACAATTGCGCAACTGTGGTCAGAATCCCCTCTTGGGGCTTCGGAACAAGCAGCTTTGAGTGCAGAATTCACAACTCTGTGTTAGAAAATCACCCTGATGGGCGGCCGTCGATGTGTTTGCGTAAACACTGCTGGCTGTGTGAATTAGGGCAGTTGCGGTGACAGTCCTATAACAGAATCTTGCGAAATCTTGAAAAAAAGTGTGTTCGGTTGTTGACGTAGTGGTAGAAAGTGGTAGAATTACCCATGTACGATTAGATAAGTGGGACAGATGCCATGTTGTTACTAACAGGCGAATATCAGCACGTTGTCGATGATAAGGGCAGAGTGCTCGTCTCGAACAAGCTCAGAAGCCAGATAGACGCCGATGAGCACGGCAGCGATTTCTACCTCGTGCTCGGCGCCAACGGCATACTGTGTTTGTACCCGCAGAAGTACTTCGAACACATCGCCCTTGCCGTGGCGCCGGGAGCGGCTGCGCCGGATGAAGCGGTGGCGTTCGAGCGTATGAGCTTTGCCCTTGCCAGCAAGATTGAGCTGGATGCCCAGGGGCGATTGCTCTTGAACGATAAGCTGCGCAAAAGGGCGGGTTTGAAGGACCAAATCACGCTCATCGGCGTCAGAGACCACATCGAGTTGTGGAACAGCGAGAGTTGGGAGCAGTATCTCTCGGACCACATGCCCCAGTACCAAAAGCAGATGTCGCAGGCAAGGCAGATTGTTTTACAGAACCAGAACGAAGACCTTTAGCACTTGGAGCGGGAAACAGAATGACTGAAGCTGATTCGAACCATTGCGGAATTGTAGCCGAAAGCCTGGCCGGCAAAAGGCAGGTTGACGAGCAGACCTTTGCCTCGCTGGCGGTTCTTGGTGAACGCCTGGAGCGGCTGAAGGAACGTAACGAGATGTTCTGCGGCGTTGCATTTTCGTCCGCTGCCGAGAGGCTCCAGGCCCGTCGAAGCGCCGTAATGGTCGGCTGAGAGGCCGGGTGTCGTGCGTATTGATTGTTGCGGTAAATACCGCTGGCCGGGGGGTTAATGCGATATACGCGATGCGATAGAAGTGAATGGTTCGATAGTAGAGCATATTCCGGTCCTTGCGAGGACCTTGGCCGAACAGATAAACTTACCGCCGGATGGGGTGATGGTCGATGCGACCATTGGACACGGAGGTCATAGTTTTCTGTTCGGCAGAACGTTGGGTCCTGATGGAGTCATTGTCGGGCTGGACGTGGATGAGGACGCCATCCTAAGGGCCCAATCGAAATTGGCCGACCTTGAATGTAAGGTAGTCATAGTCCGTTCAAACTTCGCCCAAATCCGCCGTCAGCTCCACGACCAGGGCATAGAACAGGCCGATTTCATTTTGGCGGATCTGGGTCTCTGCTCGGCGCAGTTGACTGATGCGGACACCGGGCTGAGTTTCCAGGCAAATATGCCTCTGGATATGAGAATTGACAAAAGATTAAAGACCACTGCTGCCGATATAGTCAATGATGCGGACGAAAAGTTTTTGGCCGATTTGATTTATGAATTTGGCCAGGACAGGGCATCGCGACGTATTGCACGTTTCATCGTCCGGCACCGCGTGAATGAGCCTATTACCACGACCGGACAACTGGCCGCAGTAGTCTGCAAAGCGATGGCCCGCCCTGGGCGTAAACAGAGAAGCAGGATACATCCGGCTACAAGAACTTTTCAGGCGCTGAGAATTGCAGTCAACAACGAGTTGGAAAACCTCAAAGAGCTGCTCGCTTCGGCACCGAGTCTGCTCAAGAGAAACGGCTGGATAGCCATAATCAGCTACCACAGCCTCGAAGATGGATTGGTCAAGCGCAGCTTCAAGCAGTGCGAAAAGGACAATATCTACAGGATCATCACGAAGAAGCCGATTGTGCCCACAAGGGCCGAAATTGCCGAAAATCGGCGGGCAAGGAGTGCAAAGCTGAGGATCGCTCAAAGGGCGTAGTATCCTCGTTGGTGGATTGGAACCGGTAAATTAAGGGACATTTGTGTAAGGGAGTTCTACCATGACTTCGGACGCCAAGATTGGATTGCTGTTAGGTTTGGTTTTCATTTTTATCATCGCGTTCATTATCAACGGCCTGCCGAAACTCCGCGGGCAGACCGACAGTAATGAGCTGACCACCAATATGGTAAGAAACGACCCTCCGGGGCTTGGCGCCTGGGAGCGCAGGGCGGATGAGGTTCTCAATCCTCCATCGCAGGCGCCGCAGCGCCCCTTGTTTGACCCTGCCCGCACCTTTTCCACGGATGATGGCAATATTCGCTATACAGCCCCGCTTATGAATGGCGTTCTCGGGCGGCAAAACACTGCTGAAAACGCGATCGGGCCGATTGGCCCGGTATTAGTTGGCGGTGAAAAACCGTCTGTCAGCCCGCCTGCGGTGCCAAATGACAGACAAACAGAACCGAAGACTACCGAGTTGAACACCACCGATCCTCTGCGGCCCACCGAGACAGCCAGGCCCATAAAGCCTTTCGGACTCAAGACTTACGTTGTCAGCAGCGGTGATACCCTGGCGACCATAGCGAAAAAGTTCTATGGTCCCGAAGAGGGCAATAAGAGGGCGAATGTTGCCAGGATATTCGAGGCTAATCGCAGGCTGCTCAAGTCCGCCGACGAGGTTTTTGTGGGGCAGGAGATTGTTGTTCCGGCCCTGCCAGCCGTGGCTTCCGGCAAGGCTCCAAGCAGCGGTCCGTTGTCGGGTCCATTGTTTGAGCCGGTCAAGTCCGTCGGCCAAAAGAGCCTTTCGCCCGGTGCGGAAAGCAAGGAGCCGGGGCGGTTCTACGTCGTGAAAGAGGGCGACAGCCTGTGGAAAATCTCTGCCGAACAGCTTGGAAATGGCATTCGCTACAAGGAAATCGGCACGCTCAACGCTACTGCCCTGCCCAGCGAGGATGACCTGAGCGTCGGGATGCGTTTGAAGATACCGCCCAAGTGAAAGAATAGCGGCTTGTTTGATTGCTGAGTTGTGCCCGGCCGCAACCGGCAGGGCGGGCGGGTGGAATGTGATGTCCCGGTTTCGTTTTGTTTTCGTCGTTTTCTATTTCACGGGCATTTTGATTCTCGCAGTCTATCTGCGCAGCCTCAACAACCGCATTTTCTACGAGCTTTCGCTGGAAACCGACGAACAGGAACGCCTCAACGAGGAACTTGGGGATAAACAGTTGCGCATAGAAAGGCTCATCAACCCAAATGCTGTCTCTGAGCGGCTCGAGGAGTAGCCATTGGCGGGGGCGAAACGCGACAGGCTGTACACTAATCACTGGATAGAACGGTCAAAGAATTGAGAATTGTCCGAATTACGACCTGTTTCCTGCTGCTCCTGATTGTGGCGTTTGTGGCCCTGGCGGCACGGTGTTTCTACCTTCAGCATTTCAAAAGCGACTATTACATCGCACGCTGTCTCAGGCAGCAGCGGGCGAATTGCCCCCAAAAGCCGCGACGCGGCACAATTTTCGACAGTCGGGGCAGGGTGCTTGCCGCCAGCAACGGAATCCAGGTCGTTACAGTTGAGCCTCGAATCATAAAAAACCCCGACGATGCAGCAACTAGGCTGGC
>Ga0299915_10004558_pt1 | contig 10108 bp, 7 predicted proteins | sample RVTome_13_FD_200263 | JGI IMG/M metagenome (GOLD analysis project Ga0299915, IMG submission 200263) | Soil microbial communities from uranium-contaminated site in the Upper Colorado River Basin, Wyoming, United States - RVT92D227 (version 2) ...
CGGAGATCGACGTCTTCCTCGACAATGGCTACTCCCGCGAGGAGTGGAAGGTCGTCACCGAGAGCCGCAGGATCCTCCACCTCCCGGAGCTGCGCCTGTCGTGCACGGCCGTCCGGGTGCCGGTGTTCGTGAGCCACTCGGAGGCGGTCCACGTCGAGACGCGCGGCACGATCACGCCCGAACGGGCGCGGGAGCTGTTCGCGGCCGTCCCCGGGGTCGTCGTCCGCGACGATCCGGCCAATCACGTCTACCCGCTGGCCACCCAGGCGGCCGGCCGGGACGAGGTGTTCGTCGGCCGGATCCGGCGCGACGCCTCCCAGCCCGACGGTCGCGGCCTCGCCTTCTGGTGCGTCTCGGATAACGTGCGCAAGGGCGCGGCCACCAATGCCGTCGAGCTGGCCGAGCTGCTGGTGGCCCGGGGCTGGGTCCTGCCAGCCAGCCGCCGGGCCGGCCCGCCGGGCGGCGGATGACCGGCATGACCGAGGCCGAGCGCCGGGCGGCGCTCGAGGCCGTGGCGGCCGAGGTCCGGGCCTGCGACCGCTGCCGGCTCCACCAGAGCCGGACGCAGGCCGTCCCGGGCGAGGGACACCCCGCGACCGAGGTCGTGTTCGTGGGCGAAGGCCCGGGCTTCAACGAGGACCGCCAGGGCCGTCCGTTCGTGGGCCGGGCCGGGGACCTGCTGGTGGAGCTCCTGGGCTCGATCGGCTGGCGGCGCGAGGACGTCTTCATCACCAACATCGTCAAGTGCCGGCCACCGGACAACCGCGACCCCGCGCCGGACGAGATCGCCGCCTGCATGCCCCACCTGCGCCGCCAGCTGGAGATCCTCGACCCCGCCCTCGTGGTGACGCTCGGCCGGCACTCGATGGCCCGGTTCATGCCCGGTACCTCGATCACCCGGTCGCACGGCACGGTCCGCCCGGCCGACCCGTCCGGCGGAGCGCCGAACGCCCTCGTCCTGGCGATGTACCACCCGGCAGCGGCCCTGCGGGCGCCGGCGGTGGAGGAGGCGAGCCGGGCCGACGCCCGCCAGATCCCGCGCGCCCTGGAGGAGGCCCGCGCGCGGCGGGCGGCGGGCACCGGGGAAACCCCGCCGGCAACCCCTGGCGAGCCCACCGGGCAGCCGCTCGAGCCGGCGATCCCGCCCGCGACCATTCCGCTCGCGACCATCCCGCCCGTGCCACCACCGGTCGACGAGCCCGCCGCCGACCAGCTGACGCTGTTCTGAGGAGCCTGATGCCCACCCCCCCGACCGACTCCGACACGCCGCTCCGCATCATCCCGCTGGGCGGGATCGGCGAGATCGGCAAGAACATGTACGTCTTCGAGTACGGCGACGACATCATCGTCGTCGACTGCGGTCTCATGTTCCCGGACGAGGAGATGTTCGGGATCGACCTCGTGATTCCCGACGTGACCTACCTGCGCGGGCGCCGGGAGGCGGTGCGGGCCTTCGTCATCACCCACGCCCACGAGGATCACGTGGGCGGCCTGCCGTACGTCCTGCCCGACTTCCCGGGCGTGCCCGTCTACGCGTCGACGCTTGCCCGCGGGCTGCTCGGGGTGAAGGTCAAGGAGCACAAGCTCCACGCGAACCCGCTCCTCCCCCTCGACCCCGGCGACGAGCTGACGATCGGGCCGTTCCGGATCACCCCCTTCCGGATCGGCCACAGCATCCCGGACGCGATGGGCCTGGCGATCAGGACGCCGGTCGGCACGGTCGTCCACACCGGCGACTTCAAGTTCGACCACACGCCGGTCGATGGCAAGCCGTCCGACTTCGCGGTCCTCGCCCGCCTGGGGGCCGAGGGGGTGATCTGCCTCCTGTCGGACTCGACGCGGGCCGAGAACCCCGGCTACACACCCTCGGAGCGGACGGTGGGCGAGGCGTTCCGCGAGATCATCGAGCCGCTCGACGGGCGGGTCATCGTGGCGACCTTCGCCAGCAACATCGCCCGGATCCAGCAGGTCATCGACGCGGCGACGACGTTCGACCGCCAGGTGGCCGTCGTCGGCCGCTCGATGGAGCAGAACGTCAAGATCGCGGCCGAGCTGGGCTACCTCCAGTTCCCGGCCTCGCGCATGGTGGCCAAGGACCAGATCGGGAGCACGGCGCCGGGCCGCCTCGTCATCGCCACCACCGGCGCCCAGGGCGAACCGATGGCCGGCCTCGCGAGGATGGCCAACCGCGATCACCGCTACGTCGAGATCCAGCCGGGAGACACGGTGATCCTTTCGGCCAGCCCGATCCCGGGCAACGAGGAGTACGTCGCCCGGACGATCGACAACCTGTTCAAGGCCGGCGCAAACGTCATCTACCACGCGATCCGCCACGCGCACGTGTCCGGCCACGCCAGCCAGGAGGAGCTGAAGCTGATGCTCGTCCTGACCCGGCCGCGCCATTTCATCCCGATGCACGGCGAGTTCCGGATGCAGGTCCAGCACGGGCGCCTGGCGATCGAGACCGGTGTCGCGCCCGAGAACGTGTTCATCATCGAGAACGGCCAGCCGATCGAGTTCCTTGCCGACGGCTCGGCCCGGCGAGGGACGCCCGTTCCGGCCGGCTACGTCTTCGTCGACGGCCTGTCGGTCGGGGACGTGAGCGAGATCGTGCTGCGCGACCGCCGGGCGCTCGCGACCGACGGGATGTTCCTGGTCGTCGTGACCGTCGACAAGCAGACCGGTGCCCTGATCGGCCGGCCGGAGATCGTCACCCGGGGCTTCGTGCCCGACGAGCGCGACCCGCTGCTCGAGGCGGCGGTCGAGAAGGTCATCTCCTCGATCCGGGTGCCGGGCGAGCACATCAGCGAAGTCGCCCTGCTCAAGAGCCAGATCAAGGACGGCGTGTCGCGTCACCTCTACGAGCAGACGAAGCGTCGGCCGATGGTCTTCCCGGTGGTGGTCGAGGTGTAGCGGTGTCCCGTCGCCGGAGGACCTCGGCCGCCCGCCCCCGCACCCGCCAGGGGAGCCGGGGCGGATCGTCGTTCTCGCTCTCGGCCGACGTCACCCGCTCGCTCGTCGCCATTGTCCTGATGGTCACCGGGGCGGTGATCTTCGTGGGCCTGCTGCTGCCCGGCAAGGGCGCACTCACCGACGGGATCCGCAACGTCATCGCGCCCTGGTTCGGAACCGGGCGCTGGCTGCTCCCGTTCCTCCTCCTGGGGGCTGGATGGTACGTGGAGTGGGGTCCCGGCAAGCGACCCGGCTCCGGCTGGGGGCGGACCCTGGCAGGCCTGGCGCTCGCCTTCGTGTCGATTCTCGGGCTCCTCGCAGTGCTGGAGCGAGCCGGCCTGGCCGAGGGGCGAAGCGGCGGCCGGATCGGCACGACCGTGGCCGACTTCCTGGCCGGCCTGCTCTCCGTGCCGGGCGCGTTCGTGGTGCTCCTCGCCCTGCTCGTCGTCGGCCTCGTGATCACCTTCAACACCGGCATCCGCGACCTGTTCCGGCCGGTCGGGCGGGCGGCCCGGAGCATCGGCGGTGCGGTTGCCGCCCCGGCGGTGGACGCCGTCGCCGGTGCAACTGGCCGGCGCGACGCGCAGGCAGGGGAGGGGAGCGACCGGGCGCACGAGGGCGCCACGGTGCGCAATGGCCGCGCCGCGCGGGAGACGCTGCGACCGGAGATCCCGACGCCGCTCCCCTCGCCGGCTGTCGTCTCGTCGGTCTTCGGGGGCATTGCGCCGGTCGTGCCGCCGGCGATAACCGTCGTGCCGGCGGTCGGGACCGCAGCTTCGGGGGCCCCGGCGGCGGAGCCACGCGACCCGGGCGACATCACCGACGCGGCCGACAGCCCGCCGCCGCGAGAGCCGCGGGAGTACCAGCTGCCCCCCACGACGCTGCTCGAGGATGTCGCCAGCCGGAGCACCGACACCGGGATGGACCACGAGCGCAACTCGGCGATCATCGTCGGCAAGCTCGCCAGCTTCAACATCCCGGCCCGGGTGACGCGCTGGAGCGCTGGCCCGGTCGTCACCCAGTACGAGGTCGAGCCCGATCCCTCGGTCAAGGTCAGCCGGATCGAGGGGCTGGCCGACGACCTGGCGATGGCCCTGGCCGCCCGCACCCTCCGGATCGAGGCGCCGATCCCGGGCAGGAGCGTGGTCGGGATCGAGATCCCGAACATGGACTTCAACGTCGTCGCCATCCGGCGCATCCTGGAGGACCCGGAGGTCCGGGCGCTGCCGTCACGGGTCGCCTTCGCCCTCGGCCGCGACGTGGCCGGCCACCCGCGGGCTGCCGACCTGGCCAAGATGCCCCACCTGCTCATCGCCGGCGCCACCGGCTCGGGCAAGAGCGTCATGGTCAACGCCGTGATCACCAGCCTGCTGATGCGCGCCAGGCCCGACGAGGTGCGCCTCATCCTGGTCGACCCGAAGCGGGTGGAGCTGGCCGACTACAACGGGATCCCGCACCTGCTCGTGCCGGTGGTGACCGAGGCGAGCCGCGCGCTGGCCGCCCTCAAGTGGACCGTCGGCGAGATGGAGAACCGCTTCCGGCGGTTCGCCGGGGCGAACGCCCGGAACATCGTCGCCTACAACGAGACCCGGGTCGATCCCGCCGACCGGATGCCGTCCATCGTGATCATCGTGGACGAGCTGGCCGACCTGATGATGCGCGACGGCAAGACGGTGGAGGAGCCGATCGTCCGCCTCGCCCAGAAGGCACGGGCGACCGGCATCCACCTCGTCCTCGCGACGCAGCGACCCTCGGTCAACGTCGTCACCGGGCTGATCAAGGCCAACTTCCCGTCCCGGATCGCCTTTGCCATGGCCTCCCAGATCGACTCCCGGACGATCCTCGACGCGCCCGGGGCGGAGGACCTCATCGGTCGCGGCGACATGCTCTTCCAGCCCTCCGACCTGCCTCGCCCGATCCGGCTCCAGGGCGTGTTCGTGTCCGACCGCGAGATCCGGGCCGTCACCGCTCACTGGCGGGCCGAGGCGGAGCCGCACTACGACCTCTCCATCGTCGAGACGGACGAGGACGGCGGCGAGGGCGCCGAAGACCTCGCGGACGAGGACGCCGACCGGCTCCTGCCCGATGCCGTGGCCGTGATCCAGGAGTACGACCGGGCCTCCGCCTCGCTCCTCCAGCGACGGCTCAAGATCGGCTACGCCCGGGCCGCCCGGATCATCGACCAGCTGGAAGAGCGCGGCTACATCGGGCCGTTCGACGGCTCGAACGCGCGCCAGGTGCTGCGGCGCGAGCCCGGGGGACCCGTCCGGGGAGGCTGGACCGCTCGGCGGCCGACCGAGGACGACGGGTGACCACCCGCGACCAGGCGCGACCAGGCTCGGCCGGCCCCGGCCGACCCCGGCCCGGCCGTGACGACCGGCGGGAGCGGCGGGCGCAGTCGGCGGCCACCCTGGCCCAGCTCGGCGAGCGCCTGCGGACCGCCCGCGAGGCCCGGGGGATCGACCTCCTTCGGGCCGAGCGCGACACGAAGATCCGGCGCCACTACCTCGAGGCGCTCGAGCGCGGGGACCCGGATGCCCTGCCCGGGTCCGTCTACTCGACGGGCTTCCTGCGCAACTACGGCAGGTACCTGGGCCTCGAGCCGGGCGAGCTCCTGGCCGAGTGGCACCGGGCGGCGGGCGACGCCCAGCCGGCGCCGGTCACCCTCGCCCCGGTGGCGATCGAGGCGCCCGGCCAGGGTTTCACCTTCTCGCCCGGCATCGTCATCGGCGCCCTCCTGGTCCTCGTCCTCGTCGCGTTCGGGCTCTACCTGGCCCTCCAGCTCATGCGCTTCTCCGAGCCACCGCCGATCGCCGTGACCGACCCGGCGATGGCCATCGTCGAGGTCGGCGACGACGTCACGACCTACGCCCTGCGGGGCACCACGGCGCCGGGCGCGCTGGTGACCGTCCGCGCGCCCGGTCGAGACGAGATCCGGGTCACGGCCGGCCCCGACGGCGTCTGGCGCACCACCGTGGCGCTGCGTCGGGGCGAGAACCCGTTCGAGATCACGGCCGTCGACCCGTCCACCGGCAAGGCGGCCGAGGCACCGGTCGCGATCGTCATCACGGTGCCGAGCTCGCCGATCGAGGCGCCGGCCCTGGCCCTCGACTCGCCGGCCGACGGAGCGACGGTGGAGAACGGCGCGATCCCGGTCAAGGGGAGCGCGACGAACGCGACCGAGGTAACCGTCGCTGCCATCTACACCGGGCCGGCGCCGGGCCAGCCAGAGCCGCGGCCGACGCCGCGCCCGCCCCGGACGGTGACCCTGCCGGTCGGCGGTGAGGGTGTCTTCGCGGGCCGGATCGACCTGACCGCCGGAGCGTGGCGCGTCACTGTGACCGCGCTTGGCGAGGAGGGCCGGACCACCACCCTCACCCGGACGGTGACCGTCGTCTACCGGGGGTTGAACGTCGTCATCCAGATCAAGGGCGAGCGGACCTGGCTGCGCGTCTCGGTCGACGGCGAGATCTCGTCCCTGACCGGCGTCGGTGGCAAGGTCTTTGCCGCGGGCAAGACCGTGACGTTCACCGGCACGAAGCTGATCGAGCTGCGGACGGGCAAGGAGAACACCACCTTCGTCACCGTGAACGGGACCGAGTACGGGGCCCTTGGCAGCACCGCCAACCCGGGCACCTGGCGGATCGAGCCGGGCAAGCCGCCGGCCCGGGCAGGTGGCGGCTGATCGGCTCGGCGTGGCCGGACGAGCGCTCCGCGAGATTGCCGGGCGGCTCCAGGCGATCTGCCTGGAGGCCGGATTGACGGTCGCCACCGCCGAGTCGTGCACCGGCGGCCTGCTGGGCGACGCGTTGACCGACGTCCCCGGTTCGTCGGGCTACTACCTGGGCGGTGTCGTGGCCTACGCGGACGGGGCGAAGGCCTCGCTGCTCGGCGTGGGTGCCGAGGTCCTGGCCGCCCATGGGGCGGTCAGCGCCCAGGCGGCCAGGGCGATGGCCGAAGGCGTGCGCACCCGTCTCGGGGCGGACCTTGCCGTGGCGGTGACCGGGATCGCCGGCCCGGGCGGGGCGACGGCCGACAAGCCGGTGGGGCTCGTCTACCTGGCCGTTGCAGGCCCGGGCGACACGGAGGTCCACCGGCGGCGCTGGGCCGGAACGCGGGCGGAGAACAAGGATGCCAGCGCGGCCGCCGCCCTCGACCTGCTCCATGCCCGGGCAGCTCGCGTCGCCGCGGCGGGACGGGGCGCGGACCCGGACCGCATACTTGGCCCCGACGACCCCCGGCAGAGGTGAAGTGGCCCCGACGACGGGCCACACGGAGGTGGAGATGGCTGGCGAGTTCAGCTTCGACGTCGTGTCCGAGTACGACGTCGGCGAGCTGCGCAACGCGCTGGACCAGGCCCGGCGGGAGATCGCCACCCGGTTCGACTTCAAGGGTGGCGTGGCGCAGGTCAACCTCGAGAAGGATGCGCTCCTGGTCATGACCGACAGCGAGCTCCGTCTCCGGGCGATCCGCGACCTCGTCGAGTCCAGGGCCATCCGGCGCGGGCTCTCCCTCAAGGTGTTCGACTGGGGCACCCCGGAACCGGCGGGCGGGGCTCGCCTCCGCCAGCGGGTGGCCCTGCGCCGCGGCCTCTCGGACGACCTCGGACGGAAGATCACGAAGATCATCCGTGACGAGTTCCCGAAGGTGAAGAGCCAGGTCCAGGGCGACGCCGTCCGGGTGTCGGCGAAGAGCAAGGACGACCTCCAGAAGGTGATCGCCCGCCTCAGGGCGCTCGACGAGGAGGTTCCCCTCCAGTTCGAGAACTACCGCTAGGAGAGGGGATCATCATGGAACCGACGACCACCCCCATCCCGGCGGGCCGTTTCATCGGCCGGGTTCTCGCCGACGCCGGGGTTCGCCTCGCCTTCACCGTGCCCGGCGAGAGCTTCCTGCCGCTCCTCGACGGCATGGCCGCCGCCGGCATCCGGGTCGTCTCCACCCGGCACGAGGGCGGCGCCGGGTTCATGGCCGCCGCGGTCGGCGCGCTCACCGGTCGGCCCGCGGCCGTGCTCGCGACGCGGGCCGTCGGCGCGGCGAACCTGGCCATCGGCCTTCACGCGGCGCAGGCCGATTCCGCGCCACTCATCGCCCTCGTCGGCCAGGTGGAGCGCAGCGTGCGCGGGCGCGAGGCCTTCCAGGAGGTGGACCTGGCCGGGACGGTGGGGCGGCTCTGTCGCTGGAGCGCAGAGGTCCGCGACGGCGCCTCGCTGCCCGCCATCATCGACGAGGCGCTGCGCAAGGCGATGAACGGCCGGCCGGGTCCCGTCCTGCTGGCCCTGCCGGCCGACCTCCTCGAGGAGGACGTGCCGCCTGACCATGGGCGGGTGGCGGCCGGTCCGGCGCTCGGACCGCCTCGCGCCCCGGCGCCGGATCCGGGGACGCTCAGGCGGGTCCTCCACATGCTGCTCGATGCCGAGCGCCCCGTCATCCTGGCCGGGGCGGGCGTCCTCCGTTCGCGTTCGACCGCCGACCTGATCAAGTTGGCCGAGGCGATCGATGTCCCGGTGGTGGCCGGCTGGCGGCGGCCGGACGTCTTCCCCAACGACCATCCCCTGTACCTGGGGATGAGCGGCTACTTTGCCGCTCCGACCGTCCGCGAGCGCCTGCTCGACGCCGACGCGATCCTCGTCCTCGGCTCGCGGCTGGACGAGGTGGCCTCGTTCGGCTACGCGGTGCCCGGGCCCGGCACCCGCTGGGCCCACGTGGACCTGGAGCCGCTGGGCGCCCGACCAGGGCTCCCGGGGCCGATGATCGCCCTGGCTGCCGACGCCCGGACCTTCGTCCGCGAGGCACGACGCGTCCTGGGTGGCGCGGCGCTCGACGCCCGGTCGGTCGACCGGCGGCGGGCGGCGAACACAGCCGATCGAGCCGCCTGGGAGGCAGCGAGTGTCGTCGACGGCACGCCCTGGGAAGGTCCGGGCGTCCACCCCGGCCGGGTCGTGACGTCCCTCGGCCAGGTGCTTCCGCCGGACGCGATCGTGACCACGGATGCGGGCCACTTCGGTGGCTGGGCCGCGCGTGGTCTTCGCTTCCGGAGGCCAGGCACGTTCATCGGCACCACCGCCGGAGCGATGGGCTTCGGCCTCCCGGCGGCGATTGCCGCCTCGCTCGTCGCGCCGGGCCGGTCGGTGGTCGCCCTGGCTGGCGACGGTGGCTTCGCCATGACGATGGCCGAGGTCGAGACGGCGGTCCGAGAGGGCGCCCATCCGGTTGCCATCGTGATGGACAACGCCCGCTACCAGACGATCCGTGACCACCAGGACCGGCGCGGCCTTGCGCCGGTCGGGACCGACCTCGGCCCCATCGACTTCGTCCGGGTTGCCGAAGGGCTGGGGGCACGGGCGATGCTGGTCGAGACGGACGAGGCGTTCGAGCCGGCGCTGCGGGAGGCGGTCGCCGGCCGGCGGATGACCGTCCTCCACCTGAAGGTCGACCGACGCTGGGTGTCGGTGGATCGGCTGGCCCCGGAGGAGGGGAGCGTCCCCGAGGTGTCGGCGATGGCGCCGGAGGAGGCACCGCTGCCCGAGCTCGAGCTCGCGCTCGAAGCGGCCGCGGAGCAGCCGGAGCCGATCGAAGAGCAGACGCCCGCGGCGATCGAGGAGCGAGAGCCCGAGGGGGAGCCCGCTGCCGAGCCTGGGCTGGCAGCGTCCCCGGAGCTCGAGCCTCCAGCCGCCGCGGCGGAGGAAACCGCCCTCGAGGTGACCGCTGAGCCGGAAGCGGTGGCGGAGGTGACACCCGGGCCGGCGCCGGAGCCCGAGGTGGCCGCGGCGGTCGAGGAGGCGGCCGAACCCGAGGCGGAGACGGCCGAGGCCGCCGCTCCTGCAGAGCCCGAATCCGAGCGCGCGGCGACCGCGGCGGACGAGACTGATGCCAGGCCCGGGCCGGAGGCCGAGCCCCAGGTCGCCGCCGATGACGCCGACGAGCCGGTGCCGCCGGGCGCGGCCGACGAGGAGCCGGGGGTTCCACCGTCCGCGTGACCCGCACGGCCGCGGAGATCAGCGCCGGGCTGGAACCCGCGCGACCGGGGTGGCCGATTCCGGCCGGCGAGCGGGTCCACGTCCTGGGGGCTTCCGGGGCGGCCGGCGCGGCCGCCCTGCTCCTCGCCGCCCGGACGGGTGCGGCCGCCTCGGGGTGCGACCCGGGCGGCCCGGGC
>Ga0299915_10004559_pt1 | contig 10107 bp, 8 predicted proteins | sample RVTome_13_FD_200263 | JGI IMG/M metagenome (GOLD analysis project Ga0299915, IMG submission 200263) | Soil microbial communities from uranium-contaminated site in the Upper Colorado River Basin, Wyoming, United States - RVT92D227 (version 2) ...
TCGATAAGGATTTGAGGGATATCATCTACAACATTACGGCAAAGAGAAATTCTTTGGTTCATGAGGAAGCTACTGAGCTGGCTGCTGTGCTTCACAGCCTTCAGGTTCAGTATCTTCTTAGTAGGCTTTCCCAGCACAGCCTGAACAGTTCCAGTGTTATGGGAATAGGTGCTGAGATGATAAGGAGGCTTCATGCCAATGGAATTAGGACTGCCGCGGATATAGCTAATGTGCAAATTATTCAGCGGAGTTACGGGGGGCATACGAGCGAGATTGCTTATATCGAGGTCCCGGGCAGGGGCAATGTTCATGTGGAAGGCATCGGCCCTAAAAAGGCCCAGGCTTTATTGGCCTGGAAGCAAAAAATTGAACAAAGAATAGGACCTTATATACCCACTTCCCTGACTCCTGCTCAGGAAAACCCCATAAAGGCGAAATATTTCTCCAGGCGCCAGTCCTTGGATGAGCAGGAAGCAGATGCCAGGAGGCGCGCAAATAACGCCAAGGATGCGACCAAAGCCAAGTTTCGTAAGGAGCAAGAAGATTTGGAAAGACAGCTTTCTGATGCCAGGGAAACCTTTTCCAAGAGGCTTGTGGAGCTGGACCAGCGTATATCTGAGGAGAGGAAGAAGTTGGCTAATAAGCGCTGGAAGAATGGCATAGTAGAGCTTGAGCTTAAGGCTTATGAGAAAATCACTTTCGGCTCTTATGTCCGGGGCGCCTTCTTTGGCTGATGAATGGAGCTTAGCATTATTCCCTTTCTGGGTAAGCGGGACGTAGTTCCGTTAGTTCCATTAAGTTAGGTTAGTGTGGGAAGTGAGGAAATGCGGTGGGTTCATGGTATTGAATGTGAATTCATGAATTACCCTAAGCCCCTGCTAGACGCCTGGGAGGGAGGAGATTATTCTTTTCTCATTGAGTCAAGGGCCTCGAATGATATCAAGGAAATTTTGGTTTGCAAGGCTAAGAAGCGCCCGGGAAGACGATTTTTCGTGGATGGCGGGACGTAGTGAAAGCGCCGGTCAAAACCGGCATGGTGTAGGAGGTGCAAGTCCGCCACGAAGTAAGGGTTAGCAACCCGCTTTGGCCTCAAGCTATGCGTCGACGACCAGCGATGGCGTGGCGAAGCGTTAGCAGAGGGGCGCACAGGCGCAGTATTGATCTCCGAAATCACCCCTCGGGAGCGCCGACCTTGTACTACGATGGGGAAGGCAATATGAGCCGGTGCGATAGGGCGAGTGCCGGTTTCAGCTCCCCGGAGCCAGAGACCTGCAGCATGTGCGTAAGCACCATGTACGGGAACCGGGAGAGCTCGGCAGTGGCTGGCAGTAAGTTCTGCTGACAGTCCGGCAGGGGAAGGCCTGAGGCCGTAATCCCGCATGAACGCTGCCGAGCAGTCGGACAGGCCCATAGTACCTGGGAAGCCATCGAACAAAGGTCCAGCAACTGGGAATTGACTGGCCATGGACCGGCGGAGGTGGTGGAGGGAAGGGGCCGGACCAAGGGGAATCTGATTTAGGCCGACAGGTTCTGTACACAGTGACAGAGATAGCTTGTCAAGTGACCTAAAGCAGATACGAGGGGCGGAGAGCCTCTGCGTCAACTACCCGAGGTAGGAGCCGGATGAGGTAGTGCCTCATGTCCGGATCTGTGCGGGGGGCGGCCCGCAAGGACCGTCCCTACCGCAACTGAAAACATGCACTTCGCTGTAAGTGGAAGAAGTTTCCTTAACACTGTGTGTAAAAACTTGCAGAAAAACATTACTTCCTGAATTCATGATTTTTAGGAATCCCCCTTTCATACAACATTTTATGTTGTAATCAATAATCCTTGTTGATTTTTACAATTAGACTTAGTATTTTCTAATCAAATCCCATCGCTTTTAAAAGCCAACCTATCAACTTAACCTTAACCTTTGGAGGGAATTAAAATGAAGAAGGTTATTGGTTTTCTTTCGATCATCCTTGTGATCTTCCTTTTAATTTACTTCCTTGGACCAAATTTGCTACCCCGCTTGACCAGGGATTTGCCGTTTCCGACAAGAGGCGATCAGGTAAAAGTTGAGATCAAAAGGCTCGATATATCCCCAGATATGACTATTACAAACAGCTCAAAAATAAGGGTAAGGGTTTATGCCTACGATGCCAAAGATTGGGTTCGAGGGATCGCCAGGGCGGGATCTGGATGGGTATTGAATCCCGGCCAAAGCGCATCCTATCCGCGTGACAATTATCATTTCAAGGTCGTCATCCCCAAGGACATATCCATATTTGAACCAGTTTTAGCGAAAAGCGAAGGGGGCATCGGTTCGGATGTGGTAATCACAGGCGACCAGAAGAATATAAAAATATCGGGCCAGCCGAAGAAAAATGTCACTTTCACTAATAGAACAAACGAAATCTTAAAAATATGCGCCTTCAATCCCGGTGATGCGCTTCATATCATACCCTCAACCCCTTGCTGGAGTATTGGAGAAGACCGCACTGTAGAATGGGAAAAGGCACCTCGCATGTTTACTATCAAGGTATTCCGCCCTCAGTTATTGGATAAACCCCTTGCCACGGAGTCCAACGTTCTTGACCAGTCGGATATTGTAATCAGATCAAGGGGAATATGGGACCGGATTAAGGATCTTTTTTCATGATACCTGTTTGCCGGCTGGGTCATATTCAAATTACAAATTCATGGGCCAGAAATGGCCATGCCTTTTTTGCTTATTTCCTTCGGTAATCATCGATTGCCAGATCCTTTTACCATTGCAGATAGGTAGGTGGAGCCATCAAGACAATGTTGAGCCAATTTTTGGTAACTCAAACCCTATCAGGTGAGGGAGAAAAAGGGGGAAATCTTTTTTGGGTGGGAAGGCAAGTTATCGGTCTGCCGCTGTAACTGGAATGTGTTTTGGGGTCAAATCTTTAATCTAGACAATGGGGGAGAGATAGAAGAGAAGGCCAAGAAGGATCGAGCGTTGGGCTTAAAAAATAGCAAAGATTCAAAGAGTCAATTTTCAAGAATAAAGATTTGACCCCTATCATGCCCGTATCATGCCCCCTATTACCTCCAGAAATTGTGGCCCCGTGCGGAAATCGCGCGGCTAAACTAAGAAACATCAACCGATGAGACGCCGTTTTAGCCGTGTCACTGGGAAGCCGGTGTAGTATCAAGGAGGAGGCCATGAGCGAACCGTCTACCGATATTGGAAGCAGGAAGATAGGATGGCTTTGTTCCTTCGTACCAGAGGAACTGATTCTCGCCGCCGGGTTGGAGCCAATTCGGATACAGGGCCGAGTCGACGCAATCGAACAGGCCGGCGGATATTTGTTTCCCAAGATCTGTCCATATGTGAAAAACCTTTTAGATTCAGGTCTGAGGCTAAAGCTCGACGGAGTGGCTGGAATGATTTTCGCCAATTCCTGTGATGGCATGCGCAGGTTACTTGACTTATGGCGGCAATATGTGAGCACCCCGTTTTCCTATATGCTTGAGGTTCCTAAAAACCTGACCGAAGATGCTATGACCTACTTCGCAGATCGGCTGCTCGACTTAATGAATAGCCTGGAAGGTGCTTTCGGGGTGGAGATATCAGAAAGTAAACTGAAGCAGGCTATTTACGTCATGAACGAACATCGGAGTCTGGTTGCGCGGATCTTTGAGGCCCAGAAAGAGGACCCGCCTCGGTATAAGGGAAGCGAACTTCTTTCGATTCTCAGCGCGGAAGGGACTCGGCCTAAAGGTGAAATGACCCCCCTGCTGAGTGACCTGGCCATGGGTCGGGGGGCGACAGGATCTGGATCCAAAAGGGGGATTCGCCTGCTGGTCTTGGGTAACCGGATCGACCGGCCTGCTCTGTTCGACATGGTAGAAAAGGCAGGAGGCTCCATCGTCGTCTTCGATACCTGCAACGGTCTCAGACATTATACCGAACTGGTGGAGAATTCCATGGCCCCCCTCGAAGCCCTTGCCCGTCGATACCTGCTCAAGCCCTCCTGCCCTCGCATGCCCGGTTTCGAGGCGCGGCTGGAGAGAGTGAAGCTTCTGGTCCGAGAGTTCAGGGTGCAAGGGATCATCTACAGCGCGCTGAAGTTTTGCGATTACGGTCTCTTCGAGACGCCGCAGGTGGAGAAGCTGTCAAAAGAGCTCGGTCTGCCGGCTTTGGTCCTGGAGGACGATTATGTCTGGGCGGACATCGGACGCTCGCGAACTAGAGTCGAGGCATTCCTGGAAATGGTCAGAAGCAAACTAGGATGAGTTTCCCTTTAATCCTGAAAAGGAGGCCTCATGATGAAAGAACAATACCAGCAGTTTTTGCCTTTCTTGGATCAGAGACTTGCCAGCAGGCCCCGCGGTTTTGATCTGTTCAGCAGGGAACTGCTATCCGCTTTCGTGCGAGCCTTCGACGACAACACTAAAACTGTATATGTGTCAGGGTACGCCTTCCCTACCGAACTGCTCTGGGCTTTCGACATGGTGCCGTTCGATTTCGAAATCGCCTGCAACAATCTGCCCGCGGCTACCAGCGGCCACGGCTCGACCCTCATGAAGATTTCGGAAGGAAAGGGTTATTCGCGGGATATTTGCGCATTTGACAGGCTTATTATCGGCTGCCAACTCGACGGCCAGCTCCCCAAAGGGGACCTGTATCTGACTTCCAGCTATTATTGCCATGGCAAAGCCAAGGCCAACGAAATCGTGGCTCGAAGTGAAGGCCGAGAAAGCATTCTCTTTGACGTGCCCAATGAGATCAGCTCGGCCTCTATAAAGTATGTAGGGGCCCAGCTGGAGGACATTGCCCACAAGCTGGAAGGAGTGGTTGGAAAGAGAATGGACCTTGACCGACTGAAAGAGGCGATGCGCAGTTCTAATCGGTCCCGGTCTTCTCTTCTGGAAATAAACGAATTGATGAGGTGCAAACCCTGCCCTTGGGATGGCGTAAGGGCATGTTTGCTAAGTCTCGCGGCCATCTTCTGGGGATCACCCGTCCAGGAGCGGATCAATGGGATGCTCCTTCGAGAGATAAAGGAGAGGATCGAAAAGCGCACGGCCTCGCCAGAAAGCTCACGAATATTGTGGTTTCCGTGGGTCCCCGTCCAGCAGACCAATATTTTCACCATCCTCAGAGAAAACCGGGTCAGTGTACCCATGGTAGAAGCGGCCTACGTCTGGTGGTCCGAACTTGACGAAGACCATCCCTTCGAAGCCCTGGCCCGTAAGGCGCTGGAAAACTACATGGTAGGGCCAGCCGACAGAAGAGTGAAGAGCCTGGCCAAGATGGCCGAAGAGTATGAAGTCGATGGGGCCATCCATTTCGCCACGCCTGCCTGTCATCACGAGAATGCCGCTTTCCGACTCATCCGGGATGCCTTTAGAGCGAAAGGCCTCCCTGTCCTGAATCTTGAAGGGGATATGACCGACGAACGGAACTATTCAGCCGATCAGGCAGCCAGCAGCCTTGACTCCTTTCTAGAGATCATCAACGAGAGGTCCAAAAATCAGTGAGGTGGGGTCAAATTTTTATTCTTGACTTTGCTTCATCGAAACCTGCCGAAAGGCTCGGGGTCAGGTCTTGAATCTTGACATTTCTAAAAGATGACGTCATCCATAAAAAAGTTGGCCCGGCCCTAAAGCATAGCCCGAAGGGCATAACATAGAAGAGTACTCAGTATGCTTAAGAAAAAACACTCGACCAGCAAACATCTGCCAAGAGGGTTAGAAATACTCTACGAAGATAGAGATATCCTGGTGGTAGATAAGCCTGCGGGGCTATTGACAGTGGAGACGGAGACTAATAAATTCAAGACGGCTTACTACATTCTAACCGATTATGTACGCAAAGGTTGTCTAAAGTCGCGAAACCGACTTTTCATTGTTCATAGGCTGGACCAGTGGACATCCGGCGTACTGATTTTTGCAAAAAGCGAAGAAGTTAAGTTACATTTGCAGGCTCAGTGGAAAGGCACGGAAAAGAAATATGTTGCGGTGGTTTATGGCCATTTGGTCCAAAAAGAGGGAATTATTACCTCATACCTGTCTGAGAACAAGGCTTATGTCGTCTATTCCACAACTGATGTCACAAAGGGCAAACTGGCACATACTGCCTATAAGGTGCTTAAAGAGACCAAGCAGTTTAGTCTGCTGGAGATTAATCTTTTGACCGGCAGGAAGAATCAGATACGTGTACATATGGCTGATATGGAACATCCTATCGTAGGCGATCGTAAATATGGTAAAATCAAGGATGGGTACAAGCGTTTAGCGCTTCATTCCAAATCGATTTCCTTCAAACACCCCACCAGCGGCGAGCAGATGATTTTTGAAGCCAAAGTGCCAAATTATTTTAATAAGCTGATTCACAATATCCAGGATAGATTACATTAAAAAAAGCCTCGGTGTCAGAAAAACTATGGGGACATTCGTGCAGAGTTGGGGATTCAGGTGGGGTCCGGGACGTTGTTGACTAGTTTGACTAGCTTTTCGGAGATTGGGGATAGCGTCGCGGTACCGAGCGTCGCGGTACCGGACACCTTTAAAGCCGTAAGCCGTTGTATTTATTGGAGGTGGTTTGTAATTCTTGTTGGGTGTAGGGGCAGAGGGAATTCGGGGGACCCATTACTTAATTCCCTTGGACACTTTTTGGGGAATAGGCGAACAGGTCATGGTGAGGATCACTCGTATTGTGGCCCCTGGATTGATCATGTGCGTATGGACTCATTGATCAAATGACCGGGCGCGGTTTGCAGAAGGGAAGACCAAGGGCGGAAGCCGGCGGATCCCACGAATTAATTGATATGTCCCTTGATTACCAAAGCGAGAATTTAGCAAATATTTCTGAGGATAGTGTCCCAGGTTCAAGATATTGAAGGAGTTTGACTCAGAAGCGATGAGAAATGACGGAGACGAACCTGACCACTTTTATGAAGAGCTGAGCGAAGTAAGGATGTATGCAGATGAGGAAGAATGAAAAAGAAGGGAGGACGGTGATGGATTGGAAAAGGTTTGGCGCGTTTCATGGTTGTTTTTCTTCCCGGCTTCGCTTTTTTCTTGCGGTTTTTATTCTCTTTCTTTTCACAGTTTTCCTGGCCGGTTTCAAGTTTACGCCTTCGGGGCTCAAGCCTGGTGCGCCGGCCGGGAAAGGTAAGGAAGGGATGGCACCCCAGCAGGAGACCTATTATCCCGCGCCTCAGATATTCAAGTACCTTACGCTGCCTCCTGGCATTGAATGCCTCAGGGTAAGCGAGGAATTCAGGGTGTCGGTTGAGGTCCACGGCGATTCCAGGATTATGGATATGCCGATACCGATGGATGTCGTGTTTCTACTGGACCAGTCGGGGTCTATGGAGGTGAATGACGCGAACAATGTCAGGCTGGTCGCGGTCCAGACTTTTATCAACCTCATGAAGGGCCCGGAAAGGGGTGGGCGCGACAAGGCTGCGGTAATCGAGTTTGGGTCGAAGGCCCAAGGGCTTTACCCTGCCACGAGTATCGGCGTCGCCCCGGGCTTGAGCAATAATTATGATGCGATCATATCGGCGCTTCAGGCCAAGAACCTGAATTGCACGAATATCGAGCAGGCTATGAAGCTGGCTAATGAGACGCTGGTTCAGCATGGCACGAATCCGACAAGGCTCGTAGTCCTGCTGACTGACGGCTGTCCAATGACTGAGTTTCCTGACTGGGGCTGCTGGCCGGACTACCAGCAGCAGGAGACTATCGTGAGTGAGCATGTGCCGAAAGCGTTGCAGAATGACATACGCTACTACACGGTCGGCCTTGGCAAGATTCAGGACCTTTGCCCTTCCCTCATCAGAGACCTGATTGCGGTGCCGACTCACGGCCAGTTTCTTCATGCCACAGACCCGAGCCAGCTCCCCGGGTTTTTCGGCCAGATATTTGAGAACGAGTCTCGGAGGATGACAACGCAGGATATCTTCGTCGAAGAGCGCCTGGTCCAGGGTTTCAAGTATAAGCTTGGCAGTTTCGACCATTCGTCAGGGATTGTGCCGCCTACCGATGCGGAGCTCGCCCAGTTCGCAAACCAGGGAGTTATTAATTTGAAAATGGGGCAGGTGCTGGAGAACCAGCAGGAATCCTTCTCCTTTATCGTTTCTTGCGAGGAGTGCGTCCAGCCGGTCATGCCTAATGAGGTCTTGAGCGAGGATGAGCTGAGGGTTACGCTGCCGGTTGATAAGGATACCTCCCGGGTGGTGTACCAGCTCGGTGACGGCGTTGAAAGATATCTGCCTTTTCCCCTGAGGACCGTCTGTGTTGAGCGGCCGGGTGGCCCAACGATTGAGAAGGCTTTTGATGACATAAAGAAAGAGGTGATGATAAGGGTTAAATCGAACTATTTGAGAAGCCATCCTGAGCACGTGATTAAGGGCGTTCATGTGTGGGAGGTGTTGTCGAAGAATTTTGAGGCTGCAAGGCAGCCCTTCGATAGCTTATCCACGTTTTCCATCCCTCCTGATGAAGTTAGGGGTACCGGCATCGTTGAAGGAAAGCCTTGGGGTTTCTACTACCACTGGGTTGTCGGCGACCTTGCGCCTCAGCAGGAATGGGTGGTCAGGTTCAAGGTCAGGACGGGGGCGTGCAAGCCAGCCGACATAGCTCCGTTGATCGTTGACAGTGGAAAGCCGAGGTCTTATGTCACGATGATTCTGCCTACAACTGATTCTCCGGTGGATTTCGACATACCTCAGGCGTTCACAGCTGCTGACTTCCCCCTGCCGGCCTGCCCAGGGCCTTCCGGCTTTTTGAATTTCAGCATCGAGCCTACGCTGCTGACCGGTGAGGGAGGACCGGATGATCTACCGTTCTCAACGGAGCAGACTCGAGCTGTCTGGATCGACTCATCGAGAAATGGCTTCGTGGAGGATTGGACGAACCTTAACCAGATTCGAAACTCTATCGAGTACAGGATAGATTACGGGAATAGGGTGGTTCCGATCATGCAGGGGGACCCCTTATACGTGGACAAGGAGAACAGGATATACCTGCATTACCGCCATTCCGGCGCGGCGCCAATCCAGAGGGTTACTTTTGCCCTGTTCGCCTGGCCGAAGTTTGAGCTGGTCGAATGGGAGAAGACAAGGCCGATTCTCGTCGCTGACCTTAACCTGGACCCGTCGACTGCGGTCTCTGGCATGTACCGAGACCTTGTTAGGCGCGGCCCTTACGTTGTTTTCAAATGGAAGCCGACAATCGCCCAGCTTAAGCAGGCCTTCATCACCCCGCCTATCCCGCTAAGTCCTAAGCTGGAAAGGATGAAGCTTATAGTTGTTATCAAGCCGGGCAGCGGGGAAGAGGTTTTCATGAATGACAACATGGCTGTAGAGCTGGTACCTGAGGTCAGAATGCCTTGAGAGCTAAGCGGAAACCAGAAAGAAGCCCTAATTCAATGAAGGCCAAGGAGGAAAAGGGGGCATTCCATGTGGAATCCGTTGTTGCATATGTTGCATTCTTAGTGGCAGCATATAATGGTTCAGCGGCGATGCGATAGTTAAGGCGCTATTTCTTGTTAAGAAATTAGCCGGCAAAATGGGGGTAAGGAATTTCAAGAGGGGAGAAGGTTGATGAATAGAATATTTTTCCTGCCGGCCATACTAGGTACCGGCCATACTAGGTACCGGACACCTTTGATGGCATAAGGTCCTGTTTTTATTAAATGTGGTTAGTAATTCTTATTAGGTGTAGGGGTAGGGGGTTTGGAAGCTATGACCTTATATGGTGAGAAAGATCGTGCGCTTCGACCTGTCCTGCAGATCTCCATGCCCCGTTCGCCACGCATCTATGCCCCCTTAAAACGTAATCATCCATCAGGAAGGAGACGAGGAATCATCCCCGTACTTGAGCAGATTCGAAAGGTTGGAATGTAAAAGGTGTCCGGTACCGCCTTACCGATCAACTCCATTAAAATGTCATTGGACGAAGTTCCCTTGACACTGTGTGTAAAAACGAGCAGAAAAACATTTCTTCCTGAAATCATTAAATTCGAAGCACCTAATAATATTCATGCTTTCTCTCCGTAATTATCACGGCTTCCGTTAATCCAACTATTCCTGGGACGCATACCTCCACCCGTAAAGACTAGGAATGCGGGGTGGAAGAGAC
>Ga0299915_10004560_pt1 | contig 10106 bp, 23 predicted proteins | sample RVTome_13_FD_200263 | JGI IMG/M metagenome (GOLD analysis project Ga0299915, IMG submission 200263) | Soil microbial communities from uranium-contaminated site in the Upper Colorado River Basin, Wyoming, United States - RVT92D227 (version 2) ...
ATAAATCCCCTCTTTATAGTTCCGGCGGATGATAATCAACTCTTAGCTCCTATCCCATAGCATCATTGCAAAATTGGCTACGTCTATAAGTTCTTTCTTATACCGTTCACTTGGATGCGTGCAGGCGCTTCCTCTCGATACCATCTCAAAGTATTCGCCCAATTCACCAACCAATCTTGCTCGTAGATATTCCATATCACAATCCTGCCAGCCGCCTTTGTAGTCATTCTCGCACAAGACTTTATCCATCGCCTTAGCAAACGCTATTACTAGGGGGTGTTTAATGTCTATGGGGAATGAGGCTGTTTCCTCAGAAAAGCGCATCTTTTCGTACTTATTTACCGCATCAAACCCCGCTTTAGTCTCGAATTGATTATCCATTAACTACCTCCAAACTTCTATTTGGTCAGGGTACTTTTTCAAGTACAATTCCGTACCCGCCCAATCGGATACTATGTCCTCGCCGTATATCTCAATCCCACACTTCTCGCAAAGTGCCTTGTGTTCACCTTCTGGCTCTCCGGTGTCCGGCTCCCGCAGGTCAACGGCTGGCTTTTTACCGCATACATCGCACTTCAACTTCCAATCGAGTTCATATTCAAAATCGCCGCACATATCTCTTAACTCCTATCCCCATAAGCTCAATTGCAGTTCCGGCTTTTCCCCCTTTACCGCCGTTTCCTGCTTTGGTCGTTCAAACCACCCCTTAATTTCATTCGTGAGGTCAGGTATAAACCAGCTACGCAAGACAACCTCCATAACCACCCTCACGTCTTCATCGGTCTGTTCGGCGAGCATCTTTGGGGTAAGGTCGTATCTCTGGTTGACCTCATCCCACTGGACGTATTCCCCGATGTTAGCCCTAGAGATTGCCATTTAACGCTCCACGATGTTCCTAGCGTCGCCCATGATAAACAGACCGAAAGGGATTTCCCGCCATGCGACTACGGTATGGTCTGGATACATGTCCTGATACCGCTTAACGGCATCGGGACCATCTTTGCCAACCCACGTCATCTTGACTGGCAATCCGTTGACTATGACCTTTAACTGGTACTTACGTTCTGGCACTGCTCTACCTCTCGATTCCCCTAGCTCTATCAAGCCCTCTAGCTTGAATGAGCTTCCAACAATGTTCGGCAACCACGTCATAAGATTCGCCGGCATGTCCGTCCACGCCCTCAGTCCAGACTGTCAGAACGTGAACCCACCGGATGGTTGTACCATCCACTCCCAAAGCCCCAACCAGAGCGGCGGCGTGTTCGGGATACTTGAAACTGGCAAGGTATTCGCCGTCTTTGCTGTAAACTTTCCAACCAGGTGTTGCTGCCATATTAACTACCTCCAATCTGGTTAATGGTCAACCAGATGTTCCTTGAATAGCTGCTTATGAGCTGCTTGCTCTGCGTTCCAGCCCTCGTTATACCAGTCTTTGACTTCCACGAAGATGTGTCTCCGGTTAACGTGGTCGGGATTCAGGCAATGAGCTTTCCAGTAGGCGTTAAATCGCTCCACCCATTCCTCACGCCTCACGAACTCACGCATTATTGATTCGATTGCCATGTTAGCAAGCCTCCGTTGCGAGCGAGGGATATTCAGGGTCTGGGTCAACCAGTGGGCAACCACAGTCATAAGTGCCATCTTCAAGGCGAACCATTACCTGGTTGCACTTCGGGCAAATCTTTGGCTTTGGGAGCGGTTCAATCTCCGTACCAAAGACAAGTGCTATCGGTCGGTTACCATTCTGCTTGCGATGCCATTCCGGTTGTTTGTCGAGCCGGACGGTCACGCCCAACCAATGGTCTTTGTCGCCCTCGATGAAGTAGCTTTCCACAGTCCCGTTTCCAAGCCCGTTCATCACGATGTGAACTCTATCGCCAATAGCTGGCAGTGCCCACTTCCCACCCCACAGGGCTTCTACATCAACCATCGGCTGGTAGAACACTGGTAGTGGTTCAGGCCAGTATTTCAAGAACTCTTCCATGCTCATACCATCCGGTCGATTCGGGTATTGCTTGGCTGTAGTGTTCTCAACAAAGGCTAGATTGTAATGTCCTGTCTGCATTTTCGTGACCCCCTTTTCTTAACTATCTAACCTCATTATACACACTCTTTGCCGTTTTGTCAATACCCTGTACAACAATATTATGCTATACTGTTTCTATACTACTTGCCGAATAGCCCGATTTCTGTGCTTATTATTTGACAATCAGAAAATAATAGTTATAATATCAATAGATGGACAGCATACAGGTTCAAATTACGCTATACAGTGTACCTCAGGCTCTGACTTTCTTAGAAAGACTGGATTTGAGGCGGTCTGATACATGGCTACGGAAACAAATGAGAGAACAAAAACTATCCATTTATAGGGTGGGAAATTCGGATTTTGTTACCGAGACAGACCTTTACAGACTCTCCCGGTTACCGGTACTAAAACGAGGACCAAAAAAGAAGGAAGGAAATAAATTGTTGGCAAAAGGCAATTAATGAAGAAACCTTTAGTCTATTTTATAGGATTGTCGGCCAAACCGGATTGTGAACACCTTGCTTCGGAAACCCACACTGGAAGGATTATCGACCAAATCGTAAATAATTTGCCTTCAGTTAACTCGGTAAGAACAAACCTCGTGAGAACTCCACCAGTCAACGAATCGGGTAAACTCCGTTATCCGAATTTGAACGAAATGGAAATAGGCTGGAATGAGCTTCAAAATGAGATTAGTGAGACATCACCAGATCTATTGGTGGCATTAGGGCAGCAGGTTTCAGTCTTCCTACGCTCACAAATGGGTGTTCAACCGGCGAAACCTAAATTGCCTTTGAATTTCTCATATGTTTCGTATCTGTTACAGTCTCGGTCCAATATTCTTTCAGTTCATCACCCATCGTTTATTTATGTTTATCACAGAAAAGGCATAGATAGTTACATTGAGAATGTAGTTATTTCGATATGTACTCTTGTTTTTGAACGTCCTGGCAGCAAACAGCTTCATGATCTGCCCTCACAAGACTTTTCACTTGAGTTCTCCTCGGGCCGATCCTAGGATCCTAGACCAGCCTTGATGCGACATGCCTGTATTGATATATTGGCTTTGACTGGTCTAATTAAGACACTACTTTCTTAAGTAATTCACGAAGTCTCGGAATCAAATCCGGACGTAAAAAGTTCGATATGGTTCCTGAGTTCCAATGGCAAGGGAATTCGAGGTAGCCGTTTTTATAGGGTAAGAATCACTTCAAAGGTTCTAGCTACCGTACAATACCGCCCAGCTAAGGGGATACGAACCAACTGTTAAAATACCAACGGGAACGTCTTCTCGAAAGTTTTACCTTTTGAACGGAATGGTGGGTCTTTGTAGATTATTGCGCCACAATTAACACAGGATTTCACATCTTCAACGTGAAATAAGTAGCCTCCGCACCTGTTACAGTTCATATCAGCACTCCTTGTACCGGTACTAATTCCCGTTTCCTTTTGGCCTCTTCCTGATCGAGCCACAGTTTGCCGCCGTGAGTAAGGTTGTAGATATTTTTAGCTTCTTGAATGAGATAGGCTCTTGAGGTCTCAATCCCTTCTTCAAGCTCTTTAACATCTTCGGGAAGGTAGTACCCGCTCGGATTGGTCGAACAGGAGAGGATAGGGAAGTCCTCAGCGATAAGCTCCTCCTTTGCCTCTCTGACAGCGCGGTCAAGAGTCTCCCGTTTGATATTTCTGTAACCATCAAACCTTAGAATCTCGTCAATGATTAACGGACGCTTGATTGCCTTCTTCCGCCCCCGGTGTTGGAGTAGAATCTCTTTTAACTGCGCCTTTAGGTCAGACATTTTCTAAACACCAACACGTCTTACTCTCCATACAGTCTCATGTGAAATCTTAATCCCCTCGGCATCTAGTCTCTTCTTAATCTCTCTGACCGACAGGGGACGGCCAAACTTATTAACCTCTTTCGATAAGGCTTGTATCTTTTCGACAACTTCACGTCTGGATGAGGGATTTGCCGCAGACGGGCTTTCACCCGTCAGGTTTTGGGCTACAGGGGCTACGGTAAGAGGTGTAGAGGTTCGCGGTAAGGGGATTATTTCCCTCTCCACCAGCACTCGCTCAACCGTTGGTAGCGTGGATGCTTGCTCAACTTGGACCGGCGGATGGACCTCTTTGAGGCTAATATCTTTTTCAATATTGTTTTTTGAATCTGAAATTGCATGGACCTGTCCCTGCATCCATATTTCCCACAGTAGAATATTGCGTTGATAAATTACCTCAATCCCTTCCGGTATCTCTTTGGAAAACTTTTCATTCTTGGGATTCAGGATGATTAAAGACGGGTGGCAGTCTTCAACACACTGTTTCACATCGCCAACCCTTAAAGGCAGGAAGTCTTCAGGTATCCAGGTTTTATAGGTCATTTTATCCCCAACACAGTTTGCCGAATAGCCAAATAACCTTGCCCGGCCATGCCCCGCCAAGCCATGCCCAGCCTCGCCCTGCCACGCCCAGCCACGTTTATTATCACGTCATATCGCTACACCTCCGGGAACTTCATCCGGGCTACGGCCTCGCCCGGCATCTCATTGGCCAACCTCATGTAGACCTTGATAATCTCCATGTTCGACCAGCCGCCCTGCGTCTGGAGCGCCCAGGGGTTACCGGTCTGCTTGATAAAGTTGATTGCGTAGGAATGGCGGAACAGGTGGTTATGGATTCTCTTGGTGAGCCCGGACTTGAGAGCGTATCTTTTTAGCATCATGTTGGCCGCCTGCCGAGTTCGTACCTTCTGGAATATCCGGTTGGGGCTCTGCTCGGAATGTTCGCGGGTATACCGCAGAAGCTCGCCGAGGAGCGGCGCCTGACAGTGGACGAACCTTTGCTTTTTGCCCTTCCCTACCAAGTTCAGGCCGTCCGGGTAGACATCGGCGTAACGAAGCCCGAGGGCTTCATGGATTCTCAGTCCGGTCTCCCACAAGAGGCGCATCAGGAGTTTATGCTCGGGGTGTTCGGCAGCGGCGCAGAGCGAGACGTATTCCTGCTCGGTCAGCCATTCGATTTTGCCGACCTGGGCGAGTAACTCGCTGGCCGGGCGGCGTTTCATGGGTTTTGTTTGATAGGGTATAAGATTTGTCATACTTACCTCTTTTGGTAAATATTACCATGTAGTCCTTTATGGTGTCAAGCCTGACGTTTCGCCGGAGACCTCCCCTGTATTTTCCAAAAGAGCAAGTTTTGGAAGGTCAACTTTTGTCCTCCCACATCTTGTCCTGTATCATCAGGTGGACACCGCCGGGACTGCCGTTAGGAAGAATCTGCGATGTTCTCTGAGGACTAAAATTAAATTCCTCTGTTTTGGCCTCGTCTTTTATCTGAGTTAGATTTTTAACCGCTTGATTGTAATAAGTAGGTTTTAGTTCAATGCCGATGGCTTTCCTGCCCATTTTTACAGCAGAGTAAACTTCGGAACCAACACCCATAAATGGCGTCAAAATAGTCTCCCCTGGGTTCGACCACAATACGAGACATCTCTCAATTACGTCAAGCTGCAACGGGTGGATATGTTTTTCATCATCTTCGTCTCTTGATTCCTTGAATCGCATCCATCTGTAGAAACGGGAACGGATAATGCTTCTGCGGCTTGTTGTCTATGCCGTAAGGTGCAAACCCCGCCCGATAGTAGCCCATCGCTGCACCGCCAGCACCGCAGAATAAGTCAAGAAGTCTAGGTTTGTTCATCCTCTTTTCCCTTCCTTGATTAACCACCACGCCAGCCCTCCCAGCATGGCGGCACCGGCCAGACACCAGAGAATAAGGGTTATTGCTTTTACTGACATTCCTTATCCTCCACTACAAGGTATACAACGTTTGCCTTCCGGTGAATCGGTGAAGTCGAGATGCTGCGGTACTACCAAATCGGGCTCAATTTCCCCGTAAATCACCCGCGCTATTTCTTGAAGCGTTGCGTTGGAGCGCATCAGGTCTGCAAGCAGAGTCAATATCCTTATCTCTCCGGCTGGTACAATTCTTTCCGTTGTCATTTTCAGTCCCTCACTATTCTTTGTCCGTTCCAGTTGGACAGCGTGCCGTGCTGCGGGTCGGCCTGGTAGACATTATTCCCAATGTAAACACAGTTCGTGGCATGGGCGGAGACGACCTTGCCGTTTTTCATCGTTACGATAATCGCCATACCGACAGGCACGCCGTCAGCCAACGCCTGCTGCGCTAGGGCGAAAGAGTATTTATCGCAGTCCCAGCCCAAGTCCTTTGAATGGTCAATGTAGCGCGCGCCGCCGACTGCGTTTTCCCAATGGTTAGTAATATTCGTGGACATGATATAGTTTTTGTAGTCCTGCATAGTCTGGAATTCCCTGAGGGTGAGATTCTCAGTATGGTAGAGCTTCTTGATATCGGCGGGAACGCCGTTGACTTCCCAGCCCGTCTGATAGACCTCGGGGTAAGTGCCGTTGAGGGGAACAGGCCGTTCAAGCAGCCTATCTATCGTGGCGTTTTGGGAGGCGATGATGCGCCAGGCCTGAGCGAGCAAGTCCTCGTATTCCTGGACTCTTATTTTTACATCAGTTGTGGTTACTAAAAAAGTAAAGTCGCCATGCACGATATTTCCCTCAAGAGATGTATCTATATAACCGTTTGGTATGATTAAACCCCTCTTTCCGTCAGTGAAATCCTGCGATGGTTCAAGGGCGATAGCGTCAATGCCAGCAAACTCTGCAACTTTTGCGGCGGGTAATGATTTATAGAAAGCAAACGATGCTAGACAACCTAATCCGAAGAAAAGGGCGCAAATGAAGAAGAAAACCCATCCCTTAAATTGCACATCATGTAATCTCATCCCCTACTCCTTCTCTATCGGCAGGACGGGCTTCACGGGTGTTTTAGATAGATAGCGTTCTTTATCAATCACATCGGGTATAAGGTAGCACCTATCGGCAAGGACTTCGGAGACTTTGAATAATCCCATTGATGATAGATGGCAATGACGGACTTTCCTATCGTGTCCCGATACCGCTGTAAGGTCGGATTGCGTAAATTCTATTTCGGCTAATGATTCTTCCAGTTTCTTCTGTTCCTTACTCATGGGAGCTTACCTCCACTTTCTTCATTTGCTTCGCCATTTTTACTAACGGAGAGAATGGGCTACTATGCGTTTTGTCTGATATTCTCTTTAGGTGTACCCAAATGGCCGCCCAGTAACCAAATTGCATAAATTTATAGCGGCTTAGACTATCAATCGCCTTTTGTTCCGCTTCCTGTAATTGTTCCTCAACATCTAATAGTTTCATTCTCTCCTCCTGTTATCCCTCTGGAGTGGGGCTAACCAAAACTAATCTCCAGTACCACTCACCGTTTTTCTTAATGGCCTTTTGTTTTTTAATTAGATGGCCTCGGTATATACACCCTGCTCTCATGGATTCATTGGGGCGCACCCTATAAATGGTGGCCAGTTCCGCATAGTCGTAAGGTACATGGAGGTATTGGCAATTATCATCAATAAAAAAGCTATCTACAAATACCTCTGGTGCTTGCTGAACTCCGATTAATTGCCCACGTTGTGATTGAGGTACATACTCAGATTCTTTAGAATAGCGCATATCTCCAAAGTCATGGCTAGTCTTTTGATCCCAGTCAAACTTAGACCAGTCAAAGTCACGCCCTGGGGAACCGCAGACTGTGGAGTTATGAGAATTTACAGGATAATCCTTGTATTTCATTTCTTCACCTCTTTTGGGGGCAACTCCTTAATAATCTCCTCTCTGAGAGTCTGTTTACATTTTGTGCACAGGTCTCTCAGGTCATGGCCGTTTTCATCCACGCAGAGACGATAGCCAGCAGCAAGTATTTTACACGCTGTCGTGGCGGGGTTTACTACATACCCGTCTAGCTCAACAGAATACTCACCACATTCTTTGATTATCTCTGCCAGTTCTTTTATTTCCTGTTCAGACATATTCACTCCTCCTTAGATGCGGGGGCTATCCTGAATTAAACGAGCAATAATCATTAGCATGGTCATAATTATAACCATACTGCCCATCATAAATCCGTAAAACACATATTTCATCTCTTCATCACTCCTTGAGGGATTGACCATCAATAACTTCATTTACAGCCGCTATGGCCAACGAAAAGCCCTTTGCTTTTTCTAGGGCGGTGCTAACATTGTAATGAAATTCCAGATTGTTAACTGCGGCCTTTATCCGTTCCCTCTCTTTTCCGACCGCCTCCTCTATCAGCATCTGCACCGATGCTGCCAGGGACTCCGGTGAATCTACTGTAATCTTGAAAGGTTTTAGGGCAGATACCCACCTGCTGTCTGCTTTGTCTTTTGCCTCCTCTATTTTGTCCAGTTCTTCCTCTGTCAGTTCATGTTCTCTCATGGCAGCATAAGGCTCTTTACACTCAGCGCAGATAGTAGCTGCTGCTAGTCTGGCCTTTCCACACACAGCTTGTTTTTCACAGTTAAAATCACTCATGGGTGGCCTCCCATCGTAGAGTTAATTTATTCATGGGTTCATCATAGATACGGCCACCATAAGATTTTTCCAGCCATGCGGTCATATCTTGGTAATTTTTAAAACCATCCCTCTTCGCTTCGGCATGGGACATTAGGGAACGAAGGGGCACATCCTCATCTGGCAGATAGAAATAGCGTTTTTCTAGTTTTAGGATTTTAGCCTCACCCAGTTTTTCCCGTTGCGGTGTGCGGTTTTTATAATAGACTTGCACTACTTCCCCAACCTCCCAGTCTCTATCCTTACGGGGGAAACGGAAGGTGGTAAAGTCCGGCTGCTTTAACTTAACCCATTTCTTACTAAAGCTAATTATTCTCATTCTCTCCTCCTGTTATCCCTCAAGTATTGGCGGTTGGGGATAGTATCGCCGCACAATATCGGCACACTCTTTTAGCACTTTCTTTCGGGCGGAGTCGGCGTCGTCGGCGGCGGCGGCGGAGTAGGCGGAGTAGGCGGCGGCGGAGTAGGCGGCGGCGGCGGCGGCGGCGGCGGCGGCGGCGGCGGCGTCGGCGTCGTCGGCGGCGGAGTAGGCGGCGGCATGTCTCACATCTTCAAGGGTAATTCCACCTTCTCCCCTCGCCCAAGCCTCGGCTGTCTCGATTGCCTTCAGCGGCCGGAGTTCGCCCTCTTTTATATGCGGCAGACGCAGCCGGGCACATTGGCATGCCGCTAGTACCAGCTTCTTACGGCTGTCAGATTCCGGCTCACCGGAGAGTTTTCCCAACAGCCATAGCATCCAGTCCCCGCGCTCGTTTGCTTGCCAGGATTCCTCAAAAGTGTTAAATTGCTCTGACCATTCTAAGGCATCTTGACAAATTTGGAATTTTCTATTGAATTCCGGCTTTCCGGCATATAACGTGTAATCATTCACTCTTTAGCTCCTTTTCTAAATTACGGAGAGTGTGGAAAAGACTTCATAAATGCTCTCATTGCCGCTGGTCTCGACCACGTTCGCTGAAAGTGCCTCCATTCGACAGGGTAATCTATCCAGTGATCCGGCGGCTGGTAAAGCTGGGCGAAGGGCGTAGCGCCAGCCTGCCAAATATCAACCATACGCTCTGTGGCTTCGCTTATAGTCTCATTAGGGTTGAACTTCAAAAGGGCGTAGCAGTAGGTCTTATGCTGTCCAAGTCTTAATAGGTTAATGGCTTTGCGGAGCGGCTTGAGAGCCTCTTTTGTATCGCACGCCAAGAATATCTGTTTGATTCTAAGGGAACGGACTCTATCCGCAAACCACTGGTTAACCAGAGAAGATTCCAAACCACCCGCCAAACAGACTTGGTGCTGAGTAGTAAGCATATCAAGGACGCTATCGATATGAGACCGTGGGCATTGTAGCAGGCTATTTGACTGCTCAATATTCCCCTCTGCGACTGGAAGCAACCGTAATGCCCCCTCTCTGCGCCACACCAAACACCACGGGCATTTATGGTTGCAACCACGGCTTGTGATGACCACACCCTCTTTGAGGTACATTCCTGGTGTGAAACCATCGCAAGGGTCATCATAGGCTGGCCCGCCAATCTTCACGGGGAAATATTGAGACCATGCCTTTGCTAGATATTCCGCTTTTGGTTTGTCCC
>Ga0299915_10004562_pt1 | contig 10102 bp, 8 predicted proteins | sample RVTome_13_FD_200263 | JGI IMG/M metagenome (GOLD analysis project Ga0299915, IMG submission 200263) | Soil microbial communities from uranium-contaminated site in the Upper Colorado River Basin, Wyoming, United States - RVT92D227 (version 2) ...
AACGAAGAGAACTATGTGATGCAGAAGTTCGCCCGAGCGGTGCTGGGTACCAACAATATTGATCACTGCGCGCGCCTTTGCCACGCACCGTCCGTGGCCGGTCTGGTCCAAAGTTTCGGTAGTGGTGCTATGACCAACTCGATCGATGAAGTCGAGGACGCCGCTTGCATATTTGCCGTAGGTGCGAATACCACAGTAAGCCACCCTGTAATCGGGTTACGGATAAAGAAGGCGGTTCAAAATGGCGCTAAGCTTATTGTCGCCAACCCCATGAAGGTTGACCTCTGCCGATTTGCTGACCTCTGGCTTCGACTGCGTCCCGGCACCGATGTCGCCTTGCTCATGGGGATGATGAGGGTCATAGTTGATGAGGGCCTACTTGACTCATCTTTTATCGAGCAACGCTGTCAGGATTTCGATGTGTTTAAGGACTCGCTTTCGGACTTCGACCTCGATTTTGTGGAACAAATCACAGGTGTGCCCTCCAAGAAGATAGCGGAAGCAGCCCGCCTCTACGCCACCAACAGACCGGCTACTATCATCTTCTACGCTATGGGCATCACCCAGCATTCCCATGGCACTGATAATGTGCTGGCTACCGCCAACCTGGCAATGCTGACCGGGAATGTGGGCAAGCCCTGCACCGGGGTCGATCCGCTCAGAGGTCAGAACAATGTGCAGGGTGCTTGCGATATGGGTGCTTTACCTAATGTCTATCCCGGCTATCAGTCTGTCGCCGATCCAGCTATTAGAGAAAAGTTCGAGACTGCCTGGGGATGCTCGTTACCCCCGGCCCTTAAACAGAAGTTCGGAATTGCCTGGTCATGTTCATTGCCCTCGTCTCCAGGGTTGACCTTGGTTGAAATACTTGGAGCCGCCCACCGTAGAGAGATCAAGGCACTATACTTGATTGGTGAGAACCCGGCATTAAGCGATCCTGATTTGCAGCATGTTTGGGAGGCTCTGACGCGACTCGAGTTTCTTGTGGTTCAGGATATATTCCTTTCTGAGACAGCAAAGTTTGCCCATGTTGTCTTGCCGGCGGCAAGCTTTGCTGAAAAAGATGGTACCTTCACTAATACTGAACGGCGCGTGCAGCGAGTGAGGAAAGCTATTGACCCAATTGGCGAGTCCAAGCCTGATTGGTGGATTGTTTGTCAGGTAGCTCAAAGATTAGAGGCCAAAGGCTTTGACTACAGTCACCCGTCCAACATAATGGAAGAAATACGTAGGCTCACTCCCAGTTATGGCGGCATAAGCTGCGAAAGATTAGAAAATGGAGGACTACAGTGGCCTTGCCCCTTCGACGATCATCCGGGCACGCCAATATTGCACACGAATACTTTTGTTAGAGGGAAAGGTCGATTTATCCCGCTGAAGTACACTCCCCCAGGGGAGATGGCGGATGCAGATTATCCTTTGATTCTCACCACAGGGCGCAGTCTGTATCATTATCACACTGGGACGATGACGCGCAAGGTCACTGGGCTCAATATCATAGAGCCTGAAGGTGTGGCGGAGATCAACCCCGAGGATGCTTCACGACTCGGCATAGCGCTGGGTGACAGGGTTAGAGTCAGTTCCCGACGCGGTGAAGTCATCACCAAAGCCAAAATAACTGAAGCCGTGCCCCCCGGAGTGGTGTTCATGACTTTTCATTTCGCCGAAAGTGCTGCTAATATCCTCACCAATCCCAAGCTCGACCCGGTAGCCAAAATTCCTGAGTTCAAGGTGGCAGCAGTTAAAGTGGAGAAGCTATAAACGTTTTGTAGGAAACAACATTGTGGTGAACTGAAGTTCCAAATTCTTCGTCCCTCGCCAGCGCTTAAGGGCGAGGGTAAAGGTTGGCAGCGTTGCAGATCTTGGGAATGAGTTCCTCCCGCTGCAGAGTCATGATATGGACACCGGCTACTCCCTCGGTTTGCTTTAGTTGATTTATAGTTTCCACGGCAATATCAATCCCCTCCTCTGCCGCCTCCTCCTTATTACGAACATTCTTAAGGCGTTCAATGATTCTATCAGGAATATCCATATTGGGGACTTTTGTTTTCATGTACCTTGCTGCCGCCAGGGATGTTAGAGGAGTAATGCCACCGATGATCTTTACCTGCTTGTGTAATCCTTTTTCTCGGACTAGTCCCATCCACTTCTTGAATCCCTCAATGTTATGTATGGGCTGGGTCTGTACAAAGTCTGCACCAGCACTAACCTTGTCTTTAAGGTGTTCTACCGTGGCCTCCAAGGGTTGAGCAGAAGGGTTTATGGCTGCCCCGATGAAAAGCCCAGGTTCTGTTCCCACCATGAGCTCTCCATTATCAAATTTCTTCTCATCTCTCAACTGCTTGACCATCCTGATAAGCTGGATGGAATCGAAGTCAAAGACAGGCTTTGCCTTGGGATGGTTTCCAAAGTAAATAGGGTCACCGGAGAGACAGACTATATTGTTAACACCAAAAGCGGAGACCGCCAGAATATCCATTTGAAGTGCAATTCGATTCTGATCCCGGCAGGTCATATGAACTATGGCGTCGAGCCCTTCCTTTATTCCCACAAGGCAAACTGCCCAGCTTGCCATGGCCACCACTGCTGCCTGTCCGTCAGGTACGCCAAAAGCGTCCACATAACCTTTGATGAGGTCGACATTCTTTTTGATCCCGTCCAACTCCGTGTTTTGGGGAGGGCTGATCTCGGCAGTGACCCCAAATAGTCCACTATCCAATATCCTGGCCAGATTGCTTTTCGTTTTCATCTCAGAACTCCCGGCATAATTCTAGCACAGTATGCCAGAATGTCCCAGCTAGGGCAATATTTAGACGTTACTATGTCTTCAATGCTTTGCAATAATCCCTAAAAGTGTCTATAATGTGGGGTGGCCAATGACAGCTACAACTCAATCAAACTCAATTAAGGAAGCATTAAGATCTTCAGAGATATTCCAGGGCTTGACCGACGAAGAGTTGGATAAACTGCTCCCGCTTTGCCAGGAGCAGTCCTATGAAGCAGGGGCAGTCATGTTCTGCGAAGGCGCGCAGTGTAACTATGTCCAGACTCTCAAGTCAGGCAAGGTAGCTTTGGAGACAGAACTTGCTATAAGCAGTGGCGCAGCTGAAAGGGCCACAATCGACGTGTTATCCGACGGTAGCAGTTTTTGCTGGTCAGCACTGATGGAACCTCATATTCTTACCTCTTCGGGCAGGTGTCTGGAGAAGACTGAGATCATCGCACTGGACGGAGAGAAGCTCAAAGCCCTGCTGGATGAAAACCCTCAAATGGGTTACAAGGTGGCAAACAACCTTGTGAAAGTAGTCGCTTCGAGGCTACAGCATACTAAGCAAACGATGGAGCGTATTCTGTCTGTCATTTTCCATGACTTGAAGGCCCCCTTGGCTGCCGCGGAGAGCTACAATCGACTCTTGCTTGATGGCTTCGTTGGAGAACTGAGTGAAGAACAAAAACACATAATTCAAAGGAGTAGCAAGAGACTTTCTGACCTGCTCAATTTGATAAGCAACATGATTGATTTTTCCCGTGTTGATTTCGGAAAATTCGGGACAGAAAAGGTTTCCCTGGCGAAAGTGATAGAAGATTGCGTTGAGACCATGCGTCCCTTAGCTGTGGAAAAGGGGTTGCAGCTGGATGTTGCGGTACCCCGACAACTTCCTACAGTCCTGGGGAACGCCGGCCGCCTTAAGCAGGTAGTGACAAACTTGTTATCCAATGCTATCAAGTTTACTCCCTCCGGTGGAATAACGGTTAGAGCAAAAGACTACAAAGATCATTTGCAGGTTGATGTAATAGATACAGGAATCGGAATCCCTACCGAGGACTTACCCAAAGTATTTGATGGTTTCTATAAGGGTCTGGATATGGAAAAAAGAGGGGCCGGTTTGGGGCTTTCTATAAGCAAGAAGATCATTGAAGGTCATGGTGGTAAAATGTCGGCGATAAGTCCCACTCCTGAGACAGGCAAGGGAACCAGGTTCACCTTTATTTTGCCCAAAAACTCCAAACAAGAGGAGTGAGGTAAATGGCGAGAGTTTTGATAGTGGATGACGACCCGGATATGCGGCTGGCAATCGCTAGTGTGCTGAAGTCTCGTGCTTATGAGGTAATTGAGGCTTGTGATGGATATGAGGCATTAAAAAAGTTAAAAGAAGAAAGACCGGACATAATGCTCTTGGATCTCTTAATGCCGGGGATGGATGGGTTTGCTGTGGTTAGGGAGTTAGAAAATTGTCAGAAGAAGGGATATCCTGATATCCCTGTCCTTGTCATAAGTTCAGTAAGGGAGGAAGCCAGTCACCGGCGCTATGAGTTGGAGTTAGGCCGTAAACTTGCTGTCGATGATTACATAGAAAAACCCATCGAGCCCTTTGTGTTGCTCCAGCGGGTAGAGAAGCTTTTGTCTAAAGGAGGGAAGGATGCCAAAACAGAGTAAGATTTTGATCATTGACGATGATCCTGATGTGCACACAGTGGTGAAAAAAATCCTTGAGGGCAAGTCCTATGAGGTGATATCTGCATATGGCGGATTGGAAGGTTTGCGTATGGTAGTGGATGAGAGGCCTGATCTAATCATACTGGATGTGATAATGCCTGGTAAGCATGGGTTCGAAGTTTGCCATGAGCTTAAGACCGATGAAAAATACCATTTCTTTTCTAATATCCCTGTGTTGATGCTCACTGTTTACCCTGAAGACAGAGAAAAAATGCATCTTTCCATGCGGGAGGGGATGATGATGGAGGCTGAGGATTATCTTCAAAAGCCGGTTGATGCTCAGGAATTAGTGAAGAGGGTGGAGGGGTTGCTAAAAAAATAGAAAAGGTATAAAATCACACGATTTTTAGGATCTAAGGAACGAGCTTGGAGTACAAAAATGTTTTGGTTGTGGGATCGGGCATATCGGGAGTAGCTTCAGCGTTAGAGTTAGCTAATGCCGGTGTAAGCGTTTATTTGATGGAGAGGGAGGCGGTGGTCGGTGGGCACAGTGCTTCTTTTTGTTGTAAGGCAACGGATATCTGCGCGAAGTGTTCCGCCTGCGTAGTTTACGATAAGATTAAAGAGGCGGTAACTCACCCTCGAATTAAGCTCCTAACCAATGCCACCGTAAAGAGACTTAGCGGCGAACTGGGCAATTTTCACGTTGAAATAGTTCGACAACCTCGGTATGTCGACGAAGAAAGATGCGTGGCTTGTGGTCTTTGCACTGAAGTTTGTCCTGCTGATCCCAAGGCAATCTATCCACCTTTCGCTGAAGCAACACCTTTTTCTTACATTCTCGATGAAGCACGTTGTCTGCGCTTTAAGGGGGGGGAATGCGATCTCTGCCAGAAGACCTGCCCTACTGAAGCTATCGAATTTGACCTGAAGCCAAAGGAGCAAGAGTTGAGCATCGGTGCTGTTATTGCCGCCACTGGTTTTGATGTTTTTGATGCCAGGTTGAAAGGCTCCTTGGGTTATGGTAGATATCCAAATGTGTTAACCGGTCTGGACCTGGAGCAGGTTTTCGCTCGCGAAGGCTATCTTAGACTTCCCACAAATGGTAAAGAGCCCAAAAACATTGGCTTTATTCAATGTGTCGGCTCCAGGGATACAGGTCATGGGTATTGTTCACAGGTCTGCTGCAAATATGCCATGAAACTAGCCGGGCTTATCAAATATCAGAATCCTGATACCCAGGTGACCATATTTTACATCGACTTGCAGACTGCCGGGAAAGGTTTTGCTCAATTCTATGAGAAATACAAGGAGAGTATACGATTTGTCAGAGGTGTGCCAGTGGAGATCGTGCAAACTGTATCCGGGGAGCTTGAACTGAAATTTGAGGATATCTCTCAAGGCAAAGTCTGCCGGGATACTTTCGACCTTGTGGTCCTGTCCGTGGGTATTTCGCCCAGAAAAGGCACCTGGGATCTAGCCAGGATTCTGGGCATAAATCTGTCTGACGATGGATTCTTTGATACGAAAGACTGCCTCAGTTCTAATGAAACCAATGTTGATGGTATTTTCGTCGCTGGAACCTGTCAGGGCCCCAGGGATATACCCGATTCCATCGCTCATGGAACAGCAGCAGCATCGAAGGCAATGCAAGTGCTAGTCCAATATGCGAGCCGAAGGCAAAGCGATTAGGGAAGATACTGAATGGAAACAAAGATAGGCGTTTTCCTCTGCAATTGCGGGGGGGCTATTAAGAATATTGATTTTGATGCCGCTGTCAAGAAGGTGGCGGCATTACCTGGTGTCACCTGTGTCAATTTGAGTTCCGACCTTTGTCTTGAAAAAGGAAGAGAAAAAATGATGTCCCGTATCAGGGAGGAGCATATAGAAAAGGTTGCTGTTGCTGCTTGTTCTCCTGAATTCCAGGAACATATCTTTCGGGAAGTATTGGAAAAAGCCGGGCTGAACGGGCATTTGCTTTCTATGGCCAATATCAGGGAACAGTGCTCCTGGGCTCATGAAGGGGACGTGACTGAGAAGGCTGTGGAACTTGTGAAGATGGCAGTAAATAGAGCTCGGTTGCTCCAGCCGGTTGAAAAGAAAGAGTTACCTGTGAACAAGGACGTTCTCGTAGTCGGTGGCGGATTCTCGGCAATTAAGACGACTCTCCAGCTTTCTCGAGTTGGCTTGCGGACGACCCTGTTGGAAAAAGAGACGGTTTTGGGAGGTGGGATTGGAAAATTGGAGAGCTTTTATGGTTTTGACCCGAGCTCAATGATACGCGCAGTGGAGGGAGACAAGAACATCGAGGTTTTCACCTCTGCTCAGATAACTGCGGTAGAGGGAGAGATAGGAGATTTCAAAGTAGGGATAAGAAAAGATGGAGAGGAAGTTTTCCGCAAGTATGGCGCGATAGTTCTTGCCACCGGATATCAAACCGAGCTTGCTTTGAATTCTGGGATGAAGTCCTGTCCGAACATTGTATCGCAAGAGCAGCTCTGCAATATGCTTAGGGACTCGGGTCTGGAAACAGAACCCAAGAGCATAGGTTTCATGTTCGATTTTTCGGATGAAGACTCTCGCTTTCCCACGCTGGCTACTCTACATAATGCTTTGGAAGCAAAGAGGAAATGGGGCAGCGAGGTTTATGTCTTTTACAGAAGCGTCAAAGTAGATAGCGAAGGGGTGGAGAGACTCTACCAGGAGGCGAGAGACTGCGGGGTGGTGTTCTTGAAGTCGGACATGTCTCCGAGGACTAGTGTAGAGAATGGGCGGGTCAGAATCGAGACTAAGGACGTTTTTCTCGGGGAAGATATAACCTTGGCCTGTGACGTTCTGGTTGCCGAGGAGCTTCATCTCCCTGCCAAGGAAGCTGGAACATTGAGTTCTCTGCTAAACATCAGGAGAGACTCCAGAGGCTTTCTACAGGATGAAAATGTGCACCTCTATCCGGTTGGCTCGGAGAGGAAAGGGATATTCTTTGTCGGGGGATGTCGAGGTGACCTAGATCTAGGACGGGTATTGGTGGATACTTCCAGTGTGGTCATGAACGTTCATGAGCTCCTGTCTTCAGGAAAAACTCTGGTGGATGTGGAGATAGTAAAGGCTGATCCTCAGAAATGTGTGGCATGCCTTACTTGCATTCGTGTCTGTCCGCACGGCGCTATCCAACTGGTCCGAGCAGACAACAGTAAAGAAGTGGCTGGAATTTCAGACCTTGCCTGCTATGCTTGCGGCATCTGTGCCGCGATATGTCCGGCTAAGGCGATAAAATTTAAAGGTTATGGAGATGATGAGATCCTCGCCCAGATTGAGGCCGTAGGAGAATCATGGAATGGGCGCTATGTAGCTTTTTGCTGCGAACATTCTGCCTATCCTGCTGCTGATTTAGCGGGAAAATTGAGGCTTCATTACCCGGAGAATTCAAGGATAATCCGGGTTCCCTGCGCCGGCCAGGTGGATGTGTTTCATATCCTGAAAACTTTTGAGAAGGGCGCTGCAGCAGTGGTGGTGATGGGATGTGAGGAGGGAGCTTGCCATCACATCACGGGTAACACAAGGGCAAAGGAACGGGTGAAGTATTCCGAAACGCTCTTGAAAGAGGTCAGTTTAGATGGTGGACGTGTGAGAATGTTCAACCTTAGTCCGAATGCACCCCATAAGTTCGTTAAAGCAGTAAACGAGATAGCCAAGATAACGAAAGAGTCCGGGAGGTAAGATGATAATCGCTGAACGAAAACCTATGGAAGAGATCAAGCAGTTAATCGCTCCCTACAAGAAAGTGCTTGTGGCAGGTTGTGAGACCTGCGTTGCTGTTTGTTGGGCAGGGGGAGAGAAGGAAGTGGGTATACTTGCCTCGCAACTCAGGCTAGCTCGAAGTGCAGAAGGGAGCGAGATTTCTGTTCTTGAGGCTACGGTTGAGAGACAGTGTGAAAGAGAGATGGTAGCAGAGATTAAGGATAAGGTTGCCGAAGTTGATGCGGTTATCTCTTTAGCCTGCGGGTCGGGAGTGCAAACTATGGCAGAGATGTTTGAGGATAAGCCGGTGTTTCCGGGAGTTAATACGACCTTCATCGGGATGCCGGAAAAAGAGGGGCTTTGGGTGGAAATGTGTGGTGCCTGCGGTGATTGTTTTCTGGACCGGACGGGAGGGGTTTGTCCTATAGTCCGCTGTGCTAAAGGGCTACTTAATGGCCCCTGTGGTGGTACAAGAAAGGGGGGAAAGTGCGAAATAGACCCGGACAAGGATTGTGCCTGGGTTCTGATTTATCGGAGGCTGGAAAAGCAAGGTAGACTTGATGTGATGCGGAAATACTACGCGCCGAAGAATTATCGGGCCGTGAAACGACCCGGCAAAGTCCAGGCGGCAAAAGCTTAAGGGGGTGAAGGATGGCAAAGCCTTTTAGGGAAATTCTGAAAACGAAAAGCTTCGTTGTAACAGCTGAGTGTGGGCCGGTAAAAGGCTCCAGCGTCTCAAAGGCTATGGAGCATATTGAGCTTCTTAAAGATAAGGTAGATGGTCTGAATGTGACTGACAATCAAAGTTCCGTTATGCGTTATCCTTCTTTGGGGGTTTGCCTCTTGATCAAGGAACACAGCGGTGAGCCAATACTTCAGGTGACTTGCCGCGACAGGAACCGTCTAGCAATTCAGGCAGATCTGCTGTTCGCTTACTCCCGGGGGGTAAACAATATCCTGTGCCTTACCGGTGACTCGATCGATGTTGGTGACCATAAAGAAGCCAAGCAAGTGTTCGACCTCGATTCGGTGCAGCTCATCCATCTTGTTCACACCATGAACTCCGGGAAAGACATGGCAGGCAATGAGCTCGATGGAGCCATTGACTTCTGTATTGGAACGACAGCCACTCCTTCAGCGGATCCCCTCGAGCCGCAGCTTGTCAAGGTTGAGAAGAAGCTCAAGGCAGGCGTGAGCTTCATTCAGACGCAGGCGGTTTATGAACTTGATGAATTAAGAAGATTTACGGAATTCGTCCGGAAGATAGATGACAAAGTCAAGATCCTTGGCGGCATAGTGCCTGTTATCGGTGCAAAGATGGCTGCCTACATGAATGAGAATGTCCCGGGTATTTCTATCCCTCAACGTCTAATTGACGAGTTGGCTCAGGCTCCGAAGGGAACAGGGGTTGCCAAAGGAATAGAAATAGCTGCCCGGATGATAAAGCAAATAAAGGAAGAGAAAATCTGTGACGGGGTGCACATCATGTTTATCGGACGGGAGGAGAAAGTCCCCGACATATTGGGAGCTGCTGGACTACTGTAGCATTCCTCCCCCGAGTGGGAATTAAGGAGGCGAAAATGACTGTAGCTTTGAATGAACTGGATACCAAGTTCAAGTACGATGTTACCAATGAGCCAGGCGGAGAAAATATTAAGCTTTGTTTTGCCTGTGGCCTCTGCACTGCAAGTTGCCCTGTTGCTGATATCGACCAGAAATTCAATCCCCGCCGGATAATTCGTATGGTGCTTTTGGGGATGAGGAAAGAAGTCCTTTCTTCAGACACTATCTGGTTCTGCATCCAGTGCTATAACTGTCAAGGACACTGTCCTCAGAATGTTGATTTTGCCGATATCATGAAAGCTCTGAGAAGCATGGCGGTCAGGGAAGGATACGTTGCACCATCTTTTGTGGAAAAGATAAAGG
>Ga0299915_10004563_pt1 | contig 10102 bp, 9 predicted proteins | sample RVTome_13_FD_200263 | JGI IMG/M metagenome (GOLD analysis project Ga0299915, IMG submission 200263) | Soil microbial communities from uranium-contaminated site in the Upper Colorado River Basin, Wyoming, United States - RVT92D227 (version 2) ...
TTACCAGAAGAAATCGGATCTCTTTCGGAATTAAATTACTTAGATGTTTCGAACAATCAATTGAATAAGCTGCCAGAATCGATCGGAAAGCTTCAAAACCTTAAGTTTCTTTCAGTTAATAGCAACCACTTAGAAGTTTTGCCCGAATCTATTGGGAACTTAACATCTCTTGAAGAGCTCCAAATTGGTAATAACAATCTAACTTCGCTGCCGGAATCATTGGGGAACCTTAAGTCGTTAAATCAATTGTATTTAAACAACAATAAATTAATAACCGTTCCAGAATCGATCGGCAACCTTGGAAATCTAAAAGCTTTGTGGCTTAACGATAATAATCTAGAAAGTGTGCCAGAATCGATGGGAAATTTAAAAGCGTTAAAATATTTGAGCTTAGAAGAAAATCAATTCAAAATGTTACCTAACGCGATATCGAATTTGAAAGCTTTAAAAGAGCTGTATTTAGAAAACAATAACTTAGAAGAACTTCCAAAAGGAATCGGGGCGTTAGAAAATCTTAAAGAATTGTATCTAAATGGAAATCCGTTGTCTAAAGGGCTTTCAGACATGATATGTAATTTGAAATCTCTCGAGATTCTTGGTATAGATAAAAAATCCGAAATAGCATGCAAAAATCAATGTTTTTTAGATATTATTACCAAATTAGGGAATAAAGGAATTCACTTTTCGGGACAAATTTCGGGCCTTTCGGAGAATTTTAAATAAATTAAACGAAATAAAAATAAAAATAGGAAAAAAAAAACTTATTTTTCAAATTTTTTAGAAATCGTCAAGTAATCGTACTTTCTTTCTTCTACAGGTTTAACCAAATGTCTAACCAAGTTTAAACCTTTTAAGCAGAGAACTACAACTACGAACCAAGCGTAGTTAAATGCGAAACTTATTTTAACTTCTTCGATTTCACCGTCCACGCAGAATAGACCAAATCCGCAATTAGGCAAATAGGAAGTGAACACGTTGGATCCTATCGTGTAAAAATAGATTAATGTTACGATCCACCCGCATCCAATTAAGAATCGAATAACCGTTTGTTTTTTGAAGATGCCGTAGCAAGTATATACGACGACCATAATAACTCCGTTCACCATAACCGTGTTAAAATCAAAAAGAATTCCGTTAGGGTCTAGATTTGTTATTAAAAAATATGGTATTATTAGTCCAAAAATTAGCGATGCAATTAAATTTCTAAACAAGGTAACCCAATTTATCCATTTTGACGTTTTTATCACCTCTACTCCTCTATGTCTGCTTCGATTTCAACTGCAAAACTCATGATATATATCGTGTATCTAACGGAAACTTCGAATTTAACGATTAATTTGTCCGTCCTGTACAGCGAATTAAAGGTCTCGTTAGTTTCAGAGTCAATATCGGACGACGAGAACGTAAAATCGAGTTTTATTTCTGTGTTTTTAAGTCGAGGGAGCACTTCTTTTTCTATTTTCTTATCGTACACTTTGTCGTGATCTTCGGTGTAAAGCGTCATTTCAATTACTAAATCGTTTATATCAAGCGAGTACCAATGATCGTTTCTAACAACGATATCTCCTTCGATCCCTATCGTTTCGTTATCCGCAGACGATCTATCGAAATTTTTTGTGTCTATTCGAATGCCAGCAGCCGATACGGCAACAACTACGTTAAACAAAAACAAAAAAAGGTAGCCTAAGACGAGCGTTATCAGGATGAAAATGGAAAGTTTTTTTCTAAATCCCTTGGACTCTTCTTTGAACTTGACGCTAGATAGTTTGTCAGCCAAGCTTTCTTTACTCATTTTTTTCTTTAACATTTTTTATTTAGATTATATTTAAAATTCAAATAGATCTATATAAATCTGTTTTAAGGATAAAATTATTACAAAAAAAAATTAATGTAAGTAAAAAAAAAAAAAAAGGTTAAGATTTTATACTCCTCTTAATTTTACACCAATCCACATTAAAAGCCAGCTTAAAAAACACAATCCAAATCCTACGTAAACAGAAATATTGCTGTAAGAACCTAAGTATCCAAGATTACCGCATATTCCTAATACTATCCCAATAATAAGAATAAGTAAGGATAAAATTACTGTAGCTTTTTTTGGAGGACTATATGGCATTTTTTTTCACTCTATTATTTTTTTTTAGAAATTATAAAACACGTTATTATATATTTGTTAAAAAAGATATTCTTCTAAGAACTATATAATGATTTCTTATTAAAATTATAAATTCAACTTTTAGGAAACATAAAAAACAAAAATTGGACTGTATAAAAATATAAAGGAAGACGTAATTTTTACAATAAACGACATGTAATGTAAATATTGTATTCAACGTAGTAAAGAGTGAGAAGTAAAACGACTGAAGATCGATTTTATAAGAAAGAAAAGTACGAAGCTTCGATTGGAGCGTTCGTTCTTGGGATTGTTTTTGTTTTTATTGGCGTTTTGGCGCTAATTTTTATGAGGTTTGGAATAAATTTTATTGGACTTCGATTCTGGGGATATTGGCTATTTATTCCCGCGTTTTTTATATTTATTGGTGGTTTCCGTCAAATTTACGTAAATAATCAATACAAAAGCGCAGTTAAGAACGCTATTGTTCAGAGGAACAAACGGGGTACTCATAAGTTAGAACATATCGCCAAAGAAATCGGGATTGAATCAAACATTGTCCTGCGCGTTCTTTTAGACTTGCGAAACGAAGGTTTTGTGAAATACATGTTTAATCCGGATACCGGCGAGATTATTTTAGGTGAAAGCGTATCGTATACGCCTTCAGAAGAGTTTGAGGCACCTGGAAAAGAGGTTGAAGCGGAATTACCAACCGTAGAAAAAAGTTTTTGCGTGTTTTGCGGTCAAAAATTAGAAGTTGACGCAAAATTTTGCCCAAGTTGCGGTTCTAAACTTTAAAATGTATAGTTTTTGAATAACAAAATTTTTTCATTATTTCTTTTCTTTTTAAATAGCACCAATGCTTTAATGAAAATAGAATAAAAATTACAAGAAAAGTGAAGAATCATAGTAAAATCGTATAAAATTCCTTGGGGCGCGTGGCAAGAACCTGGTTTTTTAGATATTTCTTTTCCAGATTCTTGGAACGTTAATCTTTGCAAGATGAAAGGCGCTAACTTGCCAGAATTAGACGAGAAAAAAATTAAATTTAGCATTGCAAATCCAATTGGAACTCCAAAATTATCTAAATTGGCAGAAGGGAAAAAAAAAGTAGTGATTGTTGTTGACGACATGTCAAGAACTACTCCTGTATCTAAAATCCTTCCGCCCGTATTAGAAGAGTTAGAGATGGTAGGCGTAAAAAGGGAAAACATAACTATAATTTTAGCGTTAGGGGCTCATCGACCCATGAATCGAAAAGACTGCATTTTAAAATTAGGGAAGGATGCAGTTGATACGATTAACATTGAAAATCATCATCCGTACGAAAACTTAGTCCATTTAGGCGAATCTAAAATTGGAACTCCTATTGATGTTAACGCAACGTATCACAAAGCCGATCTAAAAATTGCTATTGGAGGCGTGATACCTCATCCTTTGCCAGGTTACGGCGGCGGCGCTAAAATCGTATTACCCGGAGTATGCGGTATTCGCACGTTAGAAGCAAACCATTCGGCAGCTTTAAAAGGAGTTGGCGTTGGACTTGGTCGAATGACAGAATTAAGAGAGGATATCGAAGAAGCAGCCGAAAAAGTAGGATTAGACTTTTCGATTAACGTGATATTTAACGAAACGGGAAAAATTATTGGTTCGTTTTCTGGACATTTTAAAGACGCTCATAGAAAAGCAATGGAGGCTGCTAAAGAAGCGTATACTACCGAAATAACGCTCGATAACCAGATTTGCTTTTTTAATTCCTACCCGGAAGACATCGAGTTGTCTCAAGCGTTTAAAGGATTGAATTTTCTTATGGTTGCTCCTAATAAACTGATAGATCGAAATGGTATAATTGTTATAATATCGTCTTGTTACGACGGCCGAGGATATCACAGTTTATTAGGCGAAACGGGAGCAAAATTGTACACTAATTGGGGCGAGAGTTTAATTTGGAAAGTTTTCGTAAAGAAAAGGCAGGTATACTTTTTCTCTCCAAATATAAGCGAAGCAGACCTATACCATTATTTCCCTAAATCCGTTAAATTATTTCGCGATTGGAACGAATTAATCGAAGCTTTAGACAAAATTCACGAAGAACCTCCAAAAGTTTCTGTTTTCCCAACGAGTATTCAATTACCCTAACGAAACTTTATCACAATTCTGATTATCTTTTCAAAATTTTAACATATTTTACAATTTTCTATAAAAAAAGGTTACGAAATCCTCGTATATATCTTTATGATCAATTTCGTATTCTAAACGAATGTACTCGTTATAGATTTCAATTGGATATTTGTATGATATAATAATTGCCCCTTTTTTCATCGTTAAAATGAGGTGTTTGAGATATTTAAAAAGAGAAGGTAAGACATACATGTAAATAAAATCGAATTTCTTTAAATTTAGTTCGAAAAGATCTCCTTCTGTCATTTGAATTTTTTTAATGGTTTTTTTAGAATATTCATTTTCCTTCTTTAACGCGTTTTTTTGCTCGTTTACGTAATTAATTAAATTTGAATCTATTTCTATCCCTAAAGAAGTTATGCCGTACTCTAAAGCGCTGAAGATAATAATTCTACCGTCGCCAGCGCCTAAATCGATTAATTTTTGATTAGAATTTTTTTGCAGACCAAATCTTGATACGAGTGCGTCGAAAATTTGTTTTAAATGCTCGTATTTGCTCCCTATAAAAGGAAAATCCAATTGCGAACGAAATTTGTTATAAGCACTTTTTCTCATATCAAAAAACATTTAATTGTAATAAAATATGTTATAAAATTGGGGGAATAGTATTTTAAATAAATTTTATTAACGATTCTAAATAATCCGCTGGTTTTTCGTATCCGAGTAAGTTAAGGATCGTTGCGGCTACGTTGCCCAAAGCGGGTTCCTTTAATTTGTCGTTAACAACGTATTCGTTATTGTATTCTGAATCTACGATTGCAAACATAACAGGATTTAACGTGTGCGAAGTTTCAAAAGCACCCGATTTATCTTCGATATTTCCGTGATCAGCAGTCACGATAGTTATTCCACTTAAAGAATTTACCGCTTCGGCAATTTCTTTAACGCACTTATCGACGGTTTCTGCAGCTACAATCGATGCTTTTTTATCTCCGGTGTGTCCCACCATATCACCGTTAGCAAAATTAACGCGCAAGAATTTAAATTTTCCCGATCTAATTGCTTGAAGTAATTCGCCGTTTACTTCAAAAGCTTTCATTTTAGGATTGTCTTTAATCATTTCCGAAGGATCAGACTTGATCTCTACGTATTTTTCGAGCTTTTCGCAAATATAGCCTTCTCGATTACCGTTCCAAAAGTAGGTACAATGTCCATACTTATGCGTTTCAGCGATAGCAAATTGACATATTCCTTCCGCGCATAAGTATAAAGATAAAGGACTTTTGATAATAGGAGGTTCAATAAAATACTTTCTTGGAATTAATTCTTTCTCGTCGTATTGTAATAATCCATAATATTCAACTTTTGGATTACAATTCTTTTTAAAATCTTTGAAATCTGGTTCGTCGAAAGCCCTCGAAATTTGAATGGCTCTATCTCCTCTAAAATTAAAATACACGACGCCATCGCCGTCTTCCACTTTTCCTACGGGAATTCCCTTATCGTTTACAATAACAAAAGAAGGAAGGTATTGGTCGCTTATTTTTCGATCGATTGATCTTGCTTGCTTTATTGCTTCTTCAGCCGATCTAAAAAAACCCTTGTAATTTGAAGTTTGTTCCGGAACGCCACATACGTGAGCTTCCCACCCTCTTCTAACGACTTCCCAATCAGAATTATATCTATCCATGGTAACGTGCATTCTCCCTCCCCCGGACGCTATTTTGTAGTCAAATTTGCTGTCTTGATTTATTTCTTTTAAAGTATTTTCTAATTCTTGGACGTATTTCAAAGACGATTGAGGGGGCACGTCTCTACCATCTAGTAAGGGGTGTACGCGCACTGTTTTTATACCCGATTCCTTAGAACCTTGCAAAAGCCCTATTAAGTGCGACATATGGCTATGAACGTATCCGTCTGATAATAAACCGATAAAATGAAGTTTTTTATTGTTATTTTTTATTTTCATACAAAAATCCATCCATTTACGAGATTTAAACAGAGTTTTGGACAAAATAGCTTCTTTTGCTAATGTAGCCCTCTGTTTTGGGATGGTTCCCGCCCCAAAAGCGTTGTGTCCAACTTCGGAATTTCCCATCTCGTCGTCAGTGGGCAATCCTACCGCTGTTCCATGAGCTCTTAATTTAACGTATAGTTTCTTTTTTGGGCATTCCTCTTGAAGCTTGTCTAAAAATGGAGTGTTTGCCAAATAAAACGCGTTATTATCGTTTTTTTCTCCAAGGCCAATTCCATCCATAATAATTAACATAAGTGGGCCTTTCCTTCCGGAGAACTTTTTTAATTTTTTAAGTTTATATTCGCTCATTATAATTACTTATTCATAATTGATTAGCTTAAAGTTACATTTTTATTCGTAAATATAATTAATCATTTGTTACGATTAAATCTTTTTCGATGCAAACAAATTATAAATTAATAGAAAAAGGTTTTTTGAAAAATAAATCTTAATCTGAGATTAATATTTTTTTAGCTCGAAATTTAACAATAACAATAGCTACAACTGCTAAAGCAATAAACCCAAGAATCAATTCAACATTCGCAGAAGGAATTACTCCAAATTTTCCAACAATCTCTAATATGATTCTTTCGTCTTTATCCGTGTATTTTTCCGTAATTAAAACGCCTCTCGAATCGTATTCTTTTTCCACTATGTATTCCGATTCTGTTCTTATAATTCTTTGACCACTCACCTCGTATTCGGATCCCAAATCTTCTTTAGCGTTCGTTAAAAAATCGTTAACGGGAGTTGGGATAAATATGTTCTCGTCGAAATCGACAGGACTATCGGGCACGTCTAAGTATGATATCGTTCCATTATCGTCAAAATCCGTTTTAAAATCCCATACTTCGACCGTAATTTTCCATCCAAGATCAACAACGTCAATTCTTTTGATAGTTCTTTTAGTATCGTCCCCTTTGCTCAATTTGGGTTCGTAACCAAATATTTTTTCGAATTTAACCGGATCGATCTCTTTTACTTCCCATTCAAAACTATCGTCTTCGTCAACATCTATATCGTAGGTAACTGCGTTCACATTAACCGCGAAACATGTTAACATGTGAATAAACGAGATCAAAATCAGCGATACAAACAATACTTTTTTTAGATTCACAGCAATATCAATTTATACGACTTATAAATTCTCAATTAATAGTTATATGTTGAATAATAAAATAACAAATAAATATTTTTATTTAACGGTTTTATTCGATTGATTTTGTTTAAAAAATTACAATTAATGATTTTTTATAACCCAAACATTTAATTGTCTAATAGAAAACATTTTAATAATTGAATATGAATATTATTTTATTAAAATTATTTGCTTACAATGTAAAAACGTGATAAAAAATGAAGAACGAAGATATTTATTATATGTCAGCTTGCGATATGAAAGACTCTATCGTAAGTCAAGAGTTAACTTCTCAAGAAATTACTGAAATTATAATTGAACGAATCGAAAAAATTAATCCTCTCGTTAACGCGTATTGCACCCCTACTTTTGATTTGGCAAGAGAAATGGCCAAAAAGGCAGACGATTTGGTAAAAAAAAACGGAAAAATTGGATTATTGCACGGAATTCCGCTTTCAATAAAAGATTTAATGCAAACTAAAGGAATTAGAACTACTTATGGTTCTAAACTATACGAAAACTTTATCCCTGAGCAAGACGATGTTGCCGTTCAAAGGTTAAAAAATGCTTGTTGCGTAATACTTGGAAAAACTAATACGCCAGAATTTGGACACATTGCCCTCACCAATAATAAAGTTTTCGGAGAAACCAAAAATCCGTGGGATCGCGAAAAAAATTCGGGAGGTTCGAGCGGGGGTTCTGCTGCTGCGGTTGCCAGCGGTTTAGGTCCTTTATCGTTAGGATCTGACGGCGGAGGATCGATACGAGTTCCTAGTAGCTTATGCGGAGTTTACGGTTTAAAACCTACTTTCGGGCGAATTCCCAGATATCCCACTATTGGTATAGCCTTTTGGTCAATGGATCATTACGGTCCAATTGCTAGATGCGTTAAGGACGCTGCTTTAATGTTGAATGTTATGAAGGGACATCATCCTTCGGATAGCAACTCTTTTCCCGACGATGGCATGGATTACGTAAAAATTCTCGAAGAAAAACCTAAAAAAATTAAGATAGGTTATACCGTGAACATAGGATTCTATAAAGCACCCGAAGAAGAGGTTGAAAAGAGCGTTGTTGAGAGCGCTAAAAAATTAGAACAATTTGACTGGATGGTCGAGGAAGTTAACTTAAAATTGCGAAGTCCCGAATTAGGTTTTAAAACCTTAGTTACCACGGGTTATTCGTACGATTTAGAAAAAGAGTTCCGAACTAGACCTGAAGATCTAAGCCCAGATTTTATTCCTTTCTTCGATTTAGGTTTAAACTCTAATTCAACAAGTATTGGAAAAGCAATGGAACAACGTAGACAACTTTACGAAGAATTTTATCAATATTTTAACAACTTCGATATTTTAATTACGCCTACTACGCCGTGCCCTGCTTTCAAATTAGAACAAACTAAATTAGGGACTCGATTTCCAATCGTAAACAAAAAAGCGTTAAGCATAGGAAGTTGGATGGCTTATACGTATCCCTTTAACATGGTAGGTCTACCTGCTGCTTCAATTCCGTGTGGATGGACAAATTCTGGATTACCCATTGGAATGCAAATCGTTGGTCGTCGCTTTGACGAAAAAATGGTGCTTCAAGTTTCAAAGGCGTTAGAAGAAATTGCTCCTTGGCAAGATAAAAAGCCAAATTTTGATTGAAAATTAGTTTTTAAAAACTTACATATGATTCTTTTTTTGTTTTACTTTTTACATTTACACAGATTTCATACTGCTTGTTGTTATATACGAGGAGTCCCCGATCGTTATATTCGTCTTGATCAAGTCTTCTAAAATTGAATAATCTCCAATAATACTATTAGAAGAAATTATCTTTTGCAAGTGAGTTGCATCACCAATTACAGATTCTGATAATATACACTTTTCGATAATCGATTCGTCTCCAATAGAAACGTTTGGCCCTATTACGGAATCCGATATTTTCACGTTTTTTCCGATAAAAACAGGGGGTATAATTTTAGAATCAACAATATTTCCTAATCGAAAATACTCGTCGTACATCGGATCCTTTAGTTTAAAGCTCGAAAGTAATTCTCTATTGCCCTCTAATAAACCTTCAGGTCTTCCGAAATCCAACATTTCCTCGGTCATTTCGTTAATTTTTAATTTTACTCCTTCGTCTATTAATTTCTGAATTACCGGTGCAATTTGATGTTCTTTACCGTTTTCAAGAGGGATCTTACTTTGTTCCTCTAACAATTCAAAAAATCTGGGTGTCATGTTTTTTCCAAACAAATAAGCCCCCGAGACAGCGTAATTAGACACGTACTCTTTAGGTTTTTCAACAACTCTAGTTATATAGCCTTCGTTATTTAGTTGTATCACGCCGTAAAATTGAGGATTAGGCACTTGTTTAACGTTCATAATGCCATCGCATTCTTCTTTACGATAGTTTAAAAGAATTGGCGTATAATCTTCCATCGGAAGCCTATCGCTAAAGAAAATGAAACAATCGTCGTTTTGCGCGTAGTCTCTAGCTAATAAGATAGCATCTGCCAAGCCCGAAAAATAAGGCGTACCCGAGGTAAAACCTAATGGCTTTTGAACTACAAATTTAATATTAAAATAATTCGAATAATTTTTTGTCACGTAATCTATCATTTGCCTTTTTTTGTAGCCCACTATAAAGCATATGTTTGTTCCCTTGGGAAAAGTCTTTTTTAACTTAATTAAAATGTGATCGATTAATCTCATTCCGGCAACCT
>Ga0299915_10004564_pt1 | contig 10100 bp, 7 predicted proteins | sample RVTome_13_FD_200263 | JGI IMG/M metagenome (GOLD analysis project Ga0299915, IMG submission 200263) | Soil microbial communities from uranium-contaminated site in the Upper Colorado River Basin, Wyoming, United States - RVT92D227 (version 2) ...
GTAGATCGGGGCCAGGGTCGCGCTTTTCCACTCCCCCGGCGCCTGCGCGCCGTGAATAACGACCGTGTCGAATTTCCACCTTGCGTCGGCCATGGTCTCCTCCCTCCTTCCCGTTTAGGATCGTACGTGCCGTCCTCCCGGATGCACTCTTCCACCTGCTTCCGGCGGACGGACGCGGAAAGATTTCCCAATGGAATATAAAGAATCGCCCCGGGACCTCCCCCCGCGGGCCCGGGGATACCGGGGGGGAAAACGATTTCGAAGACGGCGCCTTCTGGAACGAATCGTATTCAATTTTTACGAGATCGGTCAAGTCATTCCCGGGGCTCCTTAATGGCCGGGCGGGGTCCGCCAACACATTCCCCGGGATCGGGACGGGCGCCTTCCCTTCCATCGGTCGGTTTTCCGAAAACAGTAGAAATGCGATGCCTCTTCGCGGCGAACCACCGGTAGAAGGCGCGGGAGAGAATCCTTGCGCCAGGGAGGCGGAACAGGGCGGCGGCCCACCGCCATCGCCGCAGCCGGAGGAGGATCTCGGGTGCGGCCTGCTCGCCGGCGAGCACCTTCCCGTCCGGCAGGACCAGGTGCATCGCCGCAAGGCATGCGCTCTTTCCGATGTGCGGAAAACGGAGGGGAAGGTCCTCCGAGTGGCAGGAGAGAAACTCGAAATATTCCGGGCCGGACCGTGCCCGGATCCATTCGACTGCGCCCCGGCAGACGGGGCACTCGCCGTCGTAGATGAGCACGGGTTTCTCCGGCCCCCTCCTCATCTCCAGCGGGATCCGAAGAAATCCTCCCCCTCCCACGCCAGGCTGTCCGCCCGCATCTCGGAGAGGATGTCGAACTCCCCGTTGAACTCGAAGACGACGTAGCACCGGTCGTCCTTGTCGATGAATCGGATCCATAAGCGGTCTTCCCCGAAAACTCCGGCGTCCAGGGTCATGATCTTGGGGACGTCCATCATCCACCAGGCGAGAATTTCCCGCAGGCGGTAGGTCACGCCCCGGACGACGAGCGTCGCCGCCCCGGAGCCGACCTCTCCGTACGTTTTCTCCATCTCTTCCCGGGCGCGCCCGTATTGTGCCATTTTTTCATTATACCTTGCGATGCCTTATTGCCCCGATTTGGGGCTTGGTCACTTGGGGCTTGGTCAGGGGTAGGAGGGTCCCTCTGCCGGGTGGCGGGAAGGAGTTTCGTCATATACTAATACCGGAACGAAGCAAAATGGCTGTCCCGTGGCTGCCGTGCTTAGCCAATATGCCTGCAGCACCGGGGGTTGCGCCGAAAGCAGATCGAGGGGGTTTTTTTAGGAGGACGAATGGACACGGGAACGGGAATTCCAGGGACCGGGCTTCCCAGTCTGGACCGGGTGATCCAGAGGGTTGCGCCGGGCGACAACATCGTCTGGCAGATCGACCTGATCGGGGATTACGCCGTCCTGGTGGAGTCGTTCTGCGACAACGCGCTCCGGAACAGCAGGAAGCTCGTCTACTTCCGGTTCGCCCGCCATCCCGCGCTCCTTCCCGCCGACTGCGGCGCGGAGATCCACGTCCTCTCCCCCGAAGTCGGGTTCGAGACCTTCACCGCACAGATCCACAAAGTGATCGGAAATTCCGGGAGGGGAACGTACTACGTGTTCGACTGCCTGTCGGACCTGGCCGCCGACTGGTACAGCGACATGATGCTGAGGAACTTCTTCATGGTGACCTGCCCGTACCTCTACGAGCTGGAGACGGTGACGTACTTCGCGCTGCTGCGGGGCTTTCATTCCTTCGATGCCGTCTCCGCCATCCGGGAGACGACGCAGCTTCTGCTCGACATCTTCCGGCACGGGGACAAGCTCTACGTGCATCCCCTCAAGGTTTACCAGCGGCACTCTCCCACGATGTATCTTCCCCACGTCTGGGAGCGGGACGATTTCCTGCCGGTGGCGGAGAGCTCCGTCCTGGCGGACGTTCTGGACGGGATCACTTCCCTGCGCGTCGACTCCGCCTCCCGGACGCTCGACATCTGGGACCGGAAGTTCCTCCAGGCGCAGGAAGCCCAGGAAAATATCAAGAGGGGGACGAAACCGGCCGGGGAGGCGCAAGAGCTCTACCGGTGGCTTCTGCGCATGGCGGTGACTCGCGACGAGCGGATCACCGTTCTGGCTTCGAAGTATCTCGACCTGCCCGACATTCTCGCCATACGGAAGCGCATGATCGGAACGGGGCTGATCGGCGGGAAGTCGGTCGGTATGCTCCTGGCTCGCGCCATCCTGTGCCGGACGGACGGGAAGTGGCGGAGCAAGCTGGAAAGGCACGACTCGTTCTACATCGGGTCGGATGTATTTTACACCTACCTCGTCCGGAACGGCTGCTGGGGGATTCGCCGCGGCCAGCGAGCCTCCGCGACCTTCCTCGACGGTGCCGAAGAGGTGCAGCGGAAGATCCTGTCGGGAACGTTTCCCCGTTTCATCCGGGAGCAGTTCGTGGCCATGCTCGAATACTTCGGCCAGTCCCCGATCATCGTCCGGTCGAGCAGTCTCCTCGAGGACGGGTTCGGCAACGCCTTCACCGGAAAGTACGAAAGCGTCTTCTGCCCGAACCAGGGGTCGCCGGAGGAGCGGCTCTCCTCCTTCCTGTCCGCGGTCAGGACCGTCTATGCGAGCAGCATGAGCCGGGAGGCCCTTCTCTACCGGGCCCACCGGGGGCTGCTCGACCGGGACGAGCAGATGGCGATCCTCGTGCAGCGGGTGTCCGGCGCCATTTACGGTCCCATGTTCTACCCGCAGATCGCGGGCGTCGGGCTTTCGTACAACCCGTACGCATGGAGCGAGTACATCGAGCCCGAGGCCGGCGTCATCCGGCTGGTCTTCGGGCTGGGCACCAGGGCGGTCAACCGGAGCGACGATGACTACACTCGGGTGATCGCCCTGAACGCGCCGCTTCGGCGGCCGGAGGCGAACATCGACGAAGTGATGGAGTACGCCCAGAGACGGGTCGACGTCCTCGACCTCGCGGAGAACCGGTTCCGTTCCCTCTTCTTCGACGAGGTCGCAAAGGCCAGCCCTTCCCTGCCGGTCGGGATGTTCGCCTCCCGGAAGGGCCTCTCCCGGGGGCGCGGAGGAGGCGGCGAGGGAGGTGCTCCCTCCCCGGGGATCCTGACGTTCGACCGGCTTCTTTCGGAGACGACGTTCGTGGAGGACACGCGGGAGATGCTGAAAATCCTGCGGGACGCCTACGAATACCCCGTCGACATCGAATTCACCGCGAATTTCCTGTCCGACGGGGGCTACCGGATCAATCTCGTCCAGTGCCGCCCGCTGCAGGTGCGGGAAGGCGGACGGATCGTCGCCGTCCCCTCCCACCTCCCTCCGGAGGATGTCGTTCTCGAGGCCCAGGGGACGATCGTCGGGCAGAGCTCGTTCACCACCGTGGACCGCCTGATCTACGTCGTGCCCGCCGCCTACATGAAGCTGCCGATCACCGACCGGTATTCCATCGCGCGGATGATCGGGAGGCTGACCCACGCGGAGGAGGAAGGGGAGACGGGGAAGACCATCATGCTGCTTGGGCCGGGCCGGTGGGGGACGAGCACCCCCTCGCTCGGGGTCCCCGTCTCCTTCGGGGAGATCAACACGGTGTCGGTCCTGTGCGAGATCGTGGGGATGCACGGGACCGTCGTGCCCGACGTCTCCCTCGGCACCCACTTCTTCAATGACCTGGTCGAGGCGGACATGCTCTATCTCGCCCTCTTCCTCGGGAGGAAGGGGAATTTCCTCAACGAGGATTTCTTCCGGCGGAGCAGGAACCGTCTCGCCGACCTGGTGCCGGAAGAGGCCGGGTGGTCGGATGTCGTCCGCGTCATCGATATCCCCGAGGCCCCCGGAGGTCGCGCTCTCTACCTGAACGCCAATTCCCCCGGCCAGAGGGCGGTCTGCTACCTTGCCGGCTTAGGAGAGGGGCTCCTCCCCGGGTAAGAGAGGAGTGCGGAGGTACCGCGCGGCCCGGCCCGCTCCCGCGCGCCGGACCAGGTTCCATTCATAAAGGCGTGCCAGGACCTGCTTGGCGGTGTCGCGGGGGATGCCAAGCTCGCGGCGGACCAGCCGGATGCTCACCTCCCCGTGCCGGTCGAGAAGGGAGAGGACGGCCTGCTGGTTTCCCGAAAGGTGGTCTTCGCGGGGACGCCCTTCCACGAGGGTGCGAAGTTCCCGGGCGTGCGCCTGCAGCACGTCGAGGAAGGCCCGAAGCCACGGCATGATGTCCGGATCCGGGGTGTTCCGCTTCGCCTGGGCCCGTCGCAGGGCGAGGGAATAGTCCATCTCCCGGTCCGAGACGATGGCATCCAGCGAGAGGTACGGAACGTGCGCGTAGCCGTGCTTGAGAAGGAGGAAGCCGGCGAGGATCCGGCTCATCCTCCTGTTTCCGTCCGCGAAGGGGCGGATGGCGAGGAACTCGAGAAGGAAGGAGGCGATGACCAGGAGCGGGTGGAAGGCCGGGGAGCCGAGGCGGGCCGTCGTCCAGTGCACAAGATTTTCCATTTCCCGCGGGACGAGATGCGGCTCCGTGGGGCGCAGCGCCGGGGATTCCATCCCCCCGCGGACGTACGCAGGCGACCTGTCGGGAACTTCCTTGTACCGTCCCCGCTGCGCCCGGTGGGCGGCGGAATGCCGGAACAGCTGCCCATGGAACCGGAGGATGAGGTCCTGTCCGAACTCCATGTCGCGGTACCCGCGAAAGACCGACCGCAACAGTTCCGCGTGCCCGGCCCTCGATGCGGGCACCCCGGATCCCGTCCCGACGGCGCGCCGCCGCCCCCACGTCGGATTCCGCGGGGGGGAAAAGGAGGCCCGGGAGGCATTCCGTGCGGAAATGTCCGTCGAAACCTCGATCGTCCTTTCCTGCAATCGCGTGAGGACCGACGGGCAGGCGTGGCCACGGCCTTGCCACCACCCCCGGAACTCGTCGATTCCGGAGATCCTCCCGGCCAGTTCGTGGAGCGCGGCGGCGGGAAGTTCCATAAGCCTTGCGTCAAGCCGTTCCTCCATCGGCCCCTCCCGGATTTCTCCGTAGTATAACCGATTACCCCCGATTCCGCCCAACGTGCTTGACGGGAGCGGCAGGGGAGGTACATTCGGGAGAAGCGGGCGGCCGGGCAGGCCGCTACTTCGCATTCATTCCGAGGAGGAAGGGTATGGCTCTGACGCAAAGGCTTGAGGCGATGTACCAGGACGTGATCAAGCGAAACCCGGGGGAGGCCGAGTTCCACCAGGCTGTGAAGGAGGTTCTCGATTCGCTGGGGCCGGTTCTCGTCAAGTACCCGGAGATCGGCGAGGCGAAGGTCATCGAGCGCATCTGCGAGCCGGAACGGCAGCTGATCTTCCGGGTCCCCTGGCAGGATGACCGCGGGGAGGTCCAGATCAACCGAGGCTTCCGGGTCCAGTTCAATAGCGCGCTGGGGCCGTACAAGGGGGGATTGCGGTTCCACCCCTCGGTGTACCTGGGGATCATCAAGTTCCTCGGGTTCGAGCAGATCTTCAAGAATTCCCTCACGGGGCTTCCGATCGGCGGAGCGAAGGGAGGCTCCGATTTCGACCCGAAGGGGAAGTCCGACGGCGAGGTGATGCGCTTCTGCCAGAGCTTCATGGTCGAGCTGTGGAGGATCATCGGGGAGCACACCGACGTTCCCGCCGGGGACATCGGCGTCGGAGGACGCGAGATCGGCTACATGTTCGGGCAGTACAAGCGGCTGACCAGCAAGTTCGAGGCAGGCGTCATCACCGGGAAGGGGCTGGTCTACGGCGGAAGCCAGGTGCGCACCGAGGCGACCGGGTACGGCTGCACCTACTTCGTCGAGGAGATGCTCAAGCACCGGAAGAACGGACTCAAAGGGAAGAAGGTCGTCGTCTCCGGGTCCGGGAACGTGGCGATCTACACGCTGGAGAAAGTGAGTCAGCTCGGCGGGAAGGTCGTCGCGATGAGCGATTCCAACGGGGTGATCTACGACGAGAAGGGGATGAACCTGGATACGATCAAGATGCTCAAGGAGGTCGAGCGCCGGCGCATCAAGGATTACTGCGAGTACCACAAGAGCGCGAAGTTCACCCCCAACGGGAACATCTGGGACATCCCGTGCGACGTTGCGTTCCCTTCCGCGACCGAGAACGAGGTCACGGGCAAGGACGCCAAAAAGTTGGTGAAGAACGGCTGCATCGCGATCGGCGAGGGGGCCAATATGCCGACGACTCCCGAGGGGGTGAAGGTCTTCATCGACGCCGGGATCGCCTACGGTCCCGGGAAGGCGGCCAACGCCGGGGGAGTGGCGACCTCCGGCCTCGAAATGCAGCAGAACGCGAGCCGCGAGGCGTGGGGGTTCACCGAGACCGACGCCAAGCTCCAGCAGATCATGAAGAACGTGCACCAGCTCTGCTCGGATGCCGCCGAGGAGTTCGGTTCGCCCGGCAACCTGGTCAACGGCGCGAACATCGCCGGATTCCTCAAGGTCTCGCGCGCGATGATCGCCCAAGGCGTCGTGTAATCAAGAAAGGGCAGTAAGACAGCACGAGGGCCGCCTGCGGAAGCAGGCGGCTTTTTTTAGGTTCACCTTTCCGGCCTGGTTCCCCCGTCCTTCCGTTTCCTCTCACCATGCCGTGCCCATCGTTGATCCCGGCTCCATGTCTCCCGGGGGAGACCTCGTTTCCTTTGCGATTCCCGTTTTTTTCCGGGGGGATATTTTTTCCATAACATACAGGGAGATCTTTCTCTTCATTTTCCTCCTCCTTGGGAACACCCATTGCAGGAATCGTTACCATTCACATCCTGTTGATTGCTTCTTGTCCGGATTTCCAAAGCGAAAAAAAAGGAAAGGAGGCAATTATTTTTTTCCGTTCGAAGGGTTACGTAGTCCGGATTTAAATCCTATTCACCGGGGGGGGGAAAAGATGGATCACGGAAATGGGAAACGTTATTACATGATTGTATGCTTCATAATTGTGTTTCTTGGGGCAACGATATTCGCTTCACGTGCGTTTGCGTTTAATAGTTTTTTAACTGAATTTAAGACATTTTACAGTATTGCTAATGGAACGAGGCTTGATACCTGCGGGGTATGCCACTTCAATTTCAACGGGGGTGGGTCAAGAAACCCCTACGGACAGGCCTATACGGGTAGTTCATCGGCGATCAATTCATCGAATTCCGATGGAGATGGCTCCCCAAACGGTACCGAAGCCAGCTCAGGATTTTTCCCCGGGTATAACTGCACGAATTATTCACAAGCGTCGAATGTACCCGCTAGTCTTACTCTCGCTAATTTTGTCGATCCCTCTAATGTGGGTTGTGTTGTCTCGAACCCGGTTCCGGCGTTGACGTCTCTTTCGCCGTCCTCGGCGGCGGCAGGGAGTGGCGCGTTCACGCTGACGGTGAACGGCACGGGGTTCGTATCGGGTTCGGTGGTCCGCTGGAACGGCGCAGACCGCACGACGACGTTCGTTTCCGCGACCCGGGTGACGGCGTCGATTCCGGCGTCGGACATCACGACGGCGGGGACGACGGCGCAGGTGACGGTGTTCAATCCGGCTCCCGGCGGCGGTACCTCCGCGGCGCTGACGTTCACGGTAACGGCGGCCAACAACCCGGTTCCGGCGTTGACGTCTCTTTCGCCGTCCTCGGCGGCGGCAGGGAGTGGCGCGTTCACGCTGACGGTGAACGGCACGGGGTTCGTATCGGGTTCGGTGGTCCGCTGGAACGGCGCAGACCGCACGACGACGTTCGTTTCCGCGACCCGGGTGACGGCGTCGATTCCGGCGTCGGACATCACGACGGCGGGGACGACGGCGCAGGTGACGGTGTTCAATCCGGCTCCCGGCGGCGGTACCTCCGCGGCGCTGACGTTCACGGTGAACTCACCAACCAACACCGGTGAAGTTTCCGTGAACCCGGCGGACGGCGCATCGGACGTTCCCGTCACGACGGTGGTGACCGTCACAGGGGACGGGTCGGCGGACATCTCGACCGTCGTCAACGAGAACACCTTCTCGTTGATGGAGGGGTCGCCCGTCGCAATGTCCACCAGCTTGAGCGAAAGTGACGACGATGGCCACCCTTCGTGCGTCAGTGAAGGGATCGTGAACGGGAGCGTCACGTACAACACCAGCAACACGGTTGCCACCTTTACCCCGCTTTGCCCATTGAAGGGAAGCACCACCTACACGGCGACGATCACTCCGCCGGCGGGCGTGCAGCAGTCCGTTCTCGCGGGGCCCATGGTCTGGTCGTTCACGACCATCGCCATGACTCCCGACTCCGACGACGACGGCGACCCGGACGCGGGGGACGATTCCCCGAAGGACTGCCGGAATGCCACTCCGGGGACCCCCAGGGGGAATGGAAAGATCACGATGAACCTGGATGGTCACCCCAATGGGTGTTTCAAGAACATCACGGCGACATCCGAAACGGTTCCGTCCGTGAACCGGACGGGAATGCCCTCCGGTCTTGAATTCCAATACGGGATTCTGACTTATGAAATCCATGGTGTTCCGCCCGGGGAGACGGATACGGTGACGCTCACCTATCCCGAAACGTTCCCCGCGGGAAGCAAGGTGTACAAGGTCGATGCCGGCGGTTTCCATGAGTACACCGACGCGGTCATCGACGGCAATACCGTCACCTTGCGAGTTACCGACGGCGGAAAGGGAGACATGGATGGAACGGCCGATGGAAAGATCCTCGATCCCGTCGGCGTGGCGGTTCCGACCGCCTCGGGCGGGGGGTCGATCGACCTGTCGACCGGCGCGTCGGGCGGAGGCTGCTCCGTGGTCGGCGCCGGCGGAGGGTGGAAGGAGGCCGCAGGGTGTTACGGTCTCATTGCCCTTGCGTGGATCGGGCTGGCCCTCCGGAGGAGGAAACCGAAGAGCGGGAAGTGATTCCCGCGTTCTTTCACCGAAAGAGGGAAGGCAGGAAAAAGGGGGCGGCCGCGAAACGGCCGCCCCCTTATCACTTGCGTCCCGGACGGCGGGAGCGAGGCCCGCCTTTTCCCGTTCCCGTCGCCCTCCTATCGCCCCTCTTCCCCTGCGCCGGGGCTACTGCGAATGCATATGCGGAGGACCCGGCTTCCCGTGGTGCCCGGCTCCCATCATCTTTTCCATGTGGTTCAGGTGGGACTCCTGGAGGTCGTCGAGTCTCTTGAGGTGCTCTAAGACGGCTGCGCGGAACGCCTCGGGTTCTTTCATAGCCTCCATCTTCTTCTCGCTTTCCCTCAGGTCCGAGACCGCCTTCTTCATCTCTTCAAGATGCCCCATCATCTTCTCCCTCATCGGGGGTATCCCGTCCTTTCCGTGCCGATGCGGGCAATCTTTCGGGCACCCCTCCCGGCAGTGAGGGCAGTCGCACGGGCAGGGAGACTCCTTGTCCGCCATCGCCGTCGACGCCGGCTCCCCTTTCTTTTCCGCAGTCGCGGCGGGTTCCGAAGCGGCCTTCGCCGGCGCCTTCGTCTCCTCCCCGAATCCCTTCAGGGTGTGATTCTTGCCGTAGAACTTCCCGGCGTCCGTGAAGACCTTGTCGCCCGTCTTTCCCACGTGGCAGAAGCTGCACGACTTCTTTTCGGCATTCGCGTAGGCGGGCTTCGCGTCGGCCGGCCTCGATGAGGCGATAAGCAGGCCCAATCCGGCGGCGACGGCGACCGCCCATTTCCCGAAATTCTTCATCTCCGTTCCTCCTGTCGTATTTATCTTCCGGCGTCCCGACGAAAAACCTCTTTTCCCGGGGATGCGGACAACAGTGTACCCCGTTTCTCCCCCGGGGATGTTAGGGATGCTTTCCCGGGATGCATCGGGAGGGGCAGGCATTATAATGGGGGCGGTACCCGGCGCACTTCGGACCGCTCGCGGTGAACCTCGCAATGCCTGGGGGTGGGTCATGCTGGTAGGCAAGAGGATGACGAGGGAACCGAAAACGGTGGGCCCCGACGATCCCCTGACGCACGCCGCGGACATCATGCGGAAATTCCGGATCAATCATCTTCCCGTGGTGGAAGAGGGAAAGCTCGTCGGCATCCTGTCGGACACCGACTTGAGGAACGTATCGCTTACGAGCGAACGGATCGCCGATCCGGGGGAA
>Ga0299915_10004566_pt1 | contig 10099 bp, 6 predicted proteins | sample RVTome_13_FD_200263 | JGI IMG/M metagenome (GOLD analysis project Ga0299915, IMG submission 200263) | Soil microbial communities from uranium-contaminated site in the Upper Colorado River Basin, Wyoming, United States - RVT92D227 (version 2) ...
CTTAACCGTTCCGCCGCCCAGCTCAACCGTGGAACACTGAACGGCATCAGGGGCCAGTTTATTCAAACAAATGGCGGCTCCTACGATATCAATAATCGAATCCAGGGCCCCTACCTCATGAAAATGGACGTCATCAGCAGATTTGTCATGGATCTTAGCCTCAGCTTCAGCCACTTTCTGAAATATGGAAGTGCTCAGATCTTTCACTTTCTCATCGAGTGTACTGGAAACAATCATCTTTTTAATTTCGCGGAATGTACGGTGATGATGATGATGACTGCCGGCACCATGATCGTGACGATGATCATTATGGCCCAGGTGCCGGTGATGTTCATCGATGATAACCTGTACCCGTGTACCTGAAATGCCTTTTCTGTTGTCTTTTTCCACGATTAATTCGTAACCGTGGACCGGAAGCCTTGAAAGCTCATTCCTCAGATATCCGGCATCAATGCCGAGATCAATCATGGCTCCCAGGTTCATATCCCCTGAAATTCCGGCAAAACAATCATAATATAAAATCTTCATTGTCAACCTGGCTTTTTTGCAGTGGTGAAATTATTAATATTTTTTTATATGTACTGAAGCAGATGCTTTCCTTATTTAGATCATTTCCAAATTTTCGAAAACATATTCAAGTATGTCACAAATTGGATACTTTTGACACTTGTTTATTTGAAATTAAATCGTACAATAAATATTTGGTTATGAAGAGAAGAGATTTCATCCGTAACTCGGTAGGAATTGGTGTCTTATCGGGAGCAGCGATTTCGATGGGGAAGTTCAGTGAAATGCTGGCCGCGGAAAACAGCCTGATGCAGTTGCCATATGATCTGGTGGCCATTAAGGGTGGCGAAGCAGCTGAAATGTTTGATAAGGGAATAGCCTCTCTGGGTGGAATGAAGCAGTTTGTAAAGCCAAACCAGACCGTTGTGATTAAACCCAATATCGGATGGGATGCACCCCCTGAACGGGCTGCCAATACAAATCCGTTGCTGATTGGCCGTATTGTTGAACAGTGCAAGATGGCCGGTGCCAAAACGGTATATGTTTTTGACAACACCTGCAGTGAATGGACCCGTTGTTATAAAAGCAGCGGAATAGAAGCAGCCGTCAAAAAGGCCGGCGGTACCATGGTTACCGGCAGCAGTGAAAGCTACTACCAGGCAGTTGATATTAAAGGCGGGAAGAGTCTCAAAAAGGCAAAGGTACATGAATTAATACTTGAATCCGATGTCTTCATTAATGTACCAGTATTGAAAAACCATGGCGGTACCAGGTTATCCGTCAGCATGAAGAATTTGATGGGTGTGGTTTGGGACAGGGAGTACTGGCACAGCCACGACCTGCAACAGTGTATTGCCGATTTTACCACCTTCTGTAAACCCGACCTGATTGTAGTGGATGCATACCGGGTGTTGAAGCGTAACGGGCCCCGTGGTGTATCTGTTGCCGATGTTGCCACTATGAAATACCAGCTGATCGGTAAAGACATTGTTGCCATTGATGCAGCAGCCACCAAGGTTTTCGGACTCGAGCCCAGGGACGTGAAGCATATCATGCTTGCTGAGCAACTGGGGGTCGGCAAAAGCAACATTGAAGCCATGAAAGTGAACAGAATTACCATGGGTGCATGAGTCAGGTACATCTCAAGGTCATACGGGTTGTCATTTCTGTCATCTCACTCCTGCTTATTTCTGCACTTTTTATTGATTTCAGGGAACTTATTCCCACCGTTTGGGCCGACAGGATATTATTCCTTCAGTTCGTACCTTCACTGATCGGGTTTATAACCCTAATGGCAGTTGCTACCACAGGTTTTATTTTTATATTGGTGCTCACTGCATTTTTTGGCAGGGTTTATTGCTCAGCAATATGTCCGCTGGGCGTTATTCAGGATGTTTTTTCATGGATAGCCAAAACTACAGGTCTGATCAAACGGTATAAATTCAAAAAAGCGCTGGATTATCTGCGGTATCCTGTGCTTGTGATCACAGTGGGCTCCCTGATTTTCGGCGGCCTGTTCGTCCTGAATCTCCTGGATCCATACAGCAGTTTCGGACGTATCTCTTCAGATATCATACGGCCGGGAATTGTGGTTGCAAATAATGGTCTGGCAGGGATTCTTGAGAAGTTCAAAATCTATACCCTGTTCAGGCTGAACCTCGACCTGATAACCTGGCGGACGGCACTGATCCCTGTTATAACGCTGGCTGTTATTATATGGTTGTCCCTGTTTTTTGGCCGGCTGTATTGCAATACATTATGCCCGGTTGGTACACTGCTGGGCTTTTTGTCGAGAGTTTCCCTGTTCAGAATCAAAATGGATGTCTCCACCTGTACCAAATGCGGCAAGTGTTCCTTTGCCTGTAAATCCAATTGTATTAACATCAAAACCCTGCAGGTGGATCATTCTCGTTGTGTGGCTTGTTACAACTGTATCTCGGTTTGTCCCGAAAGCAGTATCAGGTATGAACGTGCCTTTGTGCGTTCCGGAAAAACCGGCATAATCGATAACTCAAAGCGTGATTTTATTGGAAAGACTCTGATATATGGTGCTGCCCTTGCAGGCATATCCCGTAGGGTAATGGGACAGGAAGTAAAAGAAAGGCCTGCCGGACGAATACCTATCAAGAAGAATCATCCGGTGTCGCCTCCCGGTTCGGTAAGCCTGGCGAATTTCACCGGTCGTTGCACAGCCTGCCATTTATGTGTCACCGCATGTCCTACAAGCGTATTGCAGCCTTCATATCTTGAATATGGCTTCCTGGGCATGTCACAGCCGCACATGGATTATAGCACAGAGTACTGCAATTATGAATGCACAAAGTGCGGTGAGGTCTGTCCCACCGGCGCCATTCTTCCGTTAACCGTGGAGGACAAGAAACTTACGCAGACAGGCAAGGTATGTTTCATCCTGGAAAAGTGTATCGTTTACACCGACAACACGGCCTGCGGAGCGTGTTCGGAACATTGTCCAACTCAGGCCGTAAAGATGGTGCCTTATAAGGAAGTGCTTACTATACCTGAAACACAGGCAGATATATGCATAGGATGCGGAGCCTGTGAATTTGCCTGTCCCGTGAAGCCACATACTTCCATTTATGTCGACGGTAATAAAGTGCACCAGGTTGCCAAGGCTCCGAAGATAGAAGAGCTTGAAGTGGAACATACCGAAGAGTTCCCTTTTTAACAGAAAAATAACCCTCCCCGGTCTGTATATCTTAAAAATTATTTGTAATATTGCGACCTGAATTTTGAAAGACGAACGATATTAAAATATACAAACATGGACCTAGTTAAAGTAGCTGAAAACCAATTCACTACAAGAAAAGAATATCCTGAATTCAAAGCAGGGGATACAGTTACGGTACATTACAAAATTGTTGAAGGCAACAAGGAAAGAATACAGCAATATCGTGGTGTGGTGCTTCAGCGTCACGGAGCCGGTGCTACTGAGACCTTTACGGTACGTAAGATGTCCGGTAACATAGGTGTTGAAAGAATTTTTCCTTTTACTTCCCCCTTTATCGATAAGATTGAACTCAACAAACATGGTCGGGTACGTCGCGCCAGAATTTATTACCTGCGGGGTCTTACCGGAAAGAAAGCCAGGATTCAGGAGAAAAGAATCAAGCTGATTGAAGAAGCTCTCGAACCGGAAAACGAATAAGCTTAGCTATAAGAATCAGAATCAGAATTAGCAAAAAAAAGCGGGCATCTGCCCGCTTTTTTTGATGGTCACGGATTCAGCAACTTGTCTCCCTGTTCCGCAGCTGCTCTTAACACAGCTTCAGCTTTGGCATCAGCTTCATTAATAATCTTTTGCGCTGCTGATTCTCCTTCCTGCCTGATCTTTTTGGCGCCTTCCTCAGCCAACCTCTTGGAAATAGGATCTTTGGCCTTAGCTACCAGTCTTTCGGCATTGGTATTGGCTTCTTTCCGGACAACATCAGCAGCATCAGAGGCCTTTTTACGGATCAGATCAGCCTCTTTCCGTGCCTCAGCCATCAGCTTATCAACCTCAGCCTGAGCCGCCGCCCTGGCTTCCTCCTTCTTTATATCGATTTGTTCCTGAACGGCCTGTTTGACCTGTTCTTTCATAACCTCCCCGGCTTTTCCCGTATTATCATTTAAATCAAGTCCGATTTTCGGATCACGGAAAGTGCCGCCTACTTTAATCCGCAGATTAAGATTTTCCAGCGGATCAATTTTAATCCCGGCACCGGCGGCCTTGTTCATCAGGTTATCAATAGGAGCGTTGGCAGCCGCACCCAGTTCTGCGCGTGGAATATTAATACCAACTGAATAATTCATGCTCTGATCAAGTCCCTGATCACCGCCAATCACCAGGGAGGCTTTCCCAACTCTGGTTTCAAACGGATTGACCAGCAGTTTGCCGTCCCGGATCTCAAAATTAATGTCCAGTTTGTTCAGGGTCATATTGTCAAATGCTTTGGTTTTCAAAGCATCGCCAATTTTATCGAAGGTATTCGAGCTTTTTATACCAATGATATCCGAAGCCAGATTCCCTTTACCGATTATCGATGTAAGCACGGGCATCATGTGCTCATTCAGAAAGCTGGTATATTTCATGCCCACTGTTACTTTTCCAACGGCTTTGCTTGCAATGGGTGCGAATTTCTGTAACGTGCTGAAAGAGGCAAATGCAGCGGGTATATCAATGGAACTGGCCTTGAAATCGAAATCCACCAGCGGGCTTTTAATGTCTTTCGTGTTATACTCTCCGGAAAGCTGCATGGAACCATCCAGCATGTTCATATTCAATCCATCGAGGATTACCCGACTGTCCTTAATCCGGATGGTACCAACGGTATTTTCAATCTCCAGTTTGTCATAGTATATTTTATCAATACGGGAAATAAGCTTAAAATCAATGTTGGCCGGTACTTCAAACACTGTCATCACTGTTGTATCGGTTTCCTCAACGGTCTCTGAGCTTTCTGTCATGAACTCATTCAGGTCAAGCACACCTGCGGTGAAAACAAAACTACCCCTGATGATTTCATCCTTGAAGACATAGGGAAGAAAATCCTCAAGCTTGCCTGACAGATGCAGATCACTTTTCCCCAAAATGGCATCAAAGCTTTTCACTTCAACGTATTTTGGCGAAAAAGCAAGTGATGATTCAGTAATACTAAAGTCGCGGGGCAGGTCGGGACTGCTGTAAGTGAAACCTTTAATCATCATGGTCCCGTCGGCCTTGAATTTTTCGTATTCTTCATTTTCAATATAGGACAGATAACCCATGAAATCAAGTCCGGCTTTGATTTCACCCTTGAGCACGGTGCTATCCAAAGGTATAACATCATTAACGGTGGTCAGATCAAGGTCCATACTCACGTTTCCGTTGATGTGCATATCGCTTACAGGTGTTTTAATGTTCAGGGTCATGTCCACAGGATTACCCCCCAGATCTACATGGAACTTATTGACATCCACAGTAGAGTTGTCATTTTGAACCCCGTCAAAAAACAAATTCACTTCAATACCGATATTATCAGCTGATTTTGGAAGGTTGGGGTATTTAAACATGGCGTTCTCAACCAGCAAAGCAAGGGCCACATCAGGCATAGCTTTTTCATTATATGTTCCGGTAACACTGCCGTCGAGTTTCAATTTGCCTGATGTCTGCACGTCCTGATAGTCTTTCATATAAATGGCAGGTATCAGGGATAGCAGCGATTTGAAATCGGCTTTATCCAAACCGTATTTCAGATCGATGACAATATCGTTTTCATTTGGCATCCCAACTTTCCCGTCGAACCGGAGCACAAGATCATTAAGGGCAACTGAATTCTCCCGGAGCGTATACTGTGCGTTTTTCAGGTCAGCATCCACATCCATCTGTAAGGTGAGGGCTGCATTTTTCAGGTATCTGATATCGCCGTATACCACATTCAGAAATTTTGTGTTAGAACTAAGCGACAAGGTTGTGAAATCCTGAGAAAGGTCGCCGTTCATGGCAAAGTTGAAATCATCGAGGCTGGCGCTGATCTTGCTGCTGTCATCATCATACCGGATTAATCCGTGATTTATTTCGAACCGTTTAAGTTCAACCTTCGGATTCAAATCACCCGCAATGGTGTCTTCTTCCTCTTCTTCACCGGTATCCTTTACAATATCCCAGTTTACCCTGCCATCTGCCATCACCCATGCATGAACCCTGGGATAGTCAATGGCAATGCGTTTGATTTTAATATTCTCCATCTTTATGGCGCTCACCAGGTCGACCACAACTTCAAAAGACCTGACACTGAACAATGTGTCGCCTTCGAATTCGTTAATGCCGGCTATATACAGATCTTTTATGCCTACAGATACGTTCGGAAATGAGCGCAACAGCGACAAGGAAAGCTTGTTAAAATCGGCCCTGGCATTCAGGTTATTATTGATCTGCTCCTTGGCTATTTTCATGATCTTCCCCTGAAAAAGAACGGGAACCGAAAAGATTAATAGAACTAATATTGCAATGACAATACCGGTAATTTTTAAAAACTTTTTCATGATTAATCCTTTTTGATTTTTTGAATTCGGTTTAACACACGGGTGCAAATTTACTAAACTCTTGTTTGAAAGAACAAGAATATAAAAGATCTATTCTCCTGGTAATTAATGAAGAAATCAACAGATTCATTGTATTTATTACGTCCCTACAGGACTTATGCTTTTGTAGGTTACTTTTTATGCTACCAATATATCGTCCGTTCGGGACTGTCCCGTGAGGGACAATATATTGGTAGAAAGTAAAATACATAATCAGATAAAGTCCCATAGAGACGAAATAGAATTTAAACCATACACATATGTAAAAACATTATGTAAAAAAATATAACGGGAATTCTCTCCGCATATTGAGGTTTTTTGCATGTTAATTGCTATTTCAGTTATAGCTTATTATCTTAGCTTTGCCTGTTGTAACAGTATTACTAACTATTTAAATCCTATGATAGTAGCAGTTGACCTGGGAGGGACAAACATCCGGGCCGGCCGTCTGGACGGCGACCACATACTGATGCAGAAAGAAACCCCGCTCAGAGATAAAGAGGTATTGCAGAAAACACTGGATCAGATTATCATGCTTATAGAATCTGTGATGGATGACAGCGTTACCGGCATCGGAATTGGTGTTCCTTCTGTGGTGGATGTTGATTCCGGCACCGTTTATGATGTTACCAATATTCCATCATGGAAAAAGGTTGAGCTGAAAACCATAATTGAAAACAGATTCGGTCTGCCGGTACGGGTGAATAATGACGTCAACTGTTTTATTCTGGGGGAACATCGTTATGGATTAGCCAAAGGATACCGGTCGGTTGTGGGGTTGACCATGGGAACCGGACTGGGAGGAGGAATTATTGTCAACAATATGCTTTATGCAGGCCGTAACTGCGGTGCAGGAGAATTTGGTCTGATTCCCTATCTCGATGAGAACGTGGAAGCATATTGCAGCGGGGGATTCTTTCAGAAACTTCATAATATCACGGCACTAGAGGCTTTTCAAAAAGCCGGGTCAGGCGATCAGGCAGCCCTGGAAAGCTGGAAGGAATTTGGCTTCCACATGGGTGTTGCCATTAAAATTGTTGCCTATGCCTATGACCCCGAGGCTATTGTTTTGGGGGGATCATTGGTAAGTGCATATAAGTTCTTTGCCGATGCCATGAACAGATCCATGATGGATTTTGCTTTCCCCGAATCCATGAAAAGACTTAAGATATTTACTTCCCAGAATAAAAACATCGCCCTGCTAGGTGCTGCGTCGCTTTTAACCTGAATACGCTAATATGAATTTCCCATGAGAGGCGCCATCATAACACTGCTGATTACCGGAATGTTTACCACTCTTTCCTGTTCCAGGTCGCCACAGGCACTTTCCGGTAAAATCCTGCTGAAAGAAAACTGGCGGATTCAGCAGTCTGATAAGGTTATTGATCCATCGGGATCCGTAATTTCAGGGAGTTCAGCCAACACAGCAGGTTGGTACCCTGCTGCAGTGCCATCAACAATAATGGGTGTATTAACAGCAAACGGGCTTTATAAGGACGTTTTCATGGGCGATAGCCTGAAAAACATCAACCGTACACCATTTGAAAGTTCGTGGTGGTACCGTACGGAATTCTCCCTGTATGATATGAAAGCCGGCCGGCATGTCATCCTCAATTTCGACGGAATTAGTTATTACGCCAACATTTGGATGAACGGTATGCTGGTAGCTTCACGTGACAGTGTATACGGGACTTTCAGAAGATTTGAATTCGATGTTACAAAACTTGTAAAGGATTCTGTCAATGTTCTTGCCGTAGAGGTCTTTAAACAAAAACCTGGAGATTTCGGACATGGTTTTATTGATTGGAATCCTGCACCGCCCGATAACAGCATGGGTATCTGGCGCGAGGTCTATCTTCACATCATCGGAGATGTTGAAGTTAAAAACACCTTTGTACAAAGTGACGTGAATACGGAAACACTTAATGAAGCACAACTGACAATAAGTACGGAACTTGTCAATCATTCGTCAAGAGCTGTGAGTGGTAAGCTCATTGGTAAAAGTGAGGACTTTGATTTTAGTGTTCCGGTTCAGCTGGAAGCATGGGGAACCAAACAAATTAGGCTGGCACCCGATGATGTTGAAGCGCTTAATATACGAAGTCCCCGGCTCTGGTGGTGCAACAATCTGGGCGAACCCAATCTGTATAATCTTAATATTCAATTTGTAACAAACAACCTGATCAGTGATTCACATGATATAGCCTTTGGGATCCGCGAAATAGAAGATTATACCAATGCAGAGGGTCACAGGGGATTTAAACTTAACGGCATAGAGGTCCTGATCAAAGCCGGGGGCTGGACCGATGACATCTTTTTCCGTGATTCGGAAGAAAGCAATGCTATTCAGGTACAATATGTAAAGCATATGAATCTGAATGCTATCAGGTTTGAAAACATCTGGGGGACCAGCCAGCATCTGTATGATATGTGCGACCAGTATGGTATTCTTGCCATGGTGGGGTGGAGCTGTCAATGGGAATGGGAAAATTACCTTGGAAAGGCGTGTGATGAATATGGCGGAATAAAAACCGAAGCAGATATGGACCTCATGGTGGAGTCACTCAGGCATCAAATCCGTTATTTGCAGAATCACCCTGCTGTTTTTGTCTGGTTACTTGGTAGTGACATGCTTCCACGGCCTGCTCTCGAAAAGCGTTACCGCGACCTTATCCTTGAAATTGACAAACGCCCTTACCTGGCAGCAGCCAGTGCCCGCACCAGTGAAATCAGCGGGCCAACCGGCGTGAAGATGAAGGGCCCTTATAATTATGTTGGACCTTCTTACTGGTATATCGATTCGGCAAACGGAGGCGCATACGGATTTAATATGGAAAGCGGTCCGGGTCCGCAAATACCTGTAATGGAAACCATCTTGAGAATGATTCCGGAAAACAAACGATGGCCCATAAATGAAATCTGGAATTATCACTGCAATCCCTCTGAAAGCTTTGGTACATTAGATATCTTCAATAATGTGCTGTATCAGCGGTATGGCTATCCGATAAACCTGGAGAATTATCTGCTTAAGGCAAATGTTCAGGGTTATGAGGCCATGAAGGGCATGTTTGAGGCTTTCAGGGTAAACCGGCCCAATACAACCGGTATTGTTCAATGGATGCTGAATTCTGCCTGGCCGTCGTTTTACTGGCAGTTATATGATTATTACCTGTTGCCTACCTCGGCATACTATGCTGCCCGTAAGGCCAATGCCCCCCGACAGTTAATTTATAATTACGGTAATAACAGCATTTATGCCGTTAATGAACTTTTGCAGGCACTCGGGAACGGAAAGGCAAGGATCAGGCTGATTGATTTTCAGGGCCGCGAATTGCTGACGGAAGAACTGGTCATCAATCTGGAGGGCAATAAATCCGCTGCCATTTACAGACTGCCCCGCCTGCCGGGTAATGTTTTCCTGGCACTGTCGATGTTGGACGGGCAGAATAACCTGGTGGCAGATAATTTCTACTGGCTGTCGGGCAGACCCGATGTTTACGACTGGGAAAAGACGGAATGGTATTATACGCCA
>Ga0299915_10004567_pt1 | contig 10099 bp, 11 predicted proteins | sample RVTome_13_FD_200263 | JGI IMG/M metagenome (GOLD analysis project Ga0299915, IMG submission 200263) | Soil microbial communities from uranium-contaminated site in the Upper Colorado River Basin, Wyoming, United States - RVT92D227 (version 2) ...
TGCCCGCTCGCCGGTGGTCTCGAAGTCGGAGACGAGGCGGAAGTCAGGCATGACGCCAATCGCGCAGCACTAGGCTTGCCACCCCTCAACAGGCACGAGCCGCCCGGCGGCAGGATCAGTGCCAAGCAGAAACGTCTCAAGCGTCACCGCGCCAATGGTGGGGGGTGAACCGGCCTCACCGAACACGACGAAAGTCACCTCCTCGACGCCGTCCAGCTCCGCCAACACGCGGCCCAAAGGCCGGGGGTGCGATGTGCCGTCGGCCAGCCGAAGGCGCACCTCGCGCCGAGGCTCAACCCCCAACTCTACAAGGACATCACTTGGCACGCTGGTGAACTTTGAGCCTGTGTCAACCAAAGCGTCCACAGTGCGACGAAGCCCTGTCGGTCCAATAAGCGTAATGGCATGAAAGAACGTGCCCAACCTAACTCTCCTTTGCCCCCTCCACGCGGTCCCGCCCCTGCTCTTTGGCCTCGTAGAGGGCGGCGTCGGCGCGCTTCACCAGGTCGTTCTCGTCGGCCACGCCGGGCGAGGGGTAGCTCGCCACTCCCAGGCTCACCGTCGCGGCCAGCGAGTCGTCGCCCCCCTGGAAGTGCTCCTTGAGACGGGTCCGCAGCTTCTCGGCCGCTTGACCCGCCTGCTCGGGGCCCGTCTCGGGCAGCAGGACGGCGAACTCCTCACCTCCGTAGCGGCAGACGATGTCGCTGGCGCGCACGTTCGTCGTCAATATCTTACCAACTTCCGCGAGCACGTGGTCGCCGAACTGGTGTCCGCGCTGGTCGTTGATCTCCTTGAAGTTGTCCAGGTCCAGCATCACCAGCGAGAGCGTCCGGCCGTACCGCCTCGCCCGCCCGACCTCCGCGGCCAGCCGCGACGTGAAGAAGCGACGGTTGTAGAGCCCCGTGAGGGCGTCGGTGATGGCGAGCTGCTCCAGCTCCGCCTCCTTGCGCAGCAGGTCGTCGTACAGCTCCGACAGGTGGCGCTCGCGCTGGCGGCCCCGCCGTAGCTCGTGAACCAGAGATGCCAGGAGGAAGGCAAGCACGATGCCGCCGGGGATGAGGAGCTCGTCCACCTCCTGCCAGCGGACGGAGCCCTCCAGCACGCCGTTCAGGGGGTCGAACGCCACCAGGACCACGGCCGACATGGTGGCGACGACCGCTCCGCCGAGGAGCCAGAGGTACGGTCTAAGACGTTGCTGGAGGTCCAAGGCCTCGTGCACCCCCCGCTGGCTCTCACGGCTCAGCAGGGTCTTGCGTAACTCGTCGGCCAGGCTTTCTAGCCTGGCCGCATGGCCCGCGCCGAGGCTGGAAAGCCTCGGCTACGCGGTTCCCTGACAGGCTGTTAGGCCCGCCGGCCGAAGTAGGCCAGGGCGCGCCGGATGCGCTCCTCGACTTCGAGCGAGCCATCGGAAGGGACGCTGCCGGCCGCGGCCTGCGCTTCGGCCTGGGAGTAGCCGAGCCCGACGAGGGCAGCCACGACGTCGTCGTCGCGACTAGCCGGCACGGACGCGGCGGCCGGCCGCCCGGCCAGCTTGCCCTTGAGCTCCAGCACCAGGCGCGCCGCCATCTTCTGCCCGACGCCCGGCACCTGCTGCAAGCGCGACGCGTCGCCGCCGGCTACGGCGTCCGACAGGCCGTCGGCGCCCAGGGCGGAGAGGAGGCTCAGCGCTCCCCTGGGCCCGACGCCGCTGACGCCGATGAGCATTTCGAAGAGACGCAGGTCTTCGGCGGAGGCGAAGCCGTAGATGGAGACGGCATCGTCCCGGATGTGGAGGTGCGTGTGCAGCAGTACGCTCTCGCCCGGGCGGCCCAGCGCCTCGGCTGTGGAGGCGGGCACCTGGACGCGCAGCCCGACGCCGCCGACGAAGACCAGGAGCCAGTCGGCCCCCCACTCCTCTACTACACCGCGCAGGCGGGCGATAGGGCTCACGTCTTCTCTCCTGGGGACACGTCGGCGCCGGCCATCAGCGCCTCGACGCGGCGGCGCACAACGTGACATAGGGCCGTGGCCAGCGCATCGGCGGCGTCCGCCGGCTGTGGCGCTGCCTCCAACCCCAACTGGAGTCGCAGCATCTCCTGCACCTGCTCCTTGCTGCCCCGGCCGTAACCGGCCACCGCCTGCTTGACCTCCGAGGCCGAGTATTCGAAGACGGGCATGTCGGCCTCAGCGGCGGCGAGGAGCGCGACGCCGCGGGCCTGCCCTATCGCGATGGCGACCCGCTTGTTCGCGGCCACGAAGGCCTCCTCCACGGCCGCCTCGGCCGGCTGCCAGCGCTCGATCACCTCCCTCAACCCACGCGCGATGCACCGCAGCCTCTCGGGCAGTGCCGCGCCCGTCTCCGTCTGGACCGCGCCATACGCCAGGACGGAGAGCTCCTCCCGCCGGAGCGAGGCCTCGTCGGGACCCGCCATGGCCAGCACGGCCCAGCCGGTGGCCCGCAGCCCCGGGTCGATACCGAGGACGACCAGGCCGTGGCCAGACAAGGGCGACGGTATCATGCGCCGGCCTAGCCCGTGTAGGCGGCCAGCACGGAGTCCGGGAAGTCGGCGTTGGAGTAGACGCGCTGTATGTCGTCCAGCTCCTCCAGGCGGTCGAGGAGCCTGAGGGTCTGCAGGGCCTCCTTCTCGCCCAGGCTGACGGTGTTCTTGGGGACCATGGAGATCTCGGCGGAGGCGACCGCGACGCCGGCCTCCTCCAGGGAGCGGCGCACGCCCTCCAGGTCGGCCGGCCGGGTGTAGACTTCGACGGCGTCGTCCTCCACCTTTACGTCTTCGGCGCCAGCGTCGATGGCCACCAGGGCCAGGTCGTCGGCCACCTGGTCTTGGACAGGGACGGTGACGAGGCCCCTGCTCTCGAAGAGCCAGGCCACGCAGCCTGTTTCGCCGAGGCTGCCGCCGGCACGGGCCAGCGTTGCCCGCACCTCGGCGACGGTCCGGTTGCGGTTGTCGGTGAGCGCCTCCAGGAGGATGGCGGCGCCGCCGGGACCGTATCCCTCGTAGTTGACCTCTGAGAGAGCTGCCCCCTCTGCCCCTCCGGCACCCCGCTTGACTGCCCTGTCGATGTTGTCGGCCGGCATGTTGTTGTCGCGGGCCTTCTGGATGGCCAGCCGGAGGCGGAAGTTCGCGGTTGGGTCGGGGCCCCCCTGGCGGGCGACTACGGTGATCTCGCGTCCAAGCTTCGTGAAGAGTTGCCCGCGGCGGGTGTCCGCGACACCCTTCTGTCTCTTGATCTGTGCCCACTTGGAATGACCCGACATAGCTTCCTCCCTGGGGCGGCAGCCCGTCGCCATTCTAGCACCGGCGTTCAAGAGGAGGCAAAGAGCGGGATCGATTCGGGGAAGGGGCCATCATGTTCCGGCCTGCGGGATGAATCCCGCAGCTAGAGGAGTTGAAGGCCCGAAGCTTCGCCCGCCTGCTGGACGGGCAGGGGTTTCAACCCGCAGGCCGGTATCTTCCGCCTCGCCGAGCCCCTGACCGGTCTCACATGAACGGGGACCTCACGAGCCGAGGGCGCGCAAGGAGGCGAAGAGGCCGTCGGTACCGGAGCGCAGGGCTTCGAGCTCCGCGTGGTCCGTGAGGTTGGGACGCAGGGGCGATATGGAGACGCAGCCCCGGTGGACCGCCCAGACGTCGGTGCCCTCCTCCTGCGCCCAGCGCGCATCGGTGCCGAGCTTGCGGCTGACCCTCCCGGTCGCCTCGTCGCGGACCTCCGTCAGCCGCAGGTAGCCGCCGGGCGCGGCACGGGTGATCTCCACACCCTGTAGCTCTGACAAAGGAAGGGCCGGCACGTTCACGTTGAGGAAGAGGCCGCGGGCCAGCAGGCCATCAGCCATCGCGTTGCCGAGGAGCCTCGCCACCGCCTGGGCGGTCTCCCAGCACGGCGGCTCGCCGCGTTCGAGCGCCTCTTCGGAGAGGTCCAGGGAGATGGCGAACGATGAGATGCCCCGGAAGCCGCCCTGGAGCGCGGCGCCGACGGTGCCCGAGAGGAACACGTCGTTGCCGAGGTTGGGGCCAGGGTTGACTCCAGAAGCGATGAGCCTGATGCGCCCTTCCCGCAACTGCCGCAGACCCACGACGACGCAATCGGCGGGGGTGCCGTCCACGGCGAAGGCGCGCACGCCGGGCAGCGGCGACTGCGCCGCCTGCACCTTCAGCGAGCGTCGATAGGTGACAGCGGGACCGGCGCCGGATTGCTCCTTCATCGGTGCCACCACCAGCACGCGCCCCACGCCGCTGAGGGCCTCCGCCAGGTGCCAGAGGCCGGGCGCCTTGATGCCGTCGTCGTTGGTGACCAGGATGTGGAGGGGGTCAGGCATAGAGCTACGTTGTCAGCGTCACGTTGTCGATTAGCCGCGTCTTGCCGATGCGCACCGCCAGGGAGGCCAGGGCCGGCCGGTCCACCGTCTCCAGCTCCTCCAGCGTGTCGGCGTCGGCGACGCTAACGTAGTCTATGCGGGCCAGGGGCTCGTCGGCAAGGACCTCGTTCATGCGGCCGCGGATGCGGGCGGCGTCGCGGACGCCGGAGCGCCACAGCTCCTGCGCCGCCTCCAGCGACCGGTAGAGCACGGCGGCGGCCTGCCGCTCCTTGGGCGAGAGGTACATGTTGCGGCTGCTCATCGCCAGGCCGTCGGGCTCACGCACGGTTGGTAGCCCGACCACCTCCACCGGCAGGTCCAGGTCGCGCGCCAGGCGGCGGATCACCGCCAACTGCTGGGCGTCCTTCTGCCCGAAGTAGGCGCGGTGCGGCTGGACGACGTTGAACAGCTTCGTGACGACGGTCGCGACACCCCGGAAGTGGCCGGGGCGGTGCGCCCCCTCCAGCCTCCGCGTCAGCTTCTCCACCTGCACGTAGGTGTCGAAACCGTCCGAGTACACGTCCTCCGCCGGTGGCATGAAGACGAGGTCCGTGCCCAGATCGCGCAGGAGGGCCAGGTCGCGGTCCGGGTCGCGCGGGTAGCGGGCGTAGTCCTCGCCGGGGCTGAACTGGGTGGGATTGACGAAGATGCTGGCGACGACCGTGTCGTCGTGGGCGCGGGCGTGCCGGACGAGCGAGAGGTGGCCCTCGTGGAGGGCGCCCATCGTCGGCACAAGCCCCACCGAGCCCGCCATCTCCCGGCGGGCCCGTCGCATCTCGGCTACGGAGGTGATGACGCGCATGTGTGGGTCATGTCCGTAGGGGCCGACCTTCAGGTTGGCCCTGGGCGGAGCTGAAGCTGCGCCCCTACGACCGGGATGCAGGTCATCTTGTTGATGGCCTTGAGACCGCGCGACAGCCACGTTCTCGCTGAGGTGGGTGGTTGGCACCCCCACGTAGCGGCGACCTTCAGGTCGCCACGTGCCTCACTCGCGAGAAGCTCGTGGCGAGCTGAAGCTCGCTCCTACAAGTGCCTGTTCCCCCTCTCGTCTCACGCGCCGCGCAGGCTGGGCGACTCGTTCGGCACCACATCCGCGCTCTCACCGGCGAGCTCGGCCAGCACCGACTCGTCCATGGCGAAGGACTCCTTCTCCGTCGGGAAGGAGCCGCCGCGCACGTCGTCCGTGTACCGGCCCACTGCCCGCGAGATCTCCTCCGCCAGGTTGGCGTAGGGGCGGCAGTGCTTGGGCACGAAGTCGGGGTAGAGGCCCAGGAAGTCGTGGAGCACCTGCACCTGGCCGTCGCAGTTGGGCCCGGCGCCGATGCCGATGGTCGGCACCGAGACCTTTGACGTGATGATGCGGGCCAGCGGCGCCGGTATCGTCTCCAGGACGATGGCGTAGGCGCCGGCCTGCTCGAGAGCTCGCGCGTCGTTGAGCAGTCGTACGGCGGCGGCGGGCGTCTTGCCCTGCACACGGAAGCCGCCCAACTGGTTCACCGACTGCGGCGTCAGCCCGATGTGCCCCATGACGGGGATACCCACCTCCACCAGCCGGCGCACCGTCTCAGCCATGTGGGCGCCGCCCTCCAGCTTCACCGACTGGGCGCCGGCCTCCTTGAGGGCGCGTCCGGCGTTCCGCAGTGCGTCCTCGACGCCGGCCTGGTAGCTCATGAAGGGCATGTCGAAGATGACGTGCGCCCGCTTCGTGCCGCGCACGACGGCGCGGGTATGGTGGATCACGTCCTCCATCGTGACGGGTATCGTGGAGTCATAGCCGAGCACCACCATGCCCAGGCTATCGCCTACCAGGATAATGGGCACGCCCGCCTCGTCCAGGATGCGGGCCGTCGGGTAGTCGTAGGCGGTCAGCATGGGGATCTTCTCGCCCCGGCGCTTCATCGCCTTCAGGTCATCGATGGTTACGCGTGATGCGCGCGCCATGGTCTTCCTCCTGCTGATAAGCGGGTGCCGAAGCGCCCTCTCGCCCTTCGACAAGCTCAGGACGCGCGGTCGCAGAACCCGCTCATGGTGAGCCTGTCGAACCATGAGCGGGCCACTTGGTGTTGTCCCTGTCCTGTTGCACGGCGGCGGCCACGGGCTGCTTGGCCGGCGGGCCGACCCGCAGCACGCGGTTCTCGCCGTCGACGTAGACGAGCTTGGGGACGTGCCGCCGGGCGTCATCCTCCGGAAGAGCCGTGTAGCTCAGGATGATGACGAGATCGCCGCGCTGCACCAGGCGGGCGGCGGCGCCATTGATAACCACCTGGCCGGTGCCGCGTCCGCCCTTGACGACGTAGGTCTCGAGGCGGTGACCGTTGTCGACGTCGAGGACGTGCACCTTCTCGTATTCCAGGAAGTCGGCGGCGTCCATCAGGTCCTGGTCGAGCGTGATGCTGCCCTCGTAGTGCAGGTCGGCGTCGGTGACCCGTGCCCGATGGACCTTGCTCTTCAACATGCTCCTCACAACCCTGGCACCTCCGGTCTTGGGGCCGCCCCGGGCCCCGGTCTACGCGATGGGCGTTCCGGCAGCGACGGCTCCGGTCGCGAGCAGCGCCCGCAGCTCCTCTGCCTGCTGCTGGTCGAGCCCGCCGCTGCGTCCGAGCGCGGCTCGCCTCTTGTTGAGGGCCGCTGCCACGGGTATCGTCTGAAGGCCCAGCTCTCGATAGGCGGGCAGCAGGTTGGGGGCCGTTGCCTCAAGGGCGACCAGGTGACGCTGCACTGTCCCCACGTCGCCGCGGGCGATGGGGCCGGTCAGGGCGTCGGGCAGGCCCAGCCGCCGCAGGTTGTCCACCGTGCCCTGGAGAAGGGGGAGGAGGGCCTGAGCGGTCGAATCCGGGTCCGCCCCGAACTGCTGCCAGAGCCTCGTCGCCATGTCCATAAGCGTTACGACGTAGTTGCTGACGAGCACGGCGGCGGCGTGGTAGAGGGCTTTGTCCTGGAGCCGGAGCTCGACGGCGCGGCCTCTCAGGGCCGCCACCATCTCGCGCAGGCATTCGAGCAGCGCGCCTTCGCCCTCCAGCGCGAAGGTCGAGCCCGGCATGGCGGCGACAGCGTGCTCGCTGTCGGCGAAGGTCTGGAGGGGGTGGATGCTGCCCACGGACGCGCCCGCGCATCGTGCGGGCTCCAGCACGTCGAGTGACTCGGCGCCGCTGACGTGCACGACCCACACGCCGGGCCGCCATTGCACCTGCGCGGCAACGCTGGCTATCGCGTCGTCCGGGGTGGTGATGAAGACGAGGTCCGCCATGTCGGCCACGGCCTGCGCGTTCTCGACGGCGCGGCAGCCGTTCAGGCGTTCGGCCAGCCTCTCGGCGGAGGCGGCGCTGCGACTGGCCACGGCCACGACGGGGTAGCCGGCGTCAGCCAGGCAGCGGGCAAAGGCGCTGCCCGTTGTCCCGGCGCCTATGAACCCGAGCCTCGGACGGGTGCCGTCTCGCTCAGCTACACCCAACAAGAAACCCTTCCGGTCTCAGGCCGAAAGGGCACCCGCATCCTGCCGTATGTGCCGTCTCGGTCCCGTGGATCCAAGCGACGTTTGCGCGATACCGGCTTGGGCTCACCGTCCTTCCCTGGAAGGATCGGTGGCAGCTTCAATATACCAGGGGCATGGACTATGTCAATAGTGCCAATAGACCTAACCCGAAGAGATCAGGGGGACAGGGAATGGGCTTTGGCCACAGACAGGCACAGATGGGCACAGACAGGCCACAGCGGGGCCAAATCTGTGTCTCAGCTGTGTGAATCTGTGGCAATCCGGTTACCCCGCCACCCACTCGGCGGCCGAGGGCACGCCCGCCAGGCCGCGCGCCTCCCGCACGGCCTTCAGCACCGCCCGCTCGACGGCCCGAGCCGCCAGGGCCTCCAGCGCGACGTAGCGCATGGGCTCGACGGCCACCTGCCCGGTCGCCATCGTGAAGACGATGTCGCCGTCGCCGAGGGTGTGCAGGGGGCGTATCGTGCGCGCCAGGCCGTCGTGGGCTATCGAGGCCAGCCGACAGGCGTACTCTTTCGTGAGCCGGGCGTTTGTGGCGACAACGGCCAGGGTCGTGCTCTCGGCACCCCATGGCGCCTGCTCGCCACCGCGGAGGACGTCGATCGTGGCGACGAAGCCGCCTTTCCCTGGAAGGGCCCGCGGCCCGGCGATCACCTGCCCGCTCGCCGGGTCCACCACCTCGCCGAAGCAGTTGACGGCCACCAGGGTAGCCACCACCAGTCCGCCTTCGTTCGAAGGCATGGCTTCGCTGGCCATGCCCAGGCCGCCTTTCAGGCAGCGCTCCATCCCCAGCGCCTTCGCCACCGTCGCGCCTGTACCCGCGCCGACGCTGCCCTGGGCGACGGCGCCCGCCCGCGCCGCTCGACAGGCGCGGTAGCCCGCTTCGGCGTCGGGGCGCACGTCGCTGCGGCCGAGGCGCAAGTCGTAGAGGACGGCGCCGACCACCACGGGCACCGGCCCGGCGCCGTAGTTCCAGCCGGCGCCTCGCTCCTCCAGGTAGCGCATGACGCCGCCGGCGGCGTCGAGGCCCCAGGCGCTGCCGCCGGTGAGGAGGACGGCGTGCATGCCCTGGACCAGCGTGCCGGGCCGCAGCAGGTCGGTCTCGCGGGTGCCGGGGGCGCCGCCGCGCACGTCGACGCCGCCCACGGCCCCCTTCTCGCAGAAGACGACGGTGCAGCCGGTGGCGGCGCGCCGGTCCGTCCAGTGCCCGACGCGGATGCCGGCCACGTCGGTGATGGCGTCGCGGAGAGAGCGGCTCATGACGCGGCCTTTCGTTTGGCGCGGGCTGCGGCCGCCTCCAGCGGCTGGCACTTCGGGCAGAAGTGGGTGCTGCGGCCCGCCAGCTTCACCCGCGCGATCTCGCGGCCGCAAGTGTAGCAGGGCTTCCCCGTCCGCCGGAAGACCTGCACCCGGAACTGGTGCCTGCCCTCGCGCCCCGAGGCGTCCACGTAGTCGCTGAAGCTGGCGCCGCGGTCCTCCAGGGCCGCCAGCAGCACCCGCCGGATCGCCCCGTGCAGGCGCTCCACCTCTGAGTGCGACAGGCTGGAGGCGGGCCGCTGCGGGTGCAGGCCGGCGGCGAAGAGGGCCTCGTCGGCGTAGATGTTCCCGAGGCCGGCCAGCGCCCGCTGGTCCAGTAGCAGCGACTTGATGGGCGCCCGCCGCCGCGCCGTCAGCTCTCGCAGCAGCGACGGCGTCAGGCCGCTGTCCAGCGGCTCCGGCCCCAACCGGCCCAGCACCTCCGAGAGGTCCGGCACCAGCCAGAAGGCCCCGAACTTGCGCAGGTCGCTGAACCGCAGCTCGCTGCCGTCGTCCAGGGAGAGGACGGCGCGGACGTATCGGTCGGGCGCGGCGTCCGACGGGCGGTGGAGCAGCGCGCCAGTCATGCGCAGGTGGACGACAAGATAGAGCCCGCCCGACAGGTGGAACACCAGGTGCTTGCCCCGCCGCGAGACGTTCTCGATGCGGCGGCCGGGCAGCAGGCGCGCGAACTCGGCGGCCGGCGGCGCCTGCACCAGCCGAGGCGCCTCGGGCGACAGCCAGGCGTGGGTGAAAGCGTGCCCTCGCAGGGCGGGCAGCAGGTCGCGTCGTATGGTCTCTACTTCGGGGAGCTCAGGCATGATAGCGCCGCGCGGATGCGCCCATGTCCCGGCGAGCAGATCATTCCTCCTGCTCGGTACCTCGAATGCGAACCCGCGTCTCTTCGACGATCCACAGGTGACGTTCCAGCGGCTCACGCCCCATCAAGGGAAGTA
>Ga0299915_10004568_pt1 | contig 10096 bp, 6 predicted proteins | sample RVTome_13_FD_200263 | JGI IMG/M metagenome (GOLD analysis project Ga0299915, IMG submission 200263) | Soil microbial communities from uranium-contaminated site in the Upper Colorado River Basin, Wyoming, United States - RVT92D227 (version 2) ...
AATCAGTGGTTTCTGCGTTTTCAGTCTCTGCGTGCTCTGCGTCTCCGCGGTGAAAAATTCTTTCCAAAACGGCAAGAAATTTGGGCTTAGTAGTACAGCGGCCGCCCCATCTCTCTCCACCACCGCCGGATGGTCTCCACGGCAAACTCTGCCGTGTCGTGGTCTATCCCTACGCTTACCCAGCCTTGATTCATCGCCAAGTCATACACGCCGTAGGGCGTCACCTTTCCCAGTTGCTTGTCCTCAAAGTCGTGCACCCGCACCAACTCCGGCTGTCCCGCGGGTCGCCGCTCTCGCCCCTTGATGGCAAAGTCCCCAATCAACTCCTTTTTCTTTGTATCCACCGATATCACTGGCTGCCCCGTCTGGCGCTGATGTTCTGCAGAGAAAGCCGAAAGGCCGCGGCACCCTGAGCACCTAAGGGTCTGTCAGGAAATAAGTGGTGCACTTCGCTGCAGGCTCCCAGGCCCGCTGGCGCGGCGCGAGCGACGAGCATACCCTTTGGTATGTAAGGAGCGAGCAACAAAGCCAGCGGGCCTGGGAGCCGCAGCGCGAAGGGGCGCGGCGGCGGGCGGGCATCTGCGGCGTTGCCGCTCCTCGCCGCGCGAGAATGCTAGCCCAACAACAAATCAGGAGCGCGGAGGCGCGAATCGTCAAAGCTCTTCGCGCTCTGGAGTTGTCGAAATCAAATTAGGCTTGAAGTTTCGCCACGCTGCAAATCGCACTTATTTTATCCGATCATGGGCGGGATCAGCCGGGCCTAGGAAGAAAGTCGTGATGCGAAGCAAGAAAAGGAGAAGGCAAATGAATCCGTCACTCGGGTTGATTGGTTCCGGAAAAGCGGTTTTTACCCCCTCGCCCGTAGCACTCATCCCTGCAGATTCTGCCATCTTCAAGAATAGGTCCCAATGCCCTAACAGGTCTGCTCCCTTCTCAATACAGAGCAAACCTCCGTATGAGAGTGGGTGTCGGACTGCAGCTTCCGTTTGCCTGGCTTTAGGCTGGGACAGTTAGAGTAATCGCTAACCTAAGAGGGAGGAACAAAGCATGAGCAGTAGAAAAAGAAGAATCGGGCAACTGGGCTTGCCCATCCTGATTCTGTTTGCCCTTCCTGCGATGCTGCAGGCACAGACCGCAACGACCGGGACCATCGTAGGCACCGTGAGAGACAGCTCGGGTGCAATGGTTCCCGGCGCGACCGTAGAGGCGACGGATTTGGCAACCAAGGCTGTGAGGAGCGTGCTCAGCAATGACGTGGGCCAATACGTGCTATCCACGCTCATGCCGGGCAGCTATGACTTGAAGGTCACCGCAGCGGGTTTTCAAGCCGCGGTGGTCACCGCTGTAAAGGTCGAGGTCGCGAAAGCGGCTACGGTGGACGTCGAGCTCAAAGTGGGGGCTCTGACTGAAACCGTGACTGTGACGGGGGAATCCGCCCCCGCCTTGCAAACGCTTGACGCAACCCTGGGCGAGGTCGTCAATTCTAAGTCCTTGGAAAACCTTCCTACCGTCACTCGCAGGGTGGTGGAGTTGGCTTTTCTCCAAGTGGCTACGATGCCCAACACCGGCAACGCCAATGTCAGCCGGTCGGTCGCGGGGGCCAGAGGAGACCAGAACACTTTCATCCTCGACGGCATGGACGTGTCCGACACGCAGGTGGGCGGGACTTGTTGCGGCAATATAGGCATGGGGATCCCGTTGCCGGTCGAAGCGGTCGAGGAATTCCGCGCGAGCGTTACCAACCAGAATGCGAGCTTCGGCCGGTCCACGGGCGGGCAATACGCCATGACCACGCGCCGAGGTTCGGCCAGTTATCACGGCGGCGCCTACTGGTATCACCGCAACGACAATCTCAATGCCAATACCTGGGCTCGGAACCGCCTGACGCAAAAGAGCCCGGAAATCAAGGACAACCGGGCCGGCGTCAGGCTGGGCGGCCCACTGCTGGGCCCGATCCTCCAGGACAGGTTGTTCTTCTTTGCGAACTGGGAATCCCGCCGCTATCCCAAGAAAGATGATACTTCGCGCCTCGTTCCCAGTGATACGCTGCGACAGGGAATCCTGAGATTCGTGGATAACGCAGGCAACGTCATCAATTATGACCTTAAGACTTCAGCTCAGTGCGGTCCGAACAGCAACACGCCGTGCGATCCACGCGGGATCGGCATAAGCCCGATGATCATTAAGCAGTTTGCACTGCTCCCCGCAGGAAACGACACTTCTTTGGGAGACGGCCGGAACACGATCGGCGTGCGCGGGCCGGTGGACACTTCCATTAAGAGCGACAATTTTCTCGGGCGCGTGGACTTCAAGATCAACGATCGATGGAATCTCAATGCGACTTACATCTGGGCCCTGCAGTCGATGCTGGGCACCAGCTACATCGATATTCGCGGCGGGGCGTCGAACTTCAAGAGCCTGTACCGCGTTCCGAACCACCCGTTTACCTATAACGTCGGCCTGACGGGGAACATCACGCCGACGTTGATAAATGAACTCCGTTTCGGGTTCAACAGGTCGAGCATTGTCTTTGAAAACCCGGATCCATCCACCCTGATTCAGGGCGCCGGCATGGCGCTGGATCTCGCGGGACTTGATGAGCCGTACGACATTAGCGCGTCGCGCGCTCAGATCGGCATATCGTCGACCTATCAACTGGTCGACAACTTCACCTGGATCAAGGGGAAGCACACGTTCCAGGGCGGCGTGAACGGGCAGTGGCTGCGCTTCTATCATTCCCGCAAAGGCTCTGGGGGATTGAATGTCGCTCCTATGGCGCAGATTGGTGTTTTCAACAACATCGTCATCTCGAGCACACAGCGGCCGCCGACGTGCGCAGCGGGGCAGGCCAACTGCCTTCGATCGACGGATGTCAGCCGCTGGAACAGCCTCTATGCCACCGTTCTCGGCATGGTGGACAATACCAACAAGTTCACGGTCCGAAACGTGCAGACAGGCAAGCTGGATCTCACTCCCCAGATTCTCCTAGAGGGCTTGACGAATGAAGGCACTTGGAAGCATCTGGAACTCCACTTTGCCGACACCTGGCGTGTGACGAACACATTGACGCTGAGCCTGGGGGTCAACGGTTTGATTGAAACCCCGTTTGTCGAAGACCAGGGGCGCCGCAGTTTCATGATCAGCCTGGACATGAACCAGCCGGTATGGGTCAATTCCTACCTCGACAAGAGGGCGGCCGCAGCGCTTAAGGGCCAGGGCTACAATCCGGGCTTTGCCTATGCGCCCACTTCGAATTTCCCGGACAGGGGCGAGTATCCCACCGTCAAAACCCTTGCACCGCGCTTGGCTGCGGCTTGGAATCCTTCCTTCAGAGAGGGCCTTCTCGGCCGGGTCTTCGGCCAGGGAAAGACCGTGTTTCGCGGCGGCTATGGGCTCGGCTTCAACCGCCTCCACTCCGTTGGAACCGTTCAGTACGGATTCCAGGGGAACGCCGCACTGGGGCAGCCCAACATCATTAATGTCCCCCCGTGCAACTTCCTGGGAACTCCGGGTGCCGGGTGCACCGCAGCCGCGCCGTTCAGAGTAGGAGTGGATGGATCAGCGCCTTTGCCTCCGGTCGCAGATCAGATCCCCGTCCCGTACGTGGTGACGGAGCCATTCGGGCAGGATACCTCCCAGCAGTGGACCTCCGATTTCAAAATGGGTCACGTGCACAGCGTGGATTTCACCATACAGCGTGAGCTGCCCTGGAACCTCGTGATGGAAATCGGCTGGATCGGCAGGTATGGAAGAAACCTGATGGTGGACAGAAACCACAACGCAGTCCCCTTCTTCATCACCGACCTGAGCGGCAAGTCCAACCAGACCTTCGCGCAGGCCTACGACCTGGTCGCGGCGGAATTGCGGGCGGGCGTCACCCCTGCCAAGGTCGCTCCCCAGCCCTGGTTTGAGAACAGCCTGGCTGCCGGGGCCACAGTGGCTCTGGCCACGAGCCACACGAGTAATTTCATCTCCGCGCTCGTGCGCGATCTGTGGTTCAACGGAACGCCGGGGGCCGCGAACCAGGGGATCGATCCCTGGCTGATCTCGCTCGGGCGGCAGCCGATCAACAACCGGCAGATCCGCTACACCATCACGAAGACCTACGGCGGCTGGAGCAATTACAACGGCATGATCTTCAGCCTCACCCGGCGCATGTCCAACGCGTCCTTCAACTTCAACTACACCTTCTCCAAGAACATGGAGACCCTCGGCGGGATTTTTGACAGCTCTGCAGGCACGACCATGAATCCCTACGACTTGAGTTACGCCTACGGACCTTCGTTTTCCGACCGCACCCACGGAATCAACCTTTACGGAATGTGGGAACTCCCGTTCGGCCCCGGGCGGATGTTCAGCACCAAGAGCGGGGTAATGAACAAAGTCATCGGAGGGTGGCAGGTCTCCTCGGTCATGCAATGGTTCAGCGGCAGGCCGCTCTTCGTTGCGATGGGGGGGCAGCCGTTTGGTTCGCCCGGCGCGCAGGAAAGTGTGCCTGCATTCCGCGATCCAAAGGCGATGGAGGGAAGACACTTCAACGTTGCCGGATCCGGCGGTGTTGGAACGACAGGCAATCCTGCGACCGGAGGAACGGGCTTGAATCTTTTCGCAGACCCTCAGTATGTGTTCGAGAGCTTCCGCCCGTTTAAAATCAGTGAGGATGGGCGGAGTTCGAGAGGCCTGATCCGGGGATTGCCCTGGTTCACTCTGGACATCTCCGTGTCCAAACGGACTCGCCTCGGGGAAAGCGCCAGCCTGCGTTTCGGGGCCGACCTGCTGAATTTCCTTAACCATCCGCTCTTCAACGATCCTTCGCTCAATCTGCTGAGCCCGACCACATTCGGCGTGCTCACCAGCCAGCCGATTTCGGACAACAACTATTACGGTCAACGTCAGATACAGCTGTTTTTGCGTGTCGAGTTCTAGACCGCTCCGGGGGGCCAGGCCCGAGGCCTGGTCCCCGTGAATGAAAGCCGGGAGATGAGCCCGGCTGGATCCTGTGCAGATGATTCTTGGTCGCCGACACACCCGGAGGAATCCACATGCTTCGACTCTGCTCGTCTCTTCTTGCTCTCGCGGTGCTTTTCAGCCTCGAGGGGATTGCGTTTGCGCAATCTTTTGACCTGATCATACGCAATGGGCGCGTAGTCGATGGAAGCGGCAATCCGTGGTATATCGCGGATGTCGGGATCCGGAACGGCAGGATCGCCGCCGTCGGCGATCTGGCCGACAAAGGTGTTCAACGGGTCATCGACGCGCAGGGGCGCGTGGTCGCGCCCGGGTTTATCGATCTGATGGGTGGAGGCGATCTTCCCCTGATCCTGGACCCGCCCAGCGCCGAGAGCAAGCTGCGCCAGGGCATTACCACCATGATGGTCGGGGAAGGCGGATCCGTCGCCCCGCAGAACGAGCGGACGATGCGCGGTCGGGAGGGGGGAGCCGGCATCACCTGGCGCACCTTCGCCGAGTACTTCCAGGTCGTGAAGGAGAAGGGGATCGCGCTCAATGTCGTCCACAACGTAGGGGCCGCCCAAGTCCGGCGCGCCGTGCTCGGAGATGAAGATGTCACCCCGACGGCCGAGCAACTCGCCGAGATGAGAGAACTTGTCGCTCAGGCGATGCGCGACGGCGCCATAGGGCTCTCCAGCGCGCTGATTTACCCGCCGGGGAGTTATGCCAAGACGGAAGAGCTGATCGAGCTGGCAAAAGTGGTCGCGCGGTTCGGCGGGATCTACTTCTCGCACCTGCGCAACGAGAGCAACGGCTTGCTCGAGGCGATTGACGAGATCATCCGGGCCGGCAAAGAGGCCGGCCTTCCGGTTCACATATACCATCTCAAGGCGGCGGGCCAGACCAATTGGCCTCTGATGCCCAAAGCGCTGCAGAAGATCCAGGCCGCACGGGACGCCGGCCTGGATATCACGGCGGACGTCTATCCATACATCCGCAATGGTATCGGCCTGGGATCCTTCATTCACCCGCGCCACTATGCGCGAGGCGCCCAGGCTTTCCTGCTCACTCTTTCCGATCCGAAGGTCCGGAACGAGATCCGCCGCGAGATCGAAAAAACCGCCGACTGGGAAAACTGGTACCTGCACGTCGGCAAGAACTGGGACAACGTCCTGATCACGAGTGTCGGCGAGAACACCGACCCCGAATTCGTCGGGAAGTCCATCAAGGAAGTCGCGGGCATGCGCAAGGTGGATGCGTGGCAGGCGTTCTTCGACCTCGTTCAAGCGGGACGCACTTCAGTTGCCCCGAAGAGCATGAACGAAGAGCAGAAACACCAGGCTATGCGCGCGCCTTTTGTCATGTTTGATTGCGACGCCGGCCCTACCAATCCCGCGACGGCCTTGAGCGCCCACCCGCGCGCCTTCGGTACGTTCCCGCGCATTTTGGCCAAGTACGTCCGGGAGGATAAGGTGGTACTCCTCGAAGACGCCATCCGGAAAATGACTTCCCTCGCCGCCAACCGGCTGCAGCTCTGGGATCGCGGCCGCATAAGCCCGGGGATGGTCGCGGACCTGGTCATCTTCGATCCCGCCAAAGTTCAGGATACAGCCACTTTCGAGAAACCGCTCCGGCAGTCGCTGGGCATGGACTATGTGCTGGTTTCCGGTCAGCCGGTGATTGACGACGGGCGCATGACGGGACTGCGCCCCGGGGAAATCCTCAAGGCCGGTGCGAGTGTCTCTCAACCCTAGTCCGTCTTTGCCATAGCTCTGCCACGGATGGCGGCCGTGCCCGGCGAAATGGAGGGAAAAATGCGCAAAAACCTGCGGTATCTTTCATCCCTTTGCACTCTTTTCAGTTTCCTGGCCCTTGCCGCGAACGCCCAGGACATTCCGGCGCCGCCTGAGTTCGCCGGAGTCCGCGCATACATCGAACAGGGCATCCGCGACGGCTTGGCGCCTTCGGTCGCCGTCGCCGTGATCAAAGCCGAGAAAGTGATCTGGGCCGAAGGTTTCGGTTATGCCGACCTGGAGAGGAAGATGAGGGCTACTTCAGACAGGATATACATACTCGCTTCGGTATCCAAGCCGATCACTGCAACCGGCCTCATGATTCTCAGGGATCAGGGACTCATCGATCTGGAAGCGCCCGCCAACCGGTATCTCCCGGGCCCGAAGCTGAAATCCTATTTTGGCTCTGCCGATGCCATGACCATCCGAAAAATCGCCAATCACACCTCGGGGCTGCCGCTGCATTACAGCTTTTTATACGACAACATCCTGCCGCCTCCGATGGACGAGACTGTCCGCCGCTACGGCTTTGCCGCTACGGAACCCGGCAGCGAGTGGAACTATTCGAATCTCGGTTTTGGTATCCTCAACTACATCACCGAGGTCGTGTCGGAAACTCCCTGGCGCAAATTCATGGAAAACAAGCTCTACGACCGGCTTGGAATGAGCCGCACCTCCGACCATGTGCGCAAGGGCCGCGAGGCCGACGCTACGGTCATGTACACGCCGGATGTCGCCGGCAGGTTCAACAGAGTAGCACCATATGTATTCGATCATCCCGGGGCTTCCATCATCCACTCCTCGGCCAACGACCTTGCGCAGTTCGTCCGGATGCATCTGAACGGCGGAATTGTCGACGGCGTGCGCATTCTTACGGAGAAGACAGCACGCGAGATGCAGACCCAGACGAGCAGGCGACCGGACGGCAGCGGAACGGGCATCGGCTGGGGAGTGGGCACATATTATGGCCACCAGTGTTTTTCTCACAGCGGCGGCATGCCCGGCGTGGCGACCTGGATCCGCGCGTATCCCAACGACGGTGTGGCCACGATCGTGCTGACCAACACCGACAGACGCACAATGGCAGACGAGGTGACCAGCCGTATCGCTGCCGTTTTCTTCCCTGAAGGCAAGCCGCCGGAGCCGCCCCAGCGGGACAAGCCCGAGAACGACCCCTCCGGCTTTGTGGGCGCGTGGAACGGTAGGGTCGTGCACTTCGACGGTGACATCCCGGTCACCATCGAAATCAAGGACAAAGATACGGTCAACGTGAAGCTGGGTAATGCGAATCTACAGGCGCGCGAGGTCAGGTTCGACAAGGACCGCTTTTCGGGGCGCGTGGACGCCGCCATCCGCACCCAGGACAGCTATCACGGCGTACCTACCATCGACTTCCGTCTCAAGCGCGAAGGCAACCGGATGACCGGCACCGCGGTTGCGTTGGCCTCAGGCTACTTCGCGCTCTCACACTGGGTTGAGTTGACGCGCGGCCAGTAGCCCCCAATGCGGCGGCCTGGAAAGCCAGCCGACTGGTCGCCGGGCAAGTTTCGAACTCGGGAGGCAGCGGAAAGCCTCACGCAGAATTGAACGCGGACAAGGGGCGCGGGGGCTGTTGCTCATTTGCGCCTCGGCGGTGAGATCATCTCTGGAGGCTACGTATGATTATCGCCACACCGGAAACCGTTCCGGGACAGCAGGGGAGCCATTCTCACGGCGGCGCCGGCAATTACTTCGTGCGCACCCTTCTCGATCAAGTCCCGGGAGCTTCAGCCATCAAGTACGTACGAGACTTGGTCCTGTATCCCGGTTCGAGTATCGGGCTTCACCCTCACTTGGACGATGAGGAGATCTATTTCGTCATCTTGGGCGAGGGCGTCATGACCGTCGACGGCGAAGATCAACCCATCGGCCCAGGCTCCGTCGTCCTGACCCTTTCCGGCAGTTACCACGGATTGCGAAACACCGGCAGGGATGACTTGCGCATCGCAGTTGTATGCGCCGGTGCGCATCATCATGGGTAGGGGAGGCTCTCACCGGTGAGCCGGGCGGCCGGGCGCACTGGTGCCGCCGGACAGGGCGCTTCGTTTCTGCTGCGCCCCCGGCAATTCCTCCAAACATCTGACCACACCACAGAGATTGCCACAGGAGGCTCAAAATGGGAGGACGAGTGAATGGAAAAGTTGCTATTGTGACCGGGGCCGGATCGGTTGCTCAGGGAATCGGGAACGGCAAGGCTGCCGCAGTGGTATACGCAAGGGAGGGCGCGCGAGTTGTTTTGGTCGATCTCAACCTCGCCGCAGCCCAGGAAACCAAGACCATGATCGATGCGGAAGGCGGCGACTGTTTTGCGCTCCAGGCCGATGTCAGCCTCTCGAGGGACTGCCGGAAGGTAGTCGAGACGTGTCTGGAGAGATACGGCCGGGTCGACATACTTCATAACAACGTCGGGGTCGAAATCCCGGGAGGATTGAAGCAGACCAGCGAGGAGGACTGGGACCGGACAATCGCAGTCAATCTGAAGAGCGTCTTCCTGATGTGCAAGAATGCAATCCCTTGTATGGAAAAGCAGAAGTCGGGCGCCATCGTCAACATCTCATCGATTAATGCCATCCGGACTCTGCCGGCGCTCTCCCTGGCTTATGGAGTGTCCAAAGCGGGGATAAACTCGCTCACCCGGGAGATAGCCGTCGAATACGCCTCCAAGGGCATCCGCGTCAATGCAATCCTACCTGGGATGATGGCTACCCCTTTCGTGGTGAAATCTCTAACCGAAGCTTATGGCGGCGACATCGGAGACATGATGAAAAGGCGCGATGCGCTCTGCCCCACCGGCAAGCAGGGAGAAGGCTGGGACGTCGCCCATCTTGCACTGTTCCTGGCCTCGGACGAGGCAAAGTACATCACTGGAGCGTGCATGATCGTCGATGGCGGCCAGACTTGCAGGATCTGACCCCTGGATCGCCGGCCACTCCCTCGGATCGTGGCTTCGATCTTGCGAGCCTACCGAGGAGGTCACACAGCGCCGGAGAGAGGATATGTCGCAATTGGTGGATCCGACGACCGCGCTGGCCCTACCGGATCCATAAGCCTGCGGAAATCCAATCCGCCAGCCCCGTACGGCACACGCTGCGATAGGATCACGTGCGAAATTGGCCCGTGTGCGAGAGCTTCCCCGGGCGACGCGACGAGGCCTGTCATCCAATCACCTATCCAGTATTTGAGGCACACTATAAAGATTGAGGCAGAGCTATGAACGAATCAAACTTCCCATGGGTCGGCTCTTGCTATGATGAGTGCCACCAACATTTTCAACCCGTTGGGCATGGAAAACACGCACTTCCGCGACGACCATG
>Ga0299915_10004569_pt1 | contig 10096 bp, 11 predicted proteins | sample RVTome_13_FD_200263 | JGI IMG/M metagenome (GOLD analysis project Ga0299915, IMG submission 200263) | Soil microbial communities from uranium-contaminated site in the Upper Colorado River Basin, Wyoming, United States - RVT92D227 (version 2) ...
CGATGAACCATTGTTTATTTTAATTATTCACTTCTTGATCTGATATTGAGTCCGGTAGCTCTTGTGGAACCTCCGTTTGGATATTCTTTTTAATATTATCCTCCAATTTTTTCCAGGCAGATTGACTTGGTGTGCTCTTCCCACCAACTTTCTCAACCATAAGATGGTGGAAACCAAAATTAAAGTAAGCTATAACGCCAAGGATAATGTAAAGGGCCAACATTATAAGAATTTTCCATTTTAACATTTGTCAAATTGCTCTTTTGTTAATTGAAAAGGCAACAGAAAATCCGCAACTACCATGCCATGATGTTAAAATTGTCCTAATATGTTGAAATTAATTATATTTGAAGAATCTTCTTTTTAACTGAAATGCTTACATAGACACAAATTGTTACTGAAGTTGTGACTCTTTATACATAAAATAAAGGACCAGGTTTTTAATCTTGATTTTCAGAATATCAAAAGGTGAGATCCTACAGAACCATTTCATATAAGAATGGAGATCAACTTTTTATGACGAGGGTTCACTTACCTAGACCCGTCTTTCCTTCTTTCCCTATTCTGCCTTGCCCGTCTTCGTCTGACGGTTCTCTAAAATCACCTGATCAATAATCTCACCACACAAGATGCATCTCCATCCTAAAAAATGCTCATTGGGACCGTAGAATCTTTCATAGACCATCACACTACCACAACGATGACACTTCATATGAAACCCCTAAATTAGTTTCCCCGCTTTATTTAAAATTCCGATTTGTAAAATTTAATGACTTTTTTGTCAAATTTTTTTAGAGGAAAACCGATGAATCACCTTTTCAATTCTTATTGACACCCTGTTCCTAATTTAATACACTCCTGTCAAGACTAAAGTCCACCGTTATCAACTTCTAACTCACAAGGTGGGGATATGGCCCGGAGATGAATTCGGGACCCCATTTCTGAAAAAGTGAATGAGGTTTTATTTGGGGGAGGCAAAGGGGTAGATGGGTTCGGTAATGATTTCGATTGTATTAGGTTGCGACATTAGTTTTAAAAATAGGTAATGTATTTAGACGGATGGCGGGATGGTAGTCTATAAAGTCTTTTACAAAAATTATGAGCTTAAGAGAGGTGAACTCATGGGTATGTTAATAGAGAGAAGGAAAGACTTGAGGGGGTTGACTCAGATTGAATCTGGATTAAGATGGGCAAGGTTGATTTTTGGCCAAATGGTGAAAGATAAAAAAGCGATGTTCGTTGTGCCCAATGAGTTGAAGTTAGAGACCAACACCAAGTGGCTTATGGAGAAAGGAATATTTACCAAAGAAGAGTTACTTGGGATGGTTAAGCTGGTGGACCAGGAGATAAGGGGAGAAAGGAAATGACCTGAACGAAATCATTATTGGTTAAATTAGGAGTTGTCCTCGAAGTTAAGGAGGAAAATAACGCCAAAGGAAAAAAGTCTGGGGGCTAACCCAAGTGGGTTGCCCCTTTAATTTATTTTGGAGCCCACGGACGGATTTGAACCGCCAACCCGCTGATTACAAATCAGCAGCTCTACCTTTGAGCTACGTGGGCTTATGGTTAAAATATCACATTTCTTGGGGAGGTTCAAACCTCCCTACCGTTCTTTTTAATTCCTTCTTTAATTAAATCAAAGAAAATTATTTGAAACCAATGAGCAGGACGACAATGGTCCATCCAAAGAGGATAACCAAAAAGGTAATAAACTGTTTGACTAACTTGGGGTCCATGAGCCCTCCTTTTTTAAAGGCTGGAGATGAATTGTATTTTTTCTTAAAATAGTATATTGAAGATATAAGTTTTTGCCCAGAAGCTATTATGAAAAATTTTAAAAATTATTTCAAGAAAGAAAAATGGACGAAGGGCCTGCTCCTTTTTGGGGTAGTCCTTCTCATCTCCATTCCCTGTTATGCAGGTTCGATCAAAGAGGTCATTCAGAGCATTAAAGAGGGCCAATCCATCGAGACTCCTTTCCAGTTCGCTATGATTGGAGATAGTCGAGATGGGGAAAAGGTTTACACCCAGTTGATGAAAAGAGTCCTTGAACGAAAGCCCCATTTCTTCATCCATCTTGGAGATATGATTCCCAAACCCCATGAAAAAGAGTGGCAGGAATTTTTCGAGATTTCAAGGAAGATGGAGATTCCCTTCTTCCCTGTTGCAGGGAATCATGATGTAGGGACTACGAGATTAGGGGAGGAGATTTATCGAAAGCAGTTTTCTCTTCCGGAAGGGAAGACCTATTACGCATTTCGTGCTGGAGGAATTCTTTTTGTCATCTTAGACTCGGAAAAGGGGAGGGGAAGGATTATCAAAGAACAGTGGTCATGGCTGGAGGATATTTTGTCATCTTCTAAAGAGAGATTTAAACTGGTATTTATTCACCGCCCCCTTTTCCTTCCGAAGGATAGCTTAAAAACGGGGCGAGCCATGGATAAATATCCACTCGAACGAGACGATCTCCATCAACTCTTTTTAAAAGCAAAAGTGAAGGCCATTTTCGCAGCAGACGATCACCGATATGATCGGAGAGAGCAAGATGGTATTATCTATCTCATCTCTGGAGGCGGAGGAGCACCTCTCAGTTCCCTTAAAGAGAGAGGAGGATATTTTCATTATGTTTGGATCTCTGTTCAGAAGGAGAAGATAGAAGGGGAAGTAGTGGATTTGGAAGGCCAGGTTCAAGATAGGTTTTTGATCGAATAGAAGGAAAGGAGGAAGGAGATGGGTTTGGGATTGGCTCTGGTCGCATTAGGCGTGCTGATCCTCTTGGATCGAATGGGGGCGGGATATGGGTTAAAGGAGGGATGGCCCTGGGTTGTCGTCGCCCTTGGAGTGGGAGGCATTTTTCGTAACAGAAAAAGTCTGGCTGCCTGGGTCACAATGATCATTGGCATCTTCATCCTGGGAGCGAAATATTACTCTCTTCATATTTCGATTCCAGTAGTCATCCGAACCTATTTTCTACCGATCCTTCTGATCGTGATCGGACTCCTCTGGCTGTGGAAATATAAAAAGGATTGATTCCGATTGAGGAATGGGGAATGCTGATTGTGGAATTTTTGATTCGATATTCTTTCCCTTCCTGAAAGCCTGTGCCATTTTCGCCGTCAATTTCAGATTTGAGATCTTGGATTGAGATTCCGAATTCCGAAATCTGCAATCCGAAATCGGAAATGATTAGGCTGGAATGAGACCGGCCACGACCAGCAGAGTTAAAATTTCCTCTCCTGTATTGGTCAGCTCATGAAAAAGGCCAATGGGGATATGGATCGCATCTCCAGGCTCCACCTCACAGACCTCCTCACCCACCTGCATGCGACCCCGACCGCTCTGAATGATGTAAATCTCTTCCATAGGATCCACATGGCCAATGAGTTTTTTACTAGGTGCCACTGAGGCATGGGCAAGAAACATCAGGGTTTGAAGATGACGGGTGTCCAGAATCATGTGAGCCACGCCACCCCCATGGGCCCGATAGCGAGTCGCTTCCACTTCAGGGTGTTCCAAGTTGCGTCGTATCATTGGTTTGTCCTTTCTTTGAGCTTTTATAATCAACCTACCTTAATATTGTATTGGAAAGGGAGGTAAGTGTGCCTCCCAACCTTTACAATGCGGATTTTTCCATATTTTAGGGGTAACATGCGATGTCACCAAGTGTGACTTTTGTCATATGCTGGGGAACAAGGTAGTAATACGTTTAGAGGTGCCGCTGTAAAGGTTTCTCAACACACCTACCTCCCTTTGTGGGGTTTTTTACGCAATTGTAAGATCTATTTTAATTAAAAATGGAGAAGGAAATCAAAATAAAATTGGTTGTTCTTAAAAAAGAGGATGCTTGAATAGAGAAGCCTACTGAGTTATGGTAACACAAATTGAAGCTTACTTCAGGAGTGACCTATGCCAAAGATAACAGAAGAGGTCTATTACATTCCAGGGCAGGACGCTTTTATGCCGGATTCCCATGCTTATGTGTTGGGGGATCCATCTTCTAAGAACCTTTCACTCATTGACGCAGGTTTAATAGGTAAGGGAGGTTACAAGATCCAGTCAATCCAGACGGAGGGGATCGAATTGTCAGCGATAAAAAGGATTATTATGACCCATACGCACCTGGATCACATCGGGTGTCTTTCTGAAATCCTAAAGCAGGTCCCCTGGGCTGAGCTGTGGATGCATCGTTTGGAAGCCGATCTCCTGGGACAGGGAGATGAGAGGGGTGTTTATGGGATGGATATGTTCCGAGTGTTGTGCCAGTTGCAGTTTGGCCTTAAACCCGGTGCATTTAAATTTCAGATAAATCGAAAGCTTGATGGAGGGGAAACCTTGGATCTCGGAGACGCGGTCTGGGAGGTCATCCATATCCCGGGACACTCCATGGGCAGTATCGGCCTTTATCATCGTCCAATGAAAATCCTTATTCCAGGTGATGTGGTCTATTCCGATCATGCGATTGGTCGTTTTGATCTTTATGGGGCCGATGCTTCTGAACTTAAAAAATCTCTGATGAGGCTTGCTGAATTAGAGGTGGATATCCTTTTACCCGGTCACAACCAGATTGTCAAAGGTCTTCCGAAAGGCTATATCCTCAAGACGGCCAAGCAATGGGAACCCTATCTCAGCTGATGAAGTTCCTTCCCAAGACATCCTGAAGGTTCGAAAAGATGGCAGGGGCAGAAGAGTTGCGTCGTGCCCTTGTATAAAGTCCTTTCATTAGAATCGATTTTATGATTTATTTGCGCCAAACAAACTCTTCATGCGCATTAAAAGACTCATATCTCCAGTCGCTGTGTATTTGCCTTCCATGAAAGCATGCTGTCCGTCGATCTCTTTATTGGCGATGGCAAGCCAGACCTCGGAAGGAGTTTGAATAGTGAGGTTAGGATCATTGACCTTTCCCTCATGAAAGGTACATTTTCCATTTTCAATGGAGAGAAACCAATCGCCGGTTTGTTTTCCCGTCACCTCAAATTGGATGGTCGCCTTGAGGTCCCCAGCGGCCTGGGAATTAAACATTGCAGCCATCCCCCTGAGAAGAAGCCTCATATCTTCTATCCCTCCTTCCTGGGGCTTGCCCTGAGTAATCCCTTGAAGATGGCTGTCCCACCAGAGATTGGCCATTTCAGCCATTTCATCAGGTGCGAGAATGGGTTTTTGGATCTGCATCTCTGTCTCTTTTGTGACCCTTCCGTTCCGGACAACTTCTACCCCTGCCTGGTAGGCTGTCTGGAGAACACCTTGAACGTTCTCTCTCAAACCCTCTTGTTTTAGTAATTCCCCAGCAGGCATTAAGAGTTCTCCGATGATGGGGACTCCCCCATTCCGTTCAATATGGCGGAAGACATGCCGAAGACCATCAAAATGGGAAATTTCAGGAAATCCACAGGTCGAAATAATAACCATTTTCCGATTTACTTCGTATCTCTGAGGATGACGATACACGTCGCCACTCTTGATCAGATGAGGATCGAGAAGAGGGAGAAGCCTTTCCTGAAAGGCTTTTAAAAGAGATGTCATATTGTAATTGTAAAGAGGCGTTGCATAAACAAGAATGTCACAACCCTTAACTTTCTCTAAAATTTCCGGCATATCGTCCTTAAAAACACACACCCCCGGAGTTTTTGCCCAGCATGTGTAACATCCTACGCAAGAGTGAATATCCTTTCCCTTTAGGTAGATCGTTTCAGTTTCAGCTCCCTGACTCTGAGCACCTTTCAGAAATTCCTGAAGTAGTATCTCCGTATTACTCGACTTTGGCCGCGGGCTTCCCTGTATGGCTAATATCTTCATCCTTTTTTCCTCCTTTTGGGTCACCTCTTTGCCTTTTACCTTCATAGGAGGACGAAAGAGATCCCCCATTTTCATAAGTAGATTCATATCTCCCTTCACTTCGTAAAGCCCATCCATCAGGGATCGTGCTGGATCGATTTCCCGGCGCGTTATTTTCAGCCAGAGGTCGGCCGGGGAGATGATGGAGAGAGTTGGAGAAGGAGTCTCGCCTTCACGGACTGTACATTGGCCTTCTGCAATGGATAAGACCATCTTTCCTCCTCCCCTTCCAGTAAGGTCAAATTGGATCTCAGCCTTGAGATGAGCGGCAGCTTCGGGGTAGAAGCCCAATGGCATCTGCAAGATGAGTTCTTTGCCAGTATCAGGGAGAAGGGATGGGTCAATTGGTTGAGAGATGAATTGTCGTTTCAGGTAATAATTCGGATAAATCCTGACAACGGGAAGGCCGATTCCTAAAATGATCAATAATGGAATGAGAATTGAAAACAGAGGCTTTCCATGACCCAGCCAACTTGAAAGGAAGTTAATAAGGAAGATACCACTCCAAAAATAGGTGAGATGAAGATTAATTTTTCGAAACTGGGGAGTATTCCAGACCCGCTCTGGAGCCATTTGCTTGGCGATGGTATAGGTGAAGGGATCGTAGCCGAAAAGTTGGGGGATTAAAGTTGTCAAGAAGAGAGCAAAATAGAGAAGCGCTGTTGAATGATCGACAAATAAAGAAGAGAAACGTGGTGGAGTTAAATAAACCCATGCCGTCCCAATTCCAAGAAAACCTAGAAATGTCTTCTCCAGATAACTTGTATGTTTAATGAACCTTTTCGAGAGAGCGAATTGAATCCCTGCAAGGATCAGACCTACCACCGTAGCCACTTTTGCCTGGGCCAAAGTGGCTTCACCGACCCGGGCCACCACTTTGAAAACGATCACCGGGATGAAGGAAGTAATAAAAAGGATGGTGTTGGGTTTCAGTTTCATGCGTAAAAACCTTCAGAATAGGGATGAAGGTTCATTTACCACTTATGGCATTCAGTTTTTGGAGGATGGATTGAGTCTCCTGAATGATTCCCTCAATGACTTCCTTCGCGCTTTTTATTTCGTAGATCAATTCCTACGGTCCTTAGGAAGTAATTTTTTTCCTTACAGCCTCCAACAATTCCTGAGCTTCTCCAACGGTTCGCTCAATAACTTCTTTGCAAGTAGGTAAATCTTTTATCAAACCGATGGCCTGGCTCATAGGCAACACTCCAGTTTCTAAATCGCCGTTTTCAATAGCAACCTTCAGCCCTTTGAGACTAAGCGCCTGGCGAGCAAGGTCCTGAACCCCCCGCTGTTTCAGACCACCGAGGAAAAGTTTAAAAAAGGGAACATCGATCATGCGTTTAATACGGAGACCACTGGAGAGGGCCTGAAAGAGTGACGGTCTGCCCCCTGCCATTTTGATGGCTGCCGGATTCTTGAGCCATCTTCCAGGCAAGCCGTCGATCTTCTCAGAACAAATCGTATCCTCCGCTGTTGCTTTAAGAGAGAGTTCTTTTGCCTTCTGGTGCATGTCGCATTCCTGGGTCAACATGAGCCGGGTGCCCATGGAGACTCCATCGGCCCCCAAGACCAAAGCAGCCGCCAATCCCCTCCCGTCGCAGAAACCGCCCGCCGCAATGATCGGGAGTTTTGTTTGACGGGCGATCAAAGGAATTAATACCAAGGTGCCGACATCTGCTCCATGGGCAGCTGCTTCGTGGCCCGTCACCACCAGGGCATCTGCTCCGTCCATTTCTGCTCGACGAGCATGTTTCTCTATGGCCACCGTTGCCAAAACTTTACCGCCATATTCATGGACTGCTTTAATGATCCAATCCCCTTTTCCTAACGCATAATTTATAATCGGAATTTTTTCTTCAAGAGCTATCTCTATATTTTCTTTAGCATTGGGGAATATCAGAGTGGCATTAACCCCGAAGGGCTTATCCGTGAGAGATTTCACCTCCTTAATCACATCTTTCATTTGACCAGGAGTATAGACGACGGAATTCAACATGCCAATACCCCCTGCATTCGAAACGGCGGCCACGAGTTTTGGTAAACTGATGAAGGCCATTCCTGCGAGCATGATGGGATGCTTGATTCCTAAAAGTTCGGTCATTCTCGTTTTCATTATTTTCTCCCCTTATGTTGAAAATGGAATGCAGAATGTTAACAGTGGAAATTATCCCAGATTTGGAATGATTTTGCAATTTTAACTTAACTTCCTTATGAAAGAAGGGTTGAAGTCTAAACAAATTATAAATATAAAATATTTATGGAGCAATATCTTGCAGAACGATCCATGTTCTTTAAGTATTTTCTATCAATTTCAAGGGAATCGACTTCTTCCTGTTCATCACCTTAAATAATTCTTGTAGTTTGATGTTGAATATGATAACTATTTTCAAATCCTTGTTGGTTTCAAAAAGGAGGTGGGAAAGTGGCATCGTATAAAGTCATTTTTTTAGGCCTATCGGTGATCGGACCCGACGAAGAGATACGTTTGCTTGGAGGCCTTCAGAAAAAATTTAATCTTACACCTGGAAAGGCTGAAAGTCTGCTCCAGAGGGTTCCCATTGTTGTGAAAAAAGGCATTTCGAAAGAGGAGGCAGAGAAGTATGTGAGAGCCTTTGAAGAAATTGGGGGAAGAGCCAAGGTGGAGGAGGAGCCGGCCCCCGATCTGGAAATTACTCATGATTATGAACCTAAACCTACACGTGACCCTACACCTGAACCTAGGCCCGAACCGAAACCTACCTTTACTTATAGATCCGAGCCTGAAAGGAAGCCTTATACAGGGGTAATGGTGACTTGTCCCCAATGTGGATTCGAGCAGCCCGAAACCGATGAGTGCATCAAATGTGGCATCATCATTTCTAAACATGTCCAATTTCAGGAGATGGCCCGTTCGTATGAGGGGCAGGTTCGAGAAATTTCAGCAGAAGAGTATACCCCATGGGAGAGTGGAGAAGGATTCATTAGGGCCTTTTATAGGACTACACGAGATTCACTCTTCTCTCCCTCCCGATTCTTTAAGAAAATTTCTTTCGGTGAGGGATACTGGGCTCCTCTGATCTATGGGTTGATCGCCGGGATTATTGGAAATGGTTGTGCTATCTTGTGGTTTTGGCTTTTCATAGCGCAACTCATCCCAATGGATAGGATTCCTTTTCAGTACAGTCTTTCCATTTTCCAAATGATTGTTCCTTTGCCATTCCAGTTAGCCATCGCCATGTTCGTTGGAAGTGCCGTCATCCACCTCTGTCTCATGATTGTGGGGGGGAATAACAATGGGTATAAGACGACCTTTCGTGCCATTTCCTATTCCTACAGTGGATATCTCTTTGGGATCATCCCATTCATAGGGCTTATCATCGGAGGCATTTATACTTTCATCCTGACCATCATAGGAGTGAGAGAGGGACATGAGATCTCAACCGGGAAGGCGGTTTTAGCCGTCCTCCTCCCTGCCATTGTGATCTTTGGACTCATTTTCATTGCTATTCTTGTAGTGATGATGTTCATTGGGTCAATGGGGTTTTTCGGTGGAGTTCGAACATAAGATTGAATTACTAAATTTCATTTCCTTTAAAAAGGGCGTCCATGCCCTTTTTTTTTAAAATAGTTATTACATTTCGCAACAAAATGACAATGCTGTTTACCTACAGCTTGTTAAGAGAGTACTGAAAAACTATAATTTATGCTCTCTTGATTACACACCTGCCTACCGAAGGCAGGGATTTCAAAAAATGATTAAAGAGATTTTCAGAGATTTCAAGACTTCTTCAGAAATCTCATTAGAGCCAGGAGGAATCACATGGAAATCAGTTTAAAAGGGATGCCTCGCCGTTCATTTCTCTATGTCCTGGGGGTTGCACTCCTGTTGCTTTTTACCTTTCGCTGGCGAAGTTGCTGGTGGCCCTTCATCGTCCGGCCTAAAAAAGGAACTCCTCTTCCGGTCAGGCCCAATCCATTTAAAGAAGGAGAGAAAACACTGGTCAGCATTGTTCATGGAAGAGATGTCGAGAAGATCGTAAGAACGGCGATCGATCTCATTGGAGGGATAGAGAAACTCGATGTCCTTGGGAAATCGATTCTCCTCAAACCCAATATTCTCAGTGGTGCTCCCCCTCCTACAACGACCAATCCAAAGGTGATCAAGGAAGTTGCAAAAGTTCTTTACGAATCCGGAGCCCGTCGGGTCCTCATCGGTGATATGTCCGCTCTCTTTAAACTCCCAACACGAAAGAATATGGACGCTACCTTTATAAAATTG